>ERZ780168.707-NODE-707-length-39698-cov-66.673889_pt1 | contig 39698 bp, 28 predicted proteins | sample MGYA00510981_ERZ780168 | MGnify/ENA primary metagenome ERZ780168 (study PRJEB29588, sample SAMEA2158769) | human gut metagenome | biome: human gut; feature: human-associated habitat; material: faeces | place: Denmark | collected 2008/2010 ...
TATTTAACCAAATTTTCTCATCAAAATATTTGCTCAGGTCAGAGTAAACTCCACTCAAGTAAACAGCATTGAATCGCGTCCCTACAATTGGCTATGATTGCTGATTGTAGGGGCGCGCTTTATTTGCGGGATGTGAAGAGGCGGCTCAGTTCGCTTATCCAGAGGACGAGGGAGGTTGAGCCGAGGATTATGAGCCAGTCGGTGAGGCGCAGGGGCACTACGTTGAAGAACCGGCCTCCGAACTGGATAATCAGTATCTGTCCTATGAAGATGCAGAGCGCTATCAGTTCAAATTCACCGCATCCCTTGAGGTGGAAGGCGCTGCGGCGTGTCATGTAGGCACGGGCGTTGAACATGTTCCAGAACTGCAGGAACACGAAGATAGTGAAGAACATGCTCAGTTCGTAGGGCGTCAGGCCTTTGTCGGCGCCAATCCTGACGTGGAACAGGTCGGTAAGCGAAGTGACGTCGGCATGCTCGAAGATGTAGAGCAGTCCTAACAGCAGGATGAAGAACAGTCCGCCCACTCCGATTATCGCGCGCCACATGCTGCGGGTGATTATGAACGCCGAGCGGTCGCGCGGTGCGGCCTGCATGACCGACCGCGACGGCGGCAGCGATGCAAGCGCCATGGCGGCAAAAGTGTCCATGATGAGGTTGACCCACAGCATCTGGGTCACGGTCAGCGGAGAGTCGGTGCCCATAAAGGCGCCCGACAGCACTATGAGGCAGGCTACTACGTTGACGGTCAGCTGGAACAGCACGAACCGCTGTATGTTCTGATAGAGGGAGCGTCCCCACATCACGGCGCGTCCGATTGACGAGAAGGAATTGTCGACGATGGTTATGTCGGAGGCTTCCTTGGCAACAGAGGTGCCGTCGCCCATCGACAGGCCCACGTGGGCGGCTTTCAGTGCCGGAGCGTCGTTGGTGCCGTCGCCTGTCACGGCCACGACTTCGTTGCGCTTCTGGAGTGTCTCGACAAGGCGTTTCTTGTCGCCCGGTCGGGCGCGGGCTATCACTTTCAGGCCGTCGACACGGTCATACAGCTCTTTGTCGGACAAGGCGGCGAATTCCGGTCCGGTGATGATTGATTCCTGAGTGTCGCTGTCGCTGACAAGGCCTATCTGGCGTCCGATTTCGCGTGCGGTGGCCGGGGTATCGCCCGTAACTATTTTCACCTTTATTCCGGCATCGAGGCATTCTTTTACGGCTGCGGGCACATCGGCGCGCACGGGGTCGGAAATGGCGGTAATGCCTATGAATTCAAGGTCGACACCGGCGTTGCGTGATGCGAGTTGAGTGAGGTCGGGGAGCGGAGCGCCGGCAGGCAGCTCGGCGTATGCGAAGCCGAGGGTGCGCATCGCCTGACGCTGATAGTCAAGCAGCTGTTCGTTGATTTGGACCGGAGTACGGCCTCCGGCCACCTTCGTGCACATGGAAAGCACGATTTCGGGTGCGCCCTTTACGTAGAGCACCGGACCGCCCGTGACGGCCGATTTCACAACCGTGGCCATGAATTTGCGCTCGGTGGTGAACGGAAGTTCTTCGAGACGTTCGGCGGCCTCGCTCAATGCCGTATGGTCAATGCCGTCGGCATGCAGACGAAGCAGCAAAGCGCCCTCCGTCGGATTGCCGAGCGCCTTGGGGCGCGCACCCGACAGGTCGAGTGTGGCGGTGGAGTTGACGGCGATGCCTTCGTTGATTATGTCGCGCGGAGTGTCGCCCCAGAACTGCATGTCGGCCACCTGCATCTGGTTTTGGGTAAGTGTGCCGGTCTTGTCGGTGCATATCACGGTGGCGGCGCCCATCGTCTCGCAGGCATGCATCTTGCGCACGAGATTGTTGGTGCGGAGCATGCGGCGCATAGAGTAGGCGAGCGAGAGGGTCACGGCCATCGGCAGCCCCTCGGGCACCGATACTACCACCAGCGTAACGGCTATCATGAGCGTCTGCAGCAGGTAGGCGGCGAACTCCATTGTCAGAAAACCGTCGAATTCCGGGCTTAGATAATACATCAGGCAGCGGCCGGCGATGACGAGTCCGCCTACTATGTAGCTCATCTTCGACACGAGTTTACCGAGCCGGTCGAGCTGCTCGTTGAGCGGGGTTTTAACCGACGAGTCAATCTGCGCTTCGTGGAATACTTTGCCGTTTTCGGTAGCGTCGCCAACTTTGTCGACTTTGAATATGCCGTGCCCCTCCATTACCTTGGTCCCTCGCAGCACGTAGTCGCTTTTATAAGTGGCTTCGGGGTCGAAATCGTCGGGGTTGACGGTCTTGTGGCAGGCGGGTTCGCCGGTGAGGGTGGACTCGTCCATAGTGAGTGTCACCGCTTCGAGCAATTGCCCGTCGGCGGGAACCTCGTCGCCGGTGTTGAGTATCACGATGTCGCCGACAACAACGTCGCGTTTGGGTATTTCTATCGTGTTGCCGTCGCGTATCACGCGTACGGCCTCCTCGTCGTTGACCTGGTTGAGTATGGCGAACTCACGGTCGGCTTTCATCTCGAATATGAATGCGAGCCCGGTGGCAAGTATGATGGCCATGAATATGCCCGTCGGCTCGAAAAACACGGTGGTGCCTTCGTCAAGACAGAAATACTCATAGAGCGATATGCATATCGACAATGCTCCCGCAACGAGGAGGATGATAATCAGCGGGTCGCGAAACTTCTCCAGAAAGCAACGGAAAAGCGATTTTTTCTTTGTCGGAGTAAGGACGTTGATGCCATGCTCCTGACGGCTTTTGATAACTTCTGTCTCGGTCAGTCCGACAAGGTGAGGTTTTTTCTCCATTCTTAAATGAAAATCAGGCTATATATGATAAATAAAACTTATGATATACTGATATACAACTGTTGCATACCGACGGTTCATTCGGCCGGCTGATTGGTGCCGTAGTCTGCCGCTTCCACGGGGTGACGCAGCACTTCGGTAGCGCCTTCAAGCCATCCGCCTGCCCATTTCACGAGTGTGAAGATGGTGAATATGAGGAGTGCGCCTTCGCATAAGCCTAACACAATAAAAGAGTCGATGGCTGCTGAAAGGATGGCTGTGACGATTCCGGCGAAGAAGCAGTAGACGCCGTAGCGTGCGCCGCGTGCGCAGTTGCGCATCGCTTCGATATTGGTGGTCGCCGCGATGGTGGCTGTCTTGTTCATGATGACGAACAGCGAGATGATGGTGAATGCGGCTAAAATGATATATATCAGGATGAATATTATGCCTAATGTGGCCCATCTTCTGATGTCGGTGTCGGCAGTGTTGACTAAGTCGATATAAGTTCGGGATGACGATGGAAGGGCTATCGCCATGATGAGGAAGACAGTGCCTATGATACAGTAAATCAGGAAAAACAGCTTGAGGGTGGCGAATGCGTCGCCCGCTTTGGTGATGCCGAATGCCTTGTGGGCCTGTGCGAATCCGAGGTATGACATGATATAGCCTGCGAGACCGATGACGGCGGCCATGATGAGTATTATCTTTGTCATGCCCATGCCGTCGGTGTAGGATGAGGCGCTGTTGATGCCTATGATGGCGGCTAATGCGGAGAGGATAATCGTGCCGCCGATGGTGACGATAGGTGCCCAGCCAATCTTGAGGAAAGCGCTGCGCAGCACTGAAGTTTCAGTAATTGTTGACATGTCGTTGGGAAAATAATAGTTCTTATACCTCGCGATGTATGGTGTAGTCGAGTATGTCGGCGAGATAGCCGGTCACGGCTTTGTTGCCGAAGCTGTCGAGAATCGGGGCGGCCTGTGCCTTGAGGCTTTCCATCGTGGCGTATGCATAGTCGATGCCGCCGTTGGCCTTGGCGTATTCGATAAGGCGGTTGATGTCGTCGGTCGACAGTTCCTCCTGCTGCGAGAGCTGCAGCATGGCGGGACGCAAGGCCGACGTGTCAGTTTCGAGCACGTGGAGCAGCGGCAACGTGATTTTGCCCTCGCGCAGGTCGTTGCCTGTTGGCTTGCCTATGTTCTTGTCCTCGTAGTAATCGAAGATGTCGTCCTTGATCTGGAAGCAGAGACCGAGCAGGCGCGCGAACTCGCTTATGGCGGCTATGTCGGCGTCGGAAGCGCCTACGGCATAGCCTCCCATCTCGACGCATGCCATGAACAGCGAGGCGGTCTTGCGCTCGATGGTCTGCATGTAGGCCGGCTCGGTGAGGTTGTGGAAGCGGGCGCAGTATATCTGGTCAAGCTCGCCGATCGACAGCAGTTTGCCCAGACGCGCTATGGCGTTGATGATGCGTATGTCGCCGGTCATCATTGCAAGCTGGAGTGACGACGACACAAAGAAGTCGCCCACGAGCACTGCGATATGGTTGTCCCAGATGCCGTTGATGGTAGGGGTGTTGCGCCGTATCTTGGTCTCGTCGACAACATCGTCGTGTATGAGCGACGCGTTGTGCAGAAGCTCGACGGCAGCCGCGGCCCTGATGACGTTCTCGTTGACGTCGCCCAACAGCTTGGCGCTGAGTATCACCAATATAGGACGTATCTGTTTCCCTTTCGTGCGGAGATAATTGTCGACAATGCGGTTCATCAACTCGTTGGGTGAGTCGAGTGTGGAGGCAATCAATTCGTTAAGCGCCTTCAGTTCGGGAGTGATGAGCTGTTGTATTTCTTTTATTGACGGCATAAGTGACCGCAAATTTACTAAATTTTTTTATAATCACGAATTAAAAATATCTATTTTCAGGATAACCCGCCCGAAATGGCTCCATCGTAAATAAATTTCCGATGGAATTAGATAATGCCACAAAAAAACATTATTTTTGTGGCAAAATATAATTAATTATGGGTGCAAACAGTTCTTACAAGGAGATGCATCATATTGTGGAAGAGGCAAACGAAGGGACAATATTTATTCCTGACGACTTCACAAGCTGTGGTACTCCCGATGCTGTACGATCGGGATTAAGCCGTTTGTGCCGCAATGGGAAATTGTGTCGCTTTGCAAAAGGTATTTACTATATACCTGCGTATGACAAATGGGATGGTACGCTACGAGAGCCATCATTAGACGACATAGCATTAAAAATAGCGCAACGAGATAATGCGCGTGTCATACCGACAGGAACTTATGCACTTAACAAATTAGGATTATCCACACAGGTCCCGTCTAATATCATTTATATAACAGATGGTTCTGCCCGACAGATGAGGTTTGGAGAGGGAAAGAATATCACATTCCGGCATAGCAATGACTTGGGGAATTTCGCTTATCAATCTCAGCTGATGCAGCTTGCAGTCCTCGCCATGCGTGAGATTGGCGAGAAAACCATAACAAATGACCAAAAGGAGATAATAAAAAAAATGATAACAGAACATGTTTCGGAACAGGATTTTAATCACGATATAGTGCTTGCTCCGACATGGATAAGGACAATATTGCAGCGATGAAATTCATTGATTTATCAACGGAAGACCGTGTAGATATACTTAACCGTGTTTCCTCGGAGTTGAATATAAGACAACGCGAGGTCATAGAAAAGGATTGGTGGGTTACGGCAGTTCTACGTGCAATGTTCAGTTTACCGTATGCCAATCATCTGTCATTCAAAGGCGGTACTTCGTTGAGTAAGTGTTGGCATCTGATCGACCGATTTTCAGAGGATATAGACATTGCCATTGACCGGGAATATCTTGGCTTCAGCGGAACACTGTCCAAGACGCAAATCAGCGACAAGTTGCGTCGTGCTGCCTGTTCCTTTGTCCGTGAAACAATGCAACACGATTTAGCTGCACAGTTGTACCAAAACGGCATATCAAAAGAAAAGTTCAAGGTTAATGTGGATATTACCCCAGTCTCCACGACCGATCCGGAAATTATAAACATCAATTATGATTCAGTTTTCTCCGTTTCAATAGATGGCATGGACGGCAATCAATATATTCTGCCTAAGGTAAAAGTGGAAGTTAGCGGCAGGTCAATGAGTGAGCCTGTAAGTGAGATTATGATTGATTCAATGATTGACCAAGTATATTCGAAAGCTCCTTTCGCTGAACAGAAGTTCATGGTACGTGCAGTACTTCCCGAACGCACTTTCCTTGAAAAGATATTTCTGCTTCATGAGGAATTTGCCAAGCCAAAGGATTTAATCAGAATAGAACGCATGTCACGGCACATGTATGACATCGGCCAGATGTTGAAAACTCCAATTGCCGAGCGTGCTGTCAATGATGCACTGCTTTACCGTCAAGTAGTAGAACATCGTCGCACATTCATAGGCTTGCGCGGTTTCGATTACGACACACTTTATCCAGCAACGCTAAATATTGTTCCACCTCCTTCTGTTTTTGAACAGTGGAAATCTGACTATGAGAATATGCGGTTGCACATGATTTATGGTGAGTCGGTATCATTTGAAGTGCTGGTCAAAGAATTAGAAAAATTAAACAGCATAATTAATCAAATAAAATAAATATGGACAATTCAATTCAACAATATGCCATTGGAGAACTTCTGGATGGTAGATACTTTTATATACCGGCATATCAGCGTGGGTATCGATGGACTAATAAGCAAGTCGGTGATTTGTTGAGAGATTTATTGTGCTTTGCAAATGATTGCAAAATGGACGAAGAATTTTATTGTCTTCAGCCTATTATCGCGCGTCCAATTACAGATGAGAATAAAATTAAGGAATTATTCAAATCAGATTCGGTTGAAGAACAAATAAACAAGGGAGTTTGGGAAATTATTGATGGTCAACAGCGGCTTACGTCAATTTTTTTATTATATAAGTACTTGATTTCTAAAAAAGGCTGGGATGCAGAAACGTTAAAAGAAGAAGAGGACGGAAGAGAGTTATATCATATACTTTACGCAACAAGAGAAGATTCTGCTTCATTTTTGGAAGGGCTGAATTTGTCCATGCTCTCAACTAATAAGGAGTATAAGAAGAATATTGACTTTTTCCACATGTCAAATGCGTTTAGATATATTGATGACTGGATTAAGTCAGAAGGCAAACAAATCAATCAAAGATATAAACTCGGGGGAAGTCTGGATTCAGTGAGAAATAATTTGTTTTCCTTGTTGAATGGGATGAGAGATACCAAAAGTGGTTCTGTGCAGGTCCTATGGTACGAAATTCCAGAGGAAAAATCAAAAAGCAGCATAAAGGAATTCCAGAAAATTAATACGGGAAAGATTCGGTTAACTGATGCGGAATTGGTTAAAGGGTTATTCCTGCTCAATAAAAATTTCGAACAGAGTTCCAAGTTTATCAAGCAGTCGACTTTGGCAATAGAATGGGAATTCATAGAGAACACATTGCATGCTAATAATTTTTGGTATTTCCTGCAAAAGAAGGGAAGCGACATGCAGAATCGGATAGACCTTCTTTTTTCCTTAATTTACAAGAAGCATAAATTAGCGAACATTAATGAAGACGAATGGGATGAACATCTAAAGAATATTGATAAGAAATTGAATGACAACCGAGAAAGTGCTATTTTTAGATACTACTACGATAAATTTGAAGGCAAGCAAGGTGATGAGCTTCAAGAGGCTGTCTCACATGCCTGGAAAGAGGTCATGACTGTATTCAGAACGTTGGATGACTGGTTCTGCACTCCTGCAACATATAATTATATCGGTTTGTTAAGTCAATGCGGCGAGGATATTAGCAGACTTATAGCACATTATGATGCTATGGAGGAAGATTCGACACAAGAGGATTTTATATGCTATCTGAAAGAGAGAATTAGCTTCTATCTGAGAGGTGTGAAAAAAGACGAGGACGGTAATATCGTTACGACGTATAAGGATAGGAAAAATATATATAGGATTCTTCTTACCTTGAATATCCATCTTCTTAATGTTCAAAACTCAAAATTAGATTCCGACTCGGATGTTTACAAGTTCCCATTTGATGTGTTAAACACTCAGGACTGGGACATTGAGCATATAGACTCATTTCACACAAATGCTTTGAAAAAGGATGAACTGAAAAAAGAATGGATAGAGACGGCCATGATGGATAGACAAGGCTTTCTGTCTGAACAGGAGAAATGTGATATATCACAAATGATGGAGACTAAAAATTACGATAATATAATTGGTCTTCTGAAGAAAAATGCAGGTGAGATAGAAGCTGATGAGGAGATGAAAAACAGCATAGGCAATCTTACCTTATTGGATGCAGCTACAAACCGTTCCTATGGCAATAGCCTGTTTTGTACTAAACGCAGGATAATTATTGATAAAATCAGGCAAGGTGTTTTTGTCCCAATTGCAACTCAATATATTTTCTCCAAGTTTTATGATGACAGAAGAACCAATCTCTCGGCTTGGACAAAAGATGATATGGATGCATACCAAAAATACATTGCAGAAACTTTAATAGAATACTTACCTGAAAATAACTAAGTGCGATATGGATTACAAATATTCATTTACTGACCTGTTCTGTAAAAAAGTTGATTTGGATAAAAATACGCAAGTCGAAGTGTCAAGTATTGTCATACCGCAAATACAGCGACCTTATGCTCAAGGACGTACGGACGAGGCTTGTACATATATAAGGAATTCATTCTTGGATGAGATTTTTGAATGCTTGTCAAGTGACAACAAGGAGATTCTTGAGATCAATTTCATTTATGGCATCATAAAACCAGACAATGATAACTATAAAATGGAACTGTTGGATGGTCAGCAGCGACTTACGACTCTCTTTTTGCTTTATTGGTATATTATAAATGCTGAGTTCGGAACAGAGCAAGATGAAAGTATATTCGTCAGAGGATGTCTTTCAAGGTTCTTTTATGAGACAAGAGCGTCTTCTACAGTGTTTTGCCAAGAATTATCATCTTACAAAGTCGATTGGAAAGGAAAGACCCCCGGAGAGGTTATACGCAATGCAAAGTGGTATTTTAAATCATTTGACAGGGATAGTACAATTGATGCCATGCTGACTATGCTTGATTCTATACACGACAGATATACCAGACTTGGAAGAAACAATTTGTTCGCTAATCTCCAGAACATACAATTCTATGTGAAATCTCTTGGCGTTTTCAATCTATCAGAAGAACTATATATAAAAATGAATGCTCGCGGCCTGCAACTGAGCGCATTCGAGAACTTTAAAGCAGACTTGACAAATTTTGTTTCAAACAAGGACTATAAACCGTTTCAAGAAGATGTCTCATTGTACAATAGGGATACTGCGGATAAGGTGCAATATCATTTTGACTTTTCCGTAAGACTTGATACAAAGTGGATTGACATTTTCTGGAAGGAAGGGGATGATGACTTTGATAACTCCTATATGGCGTTTTTTACCCGCTTCTTTGCGTGCAAATATATCATATCAAGTAAGGATGATGTAAGTGACAGGGATATGCGTTCAGATAAAAACATTAAGTTCTTTTTTACTGACGCTGAAGATCGTTCTGGCAATAATGAGTATTTTGGATTCAAGAATTTTGAAGTGCTTTTAAATCAACATCCTGATTATATCATTACGCTTGGCAAAGTCCTGGATGTTCTGTATAGCTATGACTGCAAATCTCAAGAACGATACATTTATAAAAATATGATTCCTGTTTGGGAAAGAACGTCGGAAGACAGTGGGGATGATTTTTATTGTTGCTCATCTAAAATAAGTCAATCTGAACTTATTGCATTTGGCGCAGTAATTGAGTATATTGAAGCAATGAGTGATTTCAACCCCGTTACGTTTAGCCAATGGATGAGGGTAGTATGGAATGTAATTGAAAACACGAATATTGACAGTCTGACCCCGGTATCTTCTTTGATACGGAAATTCTCATCCGTTATTCATTTTGTAGCAGAAAGGATGGATGGGAATAAATCATTCTACACAGCACTGAGTGGGTGGCGCATGGAAAATTCTTCGGAAAGAGAGAATCGTGCTTTATTGGAGGAGGTAGAAAAAGCCAAAAGAATATCCGAGGAGCAAGAGTGGGAAGATATATGGATAAACGTAGAAAAACATCCCTATTTTAAGGGTATGGTGACATTCTTTTACAGACAAGGGATGGATAAGGCGGATTATTTAAACAATTCTATTTTTGCGAAAGAAATGTTTGATGGAAATGGAATAAGTGAAATTTACCGGAAAGGACATGTCCTTATCCGTGCAATAGTGAGCATGTTCAATACGTGGGGAGAGATCAACGAACTCTACATCACCGAACGCTCAGAGAAAAATAAATACCTGAAAAATATCCTTGCTTCAAATGAGAAGGTGCGGACAATGCTGACAGATGTTATGTATAACGGCTCTCATACAGAGATTATAACAGCGCTGAAGGAAAAGATTGATACAGCTCCTCAGCCATTGGCATGGGAAAATGCAGATGAGAACTGGAAAAATTTATTCGAAATGTCAATCAATCGGTTAAGGTATGACATAAGGATGTATGATTGGATGTCAGAAAGAGAAACGCAACAGAAGGCATGTTTCCGCGTATCTTACTATGGCGGCCATATTATTTTTGCAATACCGAGGAAATGGTATGATAAAATTGCTATAGACACAGAAAGGGCACAAATAGCTTATTCGCTATGCCGGGATTATGGTTTCTCTTTTGATGATATAAATCAGGAAATTATGTATAAAACATATAAAGACTGCTTTGGAAATTCTTTTGGGATATCTCAGGAACGAACCGGTTGTACGGTCAAGATTATTTTTGACTTGGAACATAAACTAAGATTCCAAATTAAGTGCAAGACTAAAAAATATGCAGGAGAATTGCTCGAATCGTTTGAAAACTCTACCTATGCCGATGATGATGAATACGTGATTCTATTACCTGATGCAGAACACAGTTCTTATAATAATTCTTATAAGAGCATTGTTTCTGTTGTGGAACAAGTATTTGAAAAAATACCGGAATTAGAAGAATAAGTATCCTCATACATGGGATTTTAATGACCGTAATTATTTTATCACTGTTATTGCTTTTGATGTAGGGTATTTAGTCGCATGTTTTGTGCATTGCGCGGTTGAAAACCGCGGCTACTACTATTTGGCTGAGTCTCAGATGATAGTTTTAGTGGCCGCGGTTTCTTTTATCTGCGGTTTGTGGGTTTGGTTAGCGTTACCTGGCGGAGGGTGCGGGTGGGGACGAACCAGAGGTAGCCGTGGACTTCGGGGTAGCCGGCTTTGTGCATCAGAGCCATGTAGCGGCGTATCTGTGAGGTGTAGGAGGGGTGGTCGTCGCCGAATTTGTAGTCGATTATTTCTACGGAGCCGTCGGGGAGGATTACGATGCGGTCGGGGCGGCGGTCGATGCCGCGGTTGGCTATCGACTGCTCGAGGTAGAGGCGCGTGTAGCCGTTGAACCAGCGTTCTACCTGCGGGTCGTTGATGGCTTCGGTGAGCAACGCCTCACACTCGGCTACGCGGTCGGCCGACAGACGGGCGCGCACGGCGGCGCGGCGCAATGCACGGCGCAGGTCGGCAGGACGCCGTACCTTGCTCAGCACGCGGTGTAGGAAATTGCCGCGGTGGCGCGGGTCGTCGAAGTCAAACAGTTCGATGTCGGCTTCGGAGAGGGTGACAAGGCGGTCGTTGACCTCGGGATTGTAGGGCGGGAGGTTGATTACCGGAATCTCCTGCGTTTTCTCCTTTTCGGGACGCGGTGAAGTGGGTTCACCGATTTCGAGAGTGTCGTTGTCGAGCATTCCGGCGAGGGGTAACACCCAACGGCGGCTTTCGTCGTCGAGAGTATCGTCATCGGTAATGGCTTGTGCCGTCATTCTTTCCACGGCCAGCCGGAGCATTGCGTCGAGGGTGGGGGTGCGGCCGTCGGAGGCGGCTTTTTTATTGGCTTTCGGGGCTATGACAACAAGCTCGTTGACAGCACGCGTGAATGCCACATAGCTGATATTGAGGCTGTCGACAAGCTGGTCGGCTATGATGCGGCGTGACTCGTCGGCAAAAAGGCTGATGTCGGGCACTTTGGCGGTGAATTCCACCGGAACCATGGGGGGGACGACCTCCGGAGCTATGCCGCCGAAATCTTTGGGGTCGAGCGCCATCCAGTGGTAGGCAGGCTGGTAGCGGTTGGAGAAGGTCACCATCGGCGTGTTGCAGAACGGAATGATGACACAGGGGTATTCCAGACCCTTCGACTGGTGTATCGTCATGACGTTGATTGCGTCGCTCTCCGATGTCGACGACAGCGAGGAACGGTATCCGCCGCGGTCCCACCATGCGAGGAATGAGCGTATGTCGGAATTGCCCTGCGAGCAGAAATCGTATACGAGGTCCTGAAATGCGGTGAGGAATGCGGTTTGCTCAGGGAGCACGTCGGGGATAACGTAGCGGCTTATGATTTTGTCGACTATTGCCGTCAGTGTCAGGCATGTCACGGTGGATTTTTCATCATCCTCATGCCCGTCGGGAGTGCCGGCGGTGGAAGATGAGGCGAAGTCGAGTATCTCTTTGAGCGTGGCATTGCCGGGAGGTGCCGGCGTCGCCTTGTCGGCCGTATCGCCGCTCTCGTCGCGCCTGATAGCGTCGATGGCGAGTGCGAGCGCTTCGGAGTTGGAGCATGGGCGCACGGTTCCGTCGGGGTCGGTGACGGTGGTATGGAGATAATACTGGTAGCAGTAGAGCAGGCGTGCGCGGCGGTAGGCCGGATTCTCCTCGCGCAGGTGCTCGGTAGAGCCGTCGCTGCGCTCGCGGATGGTAGTGACCATGTGGGGGAGCTGAGTGAGCCGGAGTATCTCGATAATCATCTTCACGGCAGGGGAGGACCCGATACCTACGGCGTCGGTCGATTTCACCTCGAGCTGACCGTGACGCCAGCCGGGTTGCTCGTGGCAGTGGAGCAACGTCTTGATTACGGCCTCCCCCTCACTGTGCTTGCGTACGAGGATGGCAATCTGGTCGCGGCGGTAGCCGGCCGACAGGAGCCTGTCGACTTCGGCGACGGTGGCGCGCAACGCAAAGGGCGGTACGCGTGATTCTTCTGTATCTGCTTCGGAGTCGGCAGTATCATCGTTATCCGGCTCGAACATCAGTTTCACATGGCCCGGTATGCTATCTTTCCGCTTGGCGCTGATCTGCTGTATGGCGTTGGAATATGACTCGTCGGCGCCTGTGATGGTTGCCAGCGCATGGAATATGGAGTTGTTGAACTTCACCACCTCCGCCGAGGAGCGCCAGTTATTGTTCTGTTCTATCGACTTGCCTTCCACGGCCACCGACTCGTCGCCGTAGATTTCTGTCACATTGTCGGATATGATATGCCCGAGCAGTTCGGGATCGGAGTTGCGGAAACGGTAGATACATTGCTTCTCGTCGCCGATGACGAGATTTTCATGGCTGTGGGAGAGGCTTTCCATCACCAGCGGACGCAGATTGTCCCACTGCATGCGCGACGTGTCCTGCACCTCGTCGATGAGGAAATGGCGCAGATAGTAGCCCAGGCGCTCGTAGACGAACGGAGTCTCGTCGTCGTTTATGATGTCGCGGAGCAACGTGTTGGTATCGGAGAGGAGTATTACGTTGTTGTCCTTGCAGAAATTGGCGATATGCCTAAGCAGGCAGCCGAGCAGTCCGAGCGGCGTTATGGCGTTGATAAGCACCTTGTTGCGCTCGCGTAGCGATGTGAGAGCCACGGCGTCGGCACACAGCGAAGCCACAGCGAAGTCAAATTCCTGCGGAACACCCTTTTTGCGGTATGCCGCATTGAAACGTTTGGCGGGATTGTCAACGGCGTCGACCACTGTCGCGGTCGGGTCGGCCATGTCGCCGGCAGCCCACTGCTCGATGCGTGAACGTATGTAGCGGTTGATTTCGGCATAGTCGCCGTATTGCATCAGTCGTGCCGCATTGGCGCGTAGCGCGGCCTCGGCGTTTTTCGTCGAGTCTTCGATTCCTTTTTCAAAAGCCGAAATGCTCTCCACGCTGTCGAGATAACCGGTGATGGTCTTGGCATTGATCTGGAATGTCTCGTCGAGCAGGCGCGTGAATGTGGCCACGAGGTCGGCGTAGAGCGACGACGAGCGGGCGAGGATATTGATGGAGGCCCCGGAGTCGAACATGCGCATCATGTGGCGCGTCAGCCAGTCGGTGAGCCACTGTCGCTCGCGACGGCGCAACGGGTCGGCCGGAATCCTGTAGTTGAGCGAGGTGAACATTTCGTTGATGCCGAGCGATATGGTGGAGCTGTTGTCAAGCTCGAGCCTGAAGTTGTCGGGCATCTCGACCTCGCGGGCAAAGATGCGCAGCACGTTCTGGAAGAACGCGTCGATGGTCGACACGTGGAAGAACGCGAAGTCGGCGAGCAGTTCGTCGAGCACTTCCGAGGCGTGGTGCGCCAGAGTGCCGGCGTCGGTATGGAACAGTTCGGTGAAGTCTCCGAGGTAGGGGCTGACCGTATCGGGACGCTGTCCCGGTTCGCGGCCTGCGAGAATGGCAAGCTGGGAGATGATACGCCGTGTCATCTCCTGCGTGGCCTTGTTGGTGAATGTGATGGCGAGAATGTGCCGGTGGGCGTCCTCCCGCGGCGAGCGCAGACGCCATTTCCCTGTGTCGGGATTACGTTCGCCGAGCAGCAGGGTCAGGTATTGGCGCGTCAGGGCGAATGTCTTGCCGGAGCCGGCCGATGCTTTGTAGATATGGAGCATACGGGTGTCAGATGATGCGCGAAGGGTAGCCTATGTCCGACAGGATACGCGCCACGTCATTGCGGCGGTCGCCCTGGATGAGGATTTCGCCTCCGCGTGCCGACCCTCCGGCTCCGAGGCGCTGTTTAAGGCGTGCGGCAATAGCGCTTATGTCGGCGTCGGCGTCGAAGCCCGCTATTATTGTGGCGGTCTTGCCGGCGCGTTTGCGGTCGAGGATTATGTCGAGCCGCGGTTTCTTAGCCGGTTTGGCAGCTTCCGGGGCGTTGTCGCACGGTTCTTCGCCGGCAGGCATGTCGGGGTTGGCGGCAAGAAGGTCGGATAATTTTGATTTCCAGTCGTCCATGAAGATTTATTCCATTATGTCGATGTCATTGATTATCTCTCCGGCATCGTGGGCGGCGAAACCTGTGGTGTCGGACAGTTCGATGTCGACGGGTTCGGCGAATTCGGAGATGTTGTGGCGGGCATTGAGCAGCTTGTCGAGAAGGTCGAGCATGCATTTCTCGTCGGTAGAGAGACGGTTGAAGCAGTCCTTCACGCTGTCGGGGCTGATGCGCATGGCAAGTTCGTAGCAGCGCAGTGCCTTGTCCATATTGTTTTCTGACTGCATTTTCTCGTCGATCACGCAGTAGAGGGCGGCTGTTTCGGCGAGGGCGGCCGGCGAAGATGTGGTGTCGGTCATGACCGATTGTGCTTCGTCGAGAGCGCTCAGCGCGGCATTGTAGTCGCCGTCGGTGATGGCGCTGCGGGCCATGGCAATGTTGCGGTCGGGATTGATGTTGTTTCCGCAACTGACTGTCAGCAATGTAGTGAGCAGAATTGCCAGAGTGTATATATATACTTTCATAGTTTAATTGATAAAAACGGATACATTATACGACAAAGATAGCGAAATTTGTTATATATTTGTAGAAAATCGAGTAAACATGAAAAAAAATAAAGAAAATAAAGATGCCGAAAAGCTGTCGGCGGAGGAAAAAATAGCAGTCGACAGCCTCATTGATACTCTTGACGACAATGAAACTCCGGCCCGCGACAGATTCAAGCGGTGGGAGGCCGACGAGGAGCGCGCCGCCATGTTTGAAGAAGAGGAGAAGCGGCCGCTGCTGTCGGTAGCCGGCCTGATGCTCGGACTGCTTTGCTGGATAGCGCTTTTCGCGCTTCCACGACCGGGATTTGACAATCTCGACAAGCAGCTGTATGCGATGATGGCAATCACAATCGGAGCGTTTCTGATGAGTTTTTTCGGACGCCGGAGGGCGTTCGGCATGTCGGTGATAGGGATGCTGGTGTCGGGCGGACTGATGCTGTTCCTGATTATAGCCCTGATAGTGATTTTAGTGACAAAATGACGGCATGATGGAGAAAAAACTGTTTTTGCTTGATGCATACGCCCTGATATACAGGGCGTATTATGCGCTGATAAGTGCGCCGCGTATCACTTCCAAAGGATTCAACACTTCGGCGGTATTCGGATTCTGCAACACTCTCGAGGAGATACTCCGCAAAGAGAACCCGACACATATAGCCGTATGTTTCGACCCTAAGGGCGGACATACTTTCCGCCATGAGATTTATCCCGAATACAAGGCGCAGCGCGAGGCGCAGCCCGAGGATATAACCCTCTCTGTGCCATATATAAAGGATATTATAGCAGCCTACCGCATACCGGTCATAGAGATGGAGCGCTATGAGGCCGACGACATCATCGGCACTCTCGCCAAAAAGGCCGAACGGGAGGGATTCACTACCTATATGATGACACCCGACAAGGATTACGGCCAGCTTGTCACCGACAGGATATTCATGTATCGTCCGGCACTCCGCGGCAATGACTTCGAAATCAGAGGCGTCGCCGAGGTGTGCAGCCGCTACGAGATAGACAATACACGGCAGGTGATTGACCTGCTTGCGCTTGAAGGGGATGCCTCCGACAACATACCCGGTTGCCCGGGCATCGGTAAGAAAACGGCACCGGTGCTCGTGCGCGAATATGGTTCGGTGGAAAATCTTATTGCCAACGCCGAGTCGCTCAAACCGGGTCTGCGTAAAAAAGTTACGGAAAATGCGGCCGGGATACTTCTTGCCAAGGAACTTGTGACAATCTGTACCGATGTGCCGATTGACATAGATTTCGATACGCTGAAGCGTCAGCCTGCCGATACGGCGCGTCTGAGAGATATATACAAGGAACTGGAATTCAAAACGTTCCTTTCGCGTCTGGAACCAGCCGCTCCCGAGCTTGTGCCGACAGCTGCAGCGGGTGGAATGGGGTCGCTGTTCGACATTCCGGAGGATTCGGAGCCGATGTCGGCCGTGGAGGTCGTGGTGGAGACAAGCACCGACGCACTGCGTGATTATGTCAGGATGGCCGTGTCGGGCAACTATGCCGGAATAAGTCTGTATGCCGTGGGTGAAGAGGCCATGACCGCGAGCCTGAAAGGCATTGCGGTGGCCGCGTCGGATAGCGATGTGCGATTCTTTCAGTGTCCGGGGGATGCGTCAGCGCGTGCCGCGTGGACTGATGCGTTGCGGCCATTGTTCTGTTCGTCGGCATGCGTCGTCGTGAGTCATGACGTGAAGCGCGATTACATCATACTTAAGAATATCGGGGTGGATTTCACGGGAGCCTACTACGATACGTCGGTAGCCCACTATCTGCTGCAGCCCGAGATGCGTCACCGCCTCGCAGACATAGCTATGAGCTATCTCAACATGACGGTACGTGGTGCGCTCGACGACAAGGCGCGACGCAATCCCTACGCCGAACTGCCGATTCAGGAGGCTGCCATGCGCAATGCCGAGGCGTCGCGTGTAGTGCTGATGCTCCGCGGGCTGTTTGATGAAAAGCTGGCCGAAGGGGGGCTTACGGCACTCTTTACCGATATTGAACTGCCGTTTGTCAAGGTGCTTGCCGAGATGGAATGGACCGGGGTGAGGATAAATGTGGATGACCTCGCTGAACAGTCGAGGCAGCTTACGGCTCGCGTCAACGGGCTGGAGCAGCGCTGCTATGAGCTTGCCGGCAAGAGTTTCAACATCGGGTCGCCGCGTCAGGTGGGAGAGGTGCTGTTCGAACAGCTGAAGATTGACCCCTCGGCAAAACGTACCAAGACCGGGGCGTATTCAACGACGGAGGAGATACTCGAAAAATATCGCCATACCCACGAGATTGTCGACATCATACTCAAAATACGCGGCCTTAACAAACTGCTCGCCACATACATAAACGCTCTGCCCGAACTGATAAATCCCGCCACTGGGAAGATACATACCACCTACAACCAGACGGTTACCGTGACCGGACGCATATCGTCGACCAATCCCAACCTGCAGAACATACCGATACGCACCGACGACGGCCGCGAGATACGCCGTGCGTTTATCCCCGATCCGGGCTGTCTGTTCATGTCGGCCGATTACTCGCAGATTGAACTCCGGCTGATGGCCGACATGTCGGGCGACCCCGATATGGTTGCGGCATTCCGTGCGGGTGCCGACATACACCGTGCCACGGCTGCCAAAATCTACAAGGAGCCGATTGAGGAGGTGACCGACCGTCAGCGCCGCAATGCCAAGACCGCCAATTTCGGTATCATATACGGCATATCGGCATTCGGGCTTTCCGAACGTCTCGACATACCGCGTGCCGAGGCCAAAATGCTGATCGATGGCTATTTCACGACATATCCCCGCGTTAAAGAATACATCGACGAGGCGATAGCCGGAGCGAAAGAACGCGGTTACGTGACAACGGTGATGGGGCGCAAACGTTTCCTATCCGACATCAATTCGCGCAATGCCACCGTACGCTCCTACGCCGAACGCAATGCCGTAAACGCCCCCTTGCAGGGCAGCGCAGCCGACATCATAAAGAAAGCCATGATTGACATCTACCGTGAAATCGGTGAACGCGGCCTCCGCTCACGCATGATAATGCAGGTGCACGACGAATTGATATTCAACGTGATACCCGAAGAATTGCCCGTGCTTCAGGAGCTCGTGACACGGCTGATGGAACACGCCTACTCCGGCAAAGTAGCCCTCGAAGTAGCCTCAGGCGTAGGTGACAACTGGCTCGAAGCCCACTGAAATCAATTCATAATTCACAATTCATAATTCATAATTGGGCTTACGCGGTGATTTTGGTGCTTTGTACTTATATATATTATTATGTCGGATTTATTCAAATTTTCATTTGGTCGATGAGGAGTATCGAGAGTAATTTGATTGTTGGGAAAAGCAAGAGTTTTGCCCTGAGATGTATTCGGCTTTATCAACTTTTGATAAAAGAAAGGGGTGAGTTTGTCTTGTCGAAGCAATTATTACGAAGCGGTACGAGTATTGGTGCTAATGTGAAAGAAGCTATACGCGGACAAAGCAAGGCAGACTTCGCGATGAAATTGAATATCGCATTGAAAGAGGCGAGCGAGTCGGAATATTGGATTGAATTATTGGGTGAATCCGGTATACTGACAGAACAGGAGTTTACAAGCATCCATAATGATTGTCGCGAACTTATAAAAATCCTGACTTCAATACTAAAAACAACCTTTAAGTCAATTCATAATGCATAATTCATAATTGGATCCGTCGGCTTGCATTAAGCTCGGACCTGATAAGAATAACCCCTGAGTAATTATGTATTATTCATTGGCCCAGGAAAAACGCAAGCATAGTGGAGCAATTATGAATTGTGAATTGGCCTTGGCGAAACGCAAGCGTCGGAGTAATTATGAATTATGCATTATGAATTATGAATTGGCAACGCCAATGCCGATTCCAAGACCGAAGAGGGCGTAGTCGTAGATTACGGGGTCATCGGGGCGGAACGCGCGGAGGGTGTCGGTGAGCTGGATTACGGCTTCGCGGTCGTTGGAGCGGCGCCGGAGCAGTCCGAGATTGCGCGATGTGTTGCCTACGTGGACATCCATCGGGATGAATAGTTGAGACGGGCGCAACGCTTTCCATATGCCCATGTCGACGATGCCATCATCGCGTACGAGCCAGCGGAGCGCCATATTGATGCGTTTGAGAGCCGTGGTGCGCAGGTTGCCGGGGAGGCAGCGGCTGTCGCACGTGCCGCCGTTGGCTTCGGCAAAACGGTGGTTCATAGCCTCGACGAGCCGCCATGCCGGCATCTCGTCGGCGGGAACCCCTTCGGCTATTGCCATCTCCTCGAGGGTGGCGAAACGGGAATATATGCTGCGGAGTCCGCGCAGATAGTGTTTTAGATTTTCGACAAAGAATGTGCGGTGGATATTGCCGACGGGAAGAGTCTCGTAAGCCCCGTCCATGACATAGTCGTAGGGACGTCCCTCGAATATCCGTATCAGTTTTTCGCAGTTGCGGCATATCATCTTGCGGTTGCCCCACGCGATGGTGGCCGACAGTAAAGCTATGATTTCGATATCCTGTTGCCGCTCGAAACGGCGTGGAAACTGCACCGGGTCGTCGGCGATAAACTCCGGTGAATTGATGCGTGCTGCCTCACTGTCAAGCAATTCCTTAATGTCCTTGATGTTTTCTGTATCCATGATACCGCAAAATTACACAAATATTACCCCTCGGCCAAATAAATCAATAAACGCCGCCCCATTTTTATAAATATGCCGGATTTTTGTTATATTTGTGCTGTCGGCTGTTAAACTAACTTCGCGAGATATGATTGTCAGAAATAAAGAGCGGATACAGGAAGTAAAAAATGCATTGTTAACTCAACTTAAGTGTGAGCATGCATTCTGGTCGTATGAGCCGGGGTCGGTCAATGTCGAAAAGATTGATGATGACAGACTCATCGCCATGACGATGCGCTATCTCGATTTGCCTGAAATCAAACAGTTATTTACCATTTTTTCATATAAGAAAATCAAAGATGCATGGAAATGTATCCTTGTGCCCGAAGGAGAATATCTTTATACACTCAATCGTTTTTTCGCCTGGTATTATTTTAAGGCAAAAAAGCCCGATGCTTATTTGAAATCGCTTGAGACAAGGTATCTCAACAGAATTGCCAACTCTTGATAAACTACTTGTAATGAAAGGTCTTGCTTCACATACATCTGCCATTATCGAACCGTTGTCGCGGCTTGATTGCATCGCACCGTTTTGTCTTGTAGGCGGAACGGCTCTTTCAATTCAGCTTGGAACAAGACTTAGCGAAGACTTGGATTTCATGTCGTGGCGTACTGTGAAGAATGAGAAAAGGGAGGTGGACTGGCCGTCAATAAAGAGGGAGCTGGAATCGGTCGGAACGGTAGAAAAGTTCGACATCCTTGATTTAGACCACGTGGAATTCATTGTCAATGGTGTTAAAGTATCGTTTTATGCTAATCCCAATTATTCCCCGTTACAGCAACGGATAAATTATATGAATAATATATGGTTGGCTGATTTGCTCTCGATTGGAGCCATGAAGATGGAGGTTATGCTGCGTCGAAGCAAATTCAGGGATTATTACGATATTTATTCCTTACTTGACGCGGGGATTAATCTGTCGGATATGGTAGATCTTGCATTGAAATATTCAGGACACAGGCTGAAATCAAAAAACTTATTGGCAATGCTCACACGTTCGGAAAGATTTGAACCTGATAGCAATTTTTCCGCATTACAGCCGGTCTATCAGATAACGCCCAAGGATATTGAGGCAAGAATAAAAGAAGCGTTGCTGTTTAAGTGAAAATTCATGATGACGCTTCTATGATGCCTTTATAGATTTGGAGTTTAGTCGCCTCTATCGGAGTGCTTCTTGGTGTGGTTCGCGATAGATATGCGATAGGCGGGTGATAGATTTGATGCCGGTAGAGCGGGAAGGGGTGTATTTTTTCGGGACTTTTGCTAAATTTGTATCGGAAAAAAAGTTTTCGGTCATGCGTTATTTGCCTATACCAATGCATTTTCAATATTTATTACTACGACGTTTCCCCATACTAATCGCACCGGTATTTCTGATTATTATGATTTGCGGCGGATGCAGTCATCCGAGTCGGGAAGGCACCCCTGTGAAGTATGAGCAGGGGCTTACTGAACAGGCATGGCTGATGGCCGATACCGGCGCATCGTTCGATGAGTATTTTGCGGTGCAGCAGGAGGCGGTTCGGCTCATGCGTGCCGGGATGAGCCATGAGGACCCTGTGGCTGTGCTCGAACAGATGGCATATTTCCTGTTTTCGGCGGGGCGCCTTGACGAAGCGTTCCCGTATTTCAACGAGGCAGTCGATTCGTTGCATGCCATTCCCGGACGTCAGGAATCGGAGTGCGTAATCCAGCTGTATGGTGACCTGAGTCAGTTTTACGAACGGCTCGGAATGCCGGGCAAAGCAATCGAATACAGTGACTCGGCAATGGCGGTGAGCCGTCGGCTCGGAGGAGTGCTGATGGGCGACTTATGGCGTTTCAGAACCCAGATATATGCCAATAACGGCAATACGAACGAAGCTTTCAGATGCTTTGACATGGCATACGATGCCATACGCAACTGCCGCGAGCCTATCGACACCACACTGCAGCTGGCCGTCATTGACGCCGAACGCGCCAACCTTATTCTGTCGCGTGACCCTTCGCGTGACTCGGTCGACCTCGCCGTTTCCCTCCTCCGTAATATCAGTGCCGTGGATGAATATCACGACTTTACAGGCTATGACGCTACATTGGGATACGGACTTTATCTTCAGGGGAATAAAGAGGCGGGCATCGGCATGATGAAATCTGCTGTTGACAAGTTGCGCGAATTGGGCGACCTCGAAATGAGTTTTCTTGAGATGAGGAGGCTTATCGAAGTCTATAACAGGGAGAAAATGTTTGACGAGGTGAGCAGTCTATACAATGAATACAACCTTCTCAGCGACTCGATGAGCCGTGCGCGGCATAATCTGGATCTCATGATAGCCAAAGTGCGCACCGATGTCGCTGCCAAGGACCGTGAAAACCGCATGCTGCACGAAAAATTGCAGGACAAAAACCATCAGAATCTGGTCATAGTGGCGGCGTCCGTCTTTTTTGCTATAATTGCGGCGCTTATAATAATCGTCAGCCGCAGATACTCGCTGAAAATGAAGCAGCGCCGCGATGCCGAACGCGCACGCCGCATATCGGCGGAAGCCTGCATCAGCGAGGCACACAACGAGAGGGACACGGCACTTGAGCGTATCGAGACTATCAAACGCGAAATCTCCGGTCAAATCGCTGCTTCGACCGATATTCTGTACCGGCCACAGACTCTCGGCAGCAACTCCGGCCAGTTCATGCGCGCATTCAATGCGATGTATCCACGTTATGCCGAAGATTTACGCCGTGATTATCCGTCGCTTACCGATACCGATATGATATTGTGCATGCTGATATACCTTAAGCACACCACCGAGGAAATATCCTGCTATCTTAACATTTCGCGGGCAAGCGTCAACAGCGCCCGTTACCGCATCCGCACCAAAGTCAAACTCACCAAAGAGGACGACCTCAACAACTTCCTCCGGACCCGCGAGGGGTAAATGACTCGTTTTTACTGTAAAGGAATAAAAATGTGGGGCGGGATGGCGGGAGTATGGGATATATTTGTTAACTTCGCGGTATCTTGAGATTCAAAAACAGATATGAATGATATTTATATGGCTTGATGAAAGCGACCGCCACGGAGAGTTTTATTCAAATTTCTACGGAGGCATACTCGTTTCTTCGCGGCATTACCGCGAGGTATTGGAGCGTATGCGAGCCGTTGTTGAAGAAGTTGGAATTAAAGATGAGATAAAGTGGCAGAAGGTTAATGAATATCATTATGAGAAATATCTGCGACTGGTCGATGAATTGTTTGACCTTGCCAAAGAAGATAAGCTGAAAATCCGTATTTTCTTCAGACACAACCAATATACGCCGGCTCGCCTAACGGCAGAGGAAATGAAAGCCGATTATCCCATGCTATATTATCAATTTATAAAATATGCTTTCGGGTTGCCTTATGCGGGAGTAGGTGAATTGGATTCGCTCACACTGTATCTTGATGAAATACCGTTGCGCCAAAGCGAGCGTGACGATTTTATAGCGCATATAAAAGGACTTGCCAAGGATCCTGTGCTTAAAAAGATGGGATTGAAAATAGCTGAAGACGGGATTGTGGAAGTAGATTCAAAGCAGCATCTTCCCCTCCAGTTTATGGATGTTATATTAGGTGCTATATGTTTTAAGCTCAATGAAAAGGATAAATTGAAGAAAGAAGGCGAGAACAAGGTGGGCAAAAGAACTCTTATAAAGTTGAAGCTTTATAAGCATATCAACAGACGGATAAGAGAGATTTATCCTAATTTTAATATCGGAATAACGACGCCAATACGTATGCCTTCAGACAGTTGGCGGCAAGTATACAGGCATTGGAGTTTTGTGCCGAAATATCATACCCGAGATACTTCACGAACCAAAAGGGCAAAAAAATAACCCGCGTAACCTACACTTGTGAGCTACGCACTTTTCACGTAGCCGTTCAGTTACGAAGGGTATTTTTCTTATGCAAAGGTACTATCTTTTTTGCTATCTTCAAAAATATAACGCTATTTTTTGCGGAAAAGTTTGCCGGAAAGTGGTGAAAATATTAGAGTTGGATGCCCGACATGGTATTTATAGGGTACTTGCGGCAGTTTCCGATGGATTAGGGATAAAAATGTGGGGCGGGATGGCGGGAGTATGGGATATATTTGTTAACTTCGCGGTATCGTTCGGTTTCTGCGCTGTTTTGTTGGCGGAGGCCGGGATTTTTACAAATTAACCTATATTTTTTTTGACATTCAGCCATGACAATAGCAATTATTGTGGCTATGGACAAGGAGCTGCAGCTGTTGCTGCCGCTGTTGTCGGAGCCGCGCACTACCGTCATCGACGGCATCACTTTCTATCTGGGCGACACCGGAACCAATTCTCTCATTATAATGAAATCGGGTATCGGGAAGGTCAACGCCGCTCTTGCCACAATGCAGCTTATACGCCAGTTCGCTCCCGACCTTGTGATCAACACGGGTGTGGCCGGAGGTACCGGCTCCGATGCCAAGATACTTGATATCGTGGTGGGCGAACGTATTGCGTACCACGACGTGTGGTGCGGTCCCGACACGGTAGAGGGTCAGGCGGCGCGCTGTCCGCTCTTTTTCGAGTCAGACCGCAACGTGACGTCGCTGCCTGTGCTGCATGACAATCCGCACGTGCGCCACGGCCTGATTGCGTCGGGCGACGTGTTCGTGGCCGACCCTGAGGTGGTGGCCCATATCAAGGCGCTCTATCCAGAAGTGCTTGCCGTGGACATGGAGTCGGCGGCGATAGCGCATACGTGTTTCCTGCTCAACACGCCGTTTTTCTGTATACGCGTGGTGAGCGACACTCCGGGCGAGGCCGACAACGAGGCGCAATACAACGATTTCTGGGAGGCGGCGCCGCGCCAGTCGTTTGAAATCATTTCGTCAATACTCAATTCGCTGGGAGAATGAAGAAGATAGCAAGTTTTACCATCGACCATACGCGTCTGGAGAGGGGCATCTTCCTCTCGCGGCGCGACACTACGCCGTCGGGCGACGTCATCTCCACGTTCGACATACGCCTGACACGCCCCAATCGCGAGCCGGCGGTCGACGGCGCGGCGCTGCACACGATAGAGCATCTTGCTGCCACGTTCCTGCGCAACCACGCGCAATGGGCGCCACGCGTGATATACTGGGGCCCGATGGGTTGCCTCACGGGAAGCTATCTGTTGCTGTCGGGAGAACTAACATCGGAGGATATTGTGCCGCTGCTGCGCGAGACATTCGCGTTTATCGCTGACTTCGAGGGCGATATACCCGGCGCCACGGCGCGTGACTGCGGCAACTATACGTACAACAATCTGCCGGAGGCAAAGCGTGTGGCGCGGAGATTTCTTGATGAGGTGCTCTCGGCGCCCGCGCATGAGAATCTGAACTATCCGGATTAGGGGATTTTTAATATCGGGATTAATCCTGATTAATCGGGATTTAACGGGATTAATCGGGGTATTCCGAGAACTCGGAGAACTTCGAGGGATTGGAGTACTCTGAGGTCTCGGAGCGCTTAGAGGGGAGACACGCGGTTAAAAACCGCGTCGACCAAGGGGGAAGACAGGTAAAGTTTTTTTGATGATGAAAGATTTGGCAGCTATAAAGGGACGACATTATATCCACTCGCTAATTGAGGAGGGGGAGCATGAGCAGCAGGATTTCAAGTTTGCCATCTCCGACGCGCGCAAGATAGCGCGGTCTATTTCGGCGTTTTCCAATCATTCCGGCGGCCGCCTGCTTATCGGGGTGAAGGATAACGGCGTTGTGGCCGGCATACGCAACGAGGAGGATGTCTACATGATAGAGACGGCCGCCGAGTTGTATTGCCGTCCGGCTGTCGAGGTGCGCATGACGGCATTTAAGGTCGACCCCGGCACTGTCGTGATACGTGCCGAGATACCTAAGGCGCTCCGTCCGCCGGTCTACGTTGTCGAGGAGGGGGAGGTGCTGCGGGCGTATTACCGTGTAAAGGATGAGAATATCGTGGCTCACCCGCTGCTGCTGAGCGCGTGGAAGCATTATGCCGCCGACAACGGCGCTTTCATGGCTTTTGACGAGCATCACCGGTTGCTTATCGATATTATCGGAAAGAAGGGCTATGCCACGCTCGATGAGTTTGTCAGACGCTCACATCTGTCGCAGGCCACGGCAATCGATATTATCGGACGGCTGGCAGCCGCATCGGTGGTAAATCTCGAATACCGCGAAGGGCTGTTAACAATTAGTAATTAGTAATTAGTAATGAGTAATTAGTAATTAGTAATTGGGTGGTCGGACGAGTCGGACTTGTCGGACCGGTCGGACATGTCCGACTTTAGGGAGCTGTTTTCAAGTAATTACTAATTGCTAATTACTAATTGCTAATTACTAATTGCTGATTACAATGGGGTGGTGGGGGCGGGATTTGAGCCAGGTGAGTTGTTTTTTGGCGTAGACGCGGGTGTTGCGGGCTATTTTGGTGATGGCATCGTCGAGGGTGATGTGGCCGTCGATATAGGGCCATAGTTCTTTGTAGCCTACGGTGTTGAGGGAATTGAGGTGGCGCAGGCGGCTCACCGCGCGGGCTTCCTCCACGAGACCCTGTTCTATCATTGTGACGACGCGGCGGTTGATGCGGTCGAACAGGATGTCGCGTGGCATGTCGATGGCGAGCATCTCGATGTCGAAGTCGCGCTGCTTGGCACACCCCGTGCGCAGCGAGGAGTAGGGCACACCCGCCTGCCGGCATATCTCTATGGCGTGGACGAGGCGCTTGTGGTTGTTGAGGTCGACCTCGCGGTAGTACACGGGGTCGAGTTCGAGGAGGGTGAGGCGGAGCTGCTGCAGCCCTCCGCGTTCGTAAAGCTCCCATGCCTCACGGCGTATGTCGTCGGAGATGGTGGGGAGTTCGTCGATGCCGCGGGTCACGGCGTCGATATACATCATTGAGCCTCCGCACATTATCTGTACGGGCGATTTGCGCCACAGCGAGGGGAGGAGGCGCATCACCTCCTCCTCGTATTGTGCGGCGGAATAGTAATCGCCCAGCGACAGGTTGCCTACGAAATGGTGCGTTACGCGCGCACGGTCATCGGCCGTGGGTGCGGCGGTGCCTATGGGTATTTCGCGGAACATCTGCCGGGAGTCGGCCGATATGATGTCGCAACCGATTTCCTCGGCCATGCGCATGGCGAGGGCGCTTTTGCCCGAGCCTGTCGGGCCGGTTATGACTATTAGTTTGTTCGGCATTATGTTTTTCGCGGTTTAGCGATTTTTGAGGGTGTTACAAAACTGCGAAATTTCGGTCAACAAAGTAGGGGCGCACGGCTACTATTGGGTCGGACAAGTCTGACATGTCTGACATGTCTGACCGGTCCGACTTGTCTGACGGAGGATGGGCTGACGGAGCGCCGGCGTGGCTATTTTGATTCAGCCACGAGGCGGGCTATGTTGACTATTACTTCTACGGCTTTTTCCATCGAGGGGATGGGCACGTACTCGTAACGGCCGTGGAAGTTGAGGCCGCCGGCGAAGATGTTGGGGCACGGGAGGCCTTTGAATGAGAGCTGTGCGCCATCAGTGCCGCCGCGTATGGGCACTACCTTGGGCACGATGCCGCTTTCGCGCATGGCTTCCTCGGCGATGTCGATGATGTGCATCACCGGCTCGATTTTCTCGCGCATGTTGTAGTACTGGTCCTTGATTTCGATGTCGCACACGCCGGGGAACTCGTTGTTGATTTTGCGGGCGAGGTGCTCCAGCTCCTTCTTGCGGCGCTCGAAGCGGTCGCGGTCGTGGTCGCGTATTATATATGTAAGGACGGTCTTTTCAACCGAGCCTTCGAATGAAATCAGGTGGTAGAATCCTTCATAGTCCTCGGTGTGTTCGGGAGTCTCCCAGCGTGGGAGCATGATTACGAACTGGTTGGCTATGCGGATTGAGTTTATCATCTTGTGGTAGGCATAGCCGGGGTGTACGTTGCGTCCGTTGAATGTCACTTTGGCCACGGCGGCGTTGAAATTCTCGAATTCGAGTTCGCCGATTTCGCCTCCGTCCATCGTGTAGGCCCAGTCGGCGCCGAAGCGCTCAACGTCAAACTTATGTGCGCCCTGTCCGATTTCCTCGTCGGGGTTGAAAGCTATCGCGATGTCGCCGTGCTCGACCTCGGGATGGGCCTGGAGCCAGGCGATTGCGGTGATGATTTCGGCTATGCCGGCTTTGTCGTCGGCGCCGAGGAGGGTATTGCCGTCGGTCACGATGAGGTCCTGACCCTTGTAGCTGTCGAGTTCGGGGAAGTCGGCGGGCGAGAGGATTATGCCGTGCTCGGCATTGAGGGTGATGTCGCCGCCGTCGTAGTCTTTGACTATGCGGGGATTGACATGGTGACCCGACATGTCGGGCGATGTATCGAGGTGGGCTATGAAGCCTACTGTCGGAAGCTGTCGCGATGAGTTGGATGGGAGACGGGCCATCAGATAGCCGTTGTCATCGAGGTGTATGTCGGCCAGATGCATGGCGCGGAGTTCTTTTTCGAGATGTCTGGCGAAAATCATCTGTCCCGGAGTGGAGGGTGTTAGATTGGTCAGCTCGTCGCTCTGGGTGTCGAACTTGACGTAATCGAGAAATCGGTCAACGACGGAAGTATTCATGGGATTATTGAGTAAAGAGTTATATAATGGTACAAAGGTAATAAAAAAATCGGAATAGGGTGTAAAGGTCATTAAGGACTTTAAGGCCATTAACGACTTTTCGCGGCGGCTCCGGCGGGTGTGCCCGAGCAGGGCGATGATATTTTTTTTTGCATTTTGTTTAAAATATCAAAAATTTTACTTTAATTTGTGGAATATTTCCTGCTATAATGCGGGAATAACTATAGTCAAAAGAGCAAATTAACTAAGATGGATATCTGACCTTAACGCGCCATGAAATTAAATTGTCTGCGTAAAGTGTTGATTGTGAAATAAATTGAATGACGGAGCGTTCGGCATGGACGTGGCCGCCGCGTGTGGAAAGATAGCTTCTTAAGCAAATTTGCCGGTTTTGGCGGATGATAGTTTTTAACACTTAAATGTTAAAATGATTGCGTGATTAACGATTTCGATAATGTTGCCCGGATTATTCAGACGGGATTATCTGAAAAAATAAATTGAAAAAGGAGGAAACTCCACGAAGTAACAAAAGGAGATTATACTGAGACAAAAAGCCAAGTCCCCCCGACAGCATCTTACCGCAATCACCGCGGGGAAATATGTCGACCTTACTTTTGGACCATGATAACCTCTTTGCGACAACAGAAAAATTGAGATTATATATATATTTATTGTAAAACCCAAATTAACTAAAAATTTTCTTGCATGAAGAACATTTGTTTTCAAATGACTCGGAAAGCATGGCTCGCCATCGCGATGGTATTGTGCCTTTCTTTCCCTGCTTTAGCGCAGAAAACTACTGTCACAGGTACAGTAGTTGATTACGAGGGCGAACCCGCCATCGGTGCAAGTGTCATCGCTGAAGGTACAAGCAACGGCGTTGCCACTGACTTCGATGGTAATTTCAGCATCGACGTTGCCCCCAACGCCGTCCTCGTAGTTTCTTATGTGGGTTGCGAAACTCAGCGGGTTCCCGTTGACGGCCGTACCCATATCGACATCACCCTTAAATCCAACGCGGTGGTGCTTAACGAAGTCGTAGCCATCGGTTACGGTACAGTGAAGAAATCTGACGCTACCGGTTCGGTGGCAGTCGTGAAGCCCGACGAAATCGAGGCAGGCCTTGCCACTTCGGCACAGGACATGCTCGTGGGCGCAACCCCCGGTGTTGTCGTGTCGACAACCGGTAACCCCTCTGAAGGCGGTACAATCCGTATCCGTGGCGGTTCCTCACTTTCTGCCTCCAACGACCCGTTGATCATCGTCGACGGTGTGCCCATGGACGGCAACTCAGTGAAGGGTTCTTCCAATGCACTTTCACTTATCGCGCCTGAAAACATCGAGTCGATGACAGTGCTCAAGGATGCATCTGCAACCGCCATCTACGGTTCGCGTGCATCTAACGGTGTCATCATCGTGACCACCAAAAAAGGTCAGGCAGGCAAGCCTCAGGTCAACTTCTCGGCTAACCTCTACATTGCCACTCCGCGCAAGACTGTCGACATGATGGACGGCAACCAGTTCCGTAGCTTTGTTCTTAAGACTTACGGCGAAGGCTCTACTCAGGCCGGCGCTCTCGGCACCGCCAACACCAACTGGCAGGACGAAGTGCTCCGCACAGCCGTTTCTTCCGACTACAACCTCTCGGTGGGCGGTACAGTAGGTATCCTTCCGTATCGTGTATCAATCGGTTATACCTCTAACCACGGTATTATCCGCAAGACCGGCATGAACCGTGCCACTGCCAGCATCAACCTGTCGCCGAAATTCTTCGACGGACTCCTGCAGGTCAACGCCAACATCAAGGGCGCATACGTACGCAACAACTACGAGCAGGGCGTGCTCGGCGGAGCTGTCAGCTTCAACCCGACTCTTCCCGTGCGCTGTGCTGAAGGCAACGTTTTCAACAACTGGACATCTTATATCGGCGGCGGCGCCCTCGCAGGCCCCAACACCCCCGGTACCGACCTCAACACCATCGAAGCGCTCAACCCCGTATCGCGTTCACAGGATTACGATTCGAAGTCTGACGTATACCAGTCGGTAGGTAACCTCCAGCTTGACCTGCGCATGCCGTTCCTCCGCGACCTCCGCGCCAACCTCAACCTCGGTTACGACTACAGCCACGGTTCCGTAGCAAGCTACAACTATCCCTTCTCACCCGAAGCATGGAAAGCCGGCCACCGTTCGCCCGGCGTAGAAGCTGCTGTAAAAGACGGTTACTCTACAATCAACTACGAGAAACAGCGTATCTACAACCTCCTTCTCGAGTTCTACCTCAACTACAACAAAGATTTTGAAGCTATCAAATCGTCACTTGATGTAACAGCAGGTTACTCTTGGCAGAAATTCTACAACAAGGGCTGCAACTGGAGCCCCGTCTACGCTCCCGGTCAGGAATTCGACGGCTATCTTTACAACCCGCGTGTCGACTACAGCAAACCCTATCAGCTTGTATCGTTCTTCGGTCGTATGCAGTACGGCTTCATGGACAAATACCTCCTCACAGTCACCGTACGTCGTGACGGTTCGTCACGTTTCAGCAGCGACAACCGCTGGGGTACTTTCCCCTCGGTGGCTCTCGCATGGCGTCTGATCGACGAATCATTCATGGAAGGCACCCGCAGCGTCCTCTCTGACCTCAAGATCCGCGGTACATGGGGTATCACCGGTCAGCAGAACCTCGGTGATGATTTCTCCCGCCTCTTCCCCTACCTCCCCATCTACAACGCTTGGACCGGTTCGGACAACATGGGCTTCAATCCCGTTACAGGCGAATATCTCCCCATCTATGCTCCCAGCAGCTATAATGCTAATCTCAAATGGGAAGAAACCACCACATGGAACGTAGGTGTCGACTTCGGATTCCTCAACAACCGCATCAGCGGTAGCATCGACGCTTACTACCGTAAGACCAAAGACCTCTTGACCAGCACAACCTACGCTGCCGGCTCGAACCTCGGCCCCGACGGTCCCATGAACATCGGCGACCTTACCAACAAAGGTATAGAAATCAACTTGCTCACCCGTCCTATCGTGACTAAGGATTTCACCTGGAGCTCTAACATCAACGTGGCTTACAACAAGAACGAAATCACTCACCTCGCTCAGGGCAAGGATATACCCACCGGTGACATCGGCAACTCAGTCAACGTACAACTCCAGCGTGAAGGCTACGCTGCCAACTCATTCTTCGTTTATGAGCAGGTTTACAATCCCGACGGCACTCCCGCCGAAGGTGTTTACGTTGACCGCAACGGTGACGGCCAGATTACCGACCAGGATAAATACATGTTCCACAGCCCCGATCCCAAGTGGACCGCCAACTGGCAGAACACATTCAACGTGAAGAACTGGGACTTCGGTATCAGCCTCCGCGCCAACTTCGGTAATTGGGTGTTCAACAAGACTCAGCAGGACAACTCGTTTGTATCTAGAACAGCATCACTTCCTTTGAGCAACCTGATGAATGACACTTACTTGTTCACCTCTACCAAGTCAACGTCTCTTCTTGTCAGCGACTATTGGGTTCAGAATGCATCGTTCGTACGCTGCGACAACATCACTGCCGGCTATACGTTCGAAAACCTTCTGAACAACGCACTCCGTCTGCGTCTGTTCGCAGCCGTTCAGAATCCGTTCGTCATCACCAAGTACAAAGGTATCGACCCCGAAGTGTTCGGCGGCATCGACTCGGGCATCTATCCCAAACCTATTACTTTCACCCTCGGTCTGGTGGCTACATTCTAATATCTATTGTTAAATCAATTCATAAAACGATAATATGAAATTTTTCAAATATATAGCACTCGGCTCTATGGCTCTGTCGCTTGGCGTGGGCGCTTCATCATGTGTCGATGACCTTGATGTTACCCCCGACGACCCCAACAAGAAGACCGAGCTTACTACTCCCGACGAGTGGTACGGCTACTTCTCGTCGCTCTACGGCAACCTTCGCTATGAAGGCGGCCTTACTCCCGCAGGAGTCGACGGCGGTGCCGGTACATGGATGCGCTGCCACTGGAACCTCCAGACCGTCACGGCCGACGAGGCAATAATTATTTCGAAATGGAACGACCCCGGTTACAACGACCTGAAGTTCAACACCTGGTTGACCGACAACACCTGGATGTTCATGGCATACCAGCGTGAGGCCACTTCGGCAAAACTTTGCTCGGAGTTCCTTTCGAAAGTTGACGGCGCCAAGGCGTGCGGCGTAAGCGAAGATCTCATCGCCCAGATGAAGTCGGAGGCACGCGTGCTCCGCGCTTACTGCTATTACAATATGATCGACCTCTTCGGCAAAGGCCCCTGGATCACTACCCAGGCAGTCGGTGAAAACGCACCGGTGCTTGAGCGTCCCGAGCTTTTCGCTGCCGTTACCGCCGAACTTGAGGATGTAATCAACAACGGCAACCTCGTGCCCAGTGCAAATCAGGAATACCTCCGTCTGTCGAAAGAGGCAGCCCGCATGCTTCTTGCCAAGCTGTACCTCAACGCCGAGGTATACGCCGGCACCCCGATGTACGACAAGTGCGCCGAGCAGTGTAAGGAAATCGTCAAGACAGTCAACACTCTCGCTCCCGAGTACAAATATCTCTTCTGCGCCTCCAACGACAAGTACGTCAATAAAGGCGGCGAAATCCTCTGGGCCATACCTCAGGATGCCAACCGCATGACTACATGGGGCGGCACAACTTATCTCACAGCAGGAGCTTACTTCACCTCGGCGGGCGACGATGTGCTCAATCGTCTCGGCGCTCTCGGCCAGACCCCGTGGGAAGGTGTCAAGGTGCGTCCCGAGCTTCCGCAAGTGTTCGACAAGGATGGCTCGAACCGCGGTATCGACAGCCGTTATCTTTTCTATGAGGGAACGTACAATGAAGGCGTTGAGGATCTCAACAACTATGACGCTACTTCCGACGGTTACATGTGTGTGAAATATACTTACACCCGTGAGGAGGACTATGAGAATACTGCAAACGTAGCTCTTACCAACCAGGTTTGTGATGCAGACTATCCCTTGTTCCGTCTCGCCGACACATATCTGATGCTTGCAGAGTGCCAGTTCCGTGGCGTAAGCGATGCAGACCCCGGCTATACCTACTTCAACAAGGTGCGTGCCCGCGCAGGTCTTCTTCCCCTTACCCCCAACACTGCCGACCAGATTCTCAACGAGCGTCAGCGTGAGCTCTACTGGGAAGGCCATCGCCGCAGCGACCTTATCCGTTTCGGCAAATACACCGGCAACGTATACAACTGGTCATGGAAGGGTGGCATCTACGAAGGCAAGTCGATTGAGGCGTTCCGCAAAGTATTTGCAATCCCCTACCAGTACGTAAGCACTGTAGGCCAGAATGAAGGCTATTAATCTGATGCCCGGCTTTTAACAAAAGTTTTTAATAACAATGTTGAAATTATCTCAAATGAAAAAAATAACATTCCTGTTCGCCGCTTTGGCGTCGACAATGGCCTTCACAAGTTGCGATGAGTCGAAAGATGATCATCCCGTGCTTGAGCCCAACGAGGGAGTGATTGTGGAAAATTTCCTCAACACCCCCGAGATGAGCAATATGTCGGTGGAATTTGCCGCTGACAACCAGGCCAACACAATACACATGACTTGCTCTCAGCCCTCATACGGCTACGCCGCAACCGTGCGATACAATGTAGAGGTGTCGTTTGACAAGGACTTCGCTACTCCTGTCGTTCCCGATGCCCCCGTATCGGCCACACTGAATACAGCATTCTATGACTGCTCGGAGATTAATCCCACGTATGGCGAACTCGCCTCAGCTATGTGCAACCTTCTCGGCATCAAGAACGATAAGGAAATCCCCACCGGATATCATGATCTGTATGCTCGCCTTGTCGCCAACATCGAAGTTGCCGGCGGTGCGGATCTCTATCCCAACACCACCTATCAGTCGAATGTCGTGAAGTTGACACGTGCCAACTGTACGTATCTCGCTATCATCGTTCCCGGCCAGCCCACCGGTATCTATCTGCGTGGCGGCATGAACAACTGGGGTAACGACGGCTGGCTTGAGTCGCATCCTGAATGGCAGTTCCTGACAACCGATGCAGCAGGCGTCTACTATATCGCAGATGTGACAATACCTGCGGATACGGAATTCAAAGTTGCAGATGCAAACTGGACTACGATTAACTTCGGTGGTACTTGCGGTGAAGTGACGACTCTCGAGGCCGGTAAACCTTTCGAATTGAATACTGATCCTGCCGACGGTGGTCCCGGCAACCTGAAATTCGATAAGAACTTCACAGGTAGCGTCACTCTTACCTTCAAGGCAGGCAAGTATACTATCCTCTTTGAATGCGACGAGCCTGATACCCCCGACCAGCCTTCGGGCATGTATATCCGTGGAGATATGAATGGATGGGATACAAGCAATGAGTTCCTTACCACTGACTTCAAGAATAACTGGATTGTCAAGGGCATTACCATCAATGCAGGCGAAACATTCAAAATCGGCGACGCAGGATGGAGCTCGGTAAATTTTGGTTCGAACGGCGAGGCTCTTGAAATAGGTGTTCCTTACGAGCTCGTGAAGGATGGCGGCAACATCGAGTGCCCCGCTTCCTTCTCCGGTGATATAAAGCTTCAGCTCAAGGGTGGCTCTTACAAGATTACCCTCGTTGCTCTCTAAGCAGCACCGCTAATTTAAGGAAACCCGGCTCTCCCTTCGGGGAGGGCGCGGATTCCGATAGAAGTCATTTAAACATTTCTTAAATGGCTTCAATCAAATTCTTCCCGAAGAAAAAGTTTAAATGACTTTAATAAAATCAGATAAATATAATATGAAAAAATTAAGCATATTTTTGCTTGGCGCACTCGCATTCGCAGCCACTTCTTGCGAAGATGACCCCGATTTAAATGCGCCTATTCAGTCAAACCCGCAAGGCCCGGTATACTCGGTCGAAGGTGTGACTGCAGAGTTGCCCTCTGAAACCAGCTTCGTCCTTAAGGACTGTGCTGATGCCGGCCGCAACATACCTGTGGCCAACCTGCTCGTGACCGACTTCCCCGCAGGCAAGGAGCTTAATGTAGTGACCTATATGAGCAAGGATGAATCGTTCGCTTCTTCACGCGAGGTGCCTTGTTCTGTAGTTGATAACACGGTTTACATTACTCCCGACGACTTCCAGAATGCTTACGTGGCATGTATCAGCAAGGCTCCGTCGGCTAAGGATGTTTATCTCCGCTTCGCAGTCTATGCCGACAACTACCGTATCGGCAACGAGGACAGCTATCTCGGAGCATTCAAATTTAATGTGACCCCGTTCCCGTCGGATCTCGTTATCGAGGATAACTACTATCTGCTCGGTACGGTCAACGGCTGGAGCGTTCCCACTGCTCTCAAGATGAACCACTCTGACCTTAGCGGTTACGATGACCCGATCTTCACACTCGTTGTGGACATTACTCCCGATCAGGCTGCCGACGGCTGGTGGTGGAAGATTATCCCGCAGTCGACATTCGAAGCCGGTAACTGGACTGACCTTGCCAACTCGGCTTACGGTCCCGAAGAAAACGGTAGCGAAGACCTTTCAGGCATGCTGATGGCATCGTCAATCAATGCTGACGGTTCATACAAGGATGCTGGTGCAGGCTGTCTGTATGAGTTCGGAACTTACCTCCTCACCATCGACATGATCGAAGGTACTTACAACTTCCAGCTCGCTATTCCCCACCTCTATATCATGGGTGATGCAGCAGGATGGGACTGGAATTCTCCCCTCGTAGCCGAAATGCAGACCAGCGACTATATCAACTATTATGCGTTCGCACGCCTGTCGGAAGGTGGCTACAAGTTCACTTCAGAGAAGGACTGGGCTGCTACTTTCAACCTCGGTGTTGACGGTACTCCCACCATCACTGACCACAATGTTGAAGGCAAGCTGGCGAACGGCGGTAACAACAATGTTCTCCCCGACATCACCGGTCTCTACTGGAACCATGTGAACCTCCCCGCTCTTACATTCGACTCTTACTACATCGCAACTCTCGGTCTTATCGGCGACTGTACACCCGGCGGATGGGATGCAGAAACTGCTCTTACTCCTTCGGCCGACGGCCTGGTATGGGAGGCTGACGTAGAGTTCGGCGCAAGCGGTTCGTTCAAGATTCGTGCCAATAACGACTGGACGTTCAGTCTCGGCGGTGACATGAACAACCTCGGCTGGGACAACGCTCCCAACATGCCGACTCCCGGTGCAGGCAAAAAGCATGTTGTCCTCAACCTCACCACTTATCCCTATACTATTACCATCCAGTAATCAGTATAACAAACACAATATCGAGCGTGGACCCCGTCACGGGGCCCACGCTCCGTTTTTATCAACAAACGTACAAAAGGGCTTGACAAAAGCACAAAAAATAAAAAAATCCTGTTGTGTCGGGATATTTAAACAGGAGTACAATGGAACAGGAGATTAGAGGATGTCAGGAAAAGAGCGGAGATTAGAGAATGGGATTGTCGCAGTGTCTCGTCAAAAGTGTAGTCCAGTGAGGCATACTGATGTGATGGCATACAATGCTGTTTCCTTGAGGTGGCGAGGGTATCTCTAATGTGGTTCAAATAGTGGAGAGCCTTCGGCTCTCCGTTGACGAATTATTCCTTAAGTAAACAGCATTGTGTTGGCGCAATGGACCTCCTGTTCCCTTGTACTCCTGTTTGAAAAAACAGAATGTTTCAAACCCTGTTTTTCGTACATTTGTCAAGCCCTTTTGTTCTTTTGTTTAAATTTCGGTGAGAGCCGGGGTACGTGTGCGTCAACTTTTGCGACGGTTGTTGCATCGGGGTATGGTGTTTTTTATTTAATTTGCAGGAGATTAAGTAACTGTTCAAAATTATTTTAATATTATGGCGAGAGGATTTTTCAGGCGATTTCCGGTGAGGAAGAAGGAGTGTAGCGAGCTACATGACTGATGACGAGATGGAAAGCGACGAAAAAGACTCCGACAGAATATTGAAATAATGAGAACGGTTAATATAAAATAATTTTAAACAGTTACTTATTATTTTAAATTGCAAAAGACCATGGGAACACGATTATTTGCAGGGTACGGGGTTGTATTTGCGGGGATTTTTATGGGTTTGGGTGGCGTAGGGGGATTGGAGGCCGCGGGCGCCAATCCGTATCTGCCGCTGTGGGAGTATATACCCGACGGGGAGCCGCATGTGTTTGAGGATCCTGACAATCCCGGGAGGGAGAGGGTGTATATCTACGGCTCGCACGACAGCCGCGTCACCGATTTCTGCGGGCGTGAGTTCGTGGTGTGGTCGGCGCCTGTCGACAGTCTCAACCGCTGGCGTTACGACGGGGTGATATTCTCGGCCGTGACCGACCGCGACGGTAACCGGCTCAATGACGACGGCCTCGGCGATATTCTCTACGCTCCCGATGTGGCTGTCGTGAGAGATGAAGCGGGGGTGCCGACATACTACCTGTATCCCAACGACCAGCACGAGGGGCGGCAGGGGATGATAGCACGCAGTGCGCGCCCCGACGGGCCGTTTGAGGTGTGCAACTGGAGCGAGGATGACCCTAAACTGACCGATGGCGTGCTTCGTTTCGACCCGGCGGTGCTTGTCGACGATGACGGCCGCGTCTACGGCTACTGGGGATTTGAAGAGAGCTTTATGGCCGAGCTTGACCCGACGACGATGTGCACGGTCAAGCCGGGCACGGAGGTGAAGGTGCGGGCTGTGCCGGGATTCTCGCAGGCGGACAGGGAACGGTTTTTCGAGGCTTCGTCGATAAGGAAGATTGACGACAAGTATGTGCTGGTGTACAGCCGTTCGACGGCCGACGGTGATTTCGGTCTCGGTTCGAGCAACTATACGCTGGCGTACTGCTATTCGGACGGCCCTCTCGGTCCGTGGACCTACGGCGGCACGATAATTGACGGGCGCGGTCGCACGGTGCTACCCGACGGCACGGTGATATATACGGCGCATCCCAACGGCAACACGCACGGCGGCCTGTGCCGCCTCGGCGACCAATGGTACATATTCTACCACCGTCAGTGCGGGCTCGACGAGTTCTCGCGCCAGGCGATGGTGGCGCCTGTGGAGGTGACGGTGGAGAAAGGCCCCGGGGGTGCTGTGCATATCAGCGAGGCGGAATATACGTCGGAGGGATTCGAGATAAACGGCCTCAATCCGCTGCGGACATATCCGGCGGGTATTGCATGCCACTATACGGGAAAAAGCCCGGCAGTGGAGACGGGGTGGCCCCACAAGCGCTTTTACGGCGCGTATATCAGGCCGGGACGCTATGACGGAGACCCTGCGGCGGCTCCGGAGGAGGTGAACCTGACGGTCAATCCGCTGGTGAACCTTACCGACGGGTCGGTGACAGGCTACAAGTATTTCAATTTCGACCTGATGGAAAAGAGCAAACCGACGGAGTTCGTGATGGCGATGAAGCCGACGGGGACGGCGGGCGCAATCGAGGTGCTTGCCGGGGATATATACGGCGAGCCGGTGGCGCTCGGGCGCATTGAGCTATCCGGGGCGGAGTGTGCTGTCGCCGAGCATGCTGTACAGGAGCTGCGTGTGCCGGTGGAAAATCCGGGGCGGCTGTCGGGGAAGATGCCGCTGTGGCTGCGCGTCAGCGCCGAGGGGGATGCATCAGTGGGCGAGGTGTATTATTTCAGGTTCGAGCAGTAGGGCGGTCGGTAAGGTCTTTTGATCGGACAAGTCAGACAAGTCAGACAAGTCAGACAAGTCAGACAAGTCGGACAAGTCTGACTTGACTGACTTGGGCCGGGGTGGTCACGGCTCTTTCATTTAAGACAAAAATAGAGACATAGCCCCCCCTTACCCGGTTCATTGTGAATCGGGTAATTTTTATGATTTTGTATGTCA
>ERZ780168.716-NODE-716-length-39119-cov-5.937436_pt1 | contig 39119 bp, 36 predicted proteins | sample MGYA00510981_ERZ780168 | MGnify/ENA primary metagenome ERZ780168 (study PRJEB29588, sample SAMEA2158769) | human gut metagenome | biome: human gut; feature: human-associated habitat; material: faeces | place: Denmark | collected 2008/2010 ...
GGCAGACCGCAAACTACTACTTTGGCGATGACGGCGTAATGAAAACCGGCAAGCATCCGATGCAGACAAAGTTGCGGCTGTTTCTCGATTGGGGCATAACCTTTGATGAGCCGTACCAAATAGAAGAGCGCGCCAACCGCAAGATAGCCTACGCCGACCGCGACGAGCTGATACGGAGTATACTGAAAAAGTACCCGCCGAAAGAGTCGTTGGGACATCCACGCAGCAGAGTACGGCGTGAAGCTCCGGTACAGGTGCAAATCGTTGCGGACAAGCCTGAAGCTCTTCACATTCTAAACAAGGAGGATTACTCATGAGCTACTTCTCTTCAATATACTCTGATAACAACTTACCCATCCGGGCAAAGACGGTGTACATGTATCTGCGTGACCGGTCGGACAAAGAGCGCAAGTGCTGGCCTGGTATTAACACCATAGCTGCCGAACTCAACTGCTCCCGCTCCACGGTAAAGCGCGCTCTGCATGATCTGGAGAAGCACGGATATATACGACGGCTGCCGCGATACAGAGAAAGCGGCAGCCGTTCTTCTAATCTGTATGTGCTTGTCGACGATTGAGTTTCCACCAAGGGATAACTGCGCCTATGCACTGCACCCAGCCCCGGTTCACAGTGGACCACCTTGAAGGGAATACTCTAAGACTTAGTGCAGATAAGAAATATATAAGTCATATATCAGGCTTCCCCAGTATACTGACGTGCGAGCTACTACCCTTTTATAGTCACTGTCACCTGACCATAATACTATTACAATACCCTTCACTTACAATATGCATACCGATACTGTTTCATAATATGTATTGACCATTACATAATGATATTCATCCTTCAAGATTTAGCTGGATTGAAACCACAAAAGTACTATGTTCTTTTGCGATATTCATAATACCATCGTTGCGTTCTACGCAGGCTTCTACATTTTTTAACCCATATCCATGAACCTTGCCAGGTCCCTGCAGTTTTTTCCCGTTATATGGATTACTGACCTCATACAGCAGAAGATGGTTCTTTTGATGCAGGATAACAGAAACTACTCGTGCAGACTTGTCCTCGATTTGACAACAAGCTTCTATCGCATTGTCAAGTGTGTTTCCAATAATCACAAACATATCTGTTGCAGGAAAATGCATTTGACTATCGACCCAAATGTCAGGTCTAATTGTAACGTCGAGCTCCTTTGCCTTTTTCATTCCATAAGTAAAAATACTATCAACCAGCTTATTGCCTGTATCAACTGCGTTTACAATCCCACAAAAAGCGAACTGAATTTGTTCTAGACACTTCTGCGCTTCTTCTTGATTTTCATTTGCCACCAGTGATTCAATAGAAGCCATGTATTTTTTTATATCGTGCCACAGCCTGCGGGTTTCTTCCTGTCGCTCCATGACATCAAGATAATAGCTCTCTTGTAGTTCCAACTGCTGTCTTGCAGTTCGTTCTTCTTGTTCTCGTTCGTGAGAGCGATTCAAGGTTTCCACAAAAGCACACATAATAAGGTTGATATATAGCAGCCCCAGCGTCTCGAAGCACAAAAAATCCATCCCACTCCCCTCCATAATAGTCAGGAAATTTCGCTGACAGATATAGATGCTTAGAATTTGACAAGAGAGTAACGGTAAGGCTCTCAAAATGCTATATGTGTCAAATTTTCCCTTGATGATCGCAAGAGCAAGGTATAAAAATAGCAAATGGAGCAGCTTGCAAAAAATATTATAAATAAGTCTGTCAATGCCATCTCCCATCAACTCACTGGCAGGAACACCACCGGCTTGCAATAGTATACCGCACAGAATATCTGCAAGAATGGCAAAGAGGAAAAACAGGATGGTAGGGTATAATGTAGCCAGCCAGTCTTTGCCAAAGTATACTTTGGCCGAAAGAAAGGTAAGAATTATAATAGCTGTTGATCGAAATGGAGAAGAAATGAGGCGTAGCGACAGCGCAGCCAGTGTTGCCGCATAAATCAGGCCAACAGCCGTTTTAAGAAGGAATGGACGACTGGTCCTACCAAGCATGCCAGAAAAGAAATACCATGGTAAGAATACCTCAACCAAAACGGTAGAAAGCTCAATCCATATGTTCATACATGTGTTTCCCTTTCATATATTCGCTGAGCTTATGTTGGAATAACCCTTTTCTGCTTCTCCCGACAGGGATAATATCCCCGTTTATCATTGTTATGTTCTGCTGGTCAAACCGATCAATATATTCCATATTAATATAATAGCTTTTATGGGGTTGGACAAATACATTGTGCGGAACCCAACTGATCGCCTCTGATAGTGTCCCCCGCATACATATATTTGCCCCACCGTTCAAGTGTATAAAAAGTTGGTGCCGTAAGATTTCAAAATATAAGATCTCATTGATACTGATAAATGTTTGCACTCCGTTCGAAAATACACTTATTTTTTGAGGCAATATTTGCTCTACAGCCAAACTCATGACACTATAAAAAGTGTCGTAGGTGATAGGTTTTGGCAGATATCGCATGGCAATGCCATATCCGCGCACAGCATAGTTGAGGCTCTGAGTAGTGAACACAATGATTGGCTTGGGAGACAGACGGACAAGCTGGGCTCCAAGTTCAAGCCCATCCAACGGCTCCATTTCTATGTCAAGAAAAACTAAGTCATAAAAATCTGTGTCATAGGCTTTCCTCAGAGCCTCGCCGTTTGTAAAAGCCGCAACTGGAATATCAGAATCATATCGGCTACAATAACTCTGAATCAGCTTCAAATCGACATCGTCGTCATCACATATTGCTATCTTCATGTTTCCCCTCTCTACAAATTGGCAGCACCATAAGAAATTCTCATGAGTTCTATAGAAAGCCAGAAGACATATATCGAAATCTAACCGTTCATGAACACTCCCTATGCGTGCCGCAAGAATTTCGTGCTGACATAAATTATAAGGGTGTCGATATGTACAACAATAATCGCCTCTATATAAGCTCTAGATAAGTTATATACAGGCAAGGTGTAATTTCAATACCATCTAAATAATATTTTACTATATTTTGACTATAGTTTCAACCTTTCGTGCCGCAAAAAATGCTGTTTGTGTCAAGCCTGTTGCCGCTTTATTTAAAATTTGCTAAGATTAAAACATAAAACGAAGGAGGAATCAATACATGAGAAAGAGATTATTAAATGTACTCAATAAGGCCAGTAGAATTGTAGCACCATTGACTTTAGCTCTTGCAATCGTAACAGCCAATTCCACATGCTATTTCTTTTCTCATCAGCCCGACGTACCACAATGTCTTAAAAAATACTGCATAAAGTAATTGTATGATAAAAGCAGGCATGATTCGAACAGTGGCATCTGTAATTACACAGCAATGGGTCGGGAATAGTATAATTAGCGCAGAAGACAGTGAGGCGTATCAATATGGGCTGGAACTTGTGCTATCAACACTATTAAACATTGCTGCTATGTTTGCCCTTTCAATCGCTATTAGACACACTTGGCTATTTGTCCCATATTTGACATCATTTATTCCTCTTCGCCTACATGCAGGCGGATATCATGCACAACATCATTCAAGCTGTATTCTATTTAACTCAGTTACATATTTTGTTTGGCTAATCGCTGCGATAGTGTTACCAGAACAAATAGCTATGTGTCTGTGTGTCATTGAATGTAGCCTTTCGCTTATGTTTGTTTTCCTTTTTGCGCCAGTTCCAGCTAGGAACAAACCTATAAGTGAGATGGAGCGAAGAAGAAATCGGCAGATATCGATAGGTATTAGTTCTATATTGTTGGTTTTATGCGGTCTCTCTTATTATGGTGACGCGCTGACATCTATAGGGTTGCGAATGCTCTTTTTCGGTCAAGCTGCATCTACAATGTCTTTGCTTTTTGAGAGAGTGCTATGCACTGCGGCAGAAAAGTGTAAGTGAGAGAATTTTCATACAAAGATTGCTATTATCCTTGCAAGGCGCCTGCTGGGATAGTTGCGATAAAAATATAAAGGAGTGTAAAAATGAAGAAAAAGTTCGCTATTAAGCTTGTGTGCATGATACTGATTTTCTCAATGTTCAGTGTAACAGCGTTTGCCTGCAGTTCATGCATAAGTGACAGCCAGTGGTATCCGTCTGCAGCAGTTATTACCGGCGACTATGTCAATCTTCGTGCATGCCACAATACGCAGGCATCAAGTGGAGGTCAGGTATTTGGTGGGGATCTTTGCAATACATCATACATATATCCTAAAACTAACCGGACCTCGAGCAACACATGGTATCGTGTTAGCATGTATTCTGGACAGTGTGAAGGCCTTTCAGGATGGGTTTTTGGAGCCTATGTAGGAACTGAGTATTAACGCTGAAAGTACACGTGCACTATGTGCACGTGTACTTTCTTGAGAGGTAATTTACTATGAAAAGGATATCTTCTATAATTATAGCTCTGAGTATGACACTTCTTCTGTGCGCTTGCAGCCATAAGGTTAATGAAGACAACGCAAACGCAACGGACAACTCTATACAAAACACTGCGGCAACAGGCGATGGGGTTGGATACCATATTGAATATAATGCGCTACCGGCTGGCATGTCAGTTTCTAGCGCGCAGGCAGCCTATGGTAGCTCAATTTACGTGGCTGGATTTGGTGCTGGTGACGTGTTGCATTTTGGAAAATTATCTTCTGGAGAATTTGAGGAGTACCCATTACCGGAAAACATAGAATACATACACGCTATTACGGTTTCCAACGATGAGTTATGGATACTTGCAGGTAATTATCCCCGCTACTGGAAGGGCTCATCAGATATGCTTCAGCATAACGAACAGAGTTACTATGAGGTTTTTTTAATTGGGTATGATTCGAGCGCAAATATTACTGAAACCATCACGGTTGATAAGCAATTAACGGATGGAACGAGATTTATCTCTCTCCGTTACTATAACGGAGATTACTATATTCTCTCTCCTACGGGCTTATATCAAATTTCAAGAGACGGCTTGATAAAAAACAGCAAAGTACTAGAGAATGGCGAATTCTTAGGGCAAGCTGTTTCGGAAGAGAATTATTTTATTTGCTATTTAGCATCAACATCTGATGGCAATCACGATGGAATAAACATAGATGTACTTACCTATCCACAGGATTTTCGCTTTGAAACGTTCCTATACGATAATGAAAACAATATTATTGGAATAGGGGTTGATAGTGTCGGCGCACTTTTTGTAAACACTGAGAGTTCAATTACCTTTGCAAAGCCGAATTCTAAAGAAGATGTATATAACTTCCGTGAGAATGGCATAATGGATTCAATTTATAATGAAATAATTGCCTTTGATGACGGATATCTATTGGTAAGGCCTTCGCAGAGCAGAATCGCGAAGCTAGTACATGGGGAAATAAATACAGAAAGAACTGTTCTGCATCTTTGGGCAACAGCAGAGACCGGCACGCTGATCTCTCTCGTAGAAAATTTCAATTTATCTAATCCACGCTACACAATAGTGGTTGATACTGAATATGATCTAGGACCAGAAGCAGTTCGCGCCGAAATTATGGCTGGCAATGGCCCAGATATTTATGCCTTAGTTGAAACACTAGAATTTGCCGAAATAAACAGTAAATTTATATTTGAGGATATATACCCATATCTTGATAAGAGTCAAACTTTTTCGACGAAGGATTTTGTCCCAGAGGTTATAAAGGCCCTCGAACTTGACGGTAGTCTTTACGTTTTACCTCTTGACTTTAGCATATGGACGCTTGTTAAGAGAACTGATTTGCTTGCGGATGGGGAACTTTCAGACGCACTGAACCTTCCTCAAGTAGAGGATGGGAGTATAACTATTTTCCCACAAAGCATTTCACAAAACGATATGTTTTACTGGCTCAGCAATATGTACCTTAATAATCACATGAACAATGGCAGATGTGATTTTAATACAGAAGAGTACTTGGCCATTTTAAACGCATGTGCATCAATAGATGCACATGAAATTAACGAGTTGCCGTCGATTTATTCAGTCGAAAATATTGCACGTTTGCTTAGACTCATTTATTTGCAGGACGCATATGACGATGAATATACCTTCCAAAGTGGATTGGGTTCTTGCTTATTTGCAAGCCAAAGTTTGGCAATAGCCAACACTAGCGCAAACAAAGATGGTGCATGGGAATTTATTGAATATGCGCTCTCGGCCGACATTGAGCAAACAAGTGATGCCGCCTTTCCTGTTCTTATATCGAAGCTTAACGCTTTACTCGAATCTGGAAGTACGACTGGTGTGTGGAGGTACAAAACCAATCAATTTGAAAAACTTACATCTCATAGCGAAAAGGAAATCACAACATTAATTGAGACAACACACTGTGCCCTAGACCAGTATTCATCCTTAATTGAAATAATGAAAGAAGAGGCGGTAAAGTTTTTTTGTGGCGATCGCAACATAGAAGAAACTGTACAAATTACACAGTCTCGAGCAAATATTTATCTCTCTGAGCAATACAGCTGAATTAAACACTTTATCAAAATCTTATGTGAAAAATATTCCCCTGCAATTTTAATTGCAGGGGAATATTTTTGGATAGGAAGTATTACGCAAATTGTTTGTAGAAACGTATCACATAGCTTTGCCGCCCCTCAATGTCAAAAGGGTGGGAACAATCATGAGCTTTGGAAAGTGACGATATGAACTAGACAAGAAAAAACATACAAACTCTTTACACACTGCGCCAGTCACAGACTGCCGCAGTGTGCAACTTTTATGTCCACCAATCCGAGCGCCTCCCGTTCTGAATTTTGACTTTTTCAAAATTCAGAATAAGGAGGATCTGCGTAATGGCAGACAACTATTACATAACCATCAACGGTGAAAAAATCTGTGTTTCCGAAGAAGTATATAACGCTTACCGCCAAATGAGGCGGCATGAACGCACGCTGGCCGAAAAAGATTCCCGTAACTATGTATTGAAGTATGAGGACTTTGCTGATGGCGAAGTTACCGGCGAGGAACAGATATACGATTTCCTGCAGCCGAGTGTTGAGGAACTTGCATTAACGAACCTCATTTACCGCAAGCTACACAGGGCTATTGAGATGCTGCCGCAAGCTGAAAAGGAGTTGATCTCAGATTTGTATTTCAACGGTTATTCAATGCGCACTATTGCAGAAAAGCGGGGTGTAAGTCACATGACAATACAACGCCAAGTCCAAAAAATCCTTACAAAATTAAAAAATTTTATAAAAAGTTGAAAAAACCTGTTACAAGCCCCCTACGAACTCGCTTAAGAAGTGAGGGGATAAATTATCACCCCTCGGTGTACCTTGACAAACACCGGGGCAACCGGTCATATCCGGCTACTACAACTATCGTTGTATACAGAATCTGACGCCCTGTCGGGCTATAAAACCTCGTTGAGGTTTTATGAGATTCTAGTATGAATAACATCAGTGAATGTACGAGCGAGACGAAGGATGCGCCAGAACTCACCTGTGCGGGAAACCGCATCAATCGACGGCCATAAGGTGACGAGCGGGTCAGTCCATTCAAAAGCGGTCTTGGCAAGCCGCGCGCCATGACTGCATTCACACAGGTACTCCTGTCCAGCCACAGCTTTCAGGCAATGGGGGCAGCTCGGAGAGATCCTCGGAGGGGTGAAATTCCCGTGCGCAGCGCCAGCTGCGGTTCAGTAGTCCGCCCGCCCTGGGGAAGTAGTGTCGAATACAGGTCAGCAAAAATCCAAAAAGTCAAAATTCAGAACAATGGCAGCCGGTGTATTGCATCGGCTGCCGCATTATCAAGGAGGAAACATGGAAAATGAGAAATCCACATTGACCGTGCTCATGGTCGAGCCGGGCAAAGCACCGTATCAGGCTGCTATCGGCGCAGATCTAAAGTCCCTGCAGCAGGTGGTCGGCGGGTATATAGAATCGATCGCCCCCTACGATGACCCTGTTGCAATTATCTGCAACGAAGAAGGCAAACTCGAACAGCTTCCGTTCAACCGTGGGCTGCGTGATGAGTCAGGCAATCTCTATGACTATATCGCCGGTAACTTTATGATCGTCGGCCTCGGAGACGAAGATTTCACATCCTTGCCGCCGGAGTACATAGAGAAGTATTCTCAGCTCTTTGCACAGCCCGAAATCCTCAACATTACAAACGGCAGGTTTGAAGTTCTGCCGGATGCATCCTTTGAACAGCGGGAATCCGAAGAACCGAATATGAGTATGTGAAGGAGGTCATCATGGGAAAGAAAAATCGTCACAAATGCAAAGCGCCGTACCGCGCTCCGCCGCAGTGCGGTAAGTACCAGAAGAAGCTCATGAAAGCCGCCGCCGATGAGCGGCAGAGAAAAAGGAGGTCGTGATCATTACTGTCACAAAAAGCGCTTATGTACACAGACGTATATTTTCTCTGCTCTGTGTACTCCTTATCTTCATCGCCATTTTACCCATATCAGCCTTTGCGGACTGGGTCACGGTCAGTACGGTGAACTCCGCGTCGTACTTCCAGACCTTCAGCAGCAAAGGCGTATGGACTGCAATAGGCACTCCAGCGCACTACATAAACGAGACCGGGCAGGTCGCCTATTGCCTACAAACGAACTACAACTCACCCAACAACAGCGGGTACTCTTCAACGAGCGGCTGGCAGTATTACGACGAGACTACCATTCGTGGTCTGCAATCCATACTCGAACACGGCTATCCGAATGATGACGGCGGCTTCTCGGCAGATGAGGCTCGGTATGCCCCCGCCAATGCCATACGCTTCTGGCTCGCTGAACGCGGCGCTGAAGGTGTCCCCGCGTGGATGAACCTCCAGTTATATTCGCAGTTCTTCCGTGGAGCATCCGGCTATGAGTACCTGTTCCAGTGGTGCATGTATCTTCTTGAGAACGCACGGTATCAGGTGACATACGACCACTCGGTCAGCTTCTCACCCATCACGCTGACGGAGGACGGAGACTACTATGTTGGTACTACCACCGTCACCCTTGTGAACTGCACAGGCGGTTATACGCTCGACCGCAGCGGTCTGCCGTCAGACGCCGAGGTATACGGCTGGACAGGCAATGACGGAGACGTGCTCACGATACGTATCCCCGAAATCTATGGCGGCGCTGCATTCACATTGAATGCCACCGGCATAGACAATCAGACGGACGCATCGCTTATCTTTTTCAATCCGGATAACTGGGGCGAGCAGAGAATACTCGCCTACACTTATGACATTGAAAAAGACGTTGCGAATGCGAGCGTTGAAGTCGTGACGCCTGAGCCGGAGCTGCCTAAGACTGCCGGACTTGCCATACGTAAGGTCGATGCCGACACCGGCGCTGCCATGCCCGGCGTGACATTTGCTTTGTACAACTCAGCAGGCGAGACCGTCGCTTACGGTACAACAGGCGATGACGGGTATGTATACTTCACGAACATGCCTCTTGGGGATTACTGCTATGAGGAAATAAATACCCTCGACGGGTATGTTCTGGACAATACAAGGTATTCGGTCTCTCTGGTATCCAGCGGTCAGACGGTCGAGGTCACTATGACTAACAGCCGCTTCCGCGCAAAGCTCGTCATCGTCAAACAGGACGGCGAGACGAAAGCACCTCTCTCCGGCGCTGGGTTCAGGTTGTTCAATGCTTCTGGTGAGATAGTCGGAGAGGGCTATACCGATGAGAACGGACAGATAGCCTTTGAGAACCTCAAGAAAGGCAGCTACACGTATCAGGAGTACGAAGCGCCGTCGGGGTATGCTTTGGACGACACCGTCTATCCCTTGGACATTACCGAGCACGGCAAGACCATCACAGTCACGGTAGACAACACTGCCATCCAACCGGAGCGTGACGGGAGCATAACCGTTATGAAGAAAAGTCCGGATGGCAGTATTCTCACCGGTGCTGAGTACTTGCTCGAATACTCCACAGACGACGGTACGTCGTGGCAGCCTGTGTTCACCAGAACAGGTGACAGCATAGAAGTTGGAGGATGCACAAGCTCTGTGCTGAATAACGGCCGCCTCACCGTGAACAGTGCGGGCACTGCTACGTTTTCCGGTCTCAAGGCAGACCGTTCCATTATATATAAACTCACAGAGACAAGAGCACCTGACGGCTGCACGCTGCTGGCAGAGCCGCTATACACCGGCACGCTCCCCGTGAAGGTGGACAAGTCTTTCAGCTCTGATGACTGCGAGGTAATAGACGGCGAAAACTATTGTTACGCCCTCTACGTCACAGCAGTCAACGGCGCGATGTACCGTCTGCCGAACACAGGCGGCAGCGGCTTCGCGTACATCCCCATCGTGCTCTGCATTCTCGGCGCGGTGCTCTACGCGTTCACGATCACACACGACACAAAATCTGATGAAAAAAAGGAGAAAAACACGCATGAATAAACTCAGAAAAGCCCTCGCACTTGTACTTTCCCTTGCGGCGATCCTCTGCTTCCCCATCTCGGCAAGCGCGCTGTCGGACGAGGCGCTGCCCACCATAGACTATGCCCGCACAGGCTCGGTGGACATATATAAATATGACCTCACCTCGGCAGAGAAAGACGGCGTATGGAACAGCTCATACGTTTCAACCGGTGTCCGTGATGAAGCCGGAGTTGAGTCCATCCTCGGCAACACTCAGATAGTGAACCAGCTCGCCGGTAACGGCGAATCCTACGGCTACGCCATCAAAGGTGTTGAGTTCAGCTATCTGAAAATTGCGGACATCTGCACATACACCGATGTGGACAACAACACAAGTAATACACAGGCACTCTACGGCATTGAGCACAACGACACCACAGATAAGTTCCTCGCCGCGCTGGGGCTGACAACCGAAAATAGATATTCCGCCGCAGACAACGGCAATGTATATGCGTATCAGTCGGATGTGCTCATCGATGCGCTGAAGAACGCGCTCACGAATAATGCGACCTCGGTCAAGAACGCGCTTGAAGCTTACGTCCGTGAGAATGGCGGCACTGCCATGACGGAGACTGACGGCTACGGTCACAGTGCAGTTTCAGACCTGCCTCTTGGCCTGTATCTCTTCGTTGAGACCCGCGTCCCCGAAATGGTCACTGAGACCACCGCGCCCTTCCTCGTCTCTCTGCCCATGACCAGCACCGCAGATAAAGCAAGCTGGCTCTATAATGTGACGCTTTACCCCAAAAACCTCACCGGAATTCCGACGCTTGAAAAGACTGTGCGTGAAGCAAAGTCCAGCAGCGGCAAGAATAACGGCAGCGCGGACATCACGGACGGCTTTGCACATACCGCGACTGCCTCTGTCGGCGATACACTTGAGTACCAGATCATATCTACGCTCCCGTCCATCACCTCGGCAGCTTCGTATCTCACGGATTACAGCTTCATAGATACCGCGGAGAAAGGCATCCCGTATCTCCAGAACGGCGTCACGCTTGAGTTTTTCAAGGATGCAAACTGCACGGACAAGATAGCTACGTGGGCAGAAGCAGACGGTAAGTTCAATGTCAGCTACACGACCAATGATGATGGATACGTCATGAGTATCACCATGACTGAAGCAGGTCTGGAGGAAATAAACACCAGCAAGGCCGTATATGCCGATGCTTCAATGGTCAACTCCGGGTATTCCGACTGCACTCTCCGTATTACATACTCTGCCCAGCTGGACAAGTCCGCGAACTACGGTGACAATGGCAACACCAACGATGTTGTCCTCACGTGGAAGCGCACGAACAGCAGCTATTATGATACGCTCATCGATGACTGCCATGTGTACGTGTTCGGGCTTGACCTCACAAAGAAGTTCTCTGATGGCAAGGGAGATCTCAGCAAGGTCGAGTTCTGCCTCCAGAACGATGCGGACGAGTACTACGTAGTCGCCAAGTATGACGAGAGCGCGAAGGCTTACTACGTGACCGGCAGCACTGATGATAAGGCGAAAGCCACACGCTTCACTCCTCGTTCTGACGGGCGTATGCTCATCTACGGCCTTGAAGATGACGCATATACCATAACCGAGCTCAAGACGGACGGAGCTTACACTCTGCTCAAGGACGGCATCGGGCTTGTAATAAGCGTCGGCGAGAGCAGTACGGTCTGCGATGTTTACAGTTCTGATATCCTCGGCCTTATTCAGAACGATCCCCGTTATGCATACGTTGAAGAGGGGCTGTTCCACAATATGCCGCAGAAGCATCTGGAACATAAGCTCCTGACTGCGTCTGCAAAGGTGGACAACAAGCAGGTCACGCTCGGCCCGGATAACGGCTCGGCGAACGCTTTCGTACCTCTGACTGTCGTAAATACCAAGGGCTTCGACCTCCCCAAGACAGGCGGCTACGGCAACTGGATGTTCCCGGCTGTTGGTCTGAGCCTTGTAGCAGTCGCAGTTGTGGTAATCTACTTTGCGGTCAGAGACAAGAAGAAAGAAACAAATAAGTAAAGGTCAGGGAGACAGGCTAAGAAACCTGCCTCCCATTTTTGCGTATGAGCAGAAAAAAGAAAATGATCCTTGGCATTATACTTCTCTCGATTGCTCTGCTCGTCTGCCTGTACCCTGTCATAAGTAATTTCACTGCCGTCAAGTACCAGTCCATAGTTCAGACCAGATACGAGAAGGCTGTCAGCAATATGGACGACACCGAATTGCAGAAAGCAAAGGAAGCGGCGCTGGCGTATAACCGAACGCTGATTCCTGGTGTTGCAGATAACCTCTCATTCTCAGAAGAAGCACTTAAGTCTGCCGCCGAGAACTATGATAACCTGCTGAACATCCGAGGTGACGGGATCATGGGCTATGTCGAGATCCCGAAGATAGACGTAAATCTGCCTATATACCACGGCACTGGTGATGATAGCCTTGACCGCGGCGTCGGGCATCTGCTCGGCAGCTCCCTGCCGGTCGGCGGTGAAACGTCCCATGCTGTGCTGACAGCGCACTCAGGGCTTGCCGGACTGCGTCTGTTCTCAGATTTAGACAAGCTGGAGTGCGGCGATACGTTCTATGTTCACACGCTTGATGAGACTATGGCGTATATGGTGCTGGAGATAAACACCGTGCTCCCGGAGGACACGTCAAAGCTCGTGATCCTGCCGGAGCATGATGTATGCACGCTGGTGACCTGCACGCCATACGGAGTCAACACTCATCGCCTCATGGTACGTGGGACACGCATTCGCAATGATCAGGCTGAATATGTAGAAAATCTCAAGGCTGAGAGGAATGAGCGCGAGGGTGTCACACAGTCTACGTGGCAGCAGGAGTATTTCAAGGGCATAGGGCTTGGCGTTATCTGCATAGCTGCCATCGGCATAGTCTATGAGATAAACCGCATACGTCCAAGGCGGAGAAAGCGAGGTCTGCATGAAAAGGGCTAAAATAATCCTTCTTATTTTTATGGCGCTCCTCGCCGCAGTTGGACTCTTTGTTACCTTCAAACCGCTAATGGAGCGAGCTTCTCGACAAAAGCAGGTGGACGAGGCCAATGACAGCTTCATTCAGCAGTTGGAGCAGATACAGTCTGTAAAAGATGCAGAGCCTGAAGCAACGCCGTATGCGCAGCTCCGCGAGCAGATAGAGCAATACAACACTTGGCTGTATGAGGGAAAACAGATAGCGCTCACAAATGCGGCAGCATACGAGCAGCCCGCATTCATCTTAACGCAGTACGGCTTGCAGGATGAGACATTCGGGATAATCTACATCCCGAAGCTTGAAGTAACTCTGCCGCTGTACCTCGGCGCGAATGATGAGAACATGGCAAACGGCGCGGCAGTGCTGGGACAGACAAGCGTCCCCATCGGCGGCGTCAATACAAACGCGGTGATCGCGGGTCATCGCGGATGGAACGGATATCCGTATTTTCTGAACCTCGACGAGCTTCAGATCGGAGATCTCGTGTACATAGATAACATCTGGACGCTGATGAAGTACGAGGTGGTGGATATACAGGTCATTTCCCCGGATGATGTTGACGCGATAAAGATACAGGAGGGGCGCGACCTTGTGACCCTCCTGACCTGCCATCCGCCGAACACCGGCGGGCGGCAGAGACTTCTCGTATTCTGCGAGAGAGTAATTGAATAGACTAAGAGCCGGGCAGATGCCCGGCTTAAATTATATGGAGGTTCAATATGACAGTAGACATAGACCTGTGGGTAACGGCGACGATCCCCAGAGAGCTGCGGAACAACGGGCTGATCACGCAGAGGGAAGCTGAAAAAATCCTTTCCCGCGTTGCCAAACAGACCGGCGCAACGCTTATTATTTCCGTTTAGCCAATCACAAATCAAGGGATCCTTCATTCAGCAGGAACTCATAAAGACCCAGATGCAGAATACCGTCTTCGTCTGTCCAAGGTTTCATTGAGGTTTTGCTGATAATGATTTTTTTGAAAAAGTCCTTTGTGTTCTTAAGTGGTCTGAGCTCAGTATCCATTTTGCCTGGGTCGCTGACGTTGAGTGCAGATTGAATGTAATACTTCTTAGAACCTCTTGCGGCAATGAAATCTATCTCGCACTGCTTCTTTGAGACTTTCCCGTCGGCACGGGCAGATATCTCTATAACCCCCACATCAACGGAGTAATCCCTGCAAAGAAGTTCATTGTAGATGATGTTTTCCATGATGTGAGTTTCTTCCTGCTGCCTGAAATTCAGTCTTGCATTACGCAGTCCGACGTCTGTGCAGTAATACTTTGAGGGATACTCAAAATACTTCTTGCCTTTTATATCGTAGCGCTTGGCATTGCTGAACAGGAAAGACTCCGTGAGATAGCCAAGATAGTTTGATACTGTGGTACCGGAAACAGATATGCCCTTTATGGATTTGAGAGTGTTTGATATCTTGCTTGCATTAGTCAGGGAGCCGATAGATGAGCATAGATCGTCAGTCAGCTCCTCGAGTACATCCGGAAGTTCAATATCGTAGCGCTCAGAAATGTCCTTAAAATACACCTCGGTGAACAGACTCTGCAGATACGCCATTTTATCTGCGTCGGTCCTTTTTGAAAAAACCAGCGGCATTCCGCCATACAAAGCGTACTCCTCGTATGCTTCAGATTTATCACCACCAACAGAACTGTAATATTCTTTGAAGGAAATCGGATATACACGAACCTCATCGCCTCTGCCGCGAAAAACAGTCAGCACATCTTTTGTAAGCATTTTAGAATTGCTTCCAGTAACATAGATATCGACATTCCGCAGACGCATCAATCCGTTGAGCACATTATAAAGCCGAATCGTTTCAGGGGATTTAAGTTCATCCTTCGCAATGGCATACTGCACTTCATCGATAAGGATATAGTACATATCCGGATTGACCAACTTGGAGCGAATATACTTGGAAAGCTCGGCTGGATCACGGTAGTCTACGAAGGTGTCGTCATCGAGCGCAATCGAGATGATTTGCTCCGGTTTGACACCACTGTCTATCAGATAGTCATAGAACAAATTGAACAGCAGAAAGCTTTTCCCGCACCGTCTTATCCCGGTTATGACTTTTACTAACCCGTTTTCTTTTCGATCGATAAGTTTTTGAAGATAATAATCTCTTCTAATGATATTACTCATGGCAAGCTCCGTTCACTTAAAACTTAGTGCAAATGTTACCCAACTTTCAAGTCAGTTATACCATTCATCGAGAATAAAATCAAGTGGAAATAAGTCCGGGAAAAACATCTTGCTTATTAACTTGCGTACTTTCTTGCGTATCAGGCAGCAGATGGGAGTTAGTGCAGACGGAGGGAACTTGCTTATTATCTTGCACATTTTCTTGATATTTCAGTAGCTTTGTGAAAGGTGTTGTGGTATTGTGTGTTGCTGCAGAGGGAGGTGAACAGACGCATGGCACAGGAAAACACCGCAAGAGTCATAACGATAGCGGCGACAGAACAGCCGCAGGATATACGGCTGAGAGTCGCAGCCTACGCTCGAGTCAGTTCATCATCTGACGAACAGCTAAACTCCTTTGCTGCACAGAACCGATACTACACAGAACTCATATCCGGCAAGGATAACTGGCAGCTTGTAGACATCTATGCCGATGAGGGTATCACAGGCACTTCAATAGAAAAGCGCGACGACTTCAAGCGCATGCTCCGTGACTGCGAACGGGGGCTCATAGACAGGATACTCGTGAAGTCTATATCCAGATTTGCGCGTAACACCACCGAGTGCCTTGAAACGGTGCGCTCTCTGAAAGCTCGCGGCGTAAGCGTGTACTTTGAGAAAGAAGGAATTGACACCGGCAAGGTCTCCGGCGAGATGCTCACCGCCGTGTTTGCCTCGCTCGCACAGGCCGAGAGTGAGTCCATATCCAAGAACATGCGCTGGAGTTACCAGAAGCGGATGCAGATGGGAACCTTTATACCAACGCATTTGCCATATGGCTATTGTAGATTCGGTTGCAAGATTGCAATAGTAGATGCAGAGGCTGAAATTGTAAAGCGAATATTTAGCGAGTATCTGATGGGTAAGAACATGGAGCAAATTGCAACATCGCTGAATATAGACGGCATACCGTTTAATAATAGAGGCACTTTGCGAAACTGGTCCAAATACACAGTGGGGCATATTCTTGAGAACGAGAAGTATATTGGGGACTCACTGTGGCAAAAAACTTACTATACTTCTACACTCCCACGCTATCAGAAGAAAAATCTTGGAGAGATGCCTCAGTATTACGCACAAAATACGCATCCGGCAATAATTGATAGCGAAACATATACAGCAGCACAAAAATTGCGAAGTTCTAAGACAGATAATCGCCAAGTAATGTGCCCTGAAAAACAATATATGTTTAATGGAAAGCTTATCTGCGGGAACTGTGGTTCACCTTTCAGAGTAAAGAACAGCAGAACATTGAGATACTGGATGTGCCTCAATAGAGCAAGTGGGAAAGATAATTGTACAGTTCCTCAGATACCTGAATCAGAGATAGTAGCTGCATTCCTCAGATTGTGTAACAAACTTCAATATAATAAGTTCATACTTAAAGATACACTGGAAAAGCTCAATACAATCCAAAACCGGCGGATGCTATGGAGTCCTGACATAATTGAGCTTAACAAAAAAATATCTGAAATTATCGGTCAGAATCAGATGCTAGCCGTACTGAAACAGCAGGGGCTCGTTGATCCTGACATTTTCATATCCAAGACCAATGAGCTGGCTGAACAGCTTCTCAAGCTGAAGCTTGAGAAAGAGCGTCTGCTGGAATCGAAGACGGATGACACATTATCTCAGACAAAGCAGATCATAGAGGTTATCCGCGATGTCCCGGACTTCCTTGAGGAATTCGACTCGGAGATGTTCGACGAACTCATTGATAAGATCATAGTTGAAGATAATACTCACCTGAGATTCAGACTGAAAAATGGTCTTGAGTTCAGAGAGACTATTAGAAGGGCGGTGCGATGATGAGCATCAGGCGGCAGCCGTTCGGGTATCAGATATACGGCGGGCGGATAACCGTTAATGATTCTGAGGCAGATATCGTGAGATACATCTTCCGGGCATACTTAGGCGGCGCATCATTCAACGATATAAAGTTGAATCTGCTGAAGCAGCAGGTTTCCTATGATGGGGATAAGGCTTGGAACAAAAATATGATAGCGAGGATCTTGGGGGATAGACGTTATGTGGGAACAGATGTCTATCCTCAAATTTTACTCTGCAAGGAGTTCGAGGCGGCTGAAAGCATACGAACATCCAAAATTCAAGCAGACACGCGGTCAGAAGCCCAGAGGCTGCTCTATAAACTGAGCGATAAGCGCCCTGCAGTGCAGACTGAGGCAGATGTGCTCGACATTATAAACGCACTGATTCACGATCCGAGTCTAATAAAAGAGCCGAAAACTGTGCCGGACGCAACTGAGACACTTGGGCTGCAACAGAAATTAGATGGCTTGCTTCTGGTACAGCCAATAGATGAGATCATAGCAAAGCGGCTCATATTTCAGATGGCGGCTGCACAGTACTCCGCGATAGATAATAGCGAATATGAAACTACACGGCTGCAAAGGATCATGTCCAAGCACGAACCGCTGACTGAGCTTGATGCAGACCTTCTTGCAAAAGTGGTCTATAAGGTGATCGTAAATAAATTCTCTACACAGGTGATTTTGAGAAATGGACAGACCATAAATTCGGAGGAAGTGCTATGAAAGATACAACGCCAACCGTTATATGTATCCCAGCCAAGCCCGAAGCTGTGCGGGCATCAAAGCGGCAGCTCCGTGTTGCCGCTTATTGCCGAGTTTCCACCGATGATGAGGAACAGCTCACCAGCTACGAGGCGCAGAAAAATTACTACACAGATAAGATCATGACTAACAAAGAATGGACTATGGCCGGTTTATTCGCCGATGAAGGCATAACCGGAACATCCGCCCGCAAGCGTCCGGAGTTCCTGCGTATGATTCGCCAGTGTAAGCAGGGCAAAATTGACATTGTGCTTACAAAATCCATCTCGCGCTTTGCTCGAAATACGGTCGACTGCCTGAATTATGTACGTGCGCTGAAAGAGCTCGGCATAGCGGTCATATTCGAGAAAGAGAATATGAATACCCTCGAAGTTGACAGCGAGATACTCATAACAATGCTCGGTGCGTTCGCTCAGTCCGAGAGTGAATCCATATCTGCTAACGTCCGATGGGGTATTCGGCAAGCCATGAAAGAGGGCAAAGCCACCATACAGTACAAATATCTGTACGGCTATCGCAAGGGTGATGATGGCAAGCCCAAGATAATACTGGAGCAAGCGGAAGTTGTTCGCAAGATATACGACCTGTTTTTAAGCGGCATACCGGTTCGCGGGATACAGGAGTATCTGAATGCGAGCGCTGTTCCGAACATAAACGGTGAGCCAAAATGGGCGCGGAGCGCCATAGACAGCATACTTACAAATGAGAAATACTGCGGCGATGTTCTCCTTCAAAAAACATACATAGATGACTGCATCAACAAGAAAGTCAAGAAAAATACCGGTCAGCTCCCAATGTATCTGGTGCAGAATCATCACGAGGGGATAATAAGCCGAGAGACATTCGACGCTGCTCAAGCAGAGCTCGCCCGTCGTAGCGCGGGAAAGAGTCCGTCAAAGAAAAATGCTCCGACCGGTCGGAGCAGGTACAGCAGCAAATATGCGCTGTCGGATAGGCTGTACTGCGGTGAGTGCGGCACACGGTATCAGAGATGTACATGGCGCAACCGCGACGGCAGCAAGCGCATCGTCTGGCGCTGCGTCAGCAGAGTGGACTACGGCAGCAAGTACTGCCATGACTCACCCACGCTGGATGAAGAGCCGCTGCACAGAGCCATACTTGCAGCTATAAATAGCGCGGTCAAGGATAAAGACAACATTATCTATAATCTCAAGAGTGCAATGGAAAAAGAGCTTGCCCCGGTCGCTGGGCAGCAGCTCAGCCTGTCTGAGATAGATAACCTGCTTGAACAGTTAAACACTGAGTTCAGTAAAGTGCTTGTCGAGGTATCCGAAAGTGGAGGCCAAGCAGTGTATAGCGATAGATTCCGCGAGATCATGCAGAAGCAAACGGTGCTAAAAGCCCAGCGGGATGAGATACAACGGATGTTAGCCGAGAGTGGCAAAGCCGCAACTCATATAGAGCAATGCAGGCAAGCAGCGGAATCAATACCAGCGACCATAACTGAGTGGGACGAAGCGTTGATTCGTCAGGTAGTTGAGAGTGTGACGGTAGAAATAGATAGTAAACTGGCTGTTCAAATGAAAAGTGGAGCTGAGATCTTCATCGATATAGGTGATGTTACGATAAAAAAATGAGACGATGCCTGTTAGTGAAAACCGCCATATGCATCAATCCTTCGTACAAATTTTGGCAATAAACTCGACTGTGGTAACTGTTATATAAAAGTACACAACAATGTTGAATATATTGACCAGCAACCTTACCTATTTTAACAAACACTGGAGTTTTGAAATTAGTACTTTCTGCCAATGCATCTTTAGTTCACACCACATATACGCAGTACGATTCGCCCATGCGGTTCAAACATGCCAGTAATTTCTTGGTTGTATTTAATATTACAGTCACATTCTCTTTTCCAATAATCTTGATAATCTGTATGGGTGCGTTTTGACAATCATGTCCATGCCAAAAGCAACCATCCGCCAATAAGGTCAGTTTCTCTGAACACTTCAATTAACCAGTATTCTATCTACTTCTTTTTCGACTTGACGTACGATTTTGAATCGCTTTTTTAGCATTAAACATCGTCCAGAATTCGTTGTATATTTGCAAAGTTAAATGGCAATAGATGATAGCCATCTCTTAATTATTGCCCGTAAATGACTTCTAAGCCGTGAATATTTCTGGTGTTTAAATACAAAACAGGTTCATCATCGCGTTTTCCCAATTTATATATATTCCCGTTATTATATGTCACAGCATAATTGATGAGAGCAATGCTACACTCGCCATCTTCGCAAACTTCAAAGTATTTGACATCACCCTCAATCATGACATCTTCATTTTTAAACCTTGAGTAACAACGGATTCTTGATCCTTTATTTAGATTGAAAATATCTTGCCAGATATTTTCACTATCAGATACTTTACCAATCCATTTCAAAATGCCTTTTAGGACGCCTGAAGTCTTGAGCGCGACCCAAATCAGGGCAATCATAAAAGCTAAAAAAATAGAACTAAGTTCAGGTATAGCATCAAGTATATTAATAACTTTCGCAAGTAATCCTACAGCGAGATTTAATATATAGCTTATAGTTACACTCGCAACGGCTGTTCCCTCAAATGAATCAGATTTCGATTTTCCAAAAAAACAAAGAGTTTTAATAAAGACAAAACCTGGAACAAATAGTTTGAGAAGGTCAGGTAACGATTCAAAAAGGGCCTTAAAATCCATATTCGCTCCTTATTTCCGCTTTTTAGGTTTCTCCCCTCCGGGGTCTGGCAGCCCATGAGGATTTTTGGGGAGGTTAGGGGTGTTTACTTTCGCGCAAAAAATAATAATATTATTAGCGTGGCTAACCGAACTAAAAGATTTGCGAGGAGCGCTGTGAAAAACACCTGTATTTCTATTTGATAGTTGTTCACTAGAAATAACTCTTGTCCTATATCCTGTACGCTTTAGCTTTTTGCAAATCTTGATAACTGTTTCGCTTTCAATAGCAGGTTTTAACTTAATACCAAATATTTCGGTTTTCGAGAACGCACATACGGACATTACACTTTCGTTAGTGAGTTCTTCGCGTAACACAGCCTTTATTTCTTCCGTAACATCAGCGAGATTTTCGTGTGGTTTCAGACAGGTCGCCAAAATATCACCACCAAGTAATTTTTCACCGGGGGTGTATTTATAGTACCATAATTCGGCAAAAATTACAATAAAAATTTTCTGAACTGAATGCTTCTATTATACAATGCATTAGGCAAATATTTTGGGGAAACAGGTAAAATTACTACAACAATACCGTTGAGATCAATCTTAGTTGGAGCTGGTATGCCTTTTCAACAGTATCACGAATCAAGTTTCGCAACAGAATAAAGAAGTGTGCAAAGAAAAAGGTGTCATTGATAGAGTTTACTCATTACTCTTGTAAATGCTAGAATATAAATAAATGTAATTTGCGTAAGGCTGGTAGCCTCTTCTTTCGAGATGGTTTAATTATACAGGTGAAATGAGCAAGTAAATTATCGGTACAACAAAACTTGAGTCAGTAAAGGCCGGATCGTCCTGTTCCTCGAAAGATCCGGCTTTTTTGTATTTAGGATGGATTCAATTGAAAAACTATGAGAGCAGACAGGCGTTCGAAAATCTTCCGGATGTCAGGCTACCGGACAATGCGTCGGTGACATGCCATGAGTATGAGCAGTGCGATGGAATTATCCTGCGCATGGTTTCGTCTGCAGGCGCGACGGCTGTAAATGCTTAAGAACTGAAATACAGGAAGCGAATAAATGATCATACATACTGTGGTTGGCAATAGAGTACGTCCAAAATATGGTGCTTCAAGCATCCCAATCCCTATTTTGACGGACAAACACCCACACATAATAGAGCTGCTTAGAGCCATTAAAGTTGGAAATATACGGAATCCAGATTGCCACGCCGCGGAGATAGACTCTCCACCGCCAGTGCTCAAATGCTTGGAGGACACGGACGTAAATGTTGATGAGCTGGACTATCTCGCGAGCTGATGAACAGCTTTTCAGATCATGAGCTCCAGCAGTTTCAAGCAATGGTAGCGAAGAACGGTTACTTCAAGCTTAAGAATCTCATCAACCTGACATTCTTCTGTCAGCAGGTAACGGTCATTTCGGGTTTCAGTGACCTTGAAGCCATCGGGAGACAGCATTTCTTGCACACACTACGGTGTAACTTTGCCTGAACTTGCCCAGCATAAGTTCCGCCTCATTGCGCTTGACCTGCTGCAGAACGATTTGTCCGCAAAGATAACTCCATATGGGGTAGTGTGCGAAAATAACTTTTGGCTTTACGAAGTCTATGACGGTAAAAGGTTTATTGGGTACGAGTATTGGGGATGTATGATGGATCTGGACTTGTTGCAGGGAAACAAAACCGCGGCGCTGTATCTGCCCGCATCTGAAGTTCAAATAGATTGTGTGCTGGAGCGCTGCGGTATTCAGACAGACGAATTTTATAGTCTTCACATTGCAGACAGCTCATTCGGCGTTGACTTTGAGGAGTATCTGAATACGAAGCACAAGACGATACAGTCGCTCAACTCAATGTGTGAGGCGGCAACGGGCTTGGACTTGTTCACAGCGAGGACAGCTTTAATATCCTGCCACCAGAGACGATCACGCTCAAGCTGTATATGCCGCTAACACTGGAGCAGTATGAGCACAATCAGTGGGAAGGCTATGTGGGTGAGACTGCCGAAATCCCTGCTTATGCCGCTGCGCAGTATGAAAACCTTATTCATGAGGCGATACTGAGAAATCGTGTATCAGTGGACACCAAGCACGGGCTGATGGAATACTATAACAAGCTCGATTCTGTAAATTCCAAAGTCAAATTTTGAGTTCAGTTTGACGCATTTCTTAAGCTCCCAAGAGTATTATAGAAATTATATCTTCAAATGTTTGCATCTAAAGGGGGAATCGTATTGAATAAGAAGGGGATTTGTGGTAAAATTGTAAAAAAGAAGTGCATTTTGGAGATAGATATAATGAACAGAAACACAATAATCAGCCTTGCTATGTTGTATGCAACTTGGCAGACAAAACATAAAGATATTCTTGATTTGCTCCGTCCATTTGTCCTTTATGCTATAGGCGCAACTACGAAAATAAATGATAGGATAGATATTGATGCAATTTGCAGTTGCATGGAAAAAGAGTTCGGGTATAGCTCTTTTCCGCAGGCAATAGTTACACGAATTTTGCAGAGAGAAACAGTCGACATTGATGATACAAATAAGAAGAATGCAGTTAAGAGGGACGGTTCTTTTTATTTAATAAATTGCTTGGACGAGCATAATGTTTTGTTTGCAGAAAGACGCACAAAGTGTAAGGAAAAGTCTGATGCGGTTTCTGTTGCTCTTTCAGCGTATCTTAGCGAAAAAGAAGCCTGCGGCAGAAATAACTACACGCAGGAAGAAGCAGAGCGGTATTTGCTTACCTTTTTTGAGGCACGCGGAAACTCTGTGCTCACCTCTGTGGATGACTTAAGACAAATACTTAGCAAGAATAATGAAATTGAATATTTTATTGCAAGATTCATCCTTGAGCACAATGAAAAAAGATCCATTTATATGGATTATATCGTTGAACTTGTAAAAGGGTACTATGTGACAACTGCGCTCTATTATCAAGCGGAGAATCCTAATATTACAACGGCATCGTTCAAGGACGTTACTTTTTATTTAGACACAGGCATTTTGCTTGCTTATCTTGGTTACAAATCCAAACCTCAGAATGATAGTGTTCAGGAGTTGGTAAGAAGTCTTAAAAATAATGGGGCTAACCTCGCTTGCTTCAACTATAATATTGAAGAAGTTGACAATATACTTACTGCCTATAAGATGAGTAAGGTGTATGGGAGCAGAGGAACATCTTCAACAACGCTCGAATACTTTGATGAGAACGAGTATTCATACTCTCATGTAGAATCTGAGCAAAGAGTCTTTGCTGACATACTCAAAGCGGATGGTATTGTTCCAGTAGACCCAAATGCAATGCTTGAAACTCATGGTTCAGACAGAAGTACTTCAGGTTTGTTGAATGACGATGCCATAAAAGCCGGGGTGCTGTCTATACGGCCAAGGTATAACCTGACTACATTACCAGAAGATATTCAAGCAATAAACGCAATAAGCCGCGTCAGAGAGGGTAAAACGCTTAGATACATTGAAAAATGTAAAGCAGTGTTCGTTACTAAAAATACCGTCTTGGTGTCTGCCACGAAGAATTTTTTAGAAGAGCAGGAAGTTGATGTTGGTTTTCCGCTTGCAATAACCGATGAAGACCTGTGTGTTATTGCATGGCTTAAGGATTTCAAGATAAGCAACAATCTTCCTAAGATGAGGCTTTTGGAAAATGTATTGGCTGCTATCAATCCAACCCCCGAACTTATGGATGCATATTTTAGCCATATAAATTCTTTGGAAAAAAGAGGCTCAATTTCCCAAGATGAAGCGACCCTTTTGCGCATAGAACATTTTGCAAGAACAGAGCTTATGAGCATAACTCACGGAAATCCTGCGGCAGTTGATGAGATTGTAGTTGATGAAATAAGATGTAGAATGAAGAAGCAGAGTTATCAAGAGGGTCTTGATAAGGGAAAGAAAGAAGCAGGGGAAGAAGCGAAGAAATTTATACAAATCAAAAGAAATAAAGCTTGTAAGAGAGCCGAAACGGAGATTGATGATGAGTATGCGAAAAAAGAGATTAAAGGCATCAGAACCATAAAAATTGTTGCAGTAGTAATAGCGCTGTGTTTTGTATGTGCTTCAATTTACAGTTTTATAAACTCGGTTGATGGAAAAATAAGCTATGCTTTATTCTATGCTTTATTACTCATTACTCTTGTAACTACTGTACAGGGAGCATGGCCGTTTTTTGGAAAGGATAACTGGGCAACAAACCTTTTCAAACGCAATCTTAATAAGAAAAAGAGAGTAGCATTAGATGAAAGAAAGAAGAAATATCTTTCACTGCTAGAGTAAGAACGAACCCCCGCTTTTCGAACATTTTTATCGAAAAGCGGGCTTCTTCATGCCCACAAAGCCTTGAGAAGTCAAGGCTTTTTTCTTATCCCCTTCTTATGAGTGAAGGTGAAAACTCTCAAAATGTGAAACGAATATTTTTACGCAAAGTCGTTATTTGAACACAGTTTTACGATAAACTCGCCCAGTACGCCTCCTCAAATGCCTGTGGGGTCTTGTATTTTAAGGTCCGATGGGGTCGCAGCTCATTATAGAATTGGACATATTGCGCCACGCTTTTGCGGTAGCTTTGCTCCGAGGTGTACTCCCTGCGGTACGCCTCCTCTTTTTTGAAGGAAGCAAAGAACGCTTCGGCGACCGCGTTGTCATGGGGCCGTGCTGTTGCGGAAAAGGACTGTTTCGCACCGCATTTTTGCAGCAGTTCCGTAAGCGTGACTGAGGTATACTGTGCGCCGCGATCGCTGTGAAAGGTCAGCCCGATGGGATTGCCTCGTGCTTGATAGGCGTCCCGGAAGGTGCTTGTGACCAGATGAGTGCTTGCGTTGCGGGACACCCGATAGCCGATGACCCTGCGGGAGAAAAGGTCGAGGATCATACAAAAGTAGAGCCAGTAGTCGTTGATTTTGAAGTATGTAATATCGCTGACCCAGATTTGGTTGGGACGCTCCGCGGTGAACTGCTGCTCCAGTAGATTCTGTTTTTTGTACTGCTGACGCTTCTTGAATTGCTTTTTTGCGTCTGGGCGGATGCTGTGCAGATCAAGCTCTTGCATGATCGCCGCGATGCGTTTGGTGCTGACCCGGATGCCGCTTTCGGTCAGAGCGATGCGAATTTTTTCGGCGCCGAATCGCTGGGCACTGTCATCAAAAACCTGCTGTACCAGCCGCATAAGCCGCGCCTGCTCTTGATCGCGCTTGCTGCGGTCGGCTCGGCGGAAGATGTGGTTGTAGAAGGTTCCGCGGGCAACATCCAACGCTTCACAGAGCTCATGGACACTATACGGGTTGTCTGGCTTTTGGTAGAGGCTTTCCAAGAAGACCAGCTTTTTTTGTAAGGGCACATTTGATATGTACCCCGTGAGCCGAATGATCTCCAGTTCATGCTCCAGCTTTTCCAGCCGCCTTGAAAGAGTGTCGAACTCTTTTGGCGTGTAGGTACGATTTGCTGTTTTGATGGAACAGTATTCTCTTCTCCAGTCGTAGAGTGTGCTTTGCGCGATATGCAATTCCTGACTGAGCGATTGAATGGATTCTCCCTTTTGGTATCGCTTGATAATCTTGGTCTTGAATTCAGCGGGATATTCTTTTGGCATAGTCTCATCTCCTTTTAAGCAATAAGACTATTGTAAGCAGTTGCCCGCCGGAAAGGAAGCATCGCATATGCTCCAATTGTTATGCGACGAAGAATCAAGTGATTCTTCTTGCGGAAGGCGGGAAATCTATTCTGATATGGCATGACACGTCGGAGCAGGTTTGTATACTTGCTCCGACTTATTTTTTACATAGCGGAGAGGGAGATGGTGTTGTCATCTCCCTCTTTTTTGTCCGGCGCAGGACGCGAAAAAGCGCGGCAGCTGCCGCGCTTTTTCCTCTTCCTCCCTGCTCGGTCCTTCCTGAAAGAAGGTCCCCCTCGCTGTTAAGTGAATTTAGTATACCATGAATACGCCCGTTTGTCCATCCTTTTTAGGCGCCGTATCCAGCATTTGCCACTGTTTTTCATGCATATCGCGCTGTCGGGCGGCAAAACTACCGTTGCGATACCCAACAAGGGCATTTGCCCCACAACATGAAAGGAGAACACAACGATGTCTACCAAGAACAGCAACAAGCTGAATGTCCCCGAAGCCAAGGCCGCTATGGATCAGTTCAAGATGGAGGCCGCCTCTGAGGTCGGCGTGAACCTGAAGAACGGTTACAACGGTCACCTGACCAGCCGCGAGGCCGGCTCCGTGGGCGGCCAGATGGTCAAGAAGATGATCGAGTCCTACGAGAAGAACCTGTAAACGGTCCTTCCGACAGGAAAAAAGAACCGCCCGAGGGCGGTTCTTTTTCTGCTTACAGCGCCACCGTCGTGCTGCCGGTCTGCTCCACGCGGTAGCCGCCGGGGTTGCGTACATCCGTCCCGTTTCCGTGGAAGCGGCAGCCCTGCAGTTCAATATAGCCATCCGGCGGCATACACAGCAGCTCCAGCGCCGTACCGTTCTGCACGAAGGTCATCTTGTCCGCAAAGTAGGTATAGCTGCTGCTGTACGCGGAGTTGTAGCGTATGCCCACGCCGCAGTCCGCCACATGGCTGCCCCGCAGATACAGCCAGCCGCCGGTGACAGCCTCGCCGCCCACGGCCCAGCCGGTGACGCGGCAGTTCTCCAGATAGGTGGGCGCTCTGGCGGTCACGCCGGTTCCGCTCCCATCCCCCTCAAAGCTGACCTCCGAAAAGCGGACGTAGGCGTGGCACCGCTCCGTGTCGCTCAGGGGCGTCACCGTCACCGGCGCGGCGAAGGCGGTGCCGCTGCCCTTCAGCGTGACCGCGCAGCCCACCGACACCGGCGCGTCATAGGTCACGTCCGGCAGCTCCACCGTGATGGACGTGTCCGCGTTGTACTCCTCCGCCAGCCGATCCAGCAGCGCCTGCAGCTCCTGCGCCGTTTCCAGCGGTGCGTCCTCCGGCGTGATGCGCAGCGCCTGCTGCTCCTCAAATTCCACGGTCATGGTCAGGTGCAGCACGTCGCCGTTCTTCATGCGCAGCGTCCAGACCACCTCGTTGTGGGTGCAGGTGGGATCCGCACGCAGCCGCCGGTACAGCAGCGCCGGGGACTCCGGTGTTTCCTCCTCCGCGTCCCACAGCTTCACCCGGCTCACGCCCTCCGGCGCGGTGACGGACACGTCCCAGCTGTCCAGCAGCGCGGCGAAATCCTCCGCTGCGTAGTCCTGGGTCACGGCGTCCTCCACCATGACGGTGGCGGGGAAGTCCACCGTTCCGCCCGCCGGGATCAGCTCCGAGCGATACCCCACCGGGTCGGTACGGCCCTCGATGGACGGCGTCACAGCCGTGAACACATGGTACTCCCGCCCGTCCCCGGCGGTATAGTAGGTCTGGCAGGCCGCCAGATAGGGATCGACGGCGGCCTGCGCCGCATCTTCCTTGTCCGCCGTGTCCTCCGGCGGTGTGTCGCCCGGCCTGCTCAGCCACAGCACCACGGCGGCGGCAGCCGCTGTGATGACCGCCGCCAGCAGGTGCAGGCGGCAGTACGGGCCGATAAACAGCGGGAACAGGCAGAGAAAAGTGGCAATCGAACACGGCGCACTTTTGACCGGGGAGGTAGGTAAAAAAGTAGATTTTCCTATAGGTTTATGATATGCTGTTCTAAAAAATAAATGGTAAACCGAAATATCATATAAAAGTAGTGGAGGAAAATGATGGATTTGTTGTGGAGGTATATGAAATGAAAAAGATTCTCGTATTATCACTTTGCTTTGTACTTGCACTATGGATGGCAGGTTGCGTCCAGAATAAAAATATCAATTTTGGGGATGTCACGATGAAAGTTGTAGAGGGAAGTGTAACTCCTTCAGGTTTGACAGTTCGCATTTCAAATAACACAGGAATTGATATCAATGGCGGAATCAATTACGATTTTTCTATTGAAAAAAAGGAAGCTGATAAATGGTCACCAGTAAAAGAGATCGGCGATAGAACTACTGACACCGAAACATATATTTTTCAAGGAGAAAGAGATTTGAATATCAATTGGTCTGAAATATATGGTTCGCTTTCGGCGGGAGAATACAGAGTCGTTAAGTTCTTTTATCCATCGACAGAAGATGGCTCTTATGGTACAGACGATGGTTTTTACCTATTCGCTGAGTTCAGTATCGAGTAACAAATACGAATTTTATCGGGGAGCAGCAACCTCTGTCGGGGCTGTCAATGGTCGAGATGAACGGCGCACAAGTGCGCCGCCATTGACCGCCCCGCCCGGTCTTGCCCTGCGGTTATCAAGGCGGGCAAGCCCTAGGGGTGCTTGCCCGCCTCCTTTAATTTTGGGCGGAGGTCAGTAGCCGAAATTGGCCTCAAATTGAGGCCAATTTTGGCAGGGGCTTGCAAAGCCTAGATCCCTTGCAATCGCAGGCTTTCTGTGATACTATTTTGATACTAAGAAAACGAGGTGTCCTAAATAGCAGGTGAAATATTAACATATTTGCGAAAGGTTTTCTTGTGAAATCACTTCAAATACACCCACATATATTTGAATTTGCCGAGCAGCAATAATCTGGACCGCTTTCTGTCGGAGAACAATGAAAATTTCCGGGACACGCCGCTACAGCTGACGCTGCAGCGGCTCTATACCACCACCGGCCTCTCCAAGGCCGCGCTGGCCAAGCAGTCCGGTATCAGCGAGGTATATCTGCACCAGCTGTTCTCCGGCTGCCGCTTCCCCTCCCGCAACCGCCTGCTGTGCGTATGCTTCGGCCTGGGCGCATCGGTGGAGGACGCCCAGGACCTGCTGCGGCAGGCGCGGCACGCGCCGCTGTACACCCGTGACCGGCGGGACGCCATCATTCTCTATGGTCTGAGCCACAGCATGACCTTGTTCCAGATCAACGACAAGCTGTTCACCGAAAAGCTGGATACCTTATGCTGACACCGACAGGGGAAACCGGGGAGAAAGCAAGAGGAGCGCCCATGTGGGCGCTCCTCTTGCTTTTCAGTCCGGCAGACGGCCCTCCGCCAGCAGCCAGGCGCCGGCGGCCAGCAGCAGCGCCTCCGGCGGAAGCCGCCCCCAGCGCAGGGGCAGGGGGATATCCTGCGGCTCGATGGCCGCGCCCTTCACCGCCGTCAGCCGCCGCTGCACGCACAGCACCGGGCGGGGCGTCAGGCCGGACAGCGTCAGGCTGCATCGGGGCGACAGGCCGCAGCCCACCACCTGCTGCGCCCGCAGAGGCGCGGCGGTGTTCTCCTGGGGCAGCAGCACCGTGCGGCACAGCGGCGCGCGGCCCAACGCCGCCAGCCGCGCCGTGCCGGGCCAGTCCAGCACCAACAGCTCCCAGCACCGGCGCAGCAGCACCGCCTCGTCCACCGGCGGTACGGACGGCGGCAGCCAGCGCCCCAGTCCGCCGCGAAAAAATGCCATATCGACCATGTACGTCTCACCTCCCGCGTAGTCTGCCGCGCTTTGCGCCGTCTTATGCCCCGGTGGAAATTTCCCCTGTCCTTTTCGCGCCGGATGTGCTATACTGTCAGGTAGCTTGTTTCAGGAGGTGCCGCCATGCCATTCCGCGCGCATTTACATACCGTCAACCGTCACCGGCGCCTGGTGCGGCACTATTGCTTCAAGCTGGGTCTGGTGTGGCAGGGTCTGACCCATGACCTGAGCAAATACAGCCCCACGGAGTTTTGGCGGGGCGTAAAATACTACCAGGGCTGGCGCAGCCCCAACGACCAGGAGCGCCTGGAAAACGGCGTGAGTCTGGCGTGGCTGCACCACAAGGGGCGCAACCGCCACCACTTTGAGTACTGGATCGACTACTGCCGCCGGGAGGATGGGACCATCTATATCGGCGGATGCAAAATGCCGAAAAAGTATGTGGCGGAGATGTTCTGCGACCGGATCGCCGCCTGCCGGGTCTATCAGGGCGACGCATATACGGACGCCTCCCCCTACGACTACTACCAGCGGAGCAAGGACCTGCGGCGGACGGACGCCAGCCGCTTCATGCATCCGGAGACGGCGGCGCTGCTGGACCGGTGGCTGCTGCTGCTGAAGGAGCGGGGGGAGGAGGCGGCCTTTGCCGCTATTCGCGCCGAGCTGGCGGACAGCGCCTACTGACGGCGGAGCGCAGGCGCTTTGTTAAGAAGAAAACAATGGATTTTTGAACATTTCCCTTGCTTTCCATCACTATTTGTTTTACAATGTTTTGGTACATTTTGATGTGAGGTTGTCAACAACATGGCCCATCCCTATAAAACGCGGGAAGGCGGCGCCACCGTGACGGTGTTCGTACCCTACGACTGCCAGAACAACTGCCCCTTCTGCATCAACAAAAAAGAATACGCGGACTGCTCCGGCTTCAGTCTGGAGAAGATACTGGCAAGCATCCAGGTGATGGACGGCATCACGCCCCGGTGTGATTTTGTGTTCACCGGCGGCGAGCCGCTGGCCGACCTGAACGCACTGCAGCAGATGCTGGACGCCATCCCCGCCACCCACAAGATCTATATCAACACCACCTTTCCCGCCCAGGCCCACACCTCCTTCGAGGAAATGCTGGCCTTCACGGAGAGGAACAAGGACAAGATCACCTGCATGAACATCTCCCGCCACCTGCAGCACTATGTGGAGGAAAGCCCTGACCAGGTGCTGGGAAAGATCGCCTGCCCCACACGCATCAACTGCGTGCTGTACAAGAACTATCCGGCGGCGAAGCTGGTGGACTATGTGGAACGCTTCCTGCCCTATCGTATCCCCATCCAGTTCCGGTACGACTACACCGAAACGACACCGGAGAACCTGTACGAAGAGGAACACGACAAGATATTGCAGGACCTGAAGCGCCTGTTCACCTACAAGGGTCTGGACGGCTGCCGGATGCGCAACGGCTTCCACTTCGAATACAAGGGCCTGCACATGACGTACCACAAGACACTGCCCTACTCCACCATCGAGGAAAAGGGGCCGGACGGCGTGACCTACGACATTCTGTACGACATCCTCATCAAGCAGAACGGCGAGATACACAGCGACTGGACGGGCGTGAAGCTGGACGTGGACGCCTACCGCAGGGTGGTGTTCGAGCCCTACGACCTGAAGGTGCTGAACGGGACCATCGACTTTTGAAAAAGAGACCGCTTTGCGGTCTCTTTTTTTCGGAACCCGCGGCGGGGTCGCTCCGTCATAGGTAGTGAAAGCCTTGGCGGAAAATAAATGGCTTGTTTGTATTTACCCCCTTTTACTTCCGCGCGGTTTGTATTATAATGATGTATTGAGCCGGTATCTCATATACCGGCGGGCAAAACAGTCTTGAGTGAATGATAAGGAGCAATTCTATGAAACGTTTTATGACCCTGCTGCTGGCCATGCTGATGGTCCTGTCCCTGGCCGCCTGCGGCGACAAGTCCTCCGCCACGGTGGATGCCGAGGGGCTGGGCAAGGCGCTGGCCGAGCGTGTACAGTTTGACAGCACCATGAGCGCTATCGACGCCGGAGACTATCTGGAACTGCCCGAGGGCAGCAGCGCTGCCGCCTATATGTCTGACGGCAGCACCATGGAGGAGATCTTTGTGGTGTCCTGCAAGGATAAGACGGACGCATCGGCGGTGAAAATCGCCATGCAGGAACTGCTGGACAGCCAGACGCAGGAGGCCGGGCGCTACCAGCCCGAGGAGGCCGAGCGCTTGGGCAGCGCGGTTTTCGGCACCTACGGCACCTGCGTGGTGCTGTGCGTTACCTCTGACACCGACACCGCCAATGCGGTCATCAAGGAGTATGTAGGATGAGTCCGCGCTATGAACGGCGGCAGCGGGGCGGAGGCGGCGCGCTGCTGCTTCTGATCGCCGCCGCGGCGCTGGTGGTGGCGGTGCTGGCCATCTTCACCGATGTATTCAGCGGTAAAAAGGCGCCGGACAAGGATACAGACAGCCCTGCCGTCACCCAGCCCGCGGACGGCGAGCCTGACGGGACCGGCGACGCGGACAACACCGCGAAGGACCCGGAGGGCGATCAAAAGGGTGGTCAAAGCGGAAATGGTGATGGGAACACTGATAAGTCCACCGTGACCACCACGAAGCCGGCAGCCTCCAATGTGATCACCACCGACGCCACGCCTTATCAGTCCGGCGGCGTATACATCGTGGGCAATGCCGGATATGAGATGTACAACTATGTGGGCTCCCTGGCGGAGAAGTACCAGTCCACGGTCAACGCCGTGGCGGACAGCCTCAGCGGCGTCAGCAATGTCTACGCCATGGCGATCCCCCTGTCCAGCAGCATTACCCTGCCGGACAGCCTGCTCAGCGACATACCCGGCAGCGATCAGGCACAGGCCGAAAAGGATATTCTGGCGGGAATGGGGCAGAATATAAAAACGGTGCCCCTGCATGACGCGCTGAACGCCCATCGGACGGAGTACATCTATTTCCGCACCGACCACCATTGGACGGCGCTGGGCGCCTATTACGCCTATGTACAGTTCTGCAATGTCAAGGGCATTACGCCCCACGACCTCAGCGACTATGAGGTGAGCCAGTACACGGGCTTTTTGGGCTCGTTCTACAACGACGGCGGCAAGCCTCAGGCCATGGCGGATGATCCGGATACGGTGAACGCCTATCATCCCGTCAGCAGCACCGCCGCCATGAAGTACGGCAGCAGCGAGGACAGCGAACTCACCGGCGGCAAGGTGATCTTTGACGAGTCCACCGCAGCGGCCAGCCTGAAATACGGCGCGTTCATCATGGGCGACAACCCCTTCACCGTGATCGAGAACCCCGAAGTCAGCAATGGGCAGAGCTGCATCGTGGTGAAGGAGTCCTTCGGCAACGCCTTTGTACCGTTTCTGGTGGACCACTACCAGACGGTGTATGTGGTGGACTACCGGTATTACGGCGGCAGCGTCAGCGCACTGGCCAAGGCCAAGGGCGTGACGGACGTGTTGTTCGTCAACAACCTGTCCGCCATACGCGGCAGCTATCAGATGGGTAAGCTGGCCGGCGTGAAGTGACATCTGTTTTGAACAGGGCGGGCAAGCCCGCCCTGTTCCTTTTTCTGACTATCCGCAAAGGAGAGCACATCACATGGTATTCAGCAGCACCACATTTTTACTGGCGTTTTTGCCGCTGGTGGCTATTTTATACTATATCTGCCCACGGAAGCTGCGGAACGGGCTACTGCTTGTCTTCAGCCTGCTGTTTTACGGCTGGGGTGAGCCGAAGTACATTCTGATCATGCTGTTCTCCACGGTGTTCGACTACTGCAACGGTCTGGCCATCGGCCACTTTCGGAGTAAGGGAAGGGCGGGCGGCGCCAAGGCGGTGCTGGTCATCTCTGTGGTGGGAAACCTGGCGATCCTGGGCTTTTTCAAGTACACGGATTTTGCCATCAGCAACCTGAACGGTCTGCTGGGCACAGCCATCCCGGCGCTGGGGCTGCTGCTGCCCATCGGCATCTCCTTCTACACCTTCCAGACCATGAGCTATACCATCGACGTGTACCGGGGGCTGGTGCCGCCCCAGCGGAACATCGTGGACTTCGGCGCGTACGTGACGCTGTTCCCCCAGTTGATCGCGGGGCCTATCGTGCAGTACAAGACGGTGGCCTACGACCTGGAGCATCGGCGGGAGTCGGTGAGCGAGGCCAGCGAGGGTTTGCAGCGGCTGGTGATCGGTCTGGGCAAGAAGGTGCTCATCGCCAACCAGATGGGCGCCATCTGGGAGGACATCGCCGCCATGTCGGACCCCACAGCGGTCACGGCGTGGATCGGCGCCATCGCGTACACGTTCCAGATCTACTTTGACTTCTCCGGCTACTCGGACATGGCCATCGGCCTGGGGCATTTCTTCGGGTTCCACTTCCTGGAGAACTTCAACTATCCCTATGAGTCCCGTTCCGTCACCGAGTTCTGGCGGCGGTGGCACATCAGCCTGTCCACCTGGTTCCGGGAGTACGTCTACATCCCCCTGGGCGGTAACCGCAAGGGCAAGGGGCGGCAGCTCCTGAACATTGCCATCGTCTGGCTGCTGACCGGCCTGTGGCACGGGGCCAACTGGAATTTCGTGCTGTGGGGCGTGTACTACGCCATACTGCTGCTGCTGGAAAAGACGTTCCTGCTGAAGTGGCTGGACAAGGCGCCCCGGTTCGTAGGGCACGTGTACACCTGCTTCTGCTTCGTCATGGGCTGGGTGCTGTTCGCCATCACAGACCTCGGCGCGCTGGGGGCCTATGTGAGCCATATGTTCTCCGGAACCTTTGCCGACAGCACCACGGCGTACCTGCTGCGGTGCGGCTGGCTGCTGCTGGTCCTGGGCATCATCGGCTGCACGAGCCTTCCCAAGCGGCTGTGGGAAAAGCGGGAACAGTCCCTCTCCCCCGCCCTGTCGGACGGACTGCGAACGGTGTGGGTCGTCGTCGTACTGCTGGTGAGCATGGCGTTTCTGGTGGGCGACAGTTACAACCCGTTTTTGTACTTTAGATTTTAAGGAGGCGGCGCTATGAAGAAACGAAGCGGCATCGCGCCGCTGATCGCCATCGGCGGCATACTGTTGGCGCTGTCTGTCGGCAGCTTTTTCCTGACGCCGGACCGGGCATTCTCGGAGAACGAGAACCGCTATTTGCAGCTGACGCCCAAACTCACCTGGGACCGCATCATGTCCGGCGACTTCATGGAGGACGTGGAGGACTATACCAGCGACCAGATCGTCTTCCGGGACTTCTGGACCGCCGCCCGGTCGGTGCTGCAGCGGGCCGAGGGCAAGGAGGACATCAGCGGCACCTATCTGGGTGCGGACGGGAGGTACTTTGCCAAGGTGACCGACGACAGCTTTGACTGGGTAAGGCTGGAGAAGAACGCCGGGTATATCCGGGATTTCTTTGCCGCCAGCGGTAAGCCCTGCACGGCGCTGATCGTGCCCAGCCCGGCCGGAATTCTGAGGAATATGCTGCCGGAGAACGCGCCGTATTTCAACGAGGACAAGGCCTTCGGCCAGCTGGGCGATATTCTGGGCAGCACGCTGCTGGACAGCCGGGAAACGCTATCGGCGGTGGACGATCCCTACTACCACACAGACCACCACTGGACCACCATGGGCGCGCAGGCGGCCTATACACTGTGGGCACAGGCCACGGGGCACACCGCCCGCAGCTATGACCTGACGCTGGCCACGGACAGCTTCCGCGGCACGCTGTACTCCAAGGTGCTGCTGCCGGACAGCGTATACGACAGCGTGTACTACGCGCCGGAGATCACGGTGGAGAGCGTGGTGTGCGACGGGAAAGACGGCGCGCTGTACGACCTGTCCGCCCTGGAGCAGAAGGATAAGTATGAGCTGTTTCTGGGCGGCAACTACGGCCAGTGCGTCATCACCACCGGCACGGAGAACGGGAAGCACTTGCTGCTGGTGAAGGACTCCTTCGCCAATTCCTTCGTACCGTTCCTCACCGGCGACTATGAGACCATCACCATGATCGACCTGCGGTACTACCGGGGCAGCATGGCAGAGCTGGCGGCGGAGGCCGACAACATTCTGGTGCTGACGGAGGTCACGAACCTGGCGGGCTCGGGAGACTATTTCAAGCTGAGTAAGTGAAAACAGGCGTGCGCTCCGCGCACGCCTGTTTTGTCCCCTTTACAAACGGCTGTTTTTTGGTATAATGGTAAGGCTAAGGAAATTTACAGGCACAAGGAGAGACGATATATGGCCGTTATCGAGTACGACGAGTATAAACAGAAGCTGCAGGCGCTGGAGCCCACTCTGGGCGAGCTGGAGAAGGCACTGGGTATCCCCAAGGCCCGTGAGGAGCTGGCCGAGCTGCAGAAGGAGACGGAGCAGGAGGGCTTCTGGAACGATCTGGAGCGCAGCCAGCAGGTGAGCCGGCAGGTGAAGCGCCTGGAGAACAAGATCAAGAAGCACGACAAGCTGGTCAGTGAATGGGAGGACACCCTGACCCTGTGCGAGATGGCCCAGGAGGAGGACGACCCCAGCCAGCTGGAGGAGGTCGTCAGCGGATACGAGACGCTGGAAAAGGAGATCAGCGAGCGCCGGCTGGCGGCGCTGCTCAGCGGCGAATACGATGCCAACAACGCCATTCTGACCTTCCACGCCGGCGCCGGCGGCACTGAGGCCCAGGACTGGACGGAGATGCTGTACCGGATGTACACCCGCTGGGCCGAGCGCCACGGGTACACCTACCAGCTGATGGACTATGAGGCCGGCGACGAGGCGGGCATCAAGTCCGCCACTATCCTCATCGAGGGCGAGAACGCCTATGGCTATCTGAAGAGCGAGAACGGCGTGCACCGGCTGGTGCGCGTGAGTCCCTTCGACGCCAACGCCCGGCGGCAGACCAGCTTTGCCGCGCTGGAGGTCATGCCGGAGCTGGACGACGACAGCGAGATCGAGATCCGGCCGGAGGACATCGAAATGCAGGCCTGCCGCAGCTCCGGCGCAGGCGGTCAGCACATCAACAAGACGTCCTCCGCCGTGCGTCTGACCCACCTGCCCACGGGCATCGTGGTGTTCTGCCAGACGGAGCGCAGCCAGTTCCAGAACCGGGACAACGCCATGAAGATGCTGCGGGCAAAGCTGGCAGAGCTGAAGCTGCAGCAGCACGCGGAGAAGATCAGCGACCTGAAGGGCGTGCAGATGAAGATCGAGTGGGGCAGCCAGATCCGTTCCTATGTGTTCATGCCCTACACCCTGGCCAAGGACACCCGCACCGGCTATGAGATGGGCAACATCCAGGCGGTGATGGACGGCGATATCGACGGTTTCATCAACGCGTACCTGACCGCCGCCGCCAACGGTGAGATCAAGAAATAAAGATTTTGGGAGGCCGCTGCGCGGCCTCCCTGTTTTTTCGGTGTACAAAAAGAAGCGGCTCATAAGAGCCGCTTCTTTTTCATTCAGTTCAGCACTTCTCGAACACGACTGCGGTGCCCATGCCGCCGCCGATGCACAGGGTCGCCAGGCCCTTCTTGGCCTCGGGACGCTTCTGCATCTCGTGCAGCAAGGTGACGATGATACGCGCGCCGGAGGCGCCCACGGGGTGGCCCAGAGCGATGGCGCCGCCGTTGACGTTGACCTTGCTCATGTCAAAGTGCAGCTCGCGGGCCACAGCGATGGACTGGGCGGCAAAGGCCTCGTTGGCCTCCACCAGGTCGATGTCCTCGCAGTGTGCCATGACCGGAACGCCGCACTCTGCTGCGATCTTCATTGCTTCTTTGCAGAGCAGGGAATCCATAACGGATTTACCGTCCTCACTGATTGCCGGAGCTCCTTCTGCTACCATGGATTCGATGTCGGCAAGTTCTTTTCCCTTCTGTCCTTTTGTGATCGCACCGGCCTGCAGTACGTGAATCGGTGCCATCGCTTTTGCCTTGTTGTGTACATAACGGATATTAAGTCTGTCATCTGTTACCGGCTTTGTATTCGGCATCGCCAGCACGGTGGTAAATCCTCCGTGTGCCGCTGCAGCTGCTCCTGTCTCAACCGTCTCCTTGTACGTCTGTCCCGGATCCCTCAAGTGAACATGCAGGTCGATCAGGCCCGGCATAACGTAGCAGCCTTCTGCATCGATCACTTCTTCTGCCTCTTCCTTGATCTCCTGGTCTACCTTTACAATCTTATCCTCCTCGATCAGGATATCGTACCGGCCATCTTTTCTGGTGTCCGGATCAATCACTCTGCCGTTTTTTATCAGTATACTCATCTTTTGGATTCCTTTCTGTAAAACATCCCAAGGCATGCCATGCACACCCAGCATTTTCTTCTATCATTCTACCATACCAGAGGAAATGCCGCAAACCTTTTTTCGTCTCCTTGATTTTTACAAATGCAGATGCTATGATAAGTTTTAAAGAACAGCTGCCGGATTTTGCCGGCAGATACCACGGAGGTAGCTTTATGACTGTAAAACCGCCAGATTTTGGTGGAAAACCGTACCGCTCGCTGGATTATCATCTGCGGGACCGCTACGGTGAAAAAATTTACAAAGTCTCTTTAGACGGCGGCATGACCTGTCCGAACCGCGACGGCACGCTCGGAAAGTGCGGCTGTATTTTCTGCAGTGAAGGAGGATCTGGAGATTTCGCTTCTTCATCCTGCTTATCTGTAACGGATCAGATCTCTGCTGGAATTGAGATGGTTTCTAAGAAGATTGAGAACGGAAAGTATATTGCTTATTTTCAAGCATTCACAAACACTTATGGTCCTATTGAGAAATTAGAATCTTTA
>ERZ780168.721-NODE-721-length-39064-cov-19.456228_pt1 | contig 39064 bp, 49 predicted proteins | sample MGYA00510981_ERZ780168 | MGnify/ENA primary metagenome ERZ780168 (study PRJEB29588, sample SAMEA2158769) | human gut metagenome | biome: human gut; feature: human-associated habitat; material: faeces | place: Denmark | collected 2008/2010 ...
TTTTTTGCACTTTGAAAGGAGTTACACCATGAACTTTTGTCCCCATTGTGGTGCGCCTTTGAATGGCGCCACCGTCTGCCCGCAGTGCGGCGCGGACACCTCTGCAGCCAACCCTACTCCCACCCCCGTCCTGGAGGGCGACCCTAATGCCAATGCACCTACCGGTAAGCTCAGCTTCATGAAGAAGAATATCCCGCAAGAGAAGAGGAAGTATGTCGTAGCCGGCTTCGCGCTGCTCATGCTCCTGTGCATCGCCCTGTCTGTGCTGATCCCCCACAAGAAGGACGTCATCCTCCTCACGGATTACGTGTCCATTGACTCCGTGTCCGGTATGGACGGCTACGGCCACCTGGAGTATTCCTTCGACAGTTATTCTGTGTATCAGAAGCTGTCCGGCGCCGAGATCAAGAACGATAAGGACGCCGAGGCCTTTTTCAGCGAGGAGAACCTGTCTAAGCTCGATAAGATCTCGTCCGCGCTGGAGGGTATCTCTGTGGAGGCGGATAAGTGCGACAATCTGTCCAATGGGGACAAGGTGACGATCACGGTCAACTTCAATAATCCCACCAACGAGAAGCTGGATTTCGAGCTGCGCGGCGGCAAGATCACCTATACGGTAGAGGGCCTTATCGAGGGTATGCCCTTTGACCCCTTCTCCGAGGACGTTATCTCCGTGGCCTTCATCGGCGCCTCCGGCAGCGGCGAAGCCATTGTTGGTCTGGTTTCCGATGATGAGATGTACAAGGGCGTGACTTACAGCTTCTCCGGCAATCGGAGCCTGTCCAATGGCGATGAGGTCACCCTGACCGCCACTTTCGACCTGCAATATTTTGCGTCCCTGGGTTATACCGTTCCGGAGCAGTGCAGCAAGACCTACACTGTCTCCGGTCTGAAGGACTTTTTCCGTCCCTCTGACGGCCTGTCCGTTTCCGAGCGCACCCGCTTTGAGGATCTGACCATGTCCTCCGTTATGGACGACATCTCGAAGGATGTCCTCGCCAAGGATATGCCCGTCCTGGACTCCGAGTTCTGGTCCCTGTACTATTTCGAGACCAAGATGCCCGGCACCACCTTCTTTGACATGATCCACGGCTTTGAAGCCCGCTGTGGCATTATGGGCATCGCGAAGGTCGTTTTTGAGAGCTCCTGGTCCGGTACCTATGAGGACGTATATTTTGTGGCATTTCCCGACTGTATGATGGGTGATGATGGTCACCTGACCTATAACGAGGACAACTTCGTTGTGTTTGATTCCCCCGTTTCTGACGAAGCCGAAGCTCTTGACTGGCTGGCTGATCAATTCGAGGAGCTGACCTTCACGAAGCTCTCTTGACACTCGAAAGAGAGGTAAGTATATGTTGATCAAGGTATTTACTTCCATCTTCGACGGCTGGGACTCTCTCACCCCGCCCCTTGACGAAACCGATTTCACCGTGAATCTTTATCGTCTGCCCCGTGGTTATACGGCAGAGACAGACAACAGGGGATACCGGTATATCCGCTGCCCCAACGGCACCGCGGTTTACGACCTCGACCAGAATGTTCGGCGTGATGCTGTCAGCGTTAAGTTCTCTTATTTGGTCGCAGGGAAGAATCGGACCGTGCGGCTCAAGCTCGATGAGCAGGCGACACATGACATGATTTTCTCCGGTGAGGACTATCGCTGCATTCCCTGATTTCCCATCTATCTTTTGATATGTTTGGAGCGTGAGTTTAGTGAAACTTTCCGACTGTACCAAGGCCGACCTACTGTGGGTCGTTAAGCATCTGTGCAGCCATTATTTATCTGACGGCGAATACTTTCTTGAGCGCACTCTCAACGACTTGTCCCTCCAAAAGGAGCAAGAGCGCTTGGACGCAGTGAGGAAGTATGCTGCTATTGCGGATAGCGCCCGTAAACGCTGGGTAAGCCTGATGGCTCCCTATGACGGCTGGCGCCTTCTGGACATTCCCATAGATGTCATTCAGGAAGCGGATGCCGCCATGCAGGAAGCAGTGGCAGCAGCTCATGAGCTTCTGATGATTTTTGGGAGGTAAAAACGTGAAATCTGTTTTGATCAGCATCCGCCCGAAGTGGTGCGAGAAGATTTGTAGCGGTGAAAAGACCATTGAGGTGCGAAAGACCCGTCCGAAGCTGCAACCGCCGTTCAAGTGCTATATCTATTGCACTATGGATCACCCTTACATTTCTGTGTCCTGCGGAGAACTGGACAAGCTCAACTATCGCACAAATACCGTTGGTCGGTGTAATGGAAAGGTCATCGGCGAGTTTATCTGCGACCGCATTTACGGGCTCGCACCGCTCAACCATGCACCAGACGATGTGGAGCAGCAAGCCTGTCTGACGCGGGAAGAGATCGTTCGGTATCTCGAGGGCGCCGGTTACGGCTGGCACATTTATGACCTGAAAATCTACGATACGCCGCGAGAACTGGGAGAGTTCTGGGCATACAATGAAGTTCTGCACAAGAGATACGATGCCGAAACAGACTTTTGCTGTTATGACAGTACAAACGAGTACGGAGAAGCCCTGACCGACTGTGGTGACGCCTATCTCGACATACGGAACTGCTATCGTTGCTGGAATGAATGGAGCGGATGGTGTCACCGAATCAAGCGTCCGCCCCAGAGCTGGTGCTACGTGGAGGAACTGAAATGAACGACGAGGATGACAAGGCGAACCGCCGAGCAGAAAGCCGTTCTGAATGAATACGAAGTGGATTGGACCGGGAAGCACGCGAAAGCCATAGACAATGAAACCGTGACAAATTGACCGCCTCAGACGGCAAAGCATCTGCCGGAACGCCGGAAGAAAAGGAGGAATAATTGTGAAAGGAAACATTCACAAGAAGCTGACCTTCGAGGACAAGTTTGACCGCAAATACGCCTGTTGGGTGAAAAACCATCCGAAGGCGTGGCACTGGTACAAGGTGCAGAACCGCAAGCTGTTCCGCCGCAAGGTCAGCCAGGAGGAGAAGGAATGATCGTGACCAAGGACGTTAAAGTCAGCGTGAATATCAGGCAGGCACGTGCAGCGCTATGTGTTGCCGGCTATTCCTATGAGGAGATCCGACGTGCCACTGACGACGACATTTTCAAGATGGCTCTGTCCATGAGTGACTCCTATGGCGTTACTTTTGAGATCAAATTTGAGAATGGAGGCTACCGTAAAGAGCCGCCCTCGATTGATATGCCTCCCATCCTCGCCGACTTTGAGCATTTGAAAGAAGATCACGCCGCCCTTCTGGCGGACGCGAAAGTGCTTTGTGAGGATACCGGAGACGGATGCCATTTGTGCAAGCACTATCCCTGCACTCCCCAGTCTGATCATTGTCTGGGTTGGGAATGGCGCGGAAAGTCGAAATAGCATCAGTTTTACAACAAAATTTTAATACGGAGGACCTTCCCATGAAAAAGATGAAGTATTTTATGTCCATGTTCCTGGCACTGGTCATGTGTCTGAGCCTGGTCGCCTGTGGCGCCAAGTCTACCGAGGCTGCCACTAAGACCGGTGAGGAGATCGGCTGCTACACACAGACGAATGATGCCGGTAAGACCATTCTGGTGGATAAGGATGGTAAGCCCGTGACCGACTACACTTTGGACGTCGAGGGCAATGCCGTAGATACTGAGGGGAATGTGGTTGTGAAGGCTGCTGACCTGACGGCTTATGTGGTGCCTTCTACCGACGCAGACAAGGGAACCGCCAGCGATGCTGACAAGCCTACCGCGGATGGCGACAAGGCCACTGATGAGCAGAAGCCCGATGAACCCAAAAAGGACAGTAAGGACAATAAGTCCGACGTCAAGGCCGATGAAAAGGATAATACGGCCAAGAATGACACGAAGCAGGATACCAAGCCCAGCACTAAGCCGGAAAACAAGCCTTCCAACCCCTCTACCGGTTCTAATTCCGGTTCCAGCAGCACCGGCTCTTCCACCTCCGGTTCCGGTACCACCGGTTCTTCTACGTCCGGTTCTGGTTCCAGCTCCGGCAGTAGTAGTTCTACGTCCGGTTCCAATACCGGCAGCGATCCCACTGGCGGCAGTTCTGGTACCGGTACCGGGTCCACCACGCCTCCTACCCCTCCCACTACGCCTACCACTCCTACCAAGGCCGATATTGACTGCGAAGCAGCCATGAGAGCCGGCAACGCTTATGCTGAGAGCCTTGGTTTTGAGTATTGGGACGGCTGTACGAGCTATTCGTTCCCTGTTTACTTCGAGCTGGAATGTACCCCTCATACGCAGGAACGCCTTGAGCAGGAGCTGCGCTCCATGGTAGACGGCACCAAGGCCATTATTGAAGATGAAGGTCGTTGGCATCCCGGTGAAGAGGGTTGGGGTTATCCCGGTATCAAGTGCGTTGTTCAGTGGAATGCATCTGCAGGATATCATGAACTCTATGTTTATTTCGCTGGCTGATTTATCGCTGCAAAGCAGAAACAGGCATCCGCAAATTTTGCGGGCGCCTGTTTTTTTGAATTTTTTGAAAACAAGCAAAAACCGATTGACTTTTTATTTTCAAAGCGGTATAATATCCATTGTTATTATACCGCTTTAGAAATAAAATTCAAAAGAAAGGAAGCATTGAATCCATGAAGCGCAAATCCCTGTATAATCGCGTGGCAGCCCTTTTGCTTGTTTTCACGCTGCTCGTGAGCATATTCCCTGCATCGGCTACATATGCCATCTCGGATTCTGATGTCCCCATCGTTTTAGGCGAAAACACAAGTGTTTCTGTCGAGGACGATGGCGTCTCCGGTGGAACGGACGCCGGCTCTGATGTGGGTGATAATAAGTCTACTGAAGACCCTGCCACCACAGATGTCACTTCCGGTGATGCTCAAACATCGTCTGAAGGCTCCGGCGCCGAAGAATCTACTCCCACCAAGCCGGGCACAGAACCCAATACAGATGGAAATAAAACCGGTGATTCCAGTGTATCCGAAGGGAAGGAGGGCGATACTTCCGAATCCGGTAAGACTGATCCTTCGCAGGAAGACTCCAAAGAATCCAAAGATCCCGAGTCCAGTAAAAACGATGCAGAGCCCGCCTCCGATGATAACTCTGGCAGCACAGAGGAAGATGATCTTCCTTACGGTGATACCGGTTTTGAGAGCGTATTAGGCTCCGATTTTGACAGCAGCACCGGAGACAATGGAGGGATTTCCCTTTTTGCCGCCAGAGCTGCCACATCCGGCACGCTGTATACGGACGGTACGGAGTTTTCCTATAACCAGTCCTGGCGCAGCGAGTTCGGCCCCTATACCAGTTATCGCCTGAAGTATTTTAACGGTCAGCCCGCATATTGCCTCCAGGCACACCTCGGCACCGCTACGTCTGCCGGTTATACCGGCACCAGCGACTTATCCAGCTATTCCTATTACCAGAGAAATAGGCTCAAGCTGGCTGTAGCGTATGGCTATGGCGGCGTCAACGATTCTACGCTGGTAAGCTTGGCGAATGGTTGGCCTCAGTACGCCATGTTGGCAACACAAGAGGTCATCTGGGAGATAACAGAAGGCTACAGCAATCTGAGCGACCTGTTTATTGGCCCGGGCGGTAAATATGATTCATCCCTGGCCGTTCCTGTACAGAACTGCTATAACTACATTAAGCAAAGAATGGCGTCTCAGTACACGATCCCCAGCTTCGCCGTGTCCCGACCGACGCAGACTTATAATGATATTGAACTGAAGTATAACGGCACCAATTATTCGGCCACTGTGTATGACTCGAACCGAGTCCTTCCGAATTTCAACTCGTTCACTTTTTCACAGTCCGGTGTCTCAACATCCAGATCCGGCTATAATATGACGATCACAGCAACTGCAGACGCAGTTAAAAGCCTGACGAATGGCGTGTCTTCCAGAGCATCTGCCGGCAACGCCATTGACCCGGATGACATCAGCGCATGGCTGTTGTCTCCGTCCAGCAGCGCCAATCTGCAGAAGTGTATTGCACTGAACGGCTGGCCTGACCCCGTGTACGCCTACGTTCGTGTCAAAGTGACCAAGACCACCGGTGACCTTTCCATCGTAAAGACCTCCGAGGACGGCAAAGTCAGTAATGTATCTTTTACCATCACCGGTCCCAATAATTACAGCAAAACTGTGACGACCGGCTCAAACGGTAAGATCTCCGTTCCTGATCTGCAGCCCGGTAGATACACGATCACGGAAAACACACCGGACAACTACGTCCCAACTTCTTCTCAAACTGTGACGCTTAGTATCGGTGACATCAAGACGGTCACGTTTAAAAACGTTCTGAAAAAAGGCGCGGTGAAGATCACAAAGACTGCCGAAGACGGTCTGGTAGAGGGCATCACCTTCAAGCTGATCGGTACTTCCGCGGCTGGCACCAATGTGAGTCTTACCGCTACGACTGACAGCACCGGTGTCGCTCTGTTCCAGAATGTACCTATTGGCAGCAACTACACGCTGGAGGAGCTGAATACTGCGGCGAAATATGTAGTGCCGGCCATCCAGGATGGCGTTATCGTTTCCTATGGCATCACGACTGAGGCAGAGTTTGAAAACAAACTTGCTCGTGGCGCCGTAGAGGTCACCAAGACCTCTGAGGATGGTTTGGTTGAGGGTATCAAGTTCCGGCTTACCGGTACTTCTACCAGCGGTGAATCCGTGAATATGACGGCTATTACCAATGATAAGGGTATAGCCACGTTCAAGGATGTGCTTATTGGCAGCAACTATACTGTTGAGGAAGTGGATACCGCCAATAAATACGTGGTTCCTGAAGTGGTTTCCAACGTCAAGGTGACGCTGAACACCACCACTAAGGTAAACGTACACAACGCCCTCAAGCGCGGCAATTTGCAGATCACAAAGACTGCTGAAGATGGTTTGGTTGAGGGCATCACTTTCAAGCTTACTGGCACTTCCGCTTCCGGCTCTACGGTAAGCGAGACGGCTGTTACCAACGGCCAGGGTGTAGCGACCTTCAAAGATATTCTTATTGGCGACAATTACACCGTGGAGGAAGTCGATACAGCCAATCGCTATGTCGTTCCGCCTATCCAGGAGGGTGTAACGATCCAACTGAAAGAGACGACTAAGCTGTCGTTCCAGAACAAGCTGGCCCGTGGCGCCGTGGAAGTCACCAAGACCTCTGAGGACGGCAATGTGGAAGGCATTAAGTTCCGCCTGACTGGCACAGCCACTAACGGTGAAACGGTAAACATGACCGCCACCACCAACGATAAGGGCGTAGCCGCATTTGAAGACGTGCTTATCGGCAACGACTATACCGTAGAGGAAATCGATACGGCCGAGAAATACATCGTTCCCGAAGTGGTTGCCGGCGTAAAGGTGAAGTTGGGCGAGACCACTAAGGTCAAGGTTCATAACACGCTGAAACGCGGTAATCTGGAGATCACCAAGACTTCCGAGGACGGTCTGGTAGAGGGCATCACCTTCAAGCTGACTGGTACATCTCTTTCCGGCATTGCGGTAAATGAGGCCGCTGTGACCAACGCTCAAGGCGTGGCTACCTTCAAGAACATCCTGATAGGCAGCAATTACACCGTGGAGGAAGTTGATACCGCCAATCGCTATGTTGTGCCTCCTATTCAAGAGGGCGTGACCATTAAGGTACAAGAGACCACTAAGCTGTCGTTTCACAACAAATTGGCCCGCGGCGCCGTGGAAGTCACTAAGACCTCTGAGGACGGCGACGTGGAGGGCATTAAGTTCCGCCTGACCGGTACAGCTATTAACGGCGAGAAGGTGAACATGACCGCCACCACCAACGATAAGGGCGTAGCCACGTTTGAAGACGTGCTCATCGGTAACGACTATACCGTGGAAGAAGTGGATACTGCCGAGAAATACATCGTTCCTGAAGTGGTAGATGGCGTCAAGGTGAAGCTGAATGAGACCACGAAGGTAAGTATGAAAAATGTGCTGAAGCGTGGCAGTCTGGAAGTCACCAAGACCTCCGAGGACGGTCTTGAGGAAGGCATTACGTTCCGTTTGACCGGGACTTCCATCTCCGGCGCCGCTGTTGATTTGACAGCCGTAACCAACGACAAGGGTATTGCCACCTTTGAGAACGTCCTGATTGGCGAGAACTACATGCTGGAAGAGGTGGACACAGACATCAAGTATGTTATCCCTGCTGTTCAGTCCGACCTTGCCGTTACCTATAATACGACCACCAAGACCACGGTGGAAAACATCCTGAAAAAATGGAAGGTCACTGTGGTCAAGACCGATGCGGAGACCGGCAGCGTCCCTCGCGGCGACGGTGTATTTGAAGGCGCCGTATACGGTCTTTATAAGGACGGCGAATTGGTGAAGAAGTATACTATCGGCGAGAACGGTAAGTTCACGACAGATGAGTATATTTGCGGCGCCGGCTATACCATTCAGGAGATCCAGGCACCTGTCGGCTATCTAATCGATCCGACCGTATATCCGGTTGGCTCTGAAGCCAAGGAATATAGAGTTGAGCACAACACAGCGCCTGAGATAACCTCTGTGGAGCAGATCAAGCACGGTACTTTCTCCATTACAAAGCTTGTCAAGGGCGTCAACGGCAGTGACCCGGTATTTGAGGAGGGCGCGGAGTTCCAGTATTGGCTCCAGTCTGCCGGCTCCTATGAGAATGCCAAGGAGGATGAGCGCGGTACGCTGATCTCCAATGCAGATGGTCAAACAGGGAAGACCATAAGCCTGCCTTACGGAACCTATGTGGTACGTCAGACTAAGGCCGCGACCGGCGTTAAGCTCGCCCCTGACTTCACCGTTCTGGTAGGCGAAACAGACGGCGAGGATAAGCCCCTTATCGTCCATAATGAACCGGTCACCGCTTATCTTCGCGTGGTGAAGGTGGACGCCGACGACGGCGAGGTCATTCCTTGGGGCGGAGCCAAGTTCGAGATCTACGACCCGGACGGCAACAAAGTCACGCAGAAGGTGACCTATCCGAAGGCGGAGACCATTTCTGTATTCGAGACCAACGATGAGGGCTACTTCATTACACCGCTGGTGCTGCCTTATGGCGAGCATTACCGCCTGGTGGAAATCGAGGCGCCGAAGGGCTATAAGCTGATGGACGCTCCGCTTATCTTTGATGTGACGCCGGAAACGATCAAGGTAGACACCGAGAACAACATTGAATATGTTGAGGTGATCGCCGGCGACAAGGCGGTCCAACCTACGGTGGACAGTATGGCTACCGGAGTAAACGACAGTAAAGAGCTACTTCCTTTGAAGGAAACGACGATCACCGACAAGGTGGACTGCACCGATGTTATTCCTGGCAAGACCTATACCGTGAAAGGTCATCTGAGACTTTATTCTACCGGTGAGCCTCTGCTGGATAAGAATGGCGAGCGTATTACTGCCAGTAAGACCTTCAAGGCCGACAAAGACTTTTCCGGCCATGTAGAGATGACTTTTACGCTGGATGCTTCGAACCTGGCCGGGGAGAAGATCGTGGTGTTCCAGGAGCTTTACCGCGGCGAGAACCTGGTCGCTTCTCATACGGATATTGAGGACGCTGACCAAACAGTATCCGTCGTAGCTCCTGAGATCAAGACGTTCGCCAAGAACGGCGCTGAGGGCACAAAGGATAGCAAGATCGTTTACAGCGACAGTAAAGCCTCCATTGTGGATGCTGTCAGTTATAAAGGTCTTATCCCCGGCCTTGAATACACTCTGCTCTGTAATCTTATGGACGTTGAGGCCGGCGAGATATTCAAGGACGCAGACGATAAAGAAGTCACAGCAACGGTGACATTCACTCCCGAAGCTGCCGAAGGCGCGGTAGACGTTACCTGCGAACTCAATGCCAGCAAGGCGGCAGGGAAGAAGCTTGTGGCTTTTGAGACTCTGTCCTATGATGGTGAGGAGATCGCTTCTCATAAGGATATTGAGGACGAGGACCAGACGGTTGAGATCAAGAACCGTCCGCGCTATTCCCATGAGGAACCTAAAGATAATCCTACTACCGGTGATACAGGTATCGGTCCGTGGGCTGTACTGTTCGCTGCAGCAGTGTTTGTTACCTCCGGTTTCCTCATGTTCTCTTATCGTCGCCGTAAAAAGGATACTATTCAATAACCCATTTCAGGGCCCCCGAAGCTTTTCGCTTCTGGGGGTCCTTTCAATTGTTTTGCGTTTCTTATTTGCATTGGCAATATTGCCGCACAGTTGACTTTCCGTATCGACACAATTATTGACAACGCCTTTCCAAAGGGGTATAATATCACCATCTAAAATGAGTAAAGGAGGTTTTCTCATGCCCAAGATCAAGGTTTTGGAGGAGCAAAACGATGCGCTGCGTGACATCAGCGAGATGCTGAAGGACGTAGAAGGCATTAACAAGTTTCTGGAGACGCCCACAGACAGCGGCGAGTTCGTGGTCTCCTTCGTTTCTCCGGACGGCAAGACCATCAAGGCCAAGCTTCGTACAGACAAAGCGCACATGGACAAGATGTTCCAGAAGAACAAGACCGCCATGGCGAACACCGCAAAGAAGCTTTGCCACAGCCTTCATATCGAAATGGAGCCGGAGGAGAAAGCAGCGTTAGGTCTGGTGGATCCCCAGTGAGAAAAGAAGTCTATCCCGATATATGTGTTTGCTGCGGCGACACGGTACCGGAAGGAATGCAGATCTGCTGGAGCTGTGAGCGCACATCGGAGAATACCGCCCCGGTAAAATAGGGGAGAAGGGAAGTAACGTATGGATACTCTGATCACATGGATGCATTACGCATCAACGTTCTTCCTCTCCCTCGGCATCATACTGTTTGTCCGCTATATCTTTTCGTCCGTCCGCCTTACGCTTATTCAGCGCGAGACAAAAGTATATATCCCGGCTTTTGGCTTCTTTTGTCTTGCTTCAGTGTCTGAGGCCGTATCCTGTTATCTCGCTGACCGTGCGGACGACTTTCATACCACGGCCGCCCTTGCCGTCGTCCCGTTTGTGCTTTTCGCATGTCTCTGTGTAAAGAGCATCCGAAGGAAGCTCGCCAAAAGGGAAGGGGACGGCAACCCTTAACCCCCGCGCAAAGGAGCTAAGAAAATTGAATATTGGCATATATCAACCGTATGAAGAAGCAGTTGTAAGTGCATTCACAGGCATGTCCGCGCTGATGGCGTCCATCAGCCTATCTGTAGGTATCATCTCCATCGTTTCAATGTGGATGATATTTGAGAAGGCCTCGGAGCCTGGCTGGAAATGTCTGATCCCCATATATAACCTGTTCATATTCTTCAAGATCACGTGGCTGAACGGCTGGTACTTCCTGCTGATGTTCATCCCCCTTGTGAATATGGTCGTTGGTATTGTTACGGCGGTGAAACTTGCCAAGGTCTTTGATAAAGACGGCTGGTTCGCCGTAGGCCTGATTTTTCTTGGCCCGCTTTTTACTTTCATCCTCGCCTTCGATAAGTCCCGGTATATCGGAGGCTATGGCAACTTCCATTTCTGACGCCGGCTCTGCCGGAGAACAGGAGCTATGATGAAAACTGTCATGATTTATACCGATGGCGCCTGCAGCGGCAATCCCGGTCCCGGAGGCTGGGCTTGTATCCTCAGCTGCGACGGCGTTGAAAAAGAGGCGTCCGGTGGTGAACCGAATACCACCAACAACCGCATGGAATTGACCGCCGTAGTGGAGGCTCTGAGCCTCCTGAAGCAATCCTGCGTGGTGGAGCTATACTCGGACTCCCGTTATGTTATCGACGGTCTGAGCAAGTGCTGGGCGCAAAACTGGCGAGCAAACGACTGGGTCCGCGCCGGGAACAAGAAGGTTCTTAATGTGGATCTCTGGGAGCTGCTTCTTGTTCTGACCGACCAGCACGAGATGCACTACCACTGGGTGCAGGGCCATGCAGACGATGATATGAACAACCGCTGCGACAAACTGGCCGTCGCCGCCCGCAAGAAGTTCCAGTAACTTCACTTATCAATTTAAAACAGCCCCGGCATCTGACCGGGGCTTAATTTTTGCAACAGAAAGGAAATCACTATCATGGAAGACCTGTACACCTACGACACGGGGAACTACTCCGACTTTATGGGCGGCTCGTCCTTTGATTCGCCCCCGTCCTCGCTGGACGAAAGCGCCATGACCATCCTTGCCGTCATGGGCATCATCGCTCTGGTCATCTTCATTCTGCAGATCGTGGCGAAATGGAAGATCTTCACTAAGGCCGACGAACACGGCTGGGCGGCTCTCATTCCGTTCTACAACACCTACGTGCTGTACAAGATCACATGGGAGAACGGTCTGTTCTTCCTGCTCTCCTACATCCCCTGCCTCAACGTCATCGTTACTATTATGACCAACATGAAGCTGGCCGCCGTATTCGGCAAAGGCGACGGATTCGCCATCGGTCTGTCTTTCCTCAGCGTCATCTTCTATCCCATCCTCGGCTTTGACAGCTCCGAATACGATGGCCCATTCTATTATCAATAAGGAACTGAGGGATTACGGTGTTCTTAGGTTTGCTTATAGTCTTGTTAATTACTGAGATTATCTTTTTTGTTTATGAGCATCGGCTATCATTTTGTCTCATAATCTTTTTGATCCTTATATATTTCTGTTTGGATAAAGTGTGGGAAATTTTTCAACGATTGTGGGAAAATGAATGGTTTATGCTTTCGGTAATTATCTTACCGTTTGCGGTTTACGCGGGCTATTTGTACTTTAAGAAGCGTCCTAAGTAAAGTAAAGTCTGAGAAAGGTTAAAGGAACTTATTATGCTGAACAAGATTTTCATTATGGGCCGTCTGACCCGCGATCCCGAGCTACGCCGCACCAACAACGGTACTGCCGTCGCCAGCTTCTCTCTTGCCGTAGATCGCGACTATAAGAACGCGGACGGCACGAAGGAGACAGACTTCATTGACGTGGTCGCATGGCGCCAGTCCGCGGAATTTGTATCCAAGTATTTTTCCAAGGGCCGTATGGCCGTGGTGGAAGGCCGCCTGCAAATGCGTGACTGGACCGACAAGGACGGTAATAAGCGCCGCAACGCCGAAGTCGTCGTTGACAACATCTACTTCGGCGACTCCAAGCGTGACGGCAATACCGGTCCTGGCAATTACAGCGCACCTTCTGGCAGCTATGGCGCCCCTGACGGTGGCTACTCCGTGCCGACTCCCGGTCCGAGCGGCTTCGCCGAGATCGACGACGAGGATGGCGACCTGCCGTTCTAATATTTTGTGATATAAGTCTTCCTGGGGGAGGAGGTCATTTGTATGCTCATATTCCTCTTGTTCATTGGGTTTTTCGTTGTCCGGTATGTGCTTGCTCTCCGGCAGTATAAGCGTTCTTCTTATTACGTCGCCACCCGCAACTCGTTTTTCTACGTGCGGTCTGATAAAGGACGGTTTGGTGAATATTGCACGTACCTGAAGCTCCGTGACCTGGAGGAGCAGGGCGGCAAGTTTTTATTCAACGTCTATATCCCGACGCAGAACGGTACGACCGAGATAGACTTGCTCATGATCTGTCGTCGGGGGATCTTTGTTTTTGAAAGCAAGAATTACAGCGGTTGGATCTTCGGAAAAGAAAGCCAGCAGAAATGGACGCAGACACTTCCGCATGGGAGAGGCAGTCATAAAGAGCACTTCTACAATCCGGTCCTTCAAAACAAAGGTCATCTGCAAGCTTTGCAAAATTATATCGGCGCGGAAGTACCTCTATGGTCCATCATCGTATTTTCAGAGCGCTGTACACTCAAGAACGTTCAGGTCACAAGCCCAAACATTTCGGTCGTCAATCGGTACGATTTGCTCCCGGAGGTGACTATGCGTTTGAACAGAGCGCCCGCTGTGTTCTCTGAGGAGGATGTCGAACGTGTCTATGCATTTCTTTATCCCCGCTCGCAAGTAAGCGCGGCCGTGAAAGCGCAGCACATTGAAAATATTACTTCTCATTGATCCACAACTTAGGTTGGATTTTGTGGTGCAAGCTCGGCTATATTTTTCTGGCACCTCCGTCAGAACTGTTGGTCTGATCTATCTGTCCGGTATACTTGATTTTATTTTCGACATGTGTTAAAATGTCTGCACAAGCCAAGGAAACTGGTTAGGTCCAAGGCACACACGCAAAAGCGAAAACCCCGGGGATGCCACTCCGGGGTTTTCTGTGCTTATTTGCCCTTGCGATGTCGTTCAAGCCACTTGTAGACATAGCAGCCATCTATGCCCGCTGCGAGCGACACAAGGAAACTAAATTGTCAGAATTTCAATTTGATATTTTGGTGGAACGCAGGATGCTTTTGTTGCATAGGATAACAGCAAGCAGCTTCACCACCTGCTTATGCGGATTCTGATACCGCAACTTAATCTGAAAAGAGGCTCCCATCTCTGTGAGTGGGCAGCCTCTTTTTAATGTCATCAGTTTGTGGCGTTTTACCTATCGCTGTTGAATTCCTTTTCGTCCACCTGGCGTCCCAGATCCCCGCGATTCGCTGCCCGATCCGGTACATATGCCGGACCGTAAACGTATTGCTCGTTCTGTGCAAGGAGGATGTTATACTGCAGCTTCTTCAGCTTCCGGTATTCCTCCTTTGCCTTCTCCACGCGCTCTTCCTTCTCCGGTATCTTACTGCTGATCTCCTCGTACCGCACAAGGAAGTCGGCGATCTCCGCGTTGGTATTGAGCTTACCTGCGTACATGGCGGCCTTCGCCTTTTTATACTTTGCCAGCTCGCCTTCATACTGTGTCAGCAGCTTTTCCTTCTCCGGTCCTTCCGGCAGCGCCAGGATCTTTTCCATAAGATCCTTCGTCTCCCTCCAGTCGGCGACGGCATCTGCCAGAGGCTTCATGTGTTCCAGCGCCGCAGAGCTGCGTTTCAGATCCGCCCGTGCTCGGCTGTAAGAGGCGCCGACCTCGTTGACCCGATTATCCACGTCCACCGGGTTGTTCAGGCCCTCCTCGGTGGCGTAGTGAAGCGAGGCCAGCATGTTCTCGGTCTTCCAATCAGGCGGTCCGAATACCGCCTCGTTCTCTTTTCCGGGCGGAATATTTTTCGGATCCCACAGTCCCGATTCGTTCTTGATAATAACGATAGCGAGGATAAAGAGCAGGTCCAACGCAGACCGGCGCCGTCCGTTTTCATCGTAGAGGTCGGACTGATAGTACCGTCCCGTCCTTGAATTTCTGAAGGAGGAAGTATAGTAACGCTTGCTCCGGCTATGGGATTCATAGGCTTCCTTTTCTTCATTCTCCGCTTCTTTCGCCGCAGCGTTACGTCGCGTCTGCTCTTCCTTTTCTTCCTCCACGAATCGCATCGGTTCATCTCTCTGCAGCATCTCCAGGTAATCCACGATCTCCGCGCCGGTAGTCGTGAGAACTACCTTACCGTCTGCATTTTTGATGTCGTACAATTCATTCCCGAAGAAATATGTATTGAGCACCTGTCTTGATCTGTCAGCCTTGACCAGCGGCAGCGTGTAGTATCTGCGCTCTCCTTCCTTGTCATGCGCACCCAGCGGAATGTCCACGGTAAGCGGTCCGTTCTCCGTCAGGCCAACGCGGGCGAGGTGAGGGGCGCCGTTATCTTTTTGCGCCCGCGCCACATCATACTCCGTTCTGTTTCGCAGCGCCCAGTAGAGTTCCAGGTTCTCTTTCATGAACGTTCTTCCGAGTCGTTCGGCGCGGATCTTATCTCCTTTTGGTGTGGTATAGGTGAGATGTTTTCCTCCGTCCCGGATCTGATAACCTTCCTCTTTCATGTAGGCGACAAACTCATCCCAGGTGGAAGTGCCGCGCCGCGCAGCTTCAATGTCCCAGCGCACCCGTTCCTTCCAGCTCTGCCCCTGTTTGATTTTTGCGTCCTCACTCCACGAGTAAACCTTCTCCAGATCCGGATTGATAATAATGGGCAGCCCATGGTCAATGGCGATCTCATCATTCCAAAATTGCAGAAGCTCATACGTCTCTTTGCAGTCATGATACTTCCGTTTACCCGGCATCTCATTGTCGATCCCGTCCAGATCTTTAAAGGCATTGATGAGGATATGGTTATGCTTACAGCGCCCATGTACCTCGCCTTCTTCATCCACGACCGGATGAACGTGCGAGCAAACGACGCCCTGGTAGTCCTTCATTTTCTGTAGGAGTTCCAGTCCGCATTGATGGACTTCCTCATCCGAAATATCCAGATCCTCCGGGAAAGACTGGACCAAATGAAAGGCCATTGTTTCATCCTTAGCAGGCTCCTGCACCATACTATCATCCAGAGCATACGCATCCCACGTGCTTCGGAAATCATCCATGGCACGCTTCGGGTCGCAGCGATAGCCGAAGACATAGATGCCGTTTGTCTTATCCTCGTTGGCCATGTAGTCAAAGACTCTCCCGATATTTTCTTCGTTTTCAATGAAGAATTTATCAGGGTTCTCATCGAGCTCCTCCACCGTATTGATGACCGTTCGCTTCTCCACGCGGCCTTTTTCATCGGTCTCTATCTTCGTGACCTTCTTATCATCCTCGATGTAAAGAAGACACTGCCCGGCACCAACGTCACCCTTTACCGGCCATATCTTGACGATCATTTCAAGCCTCCTCTCGTTCCATTTTTCATCGCATCAGAACTCATAATGCTCATAAAGCCAGCGCAGTGCGTTGACTAAATCGTTCTTGGAAATACTGTTGTGTGTCTCCATCTCCGCTACCCGTTCAATGGCGCACACGATAGTCTGCAGGGGAACAGTCTCGTCATATAGACGATGCTTTACGATCTCAATCGCCTCCGTCAAGGAGATATTATAGGTTGGGAACCGGATCAATTTATCATCAGCCATTGTCGTCACCTGCTTCTTCTCTTAACCACAGGCCAGCCTCGAAAATCCATCTCCCGCTCATATTCGGCAAATCCGTTTGGACAGGAGCCGTCAGTTTTGCATGTAGCTGTTCTGTTCTTACAATCTCTTGTACACGGGCAGTTCATTTTGTTCTCCTTTCACATCACTCTTTTGCCCATCGCCCGAGGCCTTTTCCTTTCGCAGCTTCCTGCGCCATGCGAAGTTCCTCGGCGTACATGGTGTTTTCTTTTTCTTCCTTCATTTCCGCCAATCCCATCGCCAATAATTCCTGATTGATGAATGTTCCGTCCGCCCGGTAAGCGTAGGCGAGGAGCTTCCCATCTTCATCTTCCTGCTGCTCATCGAAAGCAAGATCGATCATATCGTCGGCTATAAAATTCTCCAGATCTTCCGCAGAGCAGGATTTATCTTTAATGCCGATCAGCTGCACATCCTTCTGCTCCTGTCCGTAAAGAATGGTAAAGCAATTGCCATTCACGAAGTCCGTTATCTGATAAGTCCCCTCGATGTTTTTATCCGTCTCTTCCTGCGCGGCCTGCATCTCCGCCAGCAGTCTTGGGTCAATTCCCGTGCTCTTCTGCGGAATGAAATTGATGCAGACCGGCATCAGCATCATGAAAATAAGTAGAACGGTAAATATGATCTGCAATGTACGTCTTTTGCGTTTGCGTAGTCTCAATGTGAATACAGCGCCTTTCTTTCGTTGTATTATTTCTATTCAAGCTGCAAGCCCTTCGGAAATTCCGTCCGGAATTCATTGTCCGGCATGATGCCTTTCAGACTGTTTTTCATGAACACCGGTATGCCGGCTTCATCCGCAGCGTCCACAACATCTCGGATCCAAAGTAGGGAAGGGGAGACCTTTCCTTTCCGGTTTCCCGTCTCCGCCCCGAGGATGACCCACTTCAATCCTCTCTGTGCCGCGAGTGAAATATTTACTGGCCCGAGCATAGGCTCGATGCTGTAAAACCAGTTCAAGCTGTCCCCGGTCTCCTCGATAATGCGCATCATATCCAGGTCCCGACTGTCCAATTCTTTGTCAGAGGTAACGGTAATGCCGCACCAGATATATTCCGCTTTGAACTGTGTCCAGGGCAAATAACCACCCGGTCTTTTGGTCAGGAACAGGTATCTGTTCTGCGGGTTCTTATGTATCTCGCTCAGTGTTTCGTTCATCCATTCACTCTTCCAATCTGCAATATCGCTCATGGAATTCATGAAGATGCGCTTCGGCTTTTTTGTGGAAAGCTGCCGCAAACGTCCCGGGAAAAATTGCGGAATGGAGAAGTCCTCGATCCATTGAAACCGCTGGTTCAGTCTCCTGGCGTAGCAATAAACGCAGCCTTTTGTACACCCCACAACAGGGTTCACGGTGGCATCGCACCACTCAATCTTTGTGCTTTTCATTGAGTTCCTCCGGCATTTTTTCCGCCTGTTTCCTTACGACCCTGGCAGTGTTCTTCATCATTTTCCTTTGCACGTCATTCACTTCGTTGATGCACTTCTCCAGGTTCTCAAGGTCGGAAGGGAAGTACCTTCCACTCTGATAAATAGCCTCCTGGATGTCCTGCATGACGCGCTTAATGCTCCGAATCTCTTTCAGGTACTCAGCAAAGTCAAAGCGGAAAACAAAGCCGTTGACCATCATGATACGCCCGTACTTTGCCAGCGGCAGACCGAGATAATCCGCTTTTTTCTTGACGATTTTATAGAGTTCTTCGTTGAATGTAATGGTCGTTTCACGCCTTTTTTTCTTGCCTTTTTGTTCAGCGTCCTCGTTCTTAGACCAAATTTTCGGCTGATAATTTTCGACAATTGCTGTTTCAGAATTTATTACTTCCTCAAAAAGCCGTGCTTCAATTTGCTCATAAATTCTAAGACTCTCTTCATCCAGTTCGTTGACATACGCTATCATCGTATCACCTGCGAGAGGAATTCTGTTGTGGTCCAAAAAGTATTTCGTCCACACGATGCAGTGCTTCATTGCTTCTCTTTGTGAACAGTTTACCGTTTCGAGTAGGTACATCGTCGGCATTTTTTTCTGTTCTATCGAACGTGTGAACAGGTTTTTTGTCCGCCAACTTTTAAGACGCACATGGTCCGCGAACGCCTTATAAGTGTTTCCGGATTTCACCTTCCACACAATAAATTCATCGCTGATCTCAGACAAAATCACGTAGATATCCATCTCACGTTTTGCATCTCTGTCTCGATTACGCGGCATGATTTCACCTCCGGTTTTGAAGAAATCTTTTAGTTTTTTGAGAGAGATTTTTCTTCTTTTGGGGCTTTGGGGGAGCACCCCCAATCTACGAGGCGCAGCCGATTGTGCATAGCACAACTCGTCATAGGACGTGCCCGGAGGGTGCGGTCTATGGCGAGGTAGTAGGGGTCATAGGGGGTCTCCCCCTGAGCGCCGCAGATCATGTGGAGGATTTCCGACACATGTATCAAGGCAGTGCTTGCTAACGAAAAAATAAGGGGGTTTTATGGCTACATTTTATACCCAAAAAGCAATAAAGTCAAGGCAGTTATTTCCTTATGGACACCCCTTATTTTTTCCCGCGTCCTGCCGACCGTAGGGAGGCCGGCGCAAATTTCTGGATACAGGTTTCAGGAGACGTATGTCTCTTTGAGGACTCTCTTTTGAATTTCGGGTTGCCGGATCTTATAGTGAGAAAGTCGGCCAGGACATTTGCAACCCGCTCCTCTGGCGCCGGAGGGCGCCGGCACCTTTTTGTACGAACAAAAAGGTGCGCCAAAAAATCGCAAGGGGGCTTTGCCCCCTTGACTCCCATTTTGACCCCGCAGGGGTCCGTATGAATTTTTCAGATAGGAAAGCAGCGAGTCTTGACATAGTTGTAAATATATGTTAATATTAGGCAAACGATTATTCTCACGCAAGGAGGATTTTATTTTATGGTACGACAGCAGAGGTTTACCGAAGACGAGAAAGCCGAGATCCGAAAGGCTCATGACGCAGGAGTGCCTTATGCAGCATTGGCGGCTCAGCATGGAGTGTCATCCGCAACGATCATGCGGGTGTGTCGCCCGGATATTTACGAGAAGCAGAAGGCAGCCAATCGGAAGTACCAGGCTGACAATGTGAAGAAGATCATCGATGCGCGTAAGGGAGTTTATAAGAGCTATCGATTAGCTCTGCACACAGAAAACGATGCGAAGATCATTAAGCAGCTGGACAAGCAGGATAATGTGACGGACTATGTCCGGCAGTTGGTGACCAGCGACATCAAGACCGACGACGTGAAGGAAGATAACTCCCGCGGCGAGAATTGACATCGCGAGCCTCACTGAAATTGGAGAGAGAACGCAGGAATGATTTGTATAGATTTTCAGGCGGCTTGTAAGAGCAAGTGTATTGCGATCCCCGTTCCGGAGCATACGCCGCATTATGTTTTGATGGAGGACGGCGGGGAGCTTCTCATCAACAGGCAGAAGGGGAACATGACCAAAGAGCGGCAGGCGTGCTTCGGACCGAACGACCCCTACACAGTTGAGTTTGTTCCCTGCAGGTACGTGGACCAAGAAAGGTTCTCCATGAACGGAAAGATCTACTCGCGGCTTGCGCTGTTCCGGTTCGCCATGGATGAGGACGTTGTTTTCTACGCACCGCGCCACTTCGCGACCGACCCCCGGTTCTATGAACGGCGGCAGACTCGTGGCGGTCATCCTTATTATACTTTGGTGATGAATGTCTTTGAACCCGGGCAGGACTCCGACGACTATTATAAGACCGCCACACTTTCCTTTGCACCGGACGTGCCGGAGGATCGGCAGGTACTTATCTTTACAAAGAACGGCGAAAAAACCAGTGAACGGTTTTTGTCTCCCACGCAGCTTTTCTCCGAGATGGATTATGCAAAGCCGTCCGTTTTTCTCCCGGAGCTGGATGAAGAAATGGTCCTGTCCGACATCGAATATGATTTTGTAGTCGCTTTCATATGGGAGAATACCAATAATATGATCCACCTGACCCGTGAGGAGTATGTAGCCCTTGCTCCGGAATACAAAGGGGTATTCAGTTCCTTCGCCCAGTACAATTGGCGCGGCCGACAGATCCTTATGGTGCAGACCCCCGAACCGGGCAAAAGGGGACCGTCCCGGTTGGAGCTTCTTGAAGGAATCCATTTTGTTATCGACGACTAATGTCTAATCGTGATGAGTAAAACACGTGCTGCCAGCAAAAGGCTGAAAAGGAGAGAGAATTTCATTGAAAAATAAAATACGTGAACTGCGGAAAAGGGAGGGTCTGACGCAACAGGCACTTGCTTCAGCGGTTGGCTGTAACACGAGACAGATCCAAAAGTTTGAAAATGGCGAGTGTGATCTTGCGAATATGACACTCGGTATGGCGTTTAGAATATCCGCAGCTCTTTGCGTGGATGTTTACGATCTCATCGACGAGGATGTGCAGAAAGATCGAGCGCAGATGCAGAAAGATGTTGACCGCCTGCTTGATGAATTCTCTGCGGATTATGATGAGCTCGCCAAAGACTGAAGATGCCAAAAGGAGGACCGCCCCGAACGGGACGGTCCTTTTTCTACGTATTTGCCTAACTGCGTTTGACTACCGCACTTTTCCCGCGGAAGGCAATGCCGATTTTGACGATGGAATGGATGCCGGCACTTTGCATCTCGGTATCGTATTTCTTTTCGTCTATCTGCCGGAGGGCAGTGTCCGCCAGAGAATCCAGATCTATGCGAGGATCGTTGGTATGCTTGAATTCAAACAGGAAACCGGGGATACCGCTTACCAAGGGCGCCAGCTGGATATCGAAACGTCCGAGACCGGATTCCCGATTGGAGCGCACCTGATAGCGGTTGCCGAGGACGGCACACAGCCCCAGCATCATGCCATGGTAAAAGCCCTCGTTGGCTCCATCCATGGAGGAAATGCTCTGCAGCATGAAATCTTCCAGCAGAGCTTGGAGCTTGCGGGTATCACCGGAGAAGATAGCCTGCTGAATAGAAATGGCCATTCCATTCTGATGAGTCCGGTTCAGGACCTCCTTCTCATATACGTAGGCAATTTCCTTATTGGGGATGGCTACATCGCACATGAAGTTTCCGTCGTTCTGCGGATAGACCGCAGCCACCTTCAAATATCCCGCAATGAGCAGGAAGCTATAGATGCTGTAGGGGTTGTTCTGGACCTCTGGGTAGATCACGCTGGTATCTACGTAAGTCGTGAGCCTTTCTCCAGACAACAGTCGGTGTAGTCCCTCTGTGATTTCCGGTGTGGCTGCCGAGATGATCTCTCCGATGATATCGTTGCTGCCGGTGGACTGCCAAAACGCTTTTGGGAAACACTTATCGGAAATATAGTTGATCACCGACCACGGATTGAAGATCTCTGTGCTGCCGAAACGGTATCCGTTATACCAGTCACAGACCTCCTGGAACTTTTCTTCTCTGCCGTAATAGTGCAGGAGCCCTTTCACTTCTTCCGTTGTGAATCCGAAATATTCGCTGTAATCTTCATCCAGAATGGAGTTTGTTTTCAGGTTATTCATGCCGCTGAAAATGCTCTCTTTGGCTATCCGCAGAATGCCGGTAAGAAAGCCGAACGCCAGATGCGGATTATCCTTCAGCCCACCGGAGAAGAAGTTCCGCATAAAACTCACGATCTCCGTATAGAAGCTGCAGCTGTGCCCCTGCTGAATAGGTGTATCATATTCATCGATAATGACAATAGCCTCTTTGCCGTAGTGCTTATGCAGCAGCAGCGACAAAAGCTGTAAGCCCATCTGATAATCCACCTCATCGGCACTGCCGCTGGCAAGGCGACTATACTGCTCTCGTTCATATGCACTCAGCATGGTGCTGTCTTCCAATTCAGCATGGCGCATAAATTCCAGAGTAATCAGCTTGCGGATCTTCTGAAAGGTATCCTCCCACGTCAGGCACTTTACGTCCTTGAAGGTCAGGAAGATAACGGGATATTTTCCCTGATGTTTGGTATAGGTCTCCCCACACCGCCAGATCTTCTTATCTTTGAAGTAGACAGAGGTGTCCTCCTGGGTCTTCTCAAAAAAGACGCGGAGCATATCCATGTTCAGGGTCTTACCGAATCGCCGCGGCCGGGTAAACAGAGAAACCATTGGTTTGCTGTCAAGGAAATCCCGGATCAGCAGAGTTTTGTCCACGTAGCAGTAGTCCGTGGTTGCGGTCTTGAAGTCGGAGATGCCGATAGGCAGCGGCTTTTTCTTTTCGCTGCGGTTCATTACAACAGCATTTTCAGGAATCATCCAGGAGTGGCCTTTCTTAATCGCACCCGGGATCTCACCTCGTTTGCACATCTGCTGGATCCTGCGGACAGTGGTTCCTCTTGCTTTCGCGGCTTCGGCACAGGACACGTAGTTCATGTTGGTCGCCTCCAAACGAAATTTTAATTCGATTATACCCGTTAAAACGAAATGGGTCAATGATGGTTTCGTTTGTATTTCGTTTAACCCGCCAGGACATCCACATGGAATATATTTACATTATAACGGCTGACCGTTATAATGTCAGTGAGGTAGGTGAGCGCTGATGAACCTTGATACACTTTTAAAAGAGAAAAACATGAGCAAATATAGGCTTGCAAAAATCAGTGATGTCCCTTATACAACCATCAATGATATTTGCAGGCAGAAAGCTCAAATCGAAAAATGTACTGCAGAGACAATTTATAAGATTGCGGCAGTATTGGATGTCTCCGTTGAGTCGCTTATAGCGCCTCATATTGTAAAGCGAAGCAGTTTTGACATTTTCAAAAGTAATGTTTGTCACCGCGTCAAGGAAAACGGGGAAATAGCGTTCATTATCAGTACGTTAGAAACAGACGAAATTAGTCAATACTTTGAGCGTAAGTGGTACGCAGAGAGTTTCTATCTTTTGGCAATGTTGGATTATCTAAGTCGAAGAACCAATTTGCCTTTGTGTTCCCGGTACAATGATATCCGCAAATGTAAGCTGCAAAAAACTGTTTATCCATCAAGTGTATTGATGGCCGCTGCCGTATCTCCGAAGGGTGAAAAAATTAAGGAGAGCGCCCGTCAGGATTCTATCCCAGAATTTATAAGGTTTAATATCGTGGAAAGCGAGGTTCAAAATGTCATCTGAAACTACATTGAGCAAGAATAAAGCGTAGTTTTAAAGGCCGCCCCAATATGGGGCGGTTATTTTTTGCGGAAAACTAAAAAAGGGTATTGACATATATGTACATATATGTTAGTATGGCATTAGAAGGAAAGGAGGATCGCCCAGATCCTCCGGGCATAAGGTCCATCTTTGAAAGGAGGATGCATCATGTCTGCCACTTATGTTATCAAACACGTCGTTTCCAAGATCCTGAGCCTGATCGCACTCGCTGTGCTGTACGTTCTGACTCCTGTGATCAAGCTGCTCGCCATGGTCTTCCACTTCGCCGGTGGAGTGCTCGCTCTGATGCTGGTCGGAATTGCCGCGCATTTCTACTTCAGCATCGGCTACACTCCGTCCGAGCTGTACTGTGTCATTGCAGCTGCCGTCATCTTCGTGATGAAGTATGTACTGATGTTCACTGCCGATTACCTCACTATCATGAGGGACACCCTGAAGGACATCGTGCTCACGCCGATGTACGTGAAGCCTCCCGTTAAGTACACGCTCTGACATCCGGACGCACCACAACCCGGCACGGAAACCGATCTTGTTTGCGCTGCGAATCTCATGACGATTGCCTCAAAGAGGCGGCAGCGCATTTGAGTAGGCTACAAGGCGACGTCTGACCCAATACACATATCGAAGAAAGACGCAGGTAGGAGCATACCTGTGAAAAGTGCGCTCTTGTTATTGCCTTTTGGGTATATAATTTGCTATAATATGCCCGAACAGAAACTAAGCATAAACAGGAGGATATCACGTATGCCTAAGTACGAAGTAAATGTAGAAGCCACCATCCTCAAGCCCAAGGAGATGGAAAAGACGATCACGGTACTCGCTCCGGACGCCGAGACGGCGCAGGAGGAGGCTTTGCTTAAATTCAGAGATGAGCTTCTCAAGAAAGTAAAGGGAGAATCCGACAGGATCCTTCACGTCGGCTCCGGCTCCGTGCGGAAGAAGAACGTCTAAGTCCTTCGATCAAGAAGAATGCACATGTGAGGAAAGGAGATGGGTCTGTGGAAGAGATCTCTCACAAGAGCAGAAGCACAAAGGAAGACCTGACCGGGCAACAGTTCGGACGGCTGACGGCGAAGCGCATCGTCACCAGCCTAAGAAAGGGAGGCGAAAACCGTGGACAGCAAAGAGCAGAATACCATTCATCTTAAAAACGCAGCAGGCGAACTGCAGTGCGCCATCGCTTATAGCAGTTCCTGCGCCGTCACAGCCCACAAAGAGTATCGTCCGTTCATCCTGTGTACCATCGGCGAGCACGCCGGCAAGATGATCCCAGCCTGCGGAAATGGGCCCTGGGACACCGAAGCAGACGCTCAGACCGCGCTTGATGAATTCATGCCGGTCCTACGCCGTAAAGCCAAGAAGCTCGGTCTCGACCTCGGCACGATCCAAATTCTGTGCCGCAGCACAATCACCGTGCAGTCTGAATGGGCTCCCGACCGCTGATCTCGACCCCTCCCCCTCCGCCAAACCTACCCCCAATTGAACAAAAATTTGTTTTTGTTCAATTTTGTGTACCCACTCACCTACATAGAAATTTATCCATTCTAACTTATAAACTCAGCGAAAAAATCGGAATTACATTGACAAAGATAAAAGGAATGTATTTCAAATGCTAAATATATGCGGTATAGACAAATATCTTTTGATTAACGACGATTGCTTTTCCGCGCTGAAAGACATACCGGATCACTCAATCGATCTGATTTTGACGGACCCACCGTATAACATTGCAAAATACAGCACGGGAAACTTAAAGTTCGATTGGCGAAGCGACATCAATAACGACCTGGCAGAATGGGATCTAACGGAACTCCACCCCGAGGATTTGATCGGTGAGTTCAAGCGGATCTTAAAGCCGCAAGGCAACATTTTTATATTTTGTTCCTACAACATCATTGGCGAGTACCACAAGGTGTTTGACCCGGAGTTTGACACGTTTCAATTCATGGTCTGGCACAAAACGAACCCGGTCCCCAATTTCAGAAAGTCATCGTTCCTAAACAGCTGTGAGCTTGTAGTCAGCTGCTGGAATAAGGGACATACGTGGAACTTTATTAGCCAAAAAGAGATGCACAATTTTGTTGAATCGGGTATCTGCATGGGAAAGGAACGAGTAAAGGACGAGACGGGGAAGAATTTACACCCAACGCAAAAGCCAGTGTCTATTCTTGAAAAAATAATTAAAATCGCATCAAATCCAAACGATGTGGTGCTGGATTGTTTTAGTGGTGTCGGCAGCACTGGCGCGGCAGCATTGAAGAATAATCGGAAATATATCGGAATCGAAATAGACAAGAAATATATGGATGCGACAGAAAAAAGACTGTCAAGTATGTAGTTTCTCGGGCAATTTTTGTGTACGACCCCGGCATCAGAATTCGATATCCGCCCTCCCCTTCCGGTCTCTGGCTCCAAGAGTGCGAAGGTCCCGCGCAATTTGTTTAATTCAGCACATTTACATAGCAATTATCCACTTCCAAAACATCATGTTCAAAAAATGAAAGGGACACTATCATGAAAAAGATCATCTCCATCCGTGCACTCCTGATTGCGCTGATGCTCGCCTTCACTTTTGCTATCCCCGCACTTGCCTCTGTCAAGACGCAGGCCGTGCCTGTCGAGGCCGATCAGGCAGTCCCCACGGAACCCGTCACAGAAACTGCTTCTATCGATATCGCCGCGCTCACCTCTGACGCTCAGGACGCCGCCGTCGAAACCGAAGTCATCGATAATAAAATCGATACAGTATCTGAGGAAACAGACGACGTCATCGAAGAGACTGCCGAAGAAGTGGTTGAGACAGCTTCTGAAGTAGAGGCTGAGGACCCCCCCATCCCCTACTGCAGCTATTGCGGCAGCGAAGATCATAGCTACACATATTGTGCTCAGCGCTCCATCGATAACGGTGCAGTTGGCCGATGGGTTATCCCCAATGCAGGCATCGATGTTGCGTGCTATTACTATACGGAATTTTACGAAAGCGGCGCCTCTGTACAACGAGTTACAGACGCATGGGACAGCGCCGCCTATTTTCCTTACAATGGTCTGTATATCATCAGTGATCACAGCAACCAGGAATTTAACTCACTGAAGTATGTGTCGGTAGGCATGGATGCCTATATGGATTATGGTGATTATCAGCAGAAGTATGTTTGTACTCGGTTTGAGTATGGGTACAACGATAGCGGCATTATAGCGGACGCCAGCCACAATGGCATTTATTATTACGATTACAACAATGGAGGCGTTACCTGCTACACTTGCAACGGTAATTGGCAGAACATTATTCTCGTATCCTTCCAGCCCGTCTACGATTGATTTTCTGTTCCGATACCACGAGAAAAGAAGGCACTAAAAATGGGTTCCTTGACCTGCCATTGGTGCGGTATCACCGCCCCGGCATCAGAATTCGATATCCGCCCTCCCCTTCCGGTCTCTGGCTCCAAGAGTGCGAAGGTCCCGCGCAATTTGTTTAATTCAGCACATTTACATAGCAATTATCCACTTCCAAAACATCATGTTCAAAAAATGAAAGGGACACTATCATGAAAAAGATCATCTCCATCCGTGCACTCCTGATTGCGCTGATGCTCGTCCTCACCTTTGCCATCCCCGCGCTGGTCTCCGCCCAAAATTTGGCCGCGCCTGTCGATGTCGCAGAAGCATCTCCTATTGAGAATTCCGCCGAAGATCCCGCCATCGTCCCGTCCAAGACCATTCCAGACGACTTCGCGCTCACTGATGAGATCTCCGATTCGGAAGACGACACCGGCAATCTGGCAGAGGACTCCGTCGAGGAGGCAGTCGAAAAGACCACCGAGGCCGAGGTTGTTTGCGAGGCCTCCCCTTCCCCTCTCTGCGACTATTGCGGCAGCAAGGACCATTCGTATGCGTACTGTGCCCAGCGAGCCATTGACAATGGCGCCGTAGGTCGCTGGTCCATCCCCAGCGTAGGCATCAACGTAGCAACTTACCAAGGAGTAACCGGAGACGTGGCAACAAACCAAGAAGTTTGTGACAGATGGGACAGTGCTGTATACTGGCTCCACTACTGTACCATCCCCGTCATTGCAGACCACAGCAATCAGGAATTCAGCACCCTAAAATACGTATCTGTGGGCGATTACGCTTATATGGATTACGGATCTTATGCGCAGAGTTACATTTGTACTAAGGTTATATACGGGCATAACAACGATGGACTCTTGTGCGACGATAATTGGACGCCTCTTTATACTTACGACTACAATGTTGGCGGCATTACCTGCTACACGTGCAACGGCAATTCGTACAACATCCTCCTCGTTTGTTTCCAGCCCGTCTACGACTGATCCACAGTCCCAAATCCACCAGAAGGGAGTGCAGCCATGTCTTTCTTAACCTGTCATTGGTGCGGCATCTCTGCCCCCGCCACGGATTTCGATATCCACCCCTCCCCTTCCGGCTTCTGGTGTCCGGAGTGTGAAGGCTTCACGTATATGGACGAAGCAGAACGGGAGAACCATCGTTTTCTTCTTTTGCTGGAGGACAAAGGCACAGCAGATACGCGAAGCCTCTTCCCTGCTGCTCCAAAATTGAAGAAGAGTCTCTCCCCTCTTCGCTATCCCGGTGGGAAATCCAAACTCATCGACTATCTGTATTCCAAGTTGTCTCACGATCAGTTGGACATCTTCGTAGAGGTTTTCGCCGGAGGCGCCTCGCTTGGACTTGCCCTGCTGGATGCCGGCATTATCCGGAAGCTCATTCTCAACGATAAGGACCCCGGCGTATATGCACTTTGGAAAACCATTCTGGAATGCCCCCATGAGCTCACAGAACGCCTCCAGAGCATCATTCCGACCCACCGCGACTTATTCAACGCGAAGGCACTACTCGCGCACAGCGAGGCTCCTACGTCCGAATTAGCATGGGCTTTCCTGCTGGCAAACCGCCTCTCTTTCTCCGGTATTGTAAAAGCCAACCCTCTGGGCGGCAAAAACGGCTCACAGGAAGCGCTCACCGTCCGCTGGAACCCCAAAGCCATAGAAGAACGTATCCTTCACATCTATTCCATGCGGGACCGCATCGGGATACACAACATGGACGCCTGCGAATTCCTGGAGACGGAGGGCTATTGGTACGACAAAGCAACCATCTTTGTAGACCCGCCCTATTGGGAAAAAGGGAAAGCGCTGTATACGCACTACTACGAAGAGAAGGACCACGCAGAACTTGCCGAGATGCTGCAGAACATGTACAAGTCCTTCCCGGAGCCGGACATCATCGTGACGTATGACAACCATCCCCGCATCCGCGAAATGTACCCCCTCGCCAAGCAGGAGATCATCCAGCGCCGGTATTCCATCTGACGCTTCAAAAGGAGTGTGTCCAGAACAAAAAAGGAGTGATGTTCCATGCGAAACGGATTTTATACCATTCAAGAGCAGTATAAAGGCGACATGCCAGGCTTTCTTGAAGCCCTGGACAATATCGAGGCACAGCTGCCGATCTGTATCGACTCCTCCGGCGACCCTGCTGTCGTATCCGTAGGCAGCTTCCTGCAAGGCTTCTGCGGTGAATTGGCCAAATACTTTGAACGGGAATGCGGTCTTCCCATCGGCATCCTGTATGACTCGGGCGACACCGAGCTACTTCACGTCTTCAATGTGTTTACGGAGGGCTCCACGACATACTATTTGGACGCCCGTGGTATTACAGACGACCTGGCCCTGTTTGAGCAGCCCTTTTTGGGGCCAAACGCTCTCAAAATCATGTCCCCATCTTCCGAAGTGGAAGCTAAGGCTATGTTTGGAGATGAATGGGATTTTCCCGAGGACAAAATTTCAGATGCCATGATCCGTTGGCTCCTGACGTTCTTCCCCGAAAACTACAAGCATCCGGCCCTCTCCCCTCCCCTGCCTCTGAACGAGCAGATCCGGTCGGCAGCGAAAAAGGCCGCCAAGCAGGAAGCCCCGACGCCTGTCCGTATCAAATGGATCCGCGAGGAATCCGGCAGCTATCACTCTGAAGACGGCCGGTTTGATATCACCAACGTGTACGACCGCATGCTGGGCAACCATTGGAGTCTTTGGGATAGGAAAACCAACCAAACATACGAAAAGGACACTCTGAAGGAGTGCAAATGGGTGGCCGAGGGTCACATTCTCCCTCGTGAACACCAAAAGACACAGGAATGGCGGTAGCATAATAAAAATTGCAATATCCGGTTTCAGCGAAAGCATTTCAACCACAGCAACTCCACCATAGAAAGAAGGAGTGAAGGGTATGAAGTTCACCGGCATTTGCCCCATCAGTGAGGAAACAGCAAGCATAGACATCCACCCTATTTACTGCGGCAGCAACGAGCACCCTGGGTACTACATGAAGGGCCGTATCGTTTCCTGCAGCGTACAGGGACCTAAAAAGGCCTGCGAAGGCAGCTGCCCTATCAAGCAGACCGCCCCAGACGTATTCCGGCTCGATCAGGCGCCTGCCGACAGCTTATGAACGAAAAGGAGTGTGAAAAAGTGAAGTCATATAACATTGCCGTTGAATTCAACGTGCCAGACACGCCGGGATCCCTTCCCCTGATGTGCATACTCTCCTTCTCCCTCCAGGATGATACCGACCCGGCCAAGGTGGCTGACCTGTTTCGTAAGGAGCTGCTCGCCACCATAGCCTTTGCCCGGTCAACAAGGACAGAAACGCCGGCGTCCACCGCCGTCCTGAAGGCCGCCAGGAGCGTGCAGGACACCTTCCATTGTGAAAGCTTTATGCTGGAGGCGAACGCTATGCTGAGCATTAGCCTTTGTTAAGTTGGAGGTGACAAACGCATGAATAAAGTCTGTCCCAACTTTGAGTGCCTGCACTTTTCTCTGTCCCGTTGTGAGAAATACCCCGCCTGTGACGGCTGCGACCGCCAGTATTCCTGCGAAAGCTGTCACAATCGGTCTAATCTGGTAGACAACACAGTCCTCCTTTGTGATAAAATAGACCTGCCGGAGGCCTGTCGCTTCTGTGAAAAACGCGAAGCAGACAATTTTGACACGGAAGAAGACTGTATCGGCTGCGCCGCAAAGAAAACGGCGGAATAATCAGAATACAGTTCCCCATGAAACATTCCGGCGCGATAAGCCGGGTGTAAATAAAATCAAAAGAATGAAAGGAAACAAAGACTATGAACAAAACTGAACTGGTTGCCCTGGTGGCAGAAAAGGCGAGCATGAGCAAGAAGGACGCCGAGCTGGCGCTGAGCTCCACTCTGAGCGCAATCACGGACGCTATGGCGAAGGGTGATAAGGTCCAGCTGGTGGGCTTCGGCACTTTCGAGACCAAGCATCGCGCTGCGCGTACCGGCAAGAACCCCCGCACCGGCGAGGCCCTGACCATCGCTGCTGCGACTATGCCCTCTTTCAAGCCCGGCAAGGGCCTGAAGGATGCTGTCAACGGCAAGTAAAAAGCAAAAATACGAGCCGCCCTGCACAGACCCGTATAAACGGGCCGCAGGGCGGCTCTTTTTAACACCTACGAGCGATTATGGTGCCGCGAGGGCAACGATATCCCTGTGAATAACCGCCCCGCAAAACGCCTTAAAATGCCGTTTGCGAGGCTAATTCGTTCCAGCGTTTCCATAGAGCAGAAAAGGAGCCCCCAAATCAGGGGGGCTCCTCTGTTTTATGCGCGGGACCGGAAACCATCATCGTCCGGATGCTCCAGCGCAGCCGCAAAACTCAGGGCTGCATTTCCCAGGTTTTTCAGTGTAAGGGGATCCTGGCAGTTATTGATCCAGTTGAAAATGTCGCTTGCCGTCAGCTCTATCTCCACGTCCATTGCCACGATCTTCCTGACGCTCTCGCCGACCATCCGGGTCCTCATGCGGTCCTTAGACAGCTCGCCATATTCATACGTCATGTCATTTTCTCCAAAAACACATTTACCGGCAAGTTTCATACAACACACTGACCTATGCTCTGTTCTCCAGTCTCACACCGCAGTCGGGGCAGTGCTTCGGTATCAGTGGCCCACCAGCGCACACGCCATCCTTGAAAAAGCAGGGGATCGGGAACATCCCAAAACCGCATGCGGGGCACTTTATCGTGTCCCTGTCTTTCACCCATTGCCCATATACCACCGGTTCAGCTTCGATGGCAGGTACATCTTCAATGTCTCCAACATCAACGACCTGCACATACCCACATCTTATGTCGGCATCCCATGCTTTTTCCAACGGAGCCGCCCTGTTGATCAAATCATCCATGCTGTTACCTCCAAAGCAAAATCACAAGGGTTTTCACTTGCCTGTATTCCCTTTACTGTTCTTTCCGGCCCTAAACCGGTGATCCACGTGCGGCTCATTCTTATCAATGACCCAGTTCCGTCCTATTTTCCGTGCGGTCCGATACGCCCCACGGTTCACCCGCTGCCGTACCGTGGCCGGGTCTATCCCATTGCGCCTGGCGTATTCGGCCAAGCTGATCAACTCTTCATTCTCCATGTACATCCCTCCCTCTCTAATCTGCAAGCCTCGCTCCGCAGCTGACGACGGCATTACGAACGCCCACAGGCACACCTATGAGCTCGACAGGGCCGCTGTATCCCTCATAGAGTCGGTGCCTGCCAAAGATGCAGTAGCGCTCGCCCTTAGCATTTTTGTATGCCTTCAGGACGGAGCAGCAATGCCCGTCCACGTCCTCGATAGACACGCACAGCATCCCGTCCGGTGTCTTCTTCCCGACTATCTCAGTGAAGGTCGTGCTGTTGATATAAATAGGATACCACTGCCCACTGTAATCGTTAAACCAGCAGGAGCACTCATATCTGTGAGCTTTTTCCATTCTCATAGCTCAGCCCTCCCACTTGACGCGGCATCCATATATCCGAGCTATAGCTTCAATATCCCGTTCGGTAAGCTGCTCACCAGCTGCCAATCGCCTGCGGATCTCCTCCGCAGCCGTATACGGCTCACAGCATCCAAAGTCGTCCGAGAGGTCTTCCAGCCCCAAAATCGTCCAATTTCTCATCTCTGGCCCTCCTCTACTACATAACACCAGCTCTGGGGCGGTCGGTCGAGAAGCCGCAACTCAAAGCCGTTTTTCATCGTCCGGATGCCGGTAAACCCACCCAGATCACGCGGGTGGTCATAGATGTGAAGACCAGAAATGTGCCAACCGTAAATATAGTGTTTCCCCTCTTCGGAATATTTGAAATAGATATCTTCGCGGCGAACACAGGATTGCTGTTCGGCAATGTCTGCATTTGCCATCTCACATCGTTGTAGGATGTAGTCGCACACAAACTCGCCGATAACCTTGCCGTTGCATCTGTCGACCGTATTGGTCCGGACGGTATCCCTGTCCAGATTTCCGCCCTTTACGGAGATATACGGATGACCACTTGTGCAGTAGATATAGCACTTAAACGGTACCTCCAGTTTCGGCACAGATTTACGCAATTCCATAGTTTTTCTGCCAATGATGATTTTCTCGCACCATTCTGGGCGAATGCTCAACAGTACAGCTTTCATTTCATGTTCTCCTACAATCTGCAGCAGGTCGTTTCGTCGCAATCCTTCACATCGCAGTCATCGCAGTCGGGGACGAACTGCGGGCAATCCTCGGTGGTTTCTACTACAATGCCGCCTACACGACATTCATCGCAGCCGCACTCCTTGTAGGTAACGGTGGGATTACTGGAATCATTCACCGTGTTTCTCGCGCACACCCGGCACAGGCAGTCGGCGCAGTCCAGATCGGACTTAACTTCCCTATGCTCCCTCATCTTCAGGTCTCCCGTGCGACATACCGTGTCGCCATACGGACAGCGTCTTCTTCCGTGGTGAACCTCATTTCACCACTTCCCGGCTCGGTGGTACGCTTGAGCGTGTGATCCGGCTCCCCCAGATGCATAAACTGGACGAAGAAGATCCCTTCATATCCGGGCACATCCACATGAACCTCAGCGGACCGGTGGGTCACATAGTTCTTAAACTCATACTTTTTCATAACTTAGTCCTCCGCCAGCACGTCTGGAAATTTCTCTCCCTCAAATCTATCTTTCCGTCCAAATCCCTGCTCGGGGTCAATCTTGGACGCCGCTGCTTCAGCATACGGGGCAGAGACTTCTACCAGCTTAATGGGGAAAGGCAGTGCCGTGTTGCGATCATCTCCGCAGGCGATTTCAATGCCGATATGTCGATACTGCCAAAATACCTCTCCGCCTTCGTACAGCTCGTGCTCAATATCCTTCCGGGATTTGGTCAGATCCGCATACAAAGGATACCAAGGGAACGAGTCTACCCTTTTTGGCGGAGCTGGGAAATAGGCGCCATTATCTTTCGACCGCACCCGTCCATACTGGAAGATCAGAAAGCTGGGATGCTCTGCGAGAAACTTCCGGTTCCAATCTGCGACCAGTTCGTAGATATCCTTCCCACAGAACACACCATTGTTCTCATATCTCTTTTCCAGCAGCGGCTCGCCATCCGGTTGCAGAGCATAGACGGGAAAGGGGTTAGCAGAGCGAATGGCTCTGTGCGTGTCAGACGCATACCAAGAAAAGCTACCCATGTTTCCTCCTCATTCCACGGCATAGCCGTTATACTTAAATTGCTCAGCAATGGAAGCTGCCTCCTCAACGCAGTAAGCGAAGCGCTTTGCGTAGATGCTGGGAATATCGCCGGTTCCGGAAATATTGATGCCCATTTCGATCTTGGCATCCGAGCCGATATTCACGATCCAGATACGACTGGAAATCCCCTGTACGCACGTTTTTTCTTCGAGACGCTTCTTTACCATTTCCAGCTCCCGTGCATATTCCTGATAGCTCACTGTTTTCATGTGTAATCCTCCTTACATCAGATCATTGTTGCAGCGGTATTCTATGTATCGCTCGCATTTTTCTTTCTGTTCCCTGCCGATAGGCATATACATAACTTCCCAAATTCCGCTGAGTTCAAAAGGTTCGGAAACTCTTATGCCATTTTCTTTCATCCATTGAACGAAGCTCTCAACAAACTCTTGCCGCATTCCGGCAATCAGCCAATTCATTTGCAGCCCTCCCCATCGTTCAGGTGCAGTTACGCTTCCACAACTCTCAAGTGCCAACCGGGAAAGAATCTCTCGTTCTCCCGAACCCATTCAGAAGCCTCATGCCGGGTATCAAAGGTTTTCTCCTTGTAGGTCTGTCCCAGTTCGCAGTCCTTCCAAACCTCGAACTTCTTACCGGCACCATCTCCGACATCTCTGCTCCAGTGCCCACCGGTGGAATAGTTCCACTCAATGGTGCCATCCTCGTTCTGCTGGACACCGTGTGCAGTGAGCTTCCAGCCGTCCTTATCCCGGATCAGCACGGCGGAACATTCGCCCAGCTGCGCCTTGTCCGCATCCCATACCCACAGGCACCGATATTCTCCACCATTCCGCAGTGTGTAGGTCTTCCCGATTTCAGGCTTAATGTAATTAGCCGCCATATCATTTTCCTTTCTGCCATTGACCACGGCCGGAAGATCGGTCCTATTCTTGTACTCATATAATACTACGATACCGTAGCAAAGTCAAGGGTTATTTTTCCAATTATCTGAAAACTTCAAGTGGATTGACGCTTTCCCCTCTCAACCTCTTCCCCCCCATTCAACCACTCAATCACTCAGCTTCACCCAGCTTGCGCCACACCCACCAAGGTCCGCCGCCTTTCCTTTCTTCCTCTCTTACTCGCTTCATCTTCTCGGTAAAATGCATTTGTCCTCCCCGCAAACCGCATACGCCGGCTGCCTCGCCGCACTCCGCGCCGCCCGTGAGCGCGCAGTACGTTCCGAGGGTAGCAATAGCCATTAAAAAATCTGCCCGCAGAGCGCATTTAAACGCCCTTTACGGCGATTTAAGAAATTCTGCAAGTAACTGTCCAGTGGGCACCCCTTATCTATTCAAAACTACAAAAAGAGAGACGACACATATTATGTCGTCTCTCTTGTCTGTCACCGGTTCTACGGTGCTTCTATTTGCCAGGATCAAGCTTCAGGCGCCCCAGAGCTTTCAGCGGGAGCCTCTGCACCATCATTACCTTCGGCGCTTACACTCTCGTTGTTTTGAGGGGCCTCTTCGCCCGCCTCACCAGAAGGAACAGATTCCTCTTCGTTGTTGTCAGGCTGTTGAGCGTCTGCTTTCTCCTGATCGTCTGTATCATTCTCCTCTGCGGGTGCCTTTTCCTCGGCACCATCGTTTTCCTTTGCAGAGTCGGCAGGTTCGGAGGTATTGGCGTCCTTCACTTCTCCTTCATCGGAAGGCTGCGATTCGGCAGGAGCCTCTTCCTTGTCGGTGTCTTCGGCCTTCTGCTCTTCCGCTGTGGCGGCCCCATCCTCGGCAGGAGCTTCCTCCTCTTCGACCTCCTCCACAACAAACACGACCTCAGCATTACCGTTCCAGTTGGAACCCAGCGTCAGGTCTTCTTCACTGTGACCAATGACATAGATTGTTTCCAGGAATTTACAATCCGCAAAAGCGCCTTCCCCGATCTCCAGAATAGTTTCGGGAACAACCACACTGCGGATATACGGACAGCCGGCGAAGCTCTTAGCGGAGATGGATGTCAATTCCTGCCCTCCCAGCGCCTTCGGCAGGATGAGGTCAATAAGAGATCCTTCTTCCAGAGCTATATTGCCGTCCTCATCCACTTCGCATGGGTTTTCCAACCCAAGCGCCGCAATGGCGTCTTTCGGCGCCGCATATTCGACAGCCGTCTCAACAGGTGCAGATTCAACATTGCCCTTCGCCTCTGTTTCCTCCGCAAACGCTGTATAAACAGCCGTTGCAGAGAGCACCATTGCAGCCATAAGCATACACAGGATACGTTTCAGCTTCATAACTATGCGTTCCTTTCATAAGAATTTTGTTTTCCTGTAGGCAGGTGCAACAAGCACCCGCCTACAGAATTTTAGTTACTCAGAGATGCTGTAGCCAGAAATCTCACTGCCATTGGCCATAATGGACATGGACCGTGCAGTCGGCGCCGCCTTGTACGTGAAGTAACCAGTGGTGTAGTTGGCGTAGGCGGAGCCAGTCTTGCTGGAGTTGTAGGAGATTGCACCACGCAGTTTGCTGCAGCCATAGAACATGCTTCCGGAGCTTGTTACACTGGCGGTGGACCAAAGGTCTGATGCGTAAATCTTTGTCAGTGCCGTGCAGTCCATGAACATGCTCGACATATTCGTGACGTTAGAGGTATTCCAACCAGACAGATCCAGACTGGTCAGCGTAGTGCAGCCCTTGAACATTTCTCCCATATTCGTGACGTTAGAGGTATCGAAGCCAGACACATCCAAGCTGGTCAGCGCCGTGCATCCCCGGAACATACCGTTCATATACGTGACCTTAGAGGTATTCCAGCCAGACACATCCAAACTTGTCAGCGCAGAGCAGTCCATGAACATATAGCTCATGTTCGTGACGTTAGAGGCATTCCAGCCAGGGAGATCCAAACTGGTCAGTGCCTTGCAGTCACTGAACATATTCTGCATACTCGTTACCTTAGAGACATCGAAGATAGACAAATCCAAACTTGTCAAGCTACAGTTCATGAACATGTAGTTCATATTCGTGACGTTAGAGGTATCGAAGCCAGACAGATCCAAGCTTGTCAAGTTACAGCCAGAGAACATGCTCGACATATTCGTGACGTTAGAGGTATCGAAGCCAGACACATCCAAGCTTGTCAAGTTACAGCCAGAGAACATGCCCGACATATTCGTTACGGCGGAAGTATCGAAGGAAGACAGATCCAGGTTCTCCACAGCCTCACAGCTTCCGAACATGTCGCTCATATTCGTGACGTTAGAGGTATCGAAGCCAGACACATCCAAGCTGGTCAGCGCCTTGCAGCCCCAGAACATGGCGGACATATCCGTGACGTTAGAGGTGTCCCATCCAGACAAATCACCCACACTGGTCAGCATCTTGCAGTAGTAAAACATGTAGCTCATATTCTTGACCTTAGAGGTGTCCCATCCAGACAAATCACCCACACTGGTCAGCGCATAACAGTAACCGAACATTTCTTGCATATACGTGACGTTAGAGGTGTCCAACTTATCCAGTCCGGAGATAGTCGTCACATTCATGAAATACATGAAGACACCGGTGGAATCCGCATTCGCCATGATCTTTCCAGCACCATTACCGGCAATAGTCAGCTTCGTACCCTCTATGTAGGCCTTGATACTGCCGCTGTTATCCACATCCGCATTCCAAGACTCATCAACCGTACCGGTCGGCGTATAGCTGTCCTTGATCTCGATGGCGGTAATGGTATTCTTCGCCGTAGACCCCTTATACCAGCGACTATTCATACTATTCGCCGCCAGCGTAGGTGCAGATTCACACTTCACGTTACACGTCTTATCAGAAGGCGCCAGATAGTTTGCACTCTCCGCCACAGAGACGGTAATAGTCGCCGTACCGGCGCCTGTCTTCGTCACCGTGATCTTATTACCATCCACAGAAACCGTCGCGATATTGGTATTGCTGGACTTGGCCGTAATAGCGCCGTCCCCGGCACGAGTCACGGTAATAGTCCCGGTCGTGCTGCTTGCATCAATGGTCATGGTAGTAGGACTGAGGCTCAGAGAACCGGCCGCCTTCCCAATCTTCCACGTTACGCTCACAGTATCCGCAGTACCATCCGGCCAGCAATAGCCATCCTTCGGCGTGAACGTCGCAGTATAGGTACCCGCATTGGTCCCGGACGTCGTGCCGCCAATCGTCATCTTAGAGGAGTCGTAACCACTCCAGGACGGAGACTGTGCATTACCGTTATACGTCAGAGACCCGCTCTGCACCGGCCACCGCACTTCGCCCTCAAGGGTACCGCTACCGCCACCGGTGCCTCCACCGGTACCAGGATCCGTACCAGGGATCGCGGAATAGGTAACCGCACGAACGCGCGTCACAGCCGCCAGCTCTGCCGGCGTATAGTGCTTTGTAAGACCCTTCACATACCAATTACCGTCCGCCTGGGGAATGTACGTGGACGAAGGCGTAGGCAGATATCCGTCCGTACCAACGAACTTGAAGTCCTTGCCCAGCGTTATCTCCTGCAGCTTATGACAGCCATCGAA
>ERZ780168.734-NODE-734-length-38670-cov-7.872226_pt1 | contig 38670 bp, 40 predicted proteins | sample MGYA00510981_ERZ780168 | MGnify/ENA primary metagenome ERZ780168 (study PRJEB29588, sample SAMEA2158769) | human gut metagenome | biome: human gut; feature: human-associated habitat; material: faeces | place: Denmark | collected 2008/2010 ...
TAAAAAGGAATCAGAAAGCCTTGATTTTACTGGGCTGAAGATTCCGAGAGATTATCGATTATAGAAAGGAGGAAAAAAGTGAGACAATATTTACATAAGACAGGTTTATTACTTACAATTTTTATTATGGTGTCCGTAATTTTTAATTTGTGTGGTGCGGCTATAAAGCACCAAAAAGAGCCTGAGAAATTACTTCCAAATCTATCAAATGAATATGCATTAGTGGAAAGTAAAAAGTCGATGAAACTTGAAACGTACATTACAAATTTTGAAAAGGTAAAAGAAAAGTTTTTACTTGGAGTTGTGTTGGATGGAGATTTACGTGCGGTTTATGCAGAAGATAGTATGTGGAAAGGATTGAAATTGGTATCTGGACATCTATTTACGGAGAAAGATTATGAAAAGCAAACAAATACGGTATTAATTCGTGATGGGATACAGACGCTATGCGAAAAAGTTGATGGAATATATTATTATGAATATAATGGGAAAAAGTATGAAGTAATTGGAGTGTATAAAGATGTAAGCAGCTCTAGTATATACAGTTCGAAATGTATGATTAACTTATATGCATCAGGGTTGCAGGATGAAAAAGACTGGGAAATTGGATTTTTTGATGCAGGTAAAAGTACATGGACACAACTTGAGAACTATGGTATAGCAAAAAATAAGAGTTTTAATGTGTATGCTGCTACAAACAAAGAGGATGGATATTTTTCTAATAAAGTTTCCAATATCAATATGATGTTGGCAATTTATGCAGGATTAGGATTTATGATTTTATTACATTCCTTAACAGCTACAGAAAACTGGATAGAGGGAAAAAAGCATGAAATTGTTGTTCGAAGATTAGTAGGAGCGACGAGACTACAAATTTTTAAATGGCTGTTATTGCAATTTGTTTCCCTGTTGTTCCTTACCGTTTTATTGGGAACTTTCTTGACAAAAATAATATTGATCTGCAATTATAATTGGGATTTATCCTATACCGTGAGTGCTATGTTTGGAACACAGCTTTCCTATATGAGTATTTTTTATAATATGTTATTTTTTATGGTAATAGGAGTTCTGTTAATTCTACTGGTAATGTTTATGCAGAGAAAGAAGACCATCATGGTTATGTTGCATGAAGAGTGAGGAGAGAAAGAAAATGAATGTGTTAAGGTTTGTTGGTGAAGACATTGGAAAGATGAAGTATCGTTATACAGTAATCACGCTTCAGCTAATCGTGGGATTATTATTGTTTTGTTATATTTATCAGGTAAATGATGCGTTTACACAAACAAGAGGAATGATTCAAAGCAGGTTAAAGAACCAGGAAATATATATGTTTCGAGATAATACTAGCGATAAGAAAATAGATAAGCTGCTTAATAGTGATGATAAACTTCAAGATATGAAAAAATGGTATGCTAAAGTACAAAAAGTTCTTGCAGAAAATGCAGATATACAATCTTATGTTGCAGATACTACTTCAGATATCAATACCAAAAAGGATGAATACATTCGAAATGTGATTGTATCGGAAAAATTTATGGATATCTATAATATGAAGGGAAACTTTTCAAAAACAGAATTGAAAAAGGAATTTTTTGGAGCATCTGCAAATGCGGATCAGATTCCTGTAATTGTAGGTTATAATTTAGGAAAAAAATACAAAAAAGGTGATGTATTTACAGATGTATCCAGACAAAAATATAAAGTTATAGGAAGTCTGAAGAAAGGTTCTGTATTTGTGGAGCCATCGCATTCAAAAAAGTATAGTAGCTTAGATGATTGTATTCTATCACCATATCAGCTTTCAGAAAACGATAGCATGGGGTATTGGAGTTATGTGCAAAGCGTATATTTTTTAACCAATAATGCGGGAGAAATACAAAAGCTGATAGCAGACAGCAAGAAAATGGGATTATATGATTTGTATTTAGTTGATTTTTCATATCAATTACAATGTATTACAAGGGATGCACAGGATACATTTGCTGTTTATGGAATGTTTTTGGCGGTTACTGTAATATTTTGTATTGTGGGAATAATCGGAAATATGATACAGTTTATCAACAATAATAAAAAAGAATTTGCTATACATTTGCTTGTTGGAGCAAGCGCAAAGGAAATCATTGGGCGTATTATACTTCTGGCTGCTTTTCAAATTTTAATCAGTTTAGTAGTTGTGGCGGCTGTTTTTGGCGTAAATAAATATTTTTGTGTAACTGTAATGTTTGCGTCAATATTTATGATTGCAACAATGGTGTATCCAATACTATTTTTAAAAAGGCAGTCGATTCGTACTATTTTAAGGAGGAGTTACGAGTAACTATGATTGAATTGAAAAATATAGAAAAAACATATGAAGAAAATATAGAAAAGACAAAAGCGGTAGATGGGATTTCTTTAAAAATTGCACAAGGGGAAATGGTAGCCATTATGGGTCCTTCTGGTTCAGGAAAATCTACCTTACTGAATATTCTTGGTTGTTTAGAACGACCTACCAAAGGACAGTATTTATTGAATGGAAACGGTGTGATTGGATTAAAGGAAAAACAAATCGCACAACTGCGGAATCAGACATTTGGTTTTGTTGTGCAAGATTTTGCACTTATAGAGAGATATTCGGTAGAGAAAAATGTAATGCTTCCATTATATTATACCAACATTGATAGAAAACAAAGAAGGGACAAAGTGAATCAAACCTTAGAATTGGTTCATTTAAGTGAAAAGAAACATGCATTGGCAAGAAATTTGTCAGGAGGACAGAGACAAAGAGTTGCGATTGCAAGAGCAATTATTAATGATGCTAATATTATTTTTTGTGATGAACCTACAGGGGCATTAGATAAAAAAACAAGTGGTAGTATTATGCAAATGTTTCAAAAATTAAACCAAATGGGAAAGACGATTGTAATTGTAACACATGACCCTGAAGTGGCTAGTCAATGTAAAAGAACGATATTTATAGAAGATGGAAAGATAAAATGATGTAACACTATCAAGAAGGGGGCAAACCCCTTCTGATATGCTGTGATAGCAGCTAATAGTGTTATGAGCAAGTAGCGAAGCGGATTGCAAATATCCACGTTTGACTTGCCGTTTCGTTTTTCTATTTTGTATCAGACTCATTATTAATTGTATTATATACTAGGCAAAAGATTTTGAGCTTGGATAGAATAGGAATATAAAAAAGAAATGTATAGTTACCAATAATCAATATGCTAGAGAATAAGGAGGAAGAAAATGGATATCCATGATTATATTGCCGATGAATTATTTCGTATAAAATCGGTAGCAGCATGTATTTATCTGCTTGAGAGAGGAAGAGAATTAGAGTTTACTTATAATAATAAAGAATACTTTATGTCAGGTGATGGTTCAGCAAAAAGTTATTCTTTGTGGCTAGGGCAAGAGGAACAGGCATTTGATAGTATGGAGGCATTGCTACTCGAAGCAGATATTGAAACAAAGAAGTTGTATCAAGTATGGGCAGATATAAAACTTGAAATGTTGTATTAATAGGGATAGGAAACCTGCATCTACATATATCCTATTTAGTGGAAGTAGTAAAAATTACTTCTCTATTTTAGGTATTATAAAATTTAATTAAAAATATATTGACAAACGGCAGGATATCTATTATAATCTAATCTGTTGTCTGTGTTAAGAGCGGACATACAGTATGGCGGAATAGCTCAGTTGGCTAGAGCACACGGTTCATACCCGTGGTGTCGCTGGTTCAAATCCAGTTTCCGCTATTTTTTTATAGCTGTGTACTAGGAACGAAAATATCTAGTACATGGCTTTTTTTATTTCTGCGGTGTTGTTAAGACTCCGTTTTGCTTCATGCTCATATCGAGCAATACATCCTAATTATAGTGTAACCTTTGATGAACCAGTTCCTTTTGGCTGCGTTTTTTTGCTGTATTACGTGTGAATGTACACCGTTTGTAAAAACACATATTTTGTCGCATAGTTTTTTAGCTTTCTTCCCTTAATCGACAGACAACGTTCTTTCGGGCTTGTACAATGTGTGCAAGGAAATCTAAGAAAGAGAGGGTGTAGAATGTGAGAATTAAGGGTATGAGTGAACGGGAATTTATTATGCTATTTGCGGCAGTGTTGATTGGGCGAGTACATTTAATTGGAATGAATCCGTTTGCGGTTGGATTTTTTATGGCAGTGTGTTATGAAAGAATTTCCAGAGTGTTTTTTGTTGCAGCATTAAGTCTTGGAATTTGGAATGCGTATGGATTTGTGATAGCAGTAAAGTATCTGCTGGTCTTTTTGTTGTGCGGGGCTTTGTGTGGAATAATAGAAAAAAGAAAAGGAAAAATTCCGTTAATCGTTTATAGCGGGATTGGAGCAGCGAGTTTATTGTTGCTGGAATATATATGGAATCGAGTGCAGCTTGTAAATGCAGATCAGACATTATTACTGTTGCTGGAAAGTTTATTGGCAGGTGTATTTACACAGATTTTATACATAGGAATACATTATATTTTGACAGAAAAAAAGGCAATTTATGCGGGAAATGAAGAAATGATTTCCATTATGGTAATGGGAAACTTATTGGTGTTTGGAGTGCCTTTTCAGGATAATATGGCATTTAACATATTGGAATTTTGTCTTTCTATTTTGATTTTAGTGGCGGGGTATCGTTATGGTGCTGGTGCAGGAAGCCTTGCTGGTGCGATTAGTGGGCTTTTTTTCCTTGCCAGAGACAGTAGTTTTGAAATGTTGGGAATATTGGCATTGCTTGGAATGGGAGCAGGTGTATTTCGAGAACTGGGAAGAGTTGTGAGTGCGATAACCTATGTAGGAATATATTTAGCGGCAGGAGTCTATATCAATGGAATCATGTTGTCGGTAGGACGTTTACGGGCAGTTATTTTGGCTGGGATTTTATTTGCAGTGCTTCCGAAAAAGATGATAAAAAAAGTAGAGACAATGGCATTGGATAAAGATTATGCCTTTTTGGGTATGGAACGAATGGAGAAACAGATTAAGGGACGGTTGTCACATTTTTCAGAGCCATTTTTTGCACTTTCCCGCACCTTTTCAAAAATGTCACAGCAAAAGGAAACGATGGAAGAGCAGGATATGGAAGAAATTTTACAGCAGGTTACCAATAATTTGTGCAGTGGTTGTGAGAAAGCAAATCGTTGTCTTGGATTTACGCGACATGAAAAATATCAAACGGCAAGCTGTATTTTACCCGCTGCAAAGGAACATGGATATATTGAAGTGGGAGATTTCCCTGTAAATTTTGCAAATAAATGTGATTATTTAGATAGTTATGTAGCAGAGACAAATCAAGCACTGCGTTTGGTAAGTAACAATGTTCGCTGGCAGAATCGTCTGGCAGAAAGCAGGGAGGCCATTGCGGAGCAATTTCAGGATATTGGTTTTTTGTTGAAAGATTTTTCACAGGAATTGTTTCGGGAAAAAGAGTTGGAGTTGGATAAGAAAAAGGATTTGGCAGCAGTATTGAAACGCAATCAGATTTTGGTACGGCAAATTGAAAAGGTAGAGACGAATAAACATTGTCAGGAAATTCATTTACTTGCAAAAGCAAGAGGTCGTGGATGTATTACTACAAGAGAGTTGGCAAAATGCGTCAGTAATGTGTTGGATAAAAGTTTTGTGCCGATACAGGGTAGTAAAAATGTGCTTTCCAGAGATTATGAAAAAGTGATATTAGTGGAAGATACAAAATTCAAAACTATTACTGGCGTGGCAAGGTGCAGTAAAGAAGGAGAGGTGGTTTGTGGGGATAATTATTCCTTTTTAAAGCTGGACAGCGGGGAACTGGTTATGACTTTGGCAGATGGTATGGGAAGTGGAACGGATGCATGTATGGAAAGTACCTCCGCAGTGGAATTGATGGAAAGTTTTCTGGAGGCAGGAGTGGGAGAAAAGACGGCAATTCGCCTGATTAATTCTATTTTTGTATTACAATCAGAAGAAGAACGACTTTCTACATTAGATATGGTTATCATAAATTTATATACGGGAATCTGTGATTTTATAAAAATGGGAGCGGCTACGGCATTTATTAAACGGGAGGACCGAGTAGAAATGATTACTTCTGCCAGCTTGCCGATGGGTATTTTTTCAAAAGCAGATTATGAGGATGTATCAAAAAAACTGTATGATGGAGATATGGTAATTTTACTGAGTGATGGAGTTCTTGAGGCGGCACCTATGGTTCATAAAGAACGATATGTGATTGAATTGCTCTCAAATTTAAAAACAGAAAATCCAACAGAAATAGCAAATACATTGTTGCAACATGCCATTGTGAATAGTGGTGGGGAAATTGTGGATGATATGACGGTTTTGGTAGCAGGAGTGTGGATGAAATAGAAAACTAAAATGCAGTTAAGAATAAGATTCAAAGATTGACATTATATTATCAATAAGCTACCATGAAAGCAGAAAGTGAAAGACCCCAGTTGAAAGGTTACAAGGAGGGACAATGGATGAAATTTTTTAAAGAGTTACTGAAGAAAAATTGGGCGCCATATACCATTGCCAGTTGCTCGGCAGTGTTGTTGTATTTGGCACTTACAAATGTGAATGTATTTCTGAAAGGGTTATCAGCAGTTTACAGTATTATGCTACCAGTCTTAGCGGGAATTATTATCTCTTATGTGATGAATCCGCTAGTGCAGTTCATACATAAAAAGGTATTTGGAAAGATAAAGTCGGATAGGCTTGGGAGAAATTTATCTGTATTTGTTTCTGTTTTGATGGTAGTGGCATTAATTGGACTATTGATGGGAGCATTAATTCCACAAATGATAGACAGTATTGGTACATTTGCAGATAACTTTGAGAGCTATAGCCGCTCTTTACAAAAGCTGTTTAAATCATTTATGGATCGATTTGGAAAAGAGAATGATTTAGTATTGGTAGATCAGATATGGTCCCAGATAGTAGAAAAGGGATCGAAATTGCTTTCTGAAAATATGGGAGAAATTATTGGAACTTCGTATAGTATAGGAAAGGGTTTTATCAGTAGTATTATTGCTTGTATCCTTGCAGTGTATTTTTTGCTGGATGCACCACACCTTATGGATTGTGTAGCAAAATTATTGCGTGTACTTACGACAGAGAAAAAGTACAAAAATATAACAAATTTTGTCAAACGTTGTAATCACATTCTTCTTCGTTTTTTTATTTGTGACCTGATTGAAGGAGTTATCGTAGGCGTTGTGAATTTTATTTTTATGTCGATTGTAGGAATGGATTATGCTTTATTGATTTCGGTTGTTGTAGGAGTTACGAATATGGCCCCAACGTTTGGACCAATTGTAGGAGCTGTAGTTGGAGCATTTATTCTTGTACTTGTTAATCCATGGTATGCACTTTGGTTCTTAATCTTTACAGTCATTTTGCAGACAATCGATGGATATATCATCAAGCCAAAATTATTTGGAGATACCCTTGGAGTATCCTCTATTTGGATTTTGATTACCTTAGTTGTAGGTGGACGTATGTTTGGTGTTGCAGGTATTCTTCTTGCCATTCCATTTGCGGCAATCTGCGATTATATATTCAGGGATATTGTATGGAAACGATTGGAGCAGAGAAGTCGAAAACGGGAGTTGATGGAGAAAAAGAATAGCAAGAAATAGTAGGATTGACATTTTTTATGATATGTACTATCATGAAAAATATAAGAAAGACGTTGATGAAACGGGAAACAGTGCAAAACTAGGATGGTGTACACTGTAAAGAAATAACAATAGCGTACGCAACGAATGAGTGGTAATAGATAGATATCCTCGTCCTATTTGGACGGGGATATTTTAACTTATGAGATTGTAGAGTGGGTGATTTGGTCCCCAACGCTTTGTGAGGATGTGCACAGAAATGAGGGAAATATGGAATTTTGGGATGTATATGATCAATGTATGCAAAAAACAGGTAGAACACATGTAAGAGGAGTGCCTTTAGAGGAAGGCGATTACCACTTGATTGTACATGTGTATCCAGTAAACAGTCAGGGAGAAATTTTAATCCAAAAACGAGCAGATACCGTAAAGACAAAACCTGGTGTATGGGCAACCACAGGTGGTTCTGTAATTGCAGGGGAGAACTTCTTTGAAGGAGGACTTCGTGAGCTTCGCGAGGAATTGGGAATTGTTGCAGATGAGAAAAATACCCGTTTACTTGCCGTGATGCAAAGACCGAATCGGTTTCGTGCCGTATGGTTGGTGCGTACTGATATTACAAGAGAAGAATTGCAGTTACAAAAAGAAGAAGTGGCAGATGCTATGTGGGCAACACCAGATAAGATTCGCGAGATGGTCGGAACCGGGGAGTTTTGGCATTATGACTACTTAGAATGGTTATTTCGAAAAATTGATAAAGTCCGTGAGGAAGGTTGGATGTAAAAGAAAATATTTGAAAGTGGTATATAAGACTAAAAATGTATAGTTTCTTTCAGGCGAGATAGGAAGGTGAAAAGAGCATGGGCGTTTATTTGAATCCAGGAAACAGGCTGTTTGCAGAGGCTATAGGTTCGGAGATATATGTAGACAAAACAGAACTAATAGAACATACGAATAAGGTGCTTGGAACCTTGCAGAAGTTTATCTGTATTAGTCGACCAAGACGTTTTGGAAAATCTATGGCTGCCAATATGTTGGCTGCTTATTATGGAAGAGGCTGTGATTCAAGCACATTGTTTGCATCCTATAAGATTGCAGGTTATGAAAGCTATAAAAAACACTTGAATCAATATAATGTAATTTTTTTAAATGTTCAAAATGCTTTTAGTCGCGTAGAGACAATAGAAGAAATGTTGCAATATATTCAAAGGGAAATTTTGGATGAGCTGAAAGAGACATATAAAGGACTGATTCCAGAGGGAGAGAAATTTTTAAGTGCAGCATTGGAAAAGTTATATAGTAAGTCAGAGGAAAAATTTATATTTATTATAGACGAGTGGGATTGTGCATTTCGAAGCAAGGAAGTACAAAAAGAAGAGCAGACAAGGTATTTGGATTTTTTAAGAGATTTATTAAAGGACAAAGCCTATGTTGCATTGGCATACATGACAGGTATCCTTCCGATAAAAAAATATGGCACCCACTCGGCACTTAATATGTTTGATGAGTATTCTATGACATCTCCGAAAAATTTTGCAGAATATATTGGTTTTACAGAAGAGGAAGTAAAGACATTATGTGAGAACTATCGAGCTGATTTTAATACGATGAAAAATTGGTATGATGGCTATACATTTCCAAAGGCAGCACATGTTTATAATCCTAAGTCTGTAGTAGATGCGTTGCGTGCAGGAGAATTTGCAAGTTATTGGTCCCAGACGGAAACCTATGAAGCGTTAAGAAAGTATATTGATGCAAATTATGATGGGTTGAAAGAAGCAATCATTTCTATGCTTGCCGGGAATTTTTATAAAGTAAACACAAGAACTTTCCAAAATGATATGACAACTTTTCAGAAAAAGGATGATATATTGACATTGTTGATTCACTTAGGTTATTTGGCATATGACAATAAAACTGCAAGTGTGTATATTCCAAATGCGGAGATACAGGAAGAGTTTAGAAATGCAGTAGAAGGTTCTAACTGGACAGAAGTAATTGATGCAATTCAGCAATCAGAGCAGTTGTTACAGGCAACATGGAATATGGAATCAGAAACAGTTGCAGAAATGATAGATAGAGTTCATATGGAGAATACCTCTATCTTAACTTATAATGATGAAAATTCTTTAAGTTGTGTGATTTCCTTGGCGTATTATAATGCTATCAATGAGTATACAAAAATTAGGGAATTCCCTACAGGAAAAGGGTTTACAGATATTGTATATTTACCAAAAGAGCATTCGAATAAACCAGCAATGCTTGTAGAATTAAAATATGGTAAATCTGCTGAGGGTGCTATTGCACAAATAAAAGAGAAAAAATATGTAGGAAGTTTAAGGGAATATCAAGGAAATTTGCTGTTAGTGGGAATTAATTATGATAAAGAAACCAAGGAACACCAATGTGTGATAGAGAAGTATACTATCAAGGAAAAGTAGATTTTTAGGAGAAATATATGAAATTAAAAAATATACTATTGGTTGTAAAAGATATTGAGAAATCAAGACAATTTTATTATGATTTATTTGGTCTTGAACTTGTTTTAGATAACAATGGAAATATGATTTTAACAGAAGGTCTTGTGTTGCAGGATGAAAAAATCTGGAGGGAGTTTCTTGGAAAAGAGGTTATTCCACAAAATAATGCCTGTGAATTGTATTTTGAAGAAATGGATATAGAGGTTTTTGTGCAGAAATTGGAAAGATTATATCCTTCCATTGTATATGTCAATAGACTGATCACGCATAGTTGGGGGCAAAAGGTAATTCGCTTTTATGACCTGGATGGAAATTTGATTGAGGTAGGAACACCGATGTAAATGAAAAAACAAGCTGATTTTCTATAGATTGTACTGGAGTGTTGTGTAAATAAGGTGATAGGTCGTGTATACGGATAGAAACGAGGAAGGATACATCATGAATGTAGCGGAAGTTGTAAAAAAATACTTTGGATATGATAGTTTGAGGCAGGGGCAGCAGGAATTAGTGGATGGCATTTTAGCTGGAGAAGATGTGCTTGGCATTATGCCTACAGGGGCAGGAAAGTCCTTGTGTTATCAAGCATCTGCACTATTGCTACAAGGCATTACCTTGGTTATATCGCCATTGATTTCTCTTATGTCTGATCAGGTAAAGGCACTAAATCAGGCGGGAGTGCATGCGGCATATATTAATAGCTCTCTTACGGAACGACAAATTGAAAAAGCGCTTTCTTTGGCTGCAATGGGGCAGTATAAGATTATCTATGTGGCACCGGAACGCTTGAATACACCACGTTTTCTTAAATTCGCCATGGGAGCGGAGATTTCTATGTTGACGGTGGATGAAGCCCATTGTATTTCTCAGTGGGGACAGGATTTCAGACCAAGTTATCGGGAAATCATAAATTTTCTGCGTATGTTACCAAAAAGGCCAATTGTCAGTGCGTTTACAGCCACCGCTACCGAACAGGTAAAGCAGGATATTTGTACTATTTTGCAATTGCGTCAACCAAAGGTGATCGTGACTGGATTTGACCGACCTAATCTGTATTTTCGTGTTCTCCCAAGAAAGGGAGGAAAGGAGACAGACAACGCAATCCTCAATTATATCAACCATCATGAGGCAGAAAGTGGAATTGTGTACTGTGCCACTAGAAAAAATGTGGATAAAGTCTATGAAATTTTGAAAGCCCATGGTGTATCCGTTGGAAAATATCATGCGGGGATGTCTATTGAAGAACGCAGAAGTAGTCAGGAAGATTTTACCTTTGACCGTGTATCTGTGATGGTAGCTACCAATGCATTTGGAATGGGAATTGACAAGTCAAATGTCCGTTATGTACTGCATTACAATATGCCGCAGAGTGTAGAATATTATTATCAGGAAGCAGGGCGAGCGGGCAGAGATGGAGAGGAAGCAGAATGCATTTTATTTTTCTCTAAGCAGGACATTATGATTAACAAACGCCTGTTAGACTTGAAATCCGTAGATGCCTATGGAAATGCAATTGCACCAGAGGTGCGAAGAAATGACCATAGAAAGCTGCATCAAATGATTGAGTATTGCGAGACGGACCAATGTTTAAGGGAGTATATGCTCCGATATTTTGGAGATGACAGCCCATGTACTTGTGGTAAATGTAGCAATTGTGTAGTGGATGACCAACTATATGATGAAGAAGTGTTGTCCGTGCCAAAGAAGAAGTCTGCTGCAAAGGTATTGGAAATGACTGGATTATCCGAGAAAGGAATGGCACTGTTTGAATTGTTGAGAGCAGAACGGGCAGAACTTGCCACAGAGCAGGGTGTACCACCATTTATTATTTGTTCAGATAAGACATTGAAAGATATGTGTATGAAATTACCAAAAGAAATGGCGGATATGCTTGGTATTTATGGATTAGGTGAGCAAAAAGTGGCTAGATACGGAGAAAGATTTTTGGATGTGTTGCAGAATTTTATGGACAATGCTGTTGTAGATGTGACATCTATGCAACAGGAAAAACAGAGTGTACAAAGACAGCAGAAACAGCCATTTTACATAGAAGCGGAACAACTAAAGCAATTGGAGTTACAGGAGGATGCCAGAGTATCAGATTTGACAAAACAGATTAATGCATTATGTGAGGAGAAAGACCACAAGAAATTGACGGCAAGATTTTTAAATGAATTGTTGGTAAATGCAGGTTATTTGTTTGAGGAGGAAGTAGAGGGCAAAAAACAAAAGAGGGTGTCAGAACTTGGCATACAAGTCGGAATAAAGGAAGAATTACGACAGGGTAGGATGGGAGAATATTATTTGATTAGCCATTCCAAAGAAAGCCAATTGGTGATACTTTCCTTGTTGCAGGAATATTTGAAAGAGCAGGAAGCCTAAAATACAGTTTACAGATTAGTGAATAGTAACAAAAGTAAAACAAAGGAGCATCAAAAATGTTAAACAAATTACATTTAGCAATGATAAAGTTATATCGTGGAGATGCAAAGCGTATTCAGCATTTTTGTAAGGTGCATAGCTATGCAAAGCTGATTGCGGAAACCGAAAACATGGACAAAAAGGATTTGTTTATCCTTGAGGCAGCAGCACTTACTCACGATATTGGAATCCATGTGTGTGAAGAAAAGTATGGAAATTGTAATGGCAAGTTGCAGGAAAAAGAGGGACCAGCAATTGCCAAAAAGTTACTTCAGGAGTTGGGATTTGCAGGGGACATATCAGAACGGGTACAGTATTTGATTGCACATCACCATACCTATGACAAGATTGACGGAATGGATTATCAAATCCTTGTGGAAGCGGACTTTTTGGTGAATATAATGGAAGATAATCTGTCAAAAGAGGCAGCCTCTCATGCTTATCATAAGATCTTTAAAACGGAGTGTGGAAAACAGATTTGTAGGGATATGTTTGGACTATGCTAGAGTCTTTGTCTATAAAGTTCTGTTTTAACTTTTGTTAGAAATTGTAGCGCTTATTATACTGGTTACAGTGATGCTGGATGTAATAGCATTAGATGAGGAAAAAAGGAGAGAAAGGGCAGGGTTTTCTTGCTCTTTTTAAAAAGGACAAGAAAGGATATGCTTGAATTTACCACAATTTAATAGTATAATGAAGAACAGCTATGTGCCTTATGTGAACAGGCTTGCTAAGATGCAAAACTTTTGACGTTTATAAGGTAGTATTGTAGTATACTGAAGTGCTGTAATGCGTGTACGAATGCATTACAGAATGAAAATTTAAGGAGGAATCGATGATGATTAACTGGAACAACTTAGATACCATTGCTTCCTATGAGGAGCTAAAAAAGGTAGCACATGTGGACCTTGCTAAAGTAATGACTGGTGCAAATGGTGCAGAACGTGTAAAGAAGTATAATGCTCCTATGGGAGAGGGACTTGTTTTTAACTATGCTACAAAGCAGGTGGATGACGATGTGCTTGCAGCTCTTGCAAAATTAGCAGAAGAGACACAATTAGTAGAAAAATTTGAAGCTCTTTACAATGGAGAGGTTGTTAATACAGGTGAAAAGCGTCGTGTACTTCATCATATGACTCGTGGACAGTTAGGCGATGCTGTTGTAGAAGATGGCGTAGATAAGCGTGCATTTTATGTAGAACAGCAGAAGAGAATTGCAGAATTAGCAGAAAAGGTTCACAACGGAGAGATTACAAACGCAGCGGGCGAGAAGTTTACAACAGTTGTACAGATTGGTATCGGTGGAAGTGATTTAGGACCTCGTGCGATGTATTTAGCACTTGAAAACTGGGCAAAGGTAAACAATACGTTCAAGATGGAAGCAAAATTTATCAGTAACGTAGACCCAGATGATGCATCAGCCGTATTAAATACCATTGATGTAGCACATTCTTTATTTGTACTTGTATCAAAATCAGGTACAACACTTGAGACATTGACAAATGAGTCATTTGTAAAGGATGCATTGAAGAACGCTGGATTAGATCCTGCTAAGCATATGATTGCCGTTACAAGTGAAACATCTCCATTGGCAAAGAGTGACGATTATCTTGCAGCATTCTTTATGGATGATTATATCGGCGGACGTTTCTCTTCTACATCTGCAGTAGGTGGAGCAGTATTATCTTTGGCATTTGGGCCAGATGTATTTGCACAGTTCTTAGACGGTGCAGCTTCTGAAGATGTATTGGCAAAGAATAAAGAACTTTTGAAGAACCCAGCTATGTTGGATGCATTGATTGGCATTTATGAGCGTAATGTATTAGGATACCAAAATACTGCAGTTCTTCCATATTCTCAGGCATTGAGCCGTTTCCCTGCTCATTTACAGCAGTTGGATATGGAGTCAAACGGAAAATCTGTCAATCGTTTCGGTGAGCCAGTAAACTACCAGACAGGTCCTGTTATCTTTGGTGAGCCTGGAACAAACGGACAGCATTCCTTCTATCAGTTGCTTCATCAGGGAACTGATATCGTGCCATTGCAGTTTGTTGGCTTCAAGAACAACCAGATGGAAAGAGATGTTGTGATTCAGGATAGCACAAGCCAGCAGAAACTTTGTGCAAACGTAGTTGCACAGATTGTTGCATTTGCATGTGGTAAGGAAGATGCAGACCGCAATAAGAACTTTGAAGGTGGACGTCCATCTAGCATTATCATTGGAGATCAGGTAAATCCTAAGACATTAGGTGTACTTTTAGCACATTTTGAAAATAAAGTTATGTTCCAGGGATTTGTATGGAATATCAACAGCTTTGACCAGGAAGGTGTTCAGCTTGGTAAAGTGTTGGCAAAACGTGTATTAGCACATGAGACAGATGGTGCATTAAAAGAATTTAGTGATTTATTAAATATTTAATACTATCAGCTAATAGTGTTATGAGCAAGTAACAGAGTGGATTGCGAATATCCACTTGACGATACAATCATGGATAAATAACAGAAATACAGAAAAGTAAGTGGTATGTTCTGTCATAGAAAAGCTCCTTGTTTCACAGGTTTGTGAGATAAGGGGCTTTTTTTGCCCTATGGTTTTGTGTTATATTAGAAGTAAAGGTGGATGAGGGATTTATGAACAAAAAAGGGGCAGAGGAATACAAAGAGAAATGTAAAATAAAGGAAGAGGATGGAGAAGCCTATTACGATGACAGAAAGACCAATGGAAAAAGGGATAAAATTGTTATGGTTATTTCTGGGGTATTGTTGATTTTGTCTTTGGGCTTGACTAGATTTTCATATTCGGACGGGAGTCTGTTCGGTTGGGGAGTGCTTATACTGGGAGGAGTATGTTTTGTTGCTGCTATTATACTCTTAGTAATAGTTGGTAAGAAAAGGTAGCAGATGTAAGAGGCGTATAAGGTTTTACGCAATCAACTACCATGATGACATGGTATCCAGAAGAGTACAAAAATAAAATGATAAAAAAGGAAACGGTGGAATTACGCCTTCAAGCAACGGGTTTTTACTGCGCTTCCTGTATGAAGGTATTTGCTGCATTTGAGGAAAAATAGAAAAGGGATAACCAGAACATAGAATAAAAAATGAGGTGACAACATGTATACCGATAAAGTAAAGAAAGGCACAGCCTACTATCATCTTCCTGGGTTGTTTGAGTTTTATGAATTGTATCGTATGTTTCTTTCCCTGTATCATGAACATAGAGAATACTTTTACGATTGGTGTGAGATTGGTTCGATTTATGGTGCTCCAGCAGATTGTCTTTGGGGTGGAGGTCGTGCGGGCTTTGGAGAATACAACCCACAAGAAGTTTTAAAATTGATGCAGGAATATGGCATATCAGCCAGATTGACATTTAGCAATTCCCTACTCAGAAAAGAGCATTTATTGGATAAGAAATGCAATATGCTTTGTACCTTGTTTGAGAAAAGGGAAGGTGTCAGAAATGGTGTGATTGTTCATTCAGAGTTGTTATTAGATTACTTGAAAAAGAATTATCCTGGGTTCTATTTTGTTTCCTCGACCACCAAGGTTCTGACAGAATTTTGGCAACTGGAAAATGAGGTAAAACGGGAAGATTTTCTTTATGTGGTACCAGACTTTCGCCTAAACAAAGTCTATGATCAGTGGAATACATTGCCAGCATCACAAAAGGACAAAGTGGAATTTTTATGCAATGAATGTTGTTGGTTTGGTTGCAATGATAGAAAGCATTGTTATGAGGCGGTCAGTCGGAAAAATCTTGGAGAAAACGACAGAGAACATCATTGCGTTGCACCGAATGCAAACCATGGGTATCGTTTTTCGGAAGCTATGAAAAATCCGGGTTTCATTGGCATAGATGCGATTCAAAACATTTATCTACCAATGGGCTTTTCTAACTTTAAAATTGAGGGTCGAGGGCTTGGCAGTGCTTTGATTTTGGAATTTCTGCTCTATTATATGACAAAACCCGAATATCATGTGCATGTGAGAGAATACATGTATTTGGATAATATGCTAGATTTGTTTTAAGTGTTATTAGGGGGAGGATAAATGTATGTGTGCTTATAAAATAAATAGTAGAGAAAATGGCAAGCTGCCAATTTATTATATGCCATTTTTACTCTATAGAAAAATGTATCCTATGCCTGGGGAAATACATCGGATGCATTGATGGTGTTACCACTCAACAATGATTTGTCTGCGAAAAGCCTGCAAATAGGCGTATGTTAATATGCGTTGCTTGTGGCATCGGCTCTGTTGATATAGAATCGAGTCATCAAAGACAAGGAGGCATAGAGTATGCTTAATGAAAATATCAAAAGAATTAGAAAATCAAAAGGGCTATCGCAAGAAGAACTTGCAATTAAACTGAATGTAGTAAGACAGACTGTATCAAAGTGGGAGAATGGTTTGTCCGTTCCAGACTCCAGTATGCTGATTATGTTGGCGGATGAATTGGATGTTACGGTAAATGAATTACTTGGAGAACCTGTAGTAGAAACGACTACCAATGATTTAAAGATTCTTTCTGAAAAGTTGGAAGTTATTAATTTGCAGCTTGCAAAAAGAAGTATAACAAGAGTCAAAACGATTCGATGGCTTCTTATATCATTGTGTGCAGTTATAGTAATAATATTTATTGTACTTGCATCTATAAATAGTTCATATTTGAATTGGAATTACAATGACCCTGAGTTGGCAGTGGCAGGGACAATAATGCATGGGTTTGAATTCCTATTTGTAAGATTTGCACCGATTGTTTTTTTGGCTTCTGTAGTTGGAATTGTGGTGACATATAAGAAAAGATAACTTCCAATTTAATTAACAGCAGTCGAGATTATTATGAACATTATTTGTAAATGCCCTCTCTTGATATAATAGAGGGCATTTATGGCATCTTATGTAGTTATTATGGCAACTTGATTTTGAGAAGAGGTCAGGTACTTTTATATGCGCAAGTTGCAAAGTGGATTGAAAATATACCGTTATATGCGGTGTGCAATTTATAAAGGAGAATGGAAAATCAGAGTTTGAGGAGGATAGGCACTATGAAAAAGTTGGGTTTAGTTGGTGGTATGGGACCAGAGTCTACAATTCCATATTATCATGATATTGTATATGGTGTTCAAGAAGCAATTGTGTTAGGGTGTACAGAACTTCCGCTTTTGTTAAATGATGAAGTGAGTTCCGTTCCCTGTTTAGATACCATGCAGATACATATTAGTTCTATTGTAAAGACTATTTTAGATTGTTAAATTCCGATTTTAATGAAATTAATAAATCGCAAATGATAAAAGGAGGAGATAAAATGTATATTGAAAAATATTGGGCTAACTATATCGGTGGCACAGACGATAGCCTGACCTTGATAGACTACCTCTATGACAAAGGCAAAACTGAAATATCTCTGAACGAGATATTCAATGATACTGGACTTAGCAGGCTAAACTGGAATTTCCATACCTCACCCAATTTAGAATATATTGATTCGGAAGGGCTATGTTACGAATTTTACTATGCGATTGATTTGGTAACTGATTTGGCGGCACTTATTCTTGAAAGTAAAAAAAGTGGTGGATTTAATATAAAAAATCTGTATCATGGAGAAGAACGAGATCGATTTATAAAAATCACAACTACCCAGGAAGAAGAGCAGGCAATGAATCGGGTTTTAGCAGATTTCTGTGTTTCTCCTTTTGCATATGATCTTCATGAAATGGTAGATGATGAAGATATGCTGGAAATGGCGAAGGATTGCGAAAATATCCGCAAGGAATTGTGTGAGTAACTTCCCATTTGCGGAACTGAAAAAATGTTATTGGGTTAAAAAAGACAACAATATGTATAAAGTATCGTAAATTTAGATTTTTACGCTAATGGAGGAAAAAAACATGATGAAACTCGATAATTTTGTTGATATGATGACGGGACACTTTAATAATAAAGAACAGTTTGATAAGTTGAAGAAAGAAGGAAAAGCATATCCTTATGCAGAACACATTAATACAATCTGTAATGAGAAAATTTTGAACCTTCCTAAAGATTTTAGACTTGGATATAACAGTGAGAATGGAAACCATTCGCCTTGATGAAGCTGTAGCAAAGAATCTTACTTCTCTTAATGAAAAGCTGGAAAAAGAGAACAGGGAATTCACGGAACAGCTTGAAAGCAAGCAGAATGAAGTCAATAAAGGATTGCAGACCATAGCACAGCTTCGTACAGAGTTAGAAAACTTAAAGAAGGAGATGAAAATCATGCAGGATAGAAATACTGACCTTGAACAGCAGATTTCCCAGAGGGATGAGACAATCAGGGAGCAGGGACAGGCGATAATTGCAAAGAACTCAACCATTGAAAAGTACAAATCAGCAGAAGAAAAAGCAACTGATGAGCAGCATCATAAGAGAACTGTTTTGCAAGAAGAGACTGTGGAAAAACAGTCAGAGAATGAGATTAATCAGAATTATGATTCACAGGCAGTAGGGCAGACGCAGGGAGTAATACCAAAACAGGCTGCAACCATTCCGGCGGGTGCAATTCCGGTATATGCAAATGCTGGCGGAATCCCTGTTTATTACACTATGACACTGGTGCAGGATAAACAGGTCTTGCAGAGAACAGACATTGATTATATGCGCCGCAAACCATCCGTGTTTGAGGGAATTATGAGTAAGTTCGCATTCAAGAAAAAGTCTCATAAGGATCTGGTACAGTTGGTCATTAACAAGGAACTTTCACCGGAACAGGTGAATGCCATCCGTGGAGGACTGGAAAGCGGTCTTGATGAGGAACAGCTAGAGCTTATCATCAATAAGAATCTGACACCGGAAAAGATGCAGAGCATTATCCGTTTTGCAGCATTACAGAACAGCCTTAAGGCAGAAAGGGGTGGTGTGTAATGAGTCTTATTATGATTACAGAAGCGATGAAGCTTATGGAAGAAACAGATGCGGATTTCGGTATGGAAGAAAAGGAGTTTATTGCCCAGTATGCATTTCGTACAGGGGACACAGACCTTGTGAAAAAGCTGATCGAAGAGTTGCAGGAAAAAGATGCGGACAGGGAGAAGGTAAAGACAAAGTATATGCAGCTTGCAGACAAAAAGCCGAAATGGGCAGAGCAGATAGAAAATCTTCTGATTGCTCTTGAGATGTACCGTATCGAGGAAGATAAAGCGGTTAAGAGAATCACTGATTTTCTTACTGCACATGGCATTGATATTTCCGAGACTGCTGTAAAGGATTCAGATGTCAAAGAATTAAAGACAATGATATCGGAAGCAAAAGAAGAACCATTGAAGGAGCAGGAAGTAATTCCTACGGAGAAAGCACCGGCATTATAAGAGAGGAGGAAAGCAAATGTCAGAGGAAATCAGAGAAGCGGTCCAGATTATTGAGGTCGCATACGATGGAATTGAGATTGCAATGAAGGTGGGCAGTGGCGGTATTGCTGCCATGCAAAAAGCAATCGACTTTCTTAAGGGAATGCTTGATTATGAGAAGTCCCTTGGCAGGACTTCCATGAGAAAGCTGCTTATGAAAGGAGGAGACCTTCAGGTATTAGAGTTTGCAACAGCTGATATGAAGAAGGTTGAAAAATATGCCAAGAAATATGGCATTCTTTATTCGGTACTTCCGGATGCAGACCGAAAAAACGGAAAGACAGAGATTATCTTTCACACAGAGGCAGTTCCAAGAGCAAATATGCTTTTGCGGAAGCTTAGCGGAGGAAGAATTGCAACTTTTGACGATTATCTGAAAAACGGGGATGAAAAGCAGCTTAACAAACTGATGGAGTTCCTGAAAAATCAGAAAAAGGGAAACGAGATGAGCCCGTCACCGGAGAGTGCAAGAGCCAATATGCTGATGGACGGGCTGATTGAGAAAGTCGGCATGTACGCAATGGAGAAGAAAACAATCAATGTGGATGCCGTAAAAGAGAATTTCAGCATTAACCATGAGCAGGCAGAAAATGTCATTAGGTAGCTTGAGACCATAGGTTTTCTTGATAAGGGAGACGAGAGTGGAAACCATAAGGTTATGATGGACAAAGATGCTTTTCAGAATCGTATCAGAGGCTATCAGGACCTTGCTGACCGAATGAGGGCTGTTGCTGCGTCGAAGCATATGAATCTTTCCGATGTGACGATATCTAAGACACTTATCCAGACGGAGAATGAGAGAGCTGTGAAAACGAGAATTCCCGGAACGTGGGGAGAGAAAGCAAGGTATGTCTGGATTCCCTTTCGTTAATGAGCAGTAGATTAGTAAGAACGGGCGGCCAAAAGCTGCCCGGATTGGAGGGCATTATGGAAGAAAAACGAAAATCAATGACAAAAGATGAAATGATTATGGAGCTTATGGAACTGTTAAAGGCAAATGGAAGACCGAAGCAGGCGGCAGATGTGTTTGAGAGTGCAGCTTATGTGGATATGCTTGAAAGCAAACTTGACCAGATGACAAACGAGCTGGTGCAGATGCGTAAGGAATTGCAGGAGATGAAGGAACAGCAGGCATCAAAATCCCTGAAAGAGACCTTATCAGAAATGGTAGACAGGGCACAATCAAGGTGCCAGCAGATGAAGGAGAAACTCTTTGAAGTCAAGGAAGAGATGCACAATAAGGCTTCTGAAATCGTAAAGGCAGTAAAGCAGAAGGGAAAAGAGGCACTTAATAAGGTATCCGAATTCTTTGGTGTAAAGAAAAAGCTTGAATCTATCAGAGAGAATGTCCGTGAGGGGATTATTGAGACTGAGCAGACACTTGCCCGCATTGACGGTTTTGGTGAGGGGATGCGAATGGCGAATGAACAGCTGGCAAACAGTTTTCGTGTTCTTGCCGGAAAGGAGCAGGTGGATTATTCCAAGAAAGAATATGCACAGTCAAATGTAGCAGTCATCCGCAAGCATTCTTCTATCGGCATAAGTCCTGTTGGGGCTTCTTTTTGTTGGCATAGTGCACTATATATAGTGGTTATATTTGTGAATATTTACAACCAGCTTTGAAAGGTAAAAATAATTCGCATTAAATTATTTGAATTACTGCCATTTTCTCTGTGATAAAGTAAAATGAAAGAAAAACTTTATCGCAGAGGTGTAAGAATGAGTCGTGAACAGAAAAAAATTAGAAAAAAGTAGCAAAGAAAGTGATGCTTACCAAGAGAAAACGTAAAATTTTATAATTTTTTTTTAACAGAAAATCATGATATAGGAAAAGTGTAAAATAGAGATGTGGATAACTTTTTCAAATTGAGTAGTGATTAGGATAACATATATTTTACGAAAATGGCAAACTATAAATGAATTTGTTACAGTACACAGGCAATGTCAGTTAGTTAAGCTTCTAGTTTTCCCATATTAAGGGTGTAACCCTATTTTTCATAAATATGCTTGACATATAATCAAAAATGTGCAGCCGCTTTCGCTACTGATTATTTTAAGAGGTAGCGAAAGCGGCCCTTGTAATTAGATATGCATTTTTGAACTAATTACAGGAGGTAACACATGATTTTCGCTAACCAAGTAAAAAACACTTTACTTCAGGATATTTCTTCCATGGCTCAGATGCCATGGCTATTCTCAAAACATCCTGAAACTGATTTTACAAGAAATCGTAAGATTGATTTTCAGTCTCTACTTCATCTTTGTATTTGTATGGAAGGTGGCACTATTAGGCGTGAATTGCTGAAATATTTCGCCTATGATTCAGCCACGCTTTCTAATTCTGCATTCCATCAGCAGCGCAGTAAACTGCTTCCGGATACGTTTTCATTCTTGTTTCAACAGTTTAATTCCCATTATCCATTTTCTTTATATAAAGGGAAATATCATCTGTTAGCATGCGATGGTTCATCATTCACGTTTACTAGGAATCCTAATGATTCGGATTCCTATTTTGCACCTGATGGGAAAACTACCAATGGTTACAATCAGGTTCATGTTGTTGCACTGTTTGATCTTTTATCTAAAAGATACTGTGACACCATCGTTCAGCCAGTTCGTAAGAAAAATGAATTCCATTCTCTTGCAGATATGATTGACCGTTACCGGATACCAGATACGATACCTATCTTCATCGCTGACAGAGGATTTCATTCATTCAATGTCTTTGCACATGCTATAGAGCATAATTCCTATTTCCTGATTCGTGCAAAAAATGTAAATGTGCAACGGCTGGCTACTTGGTAAGAATCTTCCTGATACGGATTGTTTTGATATTCAGGTAAACCGCATTCTTACCCGTTCAAACTCAAAAAGAAAATATTTACATCCGGAACTGGAAGACCAGTACCGATTTATTTGCAAGGAGGTTACCTTTGACCACATTGAACATGGTACCGGGGATGAATACCCTATTTCTCTCCGTGTCCTTCGTGTCAAAATTTCGGACAACGGATACGAAAATATCATAACCAATCTGCCGGTGGAAGAATTTCCTTCGGAAGAGATAAAAAAACTTTATAATCTCAGATGGTCCATTGAGACTTCTTTCCGAGAATTAAAACCCACTATAGGTGCCACTAACTTCCATTCAAAGAAGCGCGAATATATTGAAATGGAAGTATGGGCACGTTTGATTTTATACAACTTTTGCTCCATTATTATATTACTAAACATGTTGTTATCACGCAAAAGAACAGAAAATATCTTTATCAGGTGAATTATACAGTTGCCTACAACGGCTGCCACTATTTTCTTCGCTTGCATAATGGAGAAACTCCACCAAATATAGAAAGCCTGATAGAACAGAATATACTGCCTATCAGGCCTGGTCGGAAATACGCCCGCCAGCATAGATTCCGAGTACCGGTGAGTTTCACCTACCGCTTTTCATAAAGCAGAAACTAACCATTAACAGTATATCCTATTTTTAGACAGATGTGTATCTGTCTTTTTGGCGTATTTATAAATATTTTCTAAACAATTCAAATGTCGAATCTACATATTATGCCTTAGTATAAAGGACATCATTTGCAAAAAATATTGGGCTTCATCATTCTTAATTAACTGACATTGGGTGTGTACAGTAACATGAATTTACCTTTCAATGCTGTTTGCAACCACTATCACTTGATATTTCTTAGTAGATATAGTATGATAATATGGATATAAAATACACCCCGACAATTTCATGGTTCCATTTGATAATAATTAGGCAGAGCGTGCTCTTCGGATGATAAAGGTCAAAACCAAAGTATTGGGATACTTCCGAACTGAAGAGGGAGCCAGAGATTATCTGAAGATCATGTCGTACATTGGCACGGCACATAAGCAGGGATACAATGCTTATGAAGCAATCAGAAAGGCAATCTCAGGTCATCTGGAGTTTATTTTTGAATAAGGGGTACTGAATAGTTACGTTTTAAGAATAAATAAGGATGGAGGGTATCTATGAAGTATGATAATTATGAAATAAGAATGCTTAGAAAGGAAGAAGAAGATGTATTAGGTGATTTTCTGTATGAAGCTATTTTTCAAAAGGATGATAGTAATCCTGCACCAAGAGATATTATTTATAAACCAGAGCTTAAAGTGTATATTGAGAATTTTGGACAAGAAGATGATAATTGCTTGGTAGCAGAATATGAAGGACAAATCGTAGGCGCTGTATGGGCACGTATTATCAAAGGATATGGTAGCGTAGATGATAAAACCCCTGAATTAGCAATTTCGTTATACAAAGAGTATCGCGGAAAAGGAATTGGAACCAATATGATGCTTGAAATGTTGGAGGTTTTAAAGGAAAAAGGATACCATCAAGCTTCTTTATCAGTCCAAAAAGACAATTATGCTAGCCAATTATACATAAAAGTTGGTTTTGAAGTGGTTAAAGAAATAGAAGATGAATATGTGATGGTATACAAAATTTAAAAATATAAAAAAATATAAAAGGGATAGGAGAGCATTGAAGGGATGGAAGGGCAAATACTTTTTAATGCATCAAACTCAACATATTATAAACATAAACTAAATAAATGAAAGGAAAAATGATATTTATAGATATCATATATGAAAAAATGATTATAAAGTTACCTAAGATAGTAAATGGAAACGTTATTTATTCAGAGAATGATTCTGATTTGGTTAAACTTTTTTATCCTAACGATGTGGAGGTTCATATTCCAAAATTTACGAGCGAAGATGTTTCTCAAATCAAAGAAGCAAAGCAGGAAATGAATAAAGAACTTTCGGAATTGACAATATCTAATATTGCAGAATTTTTAAATGATGTTGGAAATGGATGGTTGGAGTATCGGTGGAAAGGAAGAAGATTAGCCTCTCGATATTCACCATATGTTACGCAGTTTTCGGATATTGTGACAGAAGCTGATTTTAAAACTATGGGAGACTTTTTAATTCAAAGATTCCATATCTATGATCAGCTGGAGGCAGAACTTGGAAATGAACGTATCATGGATGAATGGATTCCGAAACAGATGTGTCATGTACGTGCTTTTCCACGTGGATTATGTTTGCATTATTTAGTTGGTAATTTGCCAATTGCTGCTATTTATAGTATCATTCGTGGAATTATGACTAAAAATATTACGGTCGCAAAATTACCAAGCAGGGATCCTATTTCATCATTAGGCTTTTTGCTTTCTATTATAGAAACAGATCCAAATCATCCAATTAGCCGTTCATTATCAGCTGGGTATTGGGATCATAAAGATAGTATCGGACAAGATGTTATTGATTTGTCTGATGTTGTCTGCGCATGGGGTGGCTATAATGCGATGTCAAGTATCAAAAAAATGGTGCCTCCAAATGTTCCATTTATTGAATATGGTCCAAAGTGGAGTTGCTCTGTAATTGATCTAGATAAGTGTGATAACGATGCAGCTGCATACAGAGTGATAGAAGATTCTTGTTTTTATGATCAAGAAGCATGTTTTAATACGCAAAGAGTATATGTTCGTGGAAATATGACAGAATTTATCGAACGCTTAATCTATCATTTTAGATGGTTTAGTGAGCATGTTCCATATTGTGCTAATAATATTGATATATCTGCTACAAGAAATTTAGCAATTAAGGAAGCACAATATGTTGGTTGCAAGGTTATTTATGAAAAGGATTGGGCAATCATTGTTGCGAAACATGAAGAAAAAAATAATATTACACATCCGTTTAACAGAACATTAATTATTCATCCGGTTGATGATTTTAATGAAGTGACACCGTATTTGGATAAAGATAATCAGTCTATGAGTGTTTATCCATGGGAACTGACAAATATATATCGTGACACATGGGCATCTGCGGGTGTTTGCCGTTTTGTTGAATTAGGCTGGTCAAGAATGTTTCGTTCTGGATTTACCCATGATGGAGAATATAAATTACAACAAATGGTTCGTATTGCTTGTATCGAAAGACCATGGACAGATAGAGGCAAATATTATGGATTGAGAAAAAATTTGGAAGAACATTGGTTTAAAGAATTACATCCAGGCATGAGAAAGATTATTGATGAACGAAATGCAAAAGAGGACAGAGGTGAAATTTAATAAAAATTTAAAACTTCATCTGCAAGAGGAAGAAATGACATGACAAAAAGACAAAGACAATATTTTGATTGTGGTTCAGCTTGGGTTTCATACAGTCCGTTGGAAGGTAGAAAAGTATTCTCTATGGCAATAGAACTTGATCATATAATTAGGGCAGATATTCTGAAAGTTGCTGTGAAAGATATGAAAAAAAGACTTCCAAAATTTTTTGTCAATATCAAGAGAACTAAGTTGAGGGATTATTATGTGTGTACAGAAAGCGTAGAGATAGTTGAAGAGGCACCGGGTTATCCACAAAGAACAGTTCCTTTATTTGATGATTTAAAGCCGTTGTTTAGAATACTTTACAAAGAAAATAAAGTATTTATTGAGTTCGACCATGGATTAACAGATGGAAATGGAATGATAATGTTCTTTCGTTCGCTCATTGTGCATTACTATGAATTGCTTGGAATCAAGATGAAAAAATATGCGTATATCCACTCTGTGGGGGAACAGGAAAAGGATGATGAGTATATAGACAACTATTTAAAATGCAAAGTAAAAGAGAAGGTACCTATGGAACTTCTAAAAGACCCAGAGAATACGGTTAAGATGGAGTTTGGAAAATATCAAGAAAATTGCTTTTGTACTGGAATCGGCTTTCAAACGAAGGATATAGTAGATATAGCTAAAAAATATTCTATATCTGTTACAGAGTATTTTGCGGCAGTTATTCTGTATGCATTTTATTTAGAACTAAAGCCTCAAAAAGGTGCTCGATTGTGTATCAATATACCCATCGATTTAAGATATGTGACGGGAAATCAATCAATCAGAAATTCTTCTGATACCATCACGATTGGATTAATTCCGTCTTCTGGCTGTGGCGCGACTTTTAATGAATTTGTTACATCTTTACGCGGACAGATAAAAAAAAGAACGGAAAAAAAGGTTTTAATGCAGAGAATAAAGAAAAGTATATTGATTACGCAGAACCCAATTTTTAAGTGTTTGCCACAGTCATTAAAATTACCAATTTATACTAAAAATTACTATCGTTTGCATGGTAGCAGTGTGACGTCTTTTTCTAACATGGGGATGGTTGTTTATCCCGATGAATTATGTGGATATATTAAAACTGAGTATGTTGCTGCATTGACAAATATAAGAGAAGGACAGGTATCATTTTATTGTATGTCAACAAATAATGAATGTGTACTTACGGCAAGTCATGGTAGTAAAGAGACTCCGATCATTGATAGAATTAAGAATTTATTAGAGCATGATGACATAAATTATAAGTTAAAAAATTTATATTAGAATATTTGAAAATACTTTACAAAAATTTAGAAATGGAGGAAAAAGAATGGCAATTAAGCATGATGAGATAAATATAAAAGCAGGAAAGGAAAATATCGTTGTCATGATTTATGATACTTTTAGTGAAAATTATGTAGGTGACGTTATTTTAACACCTGCATATGGTATCACAGCAAGAAGTATGTTTTCTTTCGCTTATTATTTAGCTGCTAATGGTTATAGAGTATACTGTCTGGATTATCGTAATCATGTGGGGAAAAGTACTGGTGATATTATGTATTGCAAACTTTCTACCCAGGTTGAAGATGTATTAGCTGTACTTGAAGCAACCAAATGCAATAAAATTGTTTCTCTCAGTTTATCGTGCAGATCGACTATTAAGGCTTGTGCTGAATACAATGGTTCAGTCGATCTGGTTTTAGTGACACCAGTTGTAAATACAGCGAAAACAGTTTTTGCAGCTAGCGGTGTAGATTATTTTACGATTGTAGATGACACTTCAGATCTAACGCAAAAGGCTAATATTTTAGGAAATGTTGTTCAGTATAATTTTGTGCAAGATGCAGTACAAAATAAAATGGATTCGCTGAATTCAACAATTGAAGATCTGGCTAAGATCAAAGGAAATTTAACATGTATAGCAGGGGATTTAGATCCTTGGGTAGACATCAATGATGTGAAATATGTATTAGATGCAGTTAAGACAGATATATTAACTATAAAGCTGAATACAATTCATGCAGCCGCACATAAGATTAACCGTAACCCGGTAGTTGCTGGAAAATATTATGAGGAATCAACCCGCGAATGCTTGAACATGTCAAATGTTGATAGTACAAACATAATTATTCCTAATATGAAAGAAATCATTAGGGATATTGGATACGAAAAGATAAAAGTAGGAGAAAACCATGGAATTTCAAAATAATGATAGAGTTGCTGATAATGTGTTAGTCACTGGTGGAGCCGGATTTATAGGAAGTCATATTGTGGAAACCTTCTTGCGAGAGGGTAAAAAAGTGACCATATTAGACAATATGTCTAATTGCAATATAGAGTGGCTGGAACAGTATAAAAATCATGAGAATTTAAAAATTATCAAAGGTGATGTGAAAAATTATGAAGATGTTGAATGTGCTATGAAAGGAGTACAACAAGTTTGGCATCTTGCTGGGAATGCTGATATTCCACTTGGTTTTCGTAACACTACGATTGATTATGAATCAGCTGTTTTGGGGACGCGTAATGTTTTAGAGGCAATGAAAGAAGCAAAGGTTGATGAGTTGATTTTTACAAGTTCTGGATCTGTTTATGGCAATTTAGCACAAGAAAAGGTTACTGAATGCAGTGGACCACTTCAGCCACTTTCTCTTTATGCTGCTGGAAAAGTTTCCGCAGAAGCATTCATTTCAGGATATTGTAATCTATTCCATATTAAAAGTTGGATTTTTAGATTTGGTAATGTATTAGGAGGTAGAATGTCTCGTGGAGTTGTCAGAGATTTCATTCTTAAATTGCATGATAACCCTGAAAGTTTAACAATTCTTGGTGATGGCCAGCAATCAAAAAGTTATTTTTTAATAGAAGATTGTATAGAAGGAATTCGCTATGTAATTGCTCATCATAAATTTGAAAAAAATAATGTGGATGTATTTAATCTAGGAAATGACGTAAATACTAGCGTAATGAAAATAGCAGATATTATTGCAGAAATAATGGGATTGCAAAATGTTACATATAAAACTACCAATCAGGAACCATGGCCAGGAGATCAACCTGTCGTTAATTTAGATGTATCAAAAGTAAAAGCTTTGGGATGGGAGGCTAAAAGAAACTCAGATGAGGCAGTAAGAGAAGCCGCCCAAAGAATGATTTCGTATTTAAAATTAAACGAATAGAATAGGAGCGGATTTTATGTTAAATGTTGGAATTATTGGAACAGGACTGCAGGCAAATCGACGTGCTTCTAGTATTGCCACACATGCACAGTGCAAAATAGAAAGTATTGCCGGTATTGTAAAAGAAGAATTGGATGCGATGACTTCAACTTATAAGGCAGAACCAGTTTCGGATTGGTTGGATATGGTGAATGATCCTGAAATTGATATTGTAGTTATTTGTACTCCACCTAATTTACATTATCAAATAGCAGAAAAAGCCTTGTTGGCTGGAAAACATGTTTTGTGCGAAAAGCCGCTTACAATGACATCATCGGATGCACTGAAGCTATATCATTTAGCAAATAACGTAAATAAAGTTTTAAAATGTGGCTTTAATCATAGATTTCATCCAGCCATGTTAAAGGCGAATGAAATTATCAAGAGTGGAAAAATTGGTAGAATCATTACTGGCAGAGCGGTATATGGAATTTGTGGTCGGAATCAATGCGAAAATGAGTGGAGATCTGATCCGAATTATGTTTCGGGTGGACAATTAATGGAACAAGGAGTACATATTGTAGATTTATTTCGTTGGTATATGGGAGAATTTGAAAGCATATCCGCAGATGTGTCAACACAGGTGTTTTCAATTGAACCCCTAGAAGACACGGCAGTAATTCTTCTTCATGGAAAAGATGGAATTACTGCAACATTACATTCTTCCATTACACAATGGAGAAATCGCTTTCGCTTAGAACTATATGGAACCGAGGGTTACCTTGAAATAACTGGTTTAGGTGGTAGTTATGATTTAGAGCAGTTGCATATTGGGTTGCGAAGACCAACGGAACCATTTACTGAAACTGTTATTGATTATCGTGGAAATGATAAATCATGGAAAGCGGAATGGGAACATTTTATTGAGAAAATAGTTGACGACAAACCAATGATGGGAACTGCCATGGATGGTGCTATTGCAAATTACATTATTGAGAACTCTTATGTATCTTCTAAAAATAAATGCAGAGTAACGTTAGGAGGAATGCAAGATGAGTAAACTGGAGAGACCAGATTATTTATGGTTTAATGGAAAAATCTGTCCGTGGAATGAAGGGAATGTTCATGTCTGGTCAGAAGTTGCAACAAGAGGTGCAAATGTTTTTGAAGGAATTCGCTGTTATACACAACAAAACGGTTCTCGTTCTATATTAAGTTTGGATGCACATATGGATCGTTTATATGATTCAGCTAAATTATTACATTTTACACCTGGTTTCTCTAAGGAAGAAATGATACATGGTATCCATCAAATTATTCGTAAAATTCCTAAAGGTGAGCATGTTTATATAAGACCAACCATTTATGTGGAGTATGGCCGATATGGGAAACTATATGGAGATGATGAGTATGGAGCTTATGTTGTCGCATTTCCAACTCCAAGAGGAGAAAGTGTAACGAAAGGTGTGACTTGCTGCATTAGCACATGGAAGCACAGTAATGACTTAATTATTTCACCGCGAATAAAAGCAGGGGCTTCTTATCAGGCATATAGATTACCTGTAATAGAAGCAAGAAGTAAACAATTTGATGAAGCTATTTTGTTGAATCAAGAAGACTATGTGACGGAAACAACTGGTGCCGCTGTATTTATTGTAAAAGGAAATAAACTCATTACGCCACCATTAAGTGCAGGAATATTGGATAGTATTACAAGAAAGCATGTAATGGAGATCGCTAAAAAACGGTTAGATATGGAGGTGTTAGAAGAGAATATTACTAGAATAGATTTGTATCTTGCTAATGAAGCATTTGCAGTTGGAACATTAGCAGAGATAACACCTATTGTAAAAATTGATTTACATGAATTATCTAATGGTAAGCCTGGAAGATATACAAAAAAAATTCAGGAGATTTATTTTGATATTTGTGAAGGAAGAATAGAAGATAAATGGAATTGGTTGGTTCCAGTAGAAGAATTGGAGGAAAATTAAATGAATGGTGATGTTCTAAAGTTTAGTGCTCCTTTTCGACTTTCATTGGCAGGAGGAGGGACTGATCTTCCTGAGAAATATTTAACATCTGGAGCTCGTGTTATGTCAGTTGCGTTAAATGAGAGAATTACCATAACAGTTGGAAAAGATATAGAAAAACAGCCTTCTCCTCTAGTCGATCTGTTTCAATCAAAACATCCGGAATATAATGTTCAAGTGTCTTCTAATATTCCAGCAGGTTCAGGGCTTGGGGGCAGTGGTACGCTAGCCGTTACATTGGTAGCCGCAGATCATTACCTGTCAACGGGAACTATTGGAGATCCGACTGAAATCGGTATAGAAGCATATCGATGGGAAAGAGAAATACTGCATAGTCCGGTTGGTTTTCAGGATCAGATAGCAGCAGCTGTAGGCGGTTGTGTTGAAATGAATGCATCTGTGACAGGAGAAATCAAAGCAAAACGAAGAGACGATTTGCTAGAAAAACTTTTTGCTTTTATGGATGAAAGTTTTATTCTGATAGAAACAGGAATCCATAGAGACGCGAATGTGATATTAAAGCAGCTAGCATTAAGTTATTCAAAAGACAATCGGTTAGGACCAGCAACTTTTGAAGAGATAGAAAATGCTATCGTAAATGGAGATAGTGAAGAATTTGGTTATTTACTACAGCAACATTGGTATGCGAAAAGGCAAAGACTTCCTGAAGCGACAACTCAGGAGATTGATTATATTATTAGTAATGCAATGGAAGCTGGAGCAATCGGTGCCAAAACGATTGGCGCAGGAGGAGGAGGTTATATCCTGTTGTGTGTAAAAACAGGATATAAGACAACCGTAATTCAAAAAATGAAATCCATTGGCTGCGTTATTGCAGATTTTAACTTATCACCAGAAGGTGTCAGAATGGAATAGGAAAGGAAAGATTATAAAATGGAAAAAAGAAAATATATAGAAGATTGTATGCAGGAAATGATTCAAAGTGCAGAACAGATTGATATTCAACAGATTAATGATGCAGTACAGATTCTGTTTGATGCATATAAGAGTGAAAAACATGTTTTTTCCGTTGGAAATGGTGGTTCGGCTTCAACAGCATCTCATTTTGCGGCTGACTTAGGAAAATTTGCAACTGGTGATCATGTAGGATTTAAGTCTATGGACATTGTTAGTAATTATAGTGCGCATACTGCATGGACAAATGATACAAATTGGGAAAATACCTGGGTAGGTATGTTAAATCCCTGGATTGAAGCTGGTGATGTTTTGGTATTATTTTCTGTTCATGGGGGATGTGGATGGTCAAACAATTTGTCAAAAGCTATTCGTTTTGCGCAAGAACGAGGTGCAAAGACAATAGGCTTAGCCGGAGCAGGTGGTGGAGATTTTAAAGAATATTGTGATGTTTTTATCGATATTCCAACATCCTGCGAGGAACTGGTAACGCCAGTTGCAGAATCTCTGCAAGTGTTGGTTCATCATACAATATGTGCAACGCTACGTGAAATGATAAATGAGGATAAGTAATGGAAATTGATACAATCGTTATTTCAGCAGGTGGGCAAGGAACTCGAATGCGAGACTTGCTAGGGGATGTTCCAAAGATATTAGCACCAATAGAAGGAGTGCCATTTCTTCATTTGGTATTAAATAGATGGAAAGAAATTGGAATAAAAAACATTCACATGTTATTGGGATATAAATCAGCCGAAATATGGATGTCCTGTCAAGAATGGTTATCCAGTGATGAAGAGAATCAAAAAAAGGTTCGTATATCGGCATCTATTGAACCGTATCCTCTTGGGGTTGGCGGAGCATTGGTTCTGGCTACTTCTTTTCTAAATAAACCATTCATATTAACTTATGGAGATGTATATCCTACCGTAGATATTAAAGCTTTATGTGAATGTATGGAAGAGCCATTCGTAGGATGTATGGCAATTTGTCCAAAGGAAATTGCAAAAGAACCCGGTAATATAGAATTAGAAGATGAATATATTGTACGTTATGATAAATCTAAGATAACGCTGGATTATGTTGATGTTGGTGCTATTGCACTGAAACCAGAAGCACTTCAATGGAAAAGTTATTCTTCATTAAGTGAAGGTGAAATCTTGAACGAATTCATTCGAAATAAGAAACTAAAAGGATACTTGCACTATTTACCATCAAAACATATTGGAGATCCGCAAGCGTATACAGATTTTGTACAATGGTTTCAAAGAACAGGAGAAAAAAATGGAAAAGAGAAAATTTAAAACATTTCAATATCTGCATCGTGATGGTGATAAGGATATGACTTTTATGGATTTGATAAAAAGAGAAATTAACGAATCAAAAACTCAAGTAGCACAGGCTAAGCAGAAAATGGATCCAAGTTGCGTAAAAGATTTTGTTAAGTGGATTAAATATTATCATAGAGGAATGTTTTTTAAACCTCATTTTTCAAGAGAAATTATCACTTTGAAATACAAAAGTAAGGAATGTCAGAATGTAATTTACATCAGTTTCAGAAAAAATCAAAGTGATATTTATATCTTGCGAGAAAATTTTGTTTCTAACATCTATGATTTCAATTTTGAAAAATATATTCCGGAAGGAATAGAAACCATTGTTGATCTGGGTGCAAATATCGGACTGTCTTCATTATACTTTCAGTATAGATTTCCTAAAGCAGCTATTACATGTGTAGAGCCAGTACAGCATAATATTGATGTGTTAGATAAAAACAAAAAACAAAATCATTTTGACTGGAATATTGTAAAGGGTGCTATTCAGGATAAAGAGGGAATTGTTACTTTGCATCCAAACGAATGGTGGAGTTCTAGCACAGTAACGGAGAAAGTTGCCAGCTCTAGAGAAAATAAAGACGGTAGATTAGAAAAAATTTTGAAGATGCCAACTGAGGATGTAAAGGCTTATACCCTGGATTCTATTATGTCTATGAGTGATATGGATCATATTGATATTCTTAAGATGGATATTGAAGGGGCAGAGGAAGATACCATATTAAATGCTGGAGAATGGATAAATAAAGTCAAAATATTGATAGTTGAAATTCATGATAAATATGTTGACAGGCAGAAAATTGAAGAAAAACTTTATGATTTAGGCTTTATTGAAATGCCAGAAAGACAAGTAACTGATGTATTTATACGAAAGGAGATGATTAAGTGATCAAAAAAGAACTCGATTCAAAAAAAATATTTGTTATTGTGGATTTAGGTGGAACAATTGTTGATGAATCAAATCCCGAAATGGGAGCTGTTGCGGAGGAGATTACAATGAGGTATGGTTTGTCTGCACAGCAAGCGGCTGGCTTAATTTCAGGGATTGTGATGGAGTTAATGCAAGAGAATTTCAAAATTACAGAAGAACAGAAATGCACTACAACCATAATAGAGGAAACTCTTAATAAGGCAAACAGTTCTCTGTCAGTTGAACAAGTAGAGGAATTGGCATTCCATATGCTTGGAGGAGAAAATTGTACATATTTAAGACCATTAGAAGGAGCTTCTATATTGTTAGAACAATTACAGGAAGCCGGTGCAAATATTATTGCATTATCTAATACAGCATTAACATTAAATATTCTAAACCGTATCTTTGAGGTACATAAGATAAAAGATTATTTTGATGATATCATTTTATCAAGCGAATGTGGATTTAGAAAACCATACGCTTCTATTTTTGATTTTCTTGAATCAAAAGAAGATATAAAAAAGGAGGATTTCACTATTTTATTGGGAAATGATTTAAATGCTGATATCGTTCCTGCAAAGCAACGTGGTTATAAAACCGTATTCTTAACTGAAGATATTAGTATTACAGAGAACGAATCCATGTTAATTGGAGATGATCTTGAAACGTGTAAAAATATGATTTTAGAAGAAATCAGCAAGTGGAGAGATAATAGATGAGAAGACCAAATTGGCGTGATTTAGGAGAAAATAACTGGGGGCTTAAGAAACTAAAATGGAAAGAATGGAATGTTTCCATTCTATCTGAACTAAGTTCCATCGTGGATCCAATAAGAAATAAGCTCCAAAAAAAGAATATTGAAAAAACATTACAAAACTATCCTAAATGTTGTATCTCATTAGGAGCAGGAAAAGAAGTACCAGAAGGATGGATTGGATTTGACCGTTATAAATCTGGAAAAAATATCTTTTCAGTTAATATGTTATTTGATTTTCCTGTGAAAACAGATGTTGTTGATGCGATACTTGCTGAACATATCTTAGAACATTTTTTCTGGGATGATCTTGAATATATTTTACAAGAATGTTTTCGAGTTATGAAAAATGGTGGAAAAATAAGAATTGTGAGTCCAGATGCCAAAAATATTGCAAGATTAATTCAATTGGGTATTGAGGCAGAAAAAGACTATGATGTTCAAATTGATTCAGATATTCATCACTGGAATGAAGATGGAATGAGGTGGGTTAGGACCATTAACCAGATAACACATCAGTGGGGAGAGCATAAATGTGTATTGACTCCGGAAATGTTGAAATGTCTAATGGAAAAAATTGGTTTCCAGGAGATTACAATATTATCTGTGAAGAAGTCAAAATTTTTTGATGAAATACCTGATATTCATCAAAAGAGGTTTCCAGATGATAGAGAAGGAACTAGTTTTGCTATTGAGGCATTGGCGATTAAGGAGTGATAGGAACGATGAATTATTGTTCAAATTGTGGAAAACCAATATCCAAGATTCTTCCGACAACTTGTAATTTTTGTGGTTCATCATTTTATAGGAATCCTCGTCTTTGTGCTGGAGCACTCATTGTAAAAGATGATCAGATTCTTTTAGCCCAACGTATGATTGAACCATGGAGCGGTTATTGGGATATTCCCGGTGGATATTGTGAGGCATTTGAAACACCTGAAGAATGTGCAATTCGAGAAGTTTATGAGGAAACTGGTATTCGGATAAAAATAGTAGATTTTCATGGAGTTTGGCTAGAACCAACTACAAGTGAAGATTACGGAAATAATATATGTGTTTATTTTCTGGCAGAACCACAAAATGATGCAGAGATGAAACCAGTGGATAATGAAATGAGCAATCTTAAGTGGTTTTTACATAATAACCTACCTCAGAATATTGCATTTGAAAGTCATATACCAGATGTATTGGAGCAATGGAAAAGGAGTATTGATGGAAGAAAAGATACCTAAGCTTTTATTGATTGATCGGGATGGAGTTATATTAAATCACGTGGATCCATATATATTATCATTTGAAGAAGTTAGTTTTGTAGATGGATCTTGTATGGCATTGAAGAAAATTGCAGCATTAGGAATCAAAATTGCAGTAGTGAGTAATCAATCACCTATTATGAGAGGCTATATTACATCAGATTTTGTGGATATGACAAATGAATGGATACGAAGTGAGGTAAATTTGTCATCAGATGATCTGAAATTCTATTATTGTCCTCATGTTGATGTTGAACAATGTGATTGTCGAAAACCAAAAGCAGGAATGCTGTTGCAGGCAATCAAGGATTTTGGAGTTGATAGTGAGTATGTTTGGATGATAGGGGATGCAGATACAGACATGCAGGCTGGAAGAAATGCTAAAGTAAAAAAATGTATCCATCTACTATCAGGTAGACAGAAAAAGATAAGTCCATACGCTGATCATGAATATAGTTGTTTGAAAGAAGTTGTAGATAAAGAACTGAAAGAAATAAGGAGTAAATAAAATGGAACTAACACTAGAGATTTCTGAAAATGTATCTAAGTTAGACGCTGTTTTGTCCAGCGATAAAATATTTTATGGAGATTTTAATAAATCGAGAGAACAGTTAAATAAATTTATGTACGATGCAGTATCCTGGCATATGCAAAATAATAAATACTATAAAGAATATTGTGAGAAAAATTCTTTTCGGATTGAAAATATTCATGAAGATTTATGGAAAATTCCCGCTATGCCTAGTGCGATATTTAAGAGACACAAGAAATTTACAGTAACAAGAGATGATGGCTCTATTTTGCCAACAACCAGTAGTGGGACCCAGGGCACAATTTCTCAAGTGCCTAGAGATAATGAAACATTAATGCGATTTTTTGCATCTGTAACAGCTGGTGTTCAAGATGTATTAAATATAGAACAGCAGGATCTAAATGTATTTTGCTTAAGTCCAGCAAATGATGAAGTTGAGCATTTATGGATTTCGTATGTATTAGCAGGTATTCTGGTTTATTATCCTACAAAATATTATGTTTCAAATGGTGTATTCCATATGGATAAATTAATAGAAGATTTACGAAATTTAGATTCTGTTGATGAGAATAATCAAGTGTTGATCGTAGGACCACCTGCATTAATTTTAGATGTAACTAAAAAACTGGAAGAAACTGAAAGTCTGAATTTAGGAGAACATTGCAAAATACTTACAATTGGTGGATGGAAATCACGTCAAGGGGAAAGTGTAAAAAGAGAGTTATTTGATCAAAGAGTGGCTGCTGCATTTGGGTTGTTAAATACTGAATATGTTCGAGATGTATACAATATGGTGGAATTGAATACAGTTATTTTTGAATGTAAGAATCATCATAAGCATTGTCCGCCATGGTTATATGCCAGAGCATTTGACCCTAAAACATTGGAAGTATTACCATCCGGTGAACTTGGAATACTAGGATATTTTGATCCAACACCACTTAGTTATCCTGGCTTCATTTTGAGTGATGATTTTGGAAGGGTCTATGAAAAAGTCAATTGTCCATGTGGAATTTGTAGTGACGTAATTCAAATTGAAAGACGTATTAATAAATTAGAAAGCAGAGGCTGTGCTTTAAAGATTTAATTCAGGAGACCAGCTATGAAAAGTCAAGTATAAATTAGCAAAAAATTCTTTTCTCGTATCGATGGTAAAAAAGGGTAACTTTAATAAAACTCTCAGATGGGTGCATTTTTTCAAGTCTATCGATATTGGTATACAGACCTCTTATTCGAGGTTAAATGTTACATTGTCAGTGAGTATCTTCCAGATGACCCTGACTAGCTTGCCGGCACAATGCCCAAGTGCATTGTAGTGAGACCGGCCTTTCGCCCTCTTGGCATCGTAATAAGCCTTGAAGGTTGTGTTGTTTCTAACAACGTTCCAAGCTGCATTGACAAGAGAGTATCTTAGCCGCGTTGGACATACGGGTTGTCTTAGCCTGAAAGTTACCAAACTGGTAAACAGATGGATCCAAACCGGCAAATGCAAGCAGCTTATGAGGATTGAAGAAATGATGAATATCACCTATTTCACCAAGGACCATTCCACAATTGATGTATCCGATACCAGGAATGGTCATAATGACAGAATTGTTGAATTTTATGATTTCAGTCATTTCAGCTTCAATCTTTTCTAATTGGTTATCCAGTAACTCAATTTGTTGAATGGTTTGAGTTATCTGAATGAAAAAATCAATCCCCCCGCTAGGCGGGGGCGAATAGAGTAATCTGTG
>ERZ780168.743-NODE-743-length-38467-cov-7.948688_pt1 | contig 38467 bp, 39 predicted proteins | sample MGYA00510981_ERZ780168 | MGnify/ENA primary metagenome ERZ780168 (study PRJEB29588, sample SAMEA2158769) | human gut metagenome | biome: human gut; feature: human-associated habitat; material: faeces | place: Denmark | collected 2008/2010 ...
CTCTGGCGAAGCTGCTTTTCATGCGCCGCAATCTCCTGCTCAATGGAAGAGGTATCCACCTTCATGCTGATTTTTTCCTGCATCATGGCAGCGAACTTCGGATTGCTTACCAGTTTTACGATAACCTCCGCAACGGCGCTGTCCAGCAATTCTTCATTGATCTGCTTCTTATAGTCGCATTTATGTCCATGGGTCATCGTGCGGTGCTTGCAGCCATAGTAATAAAAATCCTTGTATTTTGAGCCGTCCGCCTTGTGCTTGATGCTTTTGTTTCCGTACATTCCCACGCCGCAGACCGGACATTTTACGATACCTGACAGCAGATGAATTTTGGTGTCCTTGCCCCTGTTGACGTGTTCGTATTTCTCCGCTTGTGCCAGCAGCTTGACCTGCGCCTCGTGCCATAGTTCTTCGGAGACAATTCCCTCATGCAGTCCGTCAACCAGCAAATAGTCATCCTGCTCCACCAGCCGGTAATCATTTCGGGTACCATGCACCTTCTCCGTCCGTCGTCTGCCATAAGCGATTTTCCCGCAGTAAACCGGATTTTTCAGAATCCTGCGGATCAACGCAGAATCAAACAGGGGATTTTTCCCGTTTTGTCTTTGGATTTTGTGAATCCCGTGGGTCGCAAGGTATTTTGCAAGACCGTTTGCACCGGTATCCGTATGCACATACTGGTCAAAAATCACGCGGATTGCCGCTGCTTCTTCCTCATTGATGAAAAGCTGTCCCTTTTCCAGCTTGTAGCCATAAGGTGCAAAGCCGCCGTTCCATTTCCCTTCACGGGCTTTCTGGATTCTGCCCTCCATCGTCTGCACACGGATGTTCTCACGCTCAATCTCTGCAACCGCTGACAAAACAGAAATCATCAGCTTGCCAGCATCCTTAGATGAGTCAATCCCATCCTCCACGCAAATCAGGTTAACGCCAAAATCCTGCATGACCTGTAGGGTAGACAAGACATCTGCCGCATTTCTGCCGAAACGGGAGAGTTTGAACACCAGCACATAGGACACGCCGTCTTTACCGGACTTGATATCCTCCATCATGCGGTTAAACTCTATACGCCCTTCAATGGACTTGCCGGATTTACCGGCATCCTCATACTCACCGACAATCTCATAGTCATTGAACTCGGCATAGGCTTTCATTCTGGATTTCTGTGCATCCAGAGAATATCCGTCAATCTGCATGGCGGTGGACACGCGCGTATAGATATAGACTTTTATCTTTTCTTTTTTCATCACGTCTTCTCCACCCCGGCTTACTTTTTATCTGTTTTCTGCTCCAACAGTTTGATGGAATCCAGATAATCGCGCTCAACTTCGCTGAGAGTACGGGCTTTGTATTTTCTGTACTCGCCGGTTGCCTTGTCGATAGCCTGCTTATGGCTGACACTTCCGTTGCCAATCAGCAGTTGCTCTCCACTCATGGTCAGAATCCGATCCAGATGCTCTGACCAGTCCTGCATGGTCATTGCCTGCTCCCGCTCCGCCTGTCGTTCCGCAAAATCCAGATAGCCGGACACAAGCTGCCCCATAGCACGAAGCTCTTTCTCGTTCAGATAGTTCTTGGCAACTACTGCCTCTTTCAGCGTGGGCTGGCTGCCTGCAAAGGTAGTCAAGCCCATAAACTCTTTCTCCGCATCGGCACGTGTATAAATGACCTCCGCCGCTGTTTGTCCATGAATGGCATAATGAATCTTGTTTTGGACTTTCTTGAAAAACTGAATGGAGATTTCCACCTTGGGATCATAGTCAATACTGGTCGCGTAGATTTCAAGCACCTGACGGTAAAACACCTTTTCGGAAGCGCGGATATCGCGGATACGCTCCAGCAGCTCCTTGAAGTATCCGCCGCCGCCCAGATTTTTCAGGCGCTCATCATCCAGAGCAAAGCCTTTTCGCATATACTCCTTCAAAATTCCTGTTGCCCAAATACGAAACTGCACACCGCGCTGAGATTTCACACGGTAGCCGACAGAAATGATAACATCAAGATTATAGTAATCGACATCATACACTTTTCCGTCGGCGGCAGTATGGGCAAATTTTGCCCATACTGCTTCCTTTTGAAGCTCTCCTTCTTTGAAAATGTTTCGCACATGCTTGCCAATCACACTTCTATCACGCTGAAACAGCTCTGCCATCTGGTCAATGGACAGCCAAACCGTATCGCCGTCAAAGGTCGTTTCGATCTTTGTTAAGCCATCCTCTGTGGTATAAATCATCATTTCAGAATTGTTCTGCTCATTCTCCCAGCATTCCATGGTCACTTCACCTCGTTTTCTGCCATTGCAGGAGCTTTTGCTCCTGCAATGGCGGTTTGGACACTTATTTCATGACAATTATATCATGCTGCTTTCACGGGTTCAATATCGTTTTCGTGAATCATCTCATCTGCCCCGTCTTTTTCAGGCACGGCTTCCTCTATGACGAGATCGGGCAGCGCATCAAGATTCAGAACCACGGCATACTTTTCAATCAAATTTGCCAGCAAAGCGGCGAAGCCGCTCCATTCATCTACCATAGGCAGTCTCCCTCTCTTTCTCCGTTCTGTGCGTATATGCCGCCAGCACTTCCTTCGGAATACGATCCAGCACGGCGACGGCATCCTCATAATCCCGGTGCAGCTTGGCATCGGCCAGCTTTTTCAAGGTACTTTCCTTCGTAGCTTTGTCCAGCGACTGCGCCAACTGCTCTGTTTTCTTTTTCAGCTTTTTGTTCTCGGCGGTCGTGGCGGTAAACGCTGTATTGTACTTTTTCAGCGTCGTGTGCATCTGCTCCACAGTCGGGATATACTTGTCCAAAAATGCACCGATCTCTGCTGCTTTTCCTTTGGCATTGAACGCATTGACACCTGCAAGCAATTCTTCCAGCTTGGCCTTCTGCTTGGTCAGGCGGGTCATCTCCTTGAACACCCTTGGCGGGATATGGTCGCGCCCGGTTTCACCGGCACTCTCGCCGCGTTCCAGATCGGGATATTTTTTGACCATGTGCTCCCAGAACCTGTCCTGCCACTGTGTCAGCTTCTTCTTGTTGCCGACGATTTCCTTGGCGCTGAGCCGCCCGTCCGCCGTCAGTGGGACGAAAGAAAGGTGCATATGGGGCGTTTTCTCGTCCATATGCACCACAGCGGATATAATGGTTTTCGGGTCTTGATGCTCCCGGATAAAGTCCAACGCCTCCTGGAAATAGGCTTTGATTTCGGCTTTTTTCTTGCCCTTGAAGAAATCCGGTGTTGCAGTCACAAGTGCCTCCACCAGCCGAACACTGTCTGACCGGGTGCGGCAACCGGCATCTTTGATCTGCCGCTCTGCTTCCGCCCGATATTTACGTTCCGGTTCGAGCAGATGAAAATTCAGGTGGCTGCGGCTCTTGTCAATGTCGGGATTGCTGGCGTAGTCCTCTTTTGTGCGCTCATTGTGCGCCTCAATATTAGAAATTTCCGGTCCTTTGTACTTTGCAAAGCGGAGAATCGCAAACTGCGGCTTACTCATTTATTTCTCCCTCCGTTTCTGCCAAATCAGGTCATAACCCAGCGCGTCGGCAAGCTCTACAATCTCTTTATAGCGGATGCTCTCCCGCTGCAACTTGGCGGACAAATTGGAAACGCTGTCCGACCAGCCGTATTCATCATGTAACAGGTCAACAACCTCCTGCATGGTAAAACCGGCGCGAATGATCTGCGCCTTGATCTCATTGCGTACACTCATATTCAAATCCCCTCCAAAATTCAGATAATGAAAAAGCGAAGCCGGTACGCCATTCGGCGCATCCGCTTCGCTGCATCGTGAAAAAAGCCTTACTCTCAAATCCGCTCAGAATCTCCGTTATGATGTCCTGTTCACAGGTAACACCTATCGACTTTTCTGTTCCGTGTGGCTTTGCTCTAAACCGTGTGATTTCCCATGTTTCCGCGCATCTGCTTTGCTGTTCCGAGAAGCGCGATTCCGTGAAACCATTTCTGCCATCAGGCAAGTACTTTGCGGATTTCACTTGGCCTGATTTATGCTCGAAAATATAGGCTCTGCTGGTCAGAATTTTTCAGTATAGCAGCATTTTGGTGTAAATGCTGCGTACATACGTACACGGCACGGCATCGAAAAATCACTCCTGCCATCTGTCCGGTACGTACGTACGCTCCGAGACATCAGAAAACCCGTTTATATTGGGTTTTGCAATCGCCTCAATACCGAAAAAGCCCCATACGCGCCGTCCGGCAGCGTTAGTGATCTTGTTGCAGTAGCTCTGCTTGCCCTTTCGCTCCAAATCCATTTTGCCTTGAGCGGTCACGATGGACTTGACGTAGTTGGTCTGCCGCAGCGCTTCCATCCGCATATCGTCATCCACACACAGCAGAATGTGTTCCAGATCCGCACGGGCAAAACGGTTTTCGGAAATTTTGCCAATACTGCCGTCCTTCATGTTGCTGCCGAGAAGCGCACCCAGCACAGCGCCGATCTGCGATTTTCCTTCGCCGCCGTTTCCCTTAATCACCATCATGCGCTGCCCCTTGTTGCTGGGGATCAGGCAATAACCGATGAACTCCTGCAAGGTGGGAATGTCCTCCGCGTAAAGAAGCCCGTCCAGAAAAGAAAGCCACCGAACGGGAGCCGGTGCGTCGGGGCGATATGCCACCGGCAGTCTGCTCCGCACAATGTTCAGTCTGCCCTCGGTGAAGCTGCCGTCCAGCTTCAAAGTACCGTTTGCCAGATGGATTCTATCTGCCTCTGGTACAAAGTCCCCTATATGAGCCGCCAGCTTCATCACTTCCAGAATGTTGGTGATCTTGCGGGGAATATTGTTCACGGCGCAGCATTTCAGTTCCTCATAGATTTCGCCCCGGAGCGGCAGATCGTCGGTCACTCTGCCGTCCGGTGTAAAGAAAGCACCATCGGCAAAGATGATTTTCCGGCTGCTCAGAAATTCATCACAGAACAGCGCCTCATTGATATTTGTGCCGTCAAACCAGATGGGCACATCTAAATTAGCTGATTTCCGTTTCGTCACGGGCATCCACCTCCTTTTCCGTCCGTTTCAGGCGTTCTTCCAGTCGGTCGATCATGCCGTCCTTTTGAAGCATATCCACAGTTTTCACACGAACCTCCAACTCCGCAAAGGTTAAAATATCTGCCAGATCCTCGATATAATCGAGCATCTGGCAGGCTTCCACAAAGCAGTCATCAATGGTATCCTCCGGCGTTTTGGGTGCGCACTGCACCTTCCAGCGCTCCAAAAGATGCAGATAATCGCACAATACCCGCTGACAATGCAGTTCCTCTCTCTGGAACGCCTTTGCCAGCGGATATTTCGGTTTCCGCAGCGCTGCCGCAGCCGGGGGCTTGTCCGGGTCGATCCCAAAGTCATACGCCAGCTTTTTCGCTGCGTCATAGCTGCTCAGGTTGAACAGCTTTGCCACAAGGTCGATCACATCGCCGCTTGTCCCGCAGCCGAAGCAGTAGAAATAATCCTCATTCAGCTTCATGCTGGGCGTGCGGTCGGCGTGGAAGGGGCAGCAGACCATGTTGCCTTGCCCGATTTTCAAGCCGTAGTGTTCGGCAGCTTGTCTCACCGTGGCCGCTGCCTTGACGCTTTCAAACAGATTCATACAAAATACCTCCGTAATTTTTTTGACAATTTCCTCTTGTCACCTGAATATACGGAGAAAAACGGGATGAGCCGGAAAATCCAGCATTTCCGCAAAAAAAGAAAAAGCCGCCCTGAATTCTTGCAAAAATGCAAAAATCGCAGGACGGCGATTATTCACAAGATATACCTTGATATTATTCCACTTATTGAATATAATGAAGTTAGTTTTGGGGAGGAGGTCGAACGCGCATGAAATACCTGTCAACCTTTGAAACAGCAGAGAAATGGGGTATCTCACACCGGCGTGTGAGCGTCCTCTGTAATGAGGGGCGCATCACCGGCGCACAGCGGGCAGGAAGCCGCTGGATTATCCCGGAGAATGCGGAGAAGCCCGCCGATGCCAGAATCCGAAGCGGGAAGTATATCAAAAAGCCGACAGAGGAAAGGGGGACATAAGCTATGACGAACACTTTTTTGCCCGGTACTGTCCGGGATCGGATTGCCGATCTGATGAAATACTACAAAGTATCTCAGACAGACCTTGCGCTGAAAATTGGCTGCGGTGACAGTTTGCTCAGTAGGTTTCTGACCGGAAAAACGGACAAGCTCGGAGACGAGAATATCATCCGTATTGCCAGAGCTTTTAATGTCTCCACTGACTTTCTTTTAGGCATAACCAATGTCCCTGATAAAAAGAATTATGCCATTGACGAGCTGGGCTTATCTGCACAGGCGGCAAGAAACCTCTATGCCGGAAAAGCAAACGCTCAGGTGGTCAATTACCTGCTGGAAAGTCCTCGCTTTCTTGATCTGACCTACATATTAGAGCAGTATTTCAACGATACGGTTGCCGCCGGGTATGCCGCGCAGAACCAGCTATATACGACTATCAGCAGCCTAACGCGGAAAACGGTAAAAACAGAAGCAGGCGAACAAACTGCACGGGACATCGCACATCTGAGAACATCGGTTTATCAAGCTGACCTTGCCACCATTGAAAATCAGTTTATGCTGGCGGTCAAGGAAGTGAAAAAAGAAATCGGCAATGACTTTGCTGCCATTCAGTCGATGACCGCAGAGCAAACCAAAAAAATGTTTACAGAGGTTGCAAAGGGACAGGATATGACAAATCCAACCATTACACCGGAGCAGGTATCTGAACTGATTATCGGCAGTGTGGCTGGCTTGGATGGTGTCAATCGGGATGCACTTAATACGCTTGGACAGGCGTTGACAGGCTTTTTCCAGACCACCTTAGAGCAAGCCTCATCACAGGAGAAGGATGATGAAGAAACAGGATAATGAGCAGCTTTGTGCACTGGCGCAGAAAGGGGACACAGAGGCTCGTGACCTTCTTCTGAAAAACAATCTGGGTTTCATCCGCAAAACCGCCAATGAGATTTATTTGAAATCCAATCTGGCAGAGAGCGATCTCAGTACAGGAACCAGCGATCTGGAACAGGAAGGCTGCCTCGGTCTGCTGACCGCCATCCCTCTCTTTGACAGCAGCAAGGGGATTAAGTTTCTGACCTATGCCGCACCGTTCATCCGCAACGCCATGACCGACCTGATACGAGATGTTTTCTCTCAATATGAGCAGAAAATGACCAGCACCACAGACGGACTTGCCTTGCAGAAAATCCGGTTGGATGAGATTCTTCCCGGTGAGGAGCGACTGCTGCGCATCGAAGCCATTGCCGATCCGACCGTCAAGTCTCCGGAACAGATTTATGTGGACAAAGAAACCATGCGTGAGCTGTACGAAGGTCTGGACAGGCTTTCCGAGCGTGAACAAGCCTATCTGCTGTACCGCTATGGCTTTACAGACGATGTGGAGCATACGATGATCGGCTCAGCAATTCATTTCAATCTGCGGGAGAGCCGCGCAAAGACGTTGGAAGATACCGCGATGGACAACCTCTGGCTGGAGCTACCGTGGTGGTTTTAGTGTGTCGCTGCGGCGGGACGAGCTTATATATACCTCTGCTTCCTTCTCCGGCCAGTCGGATTTTGGTTTTCAAAAATCCTGCATTTGTGTCACCTTGGTGTCACAAAATCCGCCTGTCCTACTGTCGCAGAAAAGTGTCTGTCACCCGCTATCTGCCCGTACAGCAGATGGCGAAGCCAACCCCTTTCCCGCGTCGGCCGGAAGCAAAGGTATAACACACTAGACTTTCCTACGGAAAATCGTGTGCCAACAGGGATGCTTCGCGCCCCTATTGGAAACCCAGCGTCAAAGGAGATTGCTCCCCTCTGCACTCCCCTTGTTTTAGTCGCCTATGAAGATGCAACTATATCACAGCTTGCACATTCATAGCCTCCTAAAACATAACCTTCCACAGATTTCATCCAGTGGGGAGATGAATTCTGTGGAAGGTTTTGTTTGTTATTATCCAACTTTGCTTCAAAAGTATCGAAGTTCCAGATGTTGTGAAAATACCTAGATATTATGATTCTTACTCGATGACACCATCTGTATCGAAGATATGATCTAGCTCATCTGTGTTTATCGCACAAGAAACCTTTTCACGGATTGCTGTTTTATACATATCTAGTCGTCTGAACTGATTTCTTCCCGCTGCATCCTTACCCATACGGATAAGCTGGATTCTACCGACACCCGGATTCTGTCTTGCGTATTCTGCAAAACCTTTAGCCTTTCCAAGATTGTCCTTAAAGTCTGCACTGTGTGGCTCAAGGATATCGATCACATAACCAAGGCGCTCATCTTCACGCACTATGATAAAATCGGGATAAGTTGGTTTAATCTCTCCGTTGATTTCATAGGGAATGCACAGTGCCCATGACGCTCTGGAAGGATTGCGAATCCAGCAGACAAAATCCTGCCGCTTTTCTTCCTCTGCAATCAGATCAGCCTCCCAGCCGTTTAGCTTCAGTTTCGCTGTTCCCGTGGTATCACTAACGAACAAGTGATCACGGTATTCTTTGCCACCAGCCTCATGTGGAACCTGTATTGTCTCTGGAAGGCGGAAGTTATGCTTGCTGACCACATCACCATCAGAGACGATGCTGTCGTAATCTCTGCGGATTTTCTCTGAGTTGATAGTGGCAATATATCTGCGATAATCATCATTCAGTCCGTGGAACCGGTTTTCCGCATAGGTATGAAGTCTGTTCATGCAGTTCTCGTCAGCAACAAAAAGAATGACGTCTATCTTAAAAGCCGTGAGGTCACTGAGGTCGCCATACTTATTGCCATATGCCATACCAATGCCTTCACGTCCCAACTTCACATCGGCAATCTGGAACTGACGTTCAATATCTGTATCGGTCGTCGTAAACATATCATGAACAGAATAGTTGTCCACAGTCTCGCCGAACGCATCAAAAATCTGCGTGGCCAGCTTGAACTGTTTTACCTGCTGCACAAGATCATCGTACTTGCCCGCAGCTTTCAGATCTTCCACATAATCACGAATTATCTGGACAATCTCATTCTGCACCTCTCTGATTGCCTCACGGTGCAGCTTGGACATACTAAGCAGGTGTGCCATCCGATATAGCGATTTGAGGTAATCGTTAATCCGGAGCGCTCTGACATTATAAGAAAGCAGACCGGCATCATTGATAAATTTCATAACCGCTTCACGGTCAAATAAATCCTCTACTTCTTCCTGCTGGCTATCTGGAGCCATAGTTTCGGGTGCAGTAACTGCGCTCGGCTGAGCATCTGCTGTCGTTTTAACATCCGTCTGAACGGTCTGTGTGCTATCGGCGCTCATTTGCTGGAAGGCATTTGTAGGCTGTGCGGGTGTCACTTCTGCTACATCCGGGATCTGTGTCTGCTGCTGTACCGGAGTAGGTGCACCCTGTGTATCCGTTATGGATACCAAAGCTGGCGCCTCGGTACCTTGATTTGCAAACACCTCCAAAGTCATCTGTCCCGGAATTGACATTTGCGTTTTCTTCTTCGGTTTAACAGTTAGTGTCTCGAAGCGTTTTCCAGATAGTGACTCGCCATATATGTCTGTCGGAATATCTCCACCCTCAGTGCTCTGCAATGCCTCCACGACATCTTTGACCGTTTCCTCGTTAAAATACGGTAAATACAGATGCACATCATTCAGGACATCATCGACCTGAATATGCATCTGCATCGGAGTTCTGACCATGCGTCCAAGGAGTTGGGCAATATAGGTAGCGTCATTCGCGTGTTTGAAGGACATCATGGTCTCTGCCCTTGGGCAATCCCATCCTGTAGACAGATTTTCTTTAAAGAACACAACACGGATATTTCGGTCATCTGCGATACGAGAAGGTTCCTCATAACGTACTTCAAACCCGTTTACCGTAAGGGAGGCAGTTGTTCCTCCGAAGGTGTGGACTACCTGACCGTTTTCCAGCTTGAATCCTGTCCGCTCCTCGATCTTTGCGATGCAATCATCCAGATTGGTATCGGTCAGCTTGCCCCCGGTTCCATTTAGCACCTGGATGATCAGAATTGGATTCACATAGGCGTAATGCTGCTCAAAACAATACTGCGTCCAATGTTCCCACTTTTCCTTCCAGTCGTCTGCTGCCGCCTGCAGGATAGCCATATCGTTGTTGACCGCACTGGCCTCTGGGTAAGTGATGACAATGCGGTCTTTCAAAAGTCCGGATGCTCGCACTTCATCCGCTGTGACAATGGACTTATGTATGGTTGAGGATGTACCCTCGACCAGAGCATTGAACCGTTGAGTCGTCGCAGACATACCAATCACCACTGGCATCGGCGGAATATGATCCTCATCGCTACCCTTGATAAATTTCTGCATGATTGTCGTGGCCTTGCTGGCCTCACGTCCCTGCATGCCGCGGTGTGCTTCATCTATGATAAAGTACAGCCTGTCGCTCTTTTCCCGAACAGTATTTGCAAGCGTCTGCCAAATTGTATAAGTCCTGCCATCGCCATTTTTCGTTAGCTTGGAGGTAACCGACAGCTTCTGCGTATTCAGAAAATAAACATGACCGTCCTCAAATACCTCTTTATCAAAGGATTCCTCGGAAACTGTAACGCACTGCGACAACTTGATCTTATCAGCCTTGGAGTCGATCTTTTGCTTTGACTGCTCGTTCAGCTGAGGCGAATCCGAAAGCCAGACGATGATTGCATCCTGCTGCTCCATATACTGTTCATCACCGAAAAGAATAGCCTCAATCAGCGCGGACATAATGATGGTCTTTCCGGCTCCGGTTGGAGCAGTAAAGGAAACCACCTGCGGCGCATGTGTTCTGTGATAGCTACCCATTGCCTCCGCAGTCTTCATACGGATATCAGCAAGCGCTCTTTTCTGAAAAGGGAATAATTCTACTCTCATGGTTACCTCCCCGTATTGATCCTGAAATTATCCAGATAGTCTCTGTAAAGTTGATAGCAGTCTTTGCCATCGTAGGTACGGATCATCGACCGGTATGCTGTCTCTGAATCCGTTACAATGAAAACTGTCTGGATTTCTGGATGCTGGCTCAATTCGGCATCGAACTCTGAATAATATATTTCATCTACCAGAACAGCCATTTTGTTTTGCGGCAAGATCAGCATGTTCGGAAGATCATCGTTTCCAAGAGCCGGACACTTGCCAACAGCTCCGCCCTTCATCCAGAGCACCGGAAGGAGCTCTCTGAACTGTCTGCCAAGAGCTACGGAAGTCTTGTCGAGGAAGCTCAATTTGAAGAAGGCTGCGTTTGCCTTAAATCCATCAGCCATTTTTATCTCACAAAGTTCTGGATACATCTGCCTTTTACCTTTACGATAAACAGTTGCCTTTGTCGGCTTCCCTGTGGTTTTCGATACAACAGCTATGGATTCATCTACTTCATAGCAGTCACTTTCAAATCCATAGTAACCCTCTAAAGGTTTTCCCTCGATATCTCGGCCTGTCATGCTGGCCACAGTACGAGGCCATGTCACATGCCGAGCAATTCCAAGGGAATCCCACTGGGGATCACCGGGCTTCAGTCCCTTCTGTGTCAGCTCTTTTGCCTCATCTACTGAGACTTCGTTGTTTGTGACTAAAATGCATCTTCTATTTCCATCATCAACCGCATTAAGCAAATTGACAGCATGAAGCGTCGTTCCAGATCCCGCAAAAAAGTCAACAACAAGAGCGTTCGGTTTATTTGCCAAGAAGAAACGAATAGTATCATGAACTGCATATATCGACTTTGGGAATGTGAATCTACTTGTTCCAAAGAACGATTTAAGAAGGTTTGTCCCGCCAGTACTTGCATCGTGTGACCCAATCCGCCACTGTGTTCCCGTAACAAGAGAGCGCACTTCGGTATCTGAAATTATAGAGCCATCTTCGCGATATCCTGTAATCTCATAAATCCCTGACGTTACTTTAGCAATTTCACCTTTTTTTAGATAATAGACCGGAATGCTGTTATCCTTCTTCTTTCCGAGCATTACAAAACCTTGCTTAATTAGCTCACGCAAATTAGTATTTGCAATCTGCCAGTTTCCTTCTTCTCCGTCTCTGCGAAGAGGCCATACTGCAAAGGTTCCTTCTGGCGCTACAACCTCCTCACGGTTCGTTCCATAATAAGGTTCTCCGACGGAATGAATCTTCTTCCCGTCATTAAAAACAAAAATGGGATAGAACTGATTTACGCTATCTTTTCGCAAATAATTTGATCCAGATCTTATCAGCATAGACCAGCGAAGGTGTGTAACCCTTGTATCGTTTTCATTGACATTTACACGCCACTCATCGCTTAGAGGCAGTCTATTAACCTTTGAACTTCCAAACTGAATAACAAAAATGTATTCATCGACACGTGCAAAGCCATTATCTCGTGCCACGCCTCTCGAATTTGTAAGAGTTGATATCATCTGAATACGTGCATCAGGGAACATTTCTTCGAGCAAGCACCCAAGATGCAAATACTCCTTCTCATCAATAGTGACGAGTAATACAGAGTCTTGTGGATTCAACAGTTTCTTTGCGAGCTTCAGACGCTTCTCCATCATGGAGAGCCATTTGCTATGGCGATAAGCGTCAGAACTATCCACATAATCGTTATTATATTTCCAGTCCTTTGCGCCGGTATTGTATGGCGGATCAATATATATGCAGTCCACCTTTTCTGCGTAGAGATACTCCAAAAGCTGTAGGGCATGGTAATTGTCTGCCTCAATCAGCGTATGCCAAAGACCGCTATCCGGAGCGTTCTCCACGGTGTCCAAAGGTTTAAGTGTCGGGTAAATCGGCTCACCAAACTCAGCCACTACTACAAAATCATCCAGCTTGAAGGTCTTCTGCTCGTGTGTCTCGCGGCGGTCGCAGAGTACCTCATCACCGTCCATCTTTACGACAGTATAGATGTCGCTCACATATCCGGTCTTCAGCGCGACCTTGGAGCCGACACGAATTGGCACGTCATAAAGCGGCGTGCACTCCGGCAGATGCTCTTCAAACACAAGCCCGAACTTTTTTTGTTTCATTAGTTTATCTGTTTCCTGCAAAATCCTATCCCTGAGTGTTGGATCGTTGATCTGCCGGATCAAGTCTTGTAATAACGCCACTGTTTCCACCTCATTCTTCTGTGATCGTCTTTTCCTTTATGTGATAATCAATGCCGCGCTCTTGACAGAAGGCCGTCACCTCTGCTGCGCATTCATTGTAAAAGTGCCTTTGTCCTTCATAGGCGTTTGCTGTCTTGCTGTAATTCGTTCTGCCGAAGATGATCCTGTCGGTAAATGCTACAGCTTCCAAGATTTCGCGTAAATTCTGCTCTATCATGTTCGGTGTTGGATACGGTTCTATGCTCACCCACGTCTTGCAACCAACTTCGTGAAGCGCTCTCAGCGCTGCCAGTCGGTCTGCACAGGGAACAGCTCCCGGTTCCATCTGTTCCCGGTATGCTTCATCCAGCGTTATCAACGTGATCCCATATTCATTTTCCGGAGAAAGTTCCGCCAATTCTATGGGAAGCAATCCCTTCGTCAATGTAGTGCATTTGATACCGGCCTCGTTCAGTTTTCGGATAGCCGCAATGCTCATCTGGGACACCTCTGGATATCCTTCCATGAACGGATCTGTGGTAAAGCAAAGCTGCACAGACTGAATCTTATCTCTGAGCCTCGGTATCTCTTTATCCAGCAATTCAAGCGTGTTTGATACAAGCACTGGCTCAAGCCAGCTCTCGTAATCCTTAATTTGCCCGAATCGCTTCTTCATCAGGAATGCATAACATGGATATTTGCACCCATGTGCACACCCCTGCACGTGATTCATTGTGTAGTCACCATACTCTACCCCTGTTTGATAAAGCATGGATTTTCGTTTTATCGTCTTCAAGGTGCTTTCATCCTCCGCCTACTTGTTCTTTAATATGTAGTCTGCCATCCGCAGTGCAAGTCCCTGCGCTTTCGGACTCTCACTCGCAACGGCAAAGCAGAATAGGAACATCGGCGAGTTCCTGCTGTTCCTGAAAATCCGCGCATGCTTTGACACACATGGAAAGATTGTCCCAAGTCGAGAGAGGATATACTCCTTTATGTGATTTGGATTTGCGTCCTTAACCATCCGTTCGCCATCGCTCTGTCCGGGCTCCGGGAACAAGTCAAAAAGCGTCATCTGGGGATCTTTCTTATAGAATTCCTTCCTCCATCCGGCATCTCCAAGCAATCGATCTATGCAATCCTCCCATTTATCGTACTTTCCGTTTTTCGGCAGCATACGTTCAAGTGCAGAGAACGGAAACAGGTACCATACGTCTATCGATTTCGTCTGTGCTACATTTTCAAGCGTAGCCCAATTTACCTGTGTTGCATATGGATCTAAGAACAGCAATCCTCTGTTATATCTCCAGTCTACGTTGCTAATAATCTCCGCGAGCTTATCATTCGCATCGCCGCAGCAAATTGTAACAATTCTCCTCATCTGCGGAAACTCGGAGTTTATCATATTCTGAAGTTCCCCTGCCTTCTGAGAGTCCGCTTCTATGAAATAGTAATGATCGAACTTCTTTTCAGACGCCAGTGCACGCTTAGCAGAGCCCACAAGAAACTGCCCGCCGTCACTGGTCTCGATCTCACCAGTTCCAGCAAAGGCATCTATATAAATCTTCTTAAACTTCTGATTTTGCAGTGCAATCAGGTATGCGTCCAGGTCGCTGGTGAAGATATTCAACTTCTTCTCAGTCCAATTGCCACCAAATTTCTGCGACGTTGCCATAAATTCCAATCACCTCATCTATTTGAAACTCAATCTCAAGAAGAGAAAGAGATCACCGTTTCCTTCTTTCCTGTATCAGGATTCACAATCTGCTCTATCTTCGCGCCAAAGAAATCGGTCAGATCGCTCTTTACCTCATTGCGAAATCCCTCTGACGGGAAAATCGGGTGGTTATCCAGAAGTTCCCACATCTCATCCAGCGGCACCTGCTTTCGGCCTCTAAAGCTGCGCTGCAGGTATTTCGCTATATCGATAACATGCAAGCAGCTTTCATCTTCCTCTTCAGCAATCTCACCGAAAAGGTTAAATGACAACTGCCTGTTCTCAACCGAGTGCTTGGTAGAGGACTGTGCGCCAAATACCTTCCAAGCACTCTTCTTGTAGAGCTTAAATCCCTCCTTGTTGCTCGTGCAATGAATCAAATTGTAGACGAGCGAGTTCTGCGTGTTATAGAACGGAAATGCCGATACGTAGTACCTGCGAGCTCCTTTCAGTGAATTTATGATTTCTTCCACTCTAGCCTCATAGGCCTTCTTGTCACTTCCGTAAGGCACCAGTTTCTCAAAGTCTTCCAGATAAGTGTTCTCGTACTTTGCCTTTGTCGTTTTCTTCTTGGCGCTTGTGATCGCCCGCACCGGATCTGAAACCATGTGATTAATCATAACTTCACCCCAGTTACGGAAAAACGGTAGAAGTGCTTCCCAGTCAATAGTCGCATCATACGGATCGTAGAGCAGGAAATAATGCAGGTGCCCAGTTCCATATAACTGTGGTCCGATAGTTCGGAGTAGCTCGTGCGCATCACCACAAGAGGTGACAACCTTAAAATTGCGCTCATCCTGTGGAAGATGCTTTTTTAGCTCATCTACGCGCGCTTTATCCTTGTCATTCAAGTAAATGTGTATATTTTTCTCCGTATAGCTTCTTGATGCTTCCCTAAGTGCCTCTGAGACGCGTACGCTGTACCTTTCACCAATTGTCCGGCATCGTCGGTGTATACACCACTGTTGCACATACAGTCTATAAAGATCAGCCCATTGCAAGACTCAGTCAGCAGCAACTTCTGTGCCCACGATTTGATGTACTCTTCTATCAGCTCAAATTTTTTTATTGTGTGAGGGCTAGCCTTGCTAATTATGTTTTTCTTTTTTGCCGCCATACCATCCACCTCTTATTCAACGATGCCTTCTTGGGAAAAAATCAGCTTTCGGATATTCCCAATATCGCAGTTCCGTGTTTTACGCACCTTCGTTAGCATTCTTATACTGACAGTTTAACCTTTAGACAGCTTGTTAGCGAAAGATCATTTGGTACCGACCGCCACCTGCAATTTCTTTCAAAAGGCATTTACAAAATCATACCAAAGTGCTTCAATGCTTCCATAATCGCATTTTCCTTATCCAGCGGGCATTGGGGCTGTTTGGCGTTTTCAGACTTCGGCTTGTTATAGTTCTCGCGCTCAATGATGCCGTACTTCTGCTTCACCTGTGCGATATAGAGATGGCTGACCTTCAAGCCATTATGTTCCAGAACATACGCTTTGATTTCCTCATAGGTTGCCTTTTTCTCCGCAGCGGTCAAATCCAACTCGTCCATCTTCACTTCGATCTCGATATGTTCCTTACTTTGAAGTTTGGACAATAGACATACCGTCTCGACGTGGGCGCACCTCGGGAACAAGTCCGCCGCGGCGGCGGTTTTCAGGGTGTAGCCCCGCTCTTTCAGCAGCGCCACGTCCCGCGCCAGCGTTGCGGGGTCACAGGAGACGTAGACGATGCGCCGGGGGGACATGCGGTGAAGGGCTTCGATGGTGTCCGCGTTCAGGCCCTTTCTCGGCGGGTCAACGACCACCACGTCCGGCCTGACGCCGCTTTTTTCCAGCTCCAGCGCCGCCTGACCGGCGTCGCCGCAGAAAAATTCCGCGTTCGTGATGCCGTTCCGCACCGCGTTGTCCCGGGCGTCCTCTACCGCCTGAGGGACGACCTCTACGCCGATGACCTTTCCCGCCGCGCCCGCCATGGCCAGCGTGATGGTGCCGACGCCGCAGTACAGGTCCAGCACCGTGTCGGCCTTGGTGATCTCCGCCTGAGAAATCGCCATCTGGTACAGCCGCTGCGCCTGATGGTGGTTTACCTGATAAAATGACCGGGGGGACAGGCGGAAATTCAGGCCGCAGAGGGTGTCCTCAATATAGCCGGGGCCATGGAGGGTGAGAAAGCGGTCGCCCAGCACGGCGTTGCCCCGCTTCGTGTTCACGGACAGCACCAGCGTGGTAAAGCCGGGAATCCCGCCCAGCCGCTGGACGAGCGCCTCCGGCCGGGGGATTTTTTCCCCGTTCACCGCGAGACACACCAGAATCTGCCCGGACACCGCGCCCCGGCGGACGTAAATGTGCCGCAGAAGCCCCTTGCCGGTGGTCTCGTCGTAGACGCTGACCCGGTATTGGTTTACATAATCAATTACCGCATCCTTCGCGGCGTCGATCTCCTCCGGGAGAATGCGGCAGCGGGCGTTTTCCACCACGTCGTGGGTGCCCGCCCGGTAGAATCCGGCGTAGGCGCGTCCTTTTTTCACCGCCACCGGGTACTGCGCCTTGTTGCGGTAGCCGGGGCAGTCGGGGGCAGCGAGGATGGGCACGTCCGCCAGATTTTCGCCGCCGATGCGGTTCAGGCAGTTTTTCACTCGCTCGGCTTTCAGCCGGGTCTCCTCGGCGTAGTCCATGTGCCAGAAATCGCAGCCGCCGCAGAGCTTGGCGACCTCGCACTCCCGGTTGACCCGGTGGGGGGACTTTTCCAGAATCTCCACAATTTTCCCCGCCGCCCACGTCTTCTGCGCCTTCTCCACCCGGACGCGCACCTTTTCCCCGGCGACGGCGTTGGGGATGAATACAGCGCAGCCCTCGATGTGGGCGACGCCCTGTCCTTCAGCGGTGTAGTCCGTGATCTCGGCTTCGTAAATCTGGTTCTTGATTAGCATGGCATTCCTCACAAAATGGTTTCCATGTGGATGTTCCGGGGTCTCAGCCCCTGCTTTTCGTAGAAGTGCATGGCGCTGTCATTGCCGCACCATACGTTCAGCGTCACCGTGCGGCAGCCAATTCTCCGGGCGTAGGCCACGGTGTGGTCGTACAGTGCCTGCCCCACGTGCTTGCCCCGGCAGGCTTCGTCCACGCACAGGTCGTCAATGTACAGCGTGCGGTCGTCTAAGAGCACCGGGTCGTTTTCCCGAACCTGCAAAATGCAGAAGCAGTAGCCCAGCACCTTCCCGTCCTCCACGGCGACGAAAATGGGGCGGGTGTCATCGGTGAGCATCCGGGCGAGGGTCTGCTCGTCATATTTCTGCGCGCCTGCCCGGAACAGGTCGGGACGGATGCGGTGGTGGACTTCCCCCACCTCAAGCAGCAAGTTAATCATACCGGGAATATCCCGGTTTTCGGCAAATCGGATTTCCATAATAATTACCCCTTTCAAAATCGCTGTTTGCGAGGGGCGCAGACAGTTTATTTTTTGTAGTTTACCACATTTTCCCCTGCCGGTAAAGTCCGGGGTTGAGAAAAGGCGAAAAAACTGATATGATACCCCCAAAGGATGGGATGGATATGGATTACGGAAACTGCAATCTCTGCCCCCGGCGGTGCGGCGTGGACAGAACGGCGGGGCAGCGGGGCTTCTGCGGTTGCCCGGATACCGCCCTCGTGGCCAAGGCCATGCTCCACAAATGGGAGGAACCGGCGCTGGCGGGGGCTGGGGGAAGCGGCGCGGTTTTCTTCGGCGGCTGCACGCTCCGGTGCCGCTACTGCCAGAACGCCGCCATCAGCGGCGGCGCGGTAGGGAAGGCCACGGACTCCGCCGGACTCAGGCAGCTGTTTGAAGACCTCATTGCCCAGGGGGCGGAAAACATCGACCTTGTAACCCCCACCCACTTTCTGCCCACGATCCTCCCGGCGCTGCGGCCGAAACTGCCCGTGCCGGTGGTGTACAACTGCGGCGGGTACGAGCGGGTGGAGACGCTGCGGGTGCTGGAGGGGTGCGTCGATATTTACCTCCCCGACCTCAAATACGCGGATGCCCGTCTGGCGGGGCAGCTGTCCGGGGCGGCGGACTATTTTCCCGTTGCCGCCGACGCCATCCGGGAGATGGTGCGGCAGGTGGGTGCGGTGCGCTGGGAGGGGGAGAAGGTCACCCGGGGCGTCATCATCCGCCACCTGATCCTGCCCGGAAATGTGGAAAATTCTCTGCGGGTGCTGGACTGGATCGGGGAGAATTTCGCCCCCGGGGAGGTGCTGGTGAGCCTGATGCGCCAGTACACGCCCATGGGCGGACTTCCCGCCCCCTTCGACCGCCGGGTCACCGATGAGGAATACGACGCAGTGCTCAGCTGGATGTATCTGAACGAATTGGAAGGCTTCACGCAGGAAGCCGAGGCGGCGGACACCGGGTTCATTCCGGATTTTCTGGCTGATTAACACAGGAAACAGGCCGTTGATTGCCACTTTTGTGGATACCAACGGCCTGAATTTGTTGCTTTCACTTCTTCAGCTCATAAAATTCTTTTACCAGTCTCGTGATACACTCGACTGCTTTCGCTTTGCATATACCCCAACATACCGTCTGTATAATTTGACCCTTTTTCGTCGTGGCATCTCTTTAATCTGTCTTGGTAAACAAGCGTTTTTCCTCTTAATAATTGGCATATTTCATCAATTTTGGAATCTTCTACCACGAAGGCGGCAATACCATTCTTTTCTAATCTTAATTGGGCAGCAAGACAGTTGAAAAGATAATAAACATCATAAACATTACACTTATCGCTTTTTAATTTTGAAAGAATTTCTTCCACAAATAACCTGTCCAATTCAAGTTGAGGGCATTTAGCGGCAAGTTTATTATAACATTCTATGCTGAAATTAAAGGCGTGAAGGGAAGTAACATCTCTGGGATCACTACAAATTTTATACAACCCAGTGCCTTCGAGATAATCAATAACTTCGTTATAATAAATTGCTATTTTTAATCTTTGTTCAGTTGTACTAACTATACTCATGAATCTCCGCTCCCGTTTCCATCGTAATACGGAAAATACTTTACCACTCTCCGCAGCGAATCAGTTCCTCAAACACCGGCAGGCTCTTCTGAATCATTTCCAGACTCACGCAGTAGCAGATGCGGAAATATCCCGGGCAGCCGAAGCCGTCGCCGGGGACGACCAGCAGGTCTTTCTTCTTCGCCGCGTCGGAAAATGCGTTGGCGTCGCCGCCGGGAGCTTTGATGAACAGATAGAACGCGCCGTCGGGCTTCGCCATTTCGTAGCCCATCCGGGTCAGCCCCTCGTACAGCGCCTTGCGGTTGCGGTCGTAGCTCTCCAAGTCCGGGCGCAGATGGGCGCATCGGGCGATGACCTTCTGCCACAGGCTGGGGGCGCAGACGTGGCCGCCCGCCCGGGCAGCACCTGCAACGGCGGAATACAGCGCCTTGCCGTCCGTGGCCTTCTGGGGCACATACACATAGCCGATTCGTTCGCCGGGGAGGGACAGAGACTTGGAATAGGAATAGCAGATGACGGTATCCCGGTAAATTTCCGGCAGGAACGGCACCTCGACCCCATAGGCCAGCTCCCGGTAAGGCTCGTCGGAGACGATGTAAATGGGGTGGCCGTACTCCGCGGCCTTGCTGTTCAGGATTTCCGCCAGCGCCTGATAGGTCTCCCGGGTGTAGACCACGCCGGAGGGGTTATTGGGGGAGTTGAGGATGACCGCCTGCGTGCTGGGCGTGATCATCTGCTCCATGGCGGTCAGGTTGATCTGGAAGGAGGGGATGTCCGCCGGGACGACCTTGAATTCCAGCCCCGCCTCCTGCGCGAAGGGTTTGTATTCCGGAAAATAGGGCGCGACCGCCAGAATTTCCGCCCCCGGGACTGCCAGCGCCCGGAACACGCTCACCAACTCCGGCGCCGCGCCGCAGCCGATGAAGAATTCCTCCGGAACGGTGGACACGCCGTAGCGGCCGTTCAGGTCGTCGGAAATGGCCTTGCGGGTGGCGTAATCGCCTACGGCGGAGGTGTAGCCGTGAATCAGCAGGGAATCGGTGTCGTCGAGGATCTGGCGCACCGTCTCGTCCACCTCCTTCGGCGAGGGGATGGAGGGGTTGCCCAGGGAATAGTCGTAGACGTTTTCCCGTCCCACAACGGCGGCGCGCTGGCAGCCGTATTCAAACAGGTCCCGGATGCAGGAGCGGTTGGCCCCCAGAGCATAGGCGGATGGATTCAGCATATTGTTACCTCCTGTGGTGAAATCATTTTGCGTTTTGATACGAAATCAGAATATGGCTCGGCGCAAACAATACCGCGGCAATGGTCAGGAGAATCGACCGGCTCATAATCCCGCTGAACAGGAACAGAACGGAGGGGATGATGGACAGCGCCAACGCTCTGAAAACGCTGCTTTTCCGGAAACAAACCGCCCAGATCACACAGTAAAGCGTGACCAGCACGGCATCTACAACCAGATATACGGCAAACGCTTCGTCAGACCACCACCCGAACCAGGTTCCCGGAATGTTGATGATCATAAATCCAAAGCAGCCGAACCTGCCGATTTGTTCCACGGTTTCCACAGATTTGTTGTTCCATTTGTTCACGAATCCGTCCTTGCACTTCATCGCAAACAGAATATTGGGTATCATGATGACTGCCGCCATGACCAGCCCGAAAACATTCAGCCATTCCATAGGGGTACTACGCCTCGTACAGCGGCTTGACGGGGTTATAGGGCTGGGGCTTATAAGTAATGGAGCTGATGGGCTTGCCCTCGATGCCGTATTTGGGGTTGTAGCCAAAAAGGTTTACATAACGCCCAAGATCGTTCTTTTCCTTCTCCATTTCCTCCATCACCGCCACGGTGGCAAGCACGTCGTCCACCGCCCGGTGGGAATTGACCACCTTCCCGGACAGGCCGTAGACCTCAATGGCACTGCACAGCCGGTGGGGGTAGCTGTGGCGGTCGCGGTAGACCGTGAGCAGGTCCAGCTTGTCCTTGCCCTTGAGCACGGCCGGGTCGCCGTCCCGCAGAAGCATATAGAATAGAAAACTCAGGTCAAAATGGGCGTTGTAGGCCAGCAGCAGGGTGTTGCCCTGAATCATCTCCGCGATGTCCCGGCAGACTCTGGTCTTGGGAAGTCCCCGTTCCCGCAGATCTTGGGTGGAAATGCCGGTCAGCTCCTGAATTTTCGGCGGCACAAACCCGCCGGGGGACAGGGCGACCAGCTGGTCGTACTCCTGCACCACCTTCGGCGTTCCGTCCACCCGCTCCAGCACCACGGCGGCAAACTCAATGATCTCGTCCCGGTTGTAAAGCAGGCCGGTGGTCTCGGTGTCGAACAGCACCAGACGGTCGTATTTGGAAAACAGCGTCTCAAATTTGGGCATAGTTCTCTCTCCTGTATGTCCTTAATGCAGCAGCGCCATGGCTCGCTGCGCCTTGCTTTTCGCTTCCGGGGTCAGGTTGAATTCCTGCGCCAGAGCTTCGGCAAAGGCAGTCGCGGTGGCTTCTTCGCCGGATTTCAGCTCCACTTCCACTTCAGCGAAGGGAAGCGTCTTCCCGCCGCCCATCAGCGCCCCCTCGTCCAGCGCCAGCTCCACGGTGCAGCGTTCCAGAACGATCTGCTTTGCCAGACGGGTGAACCGGGCGGCGCAGGCTTCCGTCAGGCCGCCTGCCGTCAGGGGCAGCAGGTCTTCCGGTGCGCCGAGTTTACATAACTCTTTCGCTGCCAACCCGATATCGTCACATGGGGTTTCCCACTCTCCCCGGCTGCCGTCAGGGAGGGGCGTTTTCAGGGTGCAGACGGAGGTCCCGTTTTCGTACCGGCGTCTGAGCATCCAGCGCCGGCGGCTCAGGGCGGCATCCAAAGTGTCATAATAGACCGTTTCCATCCGGATCTCGGAAAAATCCCCGAATGCTGCCCGGATGGCGGCAATCATCCCGGAATCCGCCCGGTATTTCAGTTCAAATTCTCGTCCCATGGCCGTCATCAATTTCCTTCCAGCTTCCTTAATTACAGGTCATTATACACCCATCCCGCCTCCGATGCAAGAAACTTTCTCACCATTGCGAATCCGACAGCATAATTTTTCTCGGCGTGATAGGATTTTCCCATCACTAAGGAAAGGCTGTGGTGGAAATGATTGCATCCATGGAAACGTACCTGCGGCGGGGGTGGCGAACGTGCCAAAAGCTGCTGCTGAACCCCAAAATCCGCACGGGAGGGGTCGTCCTCCTGTGCGGCGGCAGCGGATTTCTGCTCAGCGCGGCCAGTCTGGGTAATTACCCTCAGCCGCTTGCGATGGGGCTGATTTTAGCCATGAGCGGCTGGCACGCGGCGGTCATGAGTCTGGGGGCCATGCTGGGCTACTGGGTCTTCTGGGGGATCGCGGGATTGCAGGGGCTGGTGTGGTCGGCCTCCGGCGGACTGCTGGCGCTGCTCCTTGCCCGGCACATTCCGGAGGAACAGCCGCTGATCTTCCCTGCCATTTCCGCGTTTCTGACGGCGCTGACCGGACTGCTGTTCCAGCTGGTGCTGCGGGATACCGTGCCGGTGCCGGTCTATTTCCTGCGGATTGTCCTCGCCGCCGGGGCGGGACTGCTGTTCCCCGTGGCGCTGCGCAGACGCACCGCCGTCACCGACTGGCTGGTGGGCGGCGTGGCGGTGCTGGCGCTGGCGCAGGCTTCACCGACGCCTTATCTTGGATTGGGGTATCTCGCGGCAGGCGCGCTGGCAGTTGGCAGCGCTTTCCCCGCCGCGGTGCTTGGAGGGTTGGGGCTGGATCTGGCGCAGGTGACGAACATTCCCATGACGGCGGTACTGTGTCTCGCGGGCGTGATCCGCATGATCCCCTTTGAGCGCAAGTGGATGCGCTGTCTCGCGCCGGGGGCGGCGTGCATGGTGGTAATGGCGATCTGCGGCATCCGGGATTATACGCCATTGCCGGGGCTGATTCTCGGCGGCGGGCTGGGCATTCTGATGCCGCCCTCTCAGGAGACCGCCCGTCGCCGGGGAGAGACGGGGCTGGCTCAGGTGCGGCTGGAGCTGGGGGCGGAAGTTCTCGGCGTCACCCAGCAGCTTTTTCTGGAGACCGCGCCGCCCCCCGTTGACGCTTCCGCCGTGCTGCAAAAAGTGCGGCAGCGCGCCTGCGGCAGCTGCTCCGCCCGGAACAGCTGCCCCCAGCAGTCGTCGCTGGACGTATCGCTGCTGCAAAACCCGCTGGAAGCCCAATGCCGCAAGTCGGGGCGACTGATCCCCGAGCTTCGCCGGGGGCAGGAGCAATTAAAGCTTCTGAAAGCCGACAGCGCCCGGCAGTCGGAGTACCGGGCGGCGATGGTGCAGCAGTATCAGTTTCTGGGAGATTTCCTGCGGGGGCTTGCCGACGATCTGCCCCGCCGGGGGCAGCGGCCGAGGGCCTGGTTTCGCGCTGAGGCCGCCGCCCGCAGCCGCAGCAAGGAGCTTGCCAACGGCGACCGGTGTCTTGCCTTTCCGGGGCCCGAGTGCCGGTATTACGTCCTTCTCTGCGACGGAATGGGTACCGGGCTGGGCGCCGCTCAGGAGGGGCAGTCGGCAGGGTCGCTTCTGCGGCAGATGCTCACCGCCGGGTTTCCGGCCGCCCACGCCCTGCGCACCCTCAACAGCATTCTCGCCCTCCGGGGCAGTGCCGGGGCGGTCACGGTGGACTTGGCGGAACTCTATCTCGACACCGGCCACGCCACGTTATACAAGTGGGGCGCCGCCCCCAGCTGGCTGCTTCGCCGGGGCAGTGCGGAAAAAATAGGGACAGCCACCCCACCGCCGGGCATTTCCGTAACGGAAAGCCGGGAAACGGTGGAGAAGCTGTCCCTGCGTCGGGGGGAAGCGCTGGTATTGCTCAGCGACGGCGTGGATGGAGAGGGGATTTCCCGCCGGTCTGACCTGACTCCGGACATGCCGCCTGGGGAGCTGGCAGCAAAAATTCTGGAGTATGGCCGCGGGAAGCAGATGGACGACGCCACGGCGGCAGTCATCCGGCTCCGTCCCACGAGCCTGCAATCATAGTAGCACAACCGCGGCGCAGATTTTGTCGAAACACAACATGTGGGACTGAAAAAAGTGGAAAAATCACAAGATGTAGGTGATGTTAGGGAAGGGGGGAAGGAAACCGCGCATTTTGCGTGAGAAACCGGGTATCAGCGGAGGATAGACCACATTACCTCATTCAAAAGGGACGCCCTCAAGTGGGGCAAACAAAGGGTGCTATCTCCGCTTTCCAGCAGCTCACAGAGTTTCAGCGTCTCCCTTGCCTCTCCCTTTAGGAGATGTGGTCGCGCGCAGCGAGGACGGAGAAGGTAAATGGGGGTGCGTATATTGACAAAAGAAATGGAGCGTATCTGTACTGATACGCTCCATTTCCTGTTTTCCGCCCCCCATCAAAAGAGAGGGCGTCGTGCGTGTCGGGCAATGCCCCCGATTTCCGCTTTCCCCGATTGACACCGCCCCGGATTCGGGGTATACTGAGTTTCAGAGAGGTGACTCTATTATGAAAGATACTATTTTATCCGTCATTCGTCTGATCGCTACCCCGGTGCTGCTGATGGTGCTGGGTCTGATCCTGCTGATTCATCCGGACTCCGCCTCCGCCCTTGTGGCGCAGATTCTGGGCTGGGTACTGCTGATCGCAGGCGTCGTGTTCGCCGTCAGCGCCATCGCCGGACACTTTGACACCGTGGGGAAGGTGCTTTCCGCCGTCTGCTGCTTTGCCGTGGGCGCGTGGCTTCTGCGCAACCCCCTGATGCTGGCCGCGGGATTGGGTCGTCTGGCGGGTATCCTGCTGGTCGTCCGGGGTGTTCAGGACATTCTGAACGCCAGCCGGTACCATTACGGCATTCTTCCCGCCGTCATTACCACGGTTCTGGGCGCGGTGCTGATCGCTCTGCCCATGGCCACCTCCCGGTTCGTCATGAGCCTGTGCGGCCTGCTGGTGCTGATCGTGGGCATCGCCATTCTGGTTGACCGGCTGAAAAACCGCCGCCCCAAGGAACCGTCGGAATCCGACATCATCGACGCGCTGTGAAAATCGTGTCCTGTGCCCTCGACGGGAGAACTGGCCACGAGGCGGGGCGGGCGCTGCTGGCGGCGCTTTATCGGGAGGAAACCGGGCATGAATTGCCGCCCATCGCCGTAAAAGCAGGGGGAAAGCCCTATTTCCCCGGCAGTGACTGGCAATTTTCCATTTCCCACACCCCTCGGCGGGCGTTCTGCGCCCTGTCCCGCCGGGAGATCGGCATTGACGCCGAGGAGCTTGACCGGAACGTAAACCTCGCCCTAGCGGAGAAAATTCTGTCTCCCAACGAAAAGGCGCAGTTCGACGCCGCCCCGGACAAGCGCCGGGCGCTGCTGACCTTCTGGGTACTGAAGGAAGCGCAGGTCAAGCGCACCGGAGATGGGCTGCGGGGATACCCCAACGGGACAGATTTCTCCCTGAACGACCCCCGGGTCACAGAAATGGACGGCTGTCTGGTGGCCGTTATTGAGTAGCTTACTGTAAGGAGAGCTTATGCTGTTTGACACCCACGCCCATATGGACGACCGCGCCTTTGACGCCGATCGGGAAACGCTTCTGTCCGTCTTTCCGGAGCAGGGCATCGGGCTGCTGATGAACCCCGGATGCAGTCTCACGTCCTCCCGGGCGGCTTCCGCTCTGGCGTCCCGGTATGACTACATCTACGCCGCTGTCGGCTCCCACCCGGATGCTGCCGACGAGGTAAACGATGTCACTCTGGAAGAATACCGCACATTATGTAAACTGAATCCCAAAATCAAGGCCATCGGTGAGATTGGCCTTGACTACCATTATGAAGACATCCCGCGGGAGCGTCAGCAGGCGGCGTTCCGCGCCCAGATGGCGCTGGCGCTGGAACTGAATCTGCCCGTCATCGTCCATGAGCGGGAAGCCCATGAGGACGGCATCCGCATTGTAGAAGAATTCCCGGAGGTCACGGGGGTGTTCCACTGCTATTCCGGCTCGGCGGAAATGGCCAAATGGCTGATCGCCCGGGGCTGGTACATCGGCTTTACCGGCGTTCTGACCTTCAAAAACGCCCGGAAAGCGGTGGAGACTGCCGCCGCCATTCCCTTGGACCGCATCGTTCTGGAAACCGACTGCCCCTATATGTCCCCGGAACCCTTCCGGGGAAAACGCAACGACCCCGGAAAGCTGTACCGCATGGCCGAGCGTCTGGCAGAGATCCGGGGGATTTCCGTGGAGGAAGTCCGCGCCGCCACCATGGAAAACGGGAAACGGCTGTATCGGATATAAGAACACTTGGAAAGGCGGTGCCGGATTGAAAACGAAAAAACTGACCCTTCTGGCGCTGCTGTCCGCCATCGCCCTGACCATTTTCATGATCGAAGCCCAGATTCCCTCCCCGGTTCCCATCCCCGGCGTGAAGCTGGGGCTTGCCAATATCGTGACGGTGTTCACCGTGTTTGTGCTGGGGCCGAAGGAGGGCGCGGCGGTGCTGGCAGTGCGCGTTTTTCTGGGAGCGGTGTTCGCCGGGAATTTCAGCACCATTCTGTACTCCGCCGCCGGGGGCGTCTGTGCCATCGGTGTGACCATCGCCCTGCGGAAAATTCTTACGAAAAAGCAGCTCTGGGTCGCCGGATGTCTGGGCGCCGTCGCCCACTCTGTCGGGCAGATGGCCATGGCGATTGCCCTGACGGGGACGGTGTCGCTGGCGGTTTACCTGCCGGTGATGATCGTCATCAGCATCCTCACCGGGCTGTTCACCGGGCTTTGCGCCCAATTTCTGGTCAATCGGGAGAAACTATGGAAAATTATTTCAAAATGAACCTGCCCCAATCGGAGATCGACGCCATTTCCAATCTGGGGCTTGCCCATATGGGGGACTGCGTGTTTGAGATTCTCTGCCGGGGCTACCTCTGCGCTCAGGGGGAAAAGACCGTGGGGCAGCTGCACCACGACACCATTCAGATGGTAAAGGCCACGTCTCAGGCAAAATTCGTAGACAAGCTGCTGCCCCTGCTGACCGAGGAGGAGCTTGCCTACTATCGCCGGGGGAAAAACGCTCACGTCCATGCGGTGCCAAAATCCGCCACCCCCGCCGAATATGCAAAGGCCACCGGTCTGGAATCCCTGTTCGGCGCACTGTACCTCGCCGGGAAAACCCAGCGGCTGAACGAGCTGTTCAAGGCCGTTATGGGAGAGTAAACTATCAAAGCAGGAGGACTGCATCATGGCATTTGATGCCTTTTTCTTATCCGCCGTGCTGGAGGAAGTCCGCACGCGGTGCATCGGCGCACGGGTGGAGAAAATCCACCAGCCCGCCAGAGACACAGTGATCGTTCACCTGCGCTGCCAGGAGGGGCGGGAGAAGCTGCTCTTCGCCGCCAACCCCGCCGCCCCCCGGCTGCACCTGACGGCGGCTTCCCCGGAGAACCCGGCGCAGCCGCCCATGTTCTGTATGCTTCTGCGCAAGCACCTTCTGGGGGCAAAGCTGACGGAAATCACCCAGCCCCCCATGGAGCGGGCGGCATCGTTCCGCTTCGACTGCACCGACGAGATGGGCTTTCCGGTGCAAAAGACGCTGGTAGCCGAGCTGATGGGGCGCACCTGCAATCTGTATCTGCTGTCCCCCGAGGGGCGGATTCTGGACTGCCTGCGGCGCATCGGCCTTGACGAAAGCGCCAAGCGGGCAGCGCTGCCGGGTCTCATGTATCAGCCGCCGGAGCCGGTCATGAAGCTGAACCTGCTGGACAGTGCCCCGGAGGGTGATGCCCAGCGTTATGTAAACATACTCACTGCCCCCGGCGCAGATGTTCTGGCCGACCGGCTGATGGACACCGTTGGCGGCCTGTCCCCTCTGGTGTGCCGGGAGGCGGCGCTGTACGCCGCCGGAAGCACGGACGCCCGCATCGATTCGCTAGACGTGGACACCACCGCCGACAAGCTGTCGCTGTTCTTCCACGAGCACGTAAGCCACCCCGCACCCTATTATTACGCCCTCCCGGACGGCACGCCAAAGCAGTTCGCCTTCTGCCCCATCCGGGAATACGGCGAGTGCCGCCGCGCCGAGTCCTTTGGCAAGCTGCTGGATATGTACTACACCGTCCGGGATCAGAAGGACGCCATGCGGCAGAAGGGTCAGGCCGTGCGCAAGACCGTTCAGAATCTGTGCAGCCGCCTGACGAAAAAGCTGGCCATTCAGGAAAAAGAGCTGGAAGCCACCTACGACCGGGAGCGTCTGCGCCAGCTGGGGGACATCCTCACGGCCAACCTCCACCGTATCGTGAAGGGTCAGACAACCGTTCAGTGCGAGGACTTCTACGACGAGGAAATGCGGCCGGTGGACATTCCCATTTCCCCCATTCTCTCCCCGAACCAGAACGCCGCCAAGTATTATAAGGACTACGCCCGGATGAAAAACGCGGAGAAGGAGCTGACGAAGCAGCTGGAGCTGGGGCGGCTGGAGCTGGACTACCTGAAAAGCGTGCTGGAGGAGCTGAACCGCGCCGGTTCCGAAGGAGAGCTGGAGGAGATCCGCCGGGAACTGCAGGAGGGCGGGTATCTCCGTCCTGACACCGACCGGAAGCGCATGAAGCAGGCCAAGCTGCCGCCCATGCGGTTTGAAAGCACCGACGGCTACCCGATCTACGTCGGCCGGAACAACCGCCAGAACGACGAGCTGACTTTCCGCCTTGCCCGGAAGGACGACATCTGGTGCCATGCCTCCAAGGTGCACGGCTCCCACGTCATCATCTCCTGCGGCGGCACCACGCCTCCGGACAACACCGTCACCCAGGCGGCGCAGCTGGCCGCCTACTACGCCGAAACCGGGGGCGGACAGAACATCCCCGTGGACGTGACGGCGGTGAAGCAGGTGAAGAAAATCCCCAACGGCAAGCCCGGCATGGTGATCTACCACACCTACCGCACCGTGATCGCCAACCCCTACCCGGACATCGTGGTGGACGCGCTGAACGCAGAGACAAAGGAGTAAAGCCATGATTCGATTCAACAACGATTACAACCACGGGGCGCTGGACTCCATCCTGAGCGCCCTGACCGCCACCAACACTGACAGTTTCGCGGGCTACGGCGAGGATATCTGGTGCCAACGTGCCGAGACGGTCATCAAGCAGCTGGTTTCCTCCGGGGACGCCCTGATCAAATTCGTCCCCGGCGCGACCCAGGCAAATCTCGTGGTCATTGCGGCGGCGCTGTCCCCCATCCAGAGCGTCATTGCCGCCGACACCGGACATATCAACTGCCACGAAGCCGCTTCCATCGAAAACACGGGGCACAAAATTCTCGCGCTTCCCAACACCGACGGGAAAATCACCGCCGGGCAGATCGCCGCATGTGCGGCGGCGTATTATGGCGGCGGCGCGCCGGAATACCTGACGGAGCCGAAGCTGGTGTATCTGTCCTTCCCCACCGAGAAGGGGACGCTGTACTCCAAGCAGGAGCTGCGGGATATCCGGGAGGTCTGCCGGAAATACGGCATGTATCTGTTCGTGGACGGGGCGCGAATGGGCTACGGTCTGGGGGCGGCGGACAACGATTTGACATTGAAGGATTTCGCGGAACTGACGGACGTGTTCTACATCGGCGGGACGAAGTGCGGCGCACTGTTCGGCGAGGCGCTGGTCATTACCGAACCCGCGCTTCAATACCGCTTCAAGGCGTACATGAAGCAGCACGGCGCGGTGCTGGCCAAGGGCTGGCTGATGGGTCTGCAATTCGCGACCATGCTGGAAAACGGCGAGTATTTTGAGAAAACAAAACGCGCCGACGCGCTTGCCATGCAGATCAGAGAAGCATTCGCGGCGAAGGGCATCCCATTCTGGGTGGAAAGCTCCACCAATCAGCAGTTTGTCATTCTGACCCAGCAGCAGAAGGAAGCGCTGGCACAGGGCTACTACTTTGAGGAAGAAGGGGTCGCGGAGCAGGGAACAGTCGTGCGTTTCTGCACCAGCTGGGCAACCACCCAGGCCGAGGTGGACGCTCTGGTCGCCGATATCGCCAAATTGTGATGAATCGTCCGCTGACTGCGCACAGTCAGCGGACGATTTGCTGCGTATAGCAGCCGCATTTTTCTGGAAAATAAATGCAAATAATTCTCATTTTGCTCTTGACAAATGAAGTACTGTGTGCTATACTCCAGATGTAAATAAGAATTGTTCTTAAATAAAGCAAACCAAAGGAGGTGTCTATGGAAGCGGCCACAAAGCAATTCAAAAAACGCAACGCGATTCTGTCCTGCCTCCGCGGCACCGTGCTTCATCCCTCAGCGGAGATGGTTCACGAAATGCTGCGGGAGGAACACCCGGACATCTCCCTTGCCACGATCTATCGCAATCTCGCCCTGTTCAAGAGCCAGGGCCTGATCCAGAGCGTGGGTACGGTGAACGGAAGCGAACGCTTCGACGCCGACACCCGCCCTCATGTCCACTTCATCTGCACAGCCTGCGGCGCGGTGATTGACCTTCCCCAAACGGCAGCCCCTCTGTCTCTGGGACGCGCCGCCGAGGAATGCACCGGCTGTCAGGTACACAGCTGCCAGCTGACCTTCACCGGTCTGTGCCGCGGCTGCAAATCAGAAACTAAGGAGGAAGCTGTATGAAAAAATATGTCTGCACCGTCTGCGGCTACGTCTACGAAGGCGACGAGCTGCCCGAAGACTACGAATGCCCCCTCTGCGGCGTCGGTCCCGAATTGTTCGAGGAAGAGGCGTAATTTATTGTAATCCCGGGCGTATTTGCCCAAATAACTTATAAAACTAATTTTGGAGGAATCGATTATGAAGAAATTTGTGTGCCCCGTGTGCGGTTATGTCTACGAAGGCGAGTTCATCCCCGAAGGCTTCAAGTGCCCCGTGTGCGGCGTTGACGGCTCCAAGTTCAAGGTCATGGAGGAAGGCAAGCTGGCCGCCGAGCATGAGTACGGCATCTACGCCAAGACCGTGAAGAACAACCCCGACATCTCCGAGGAAGACAAGAAGTACATCTTCGAGCAGCTGATGGCCAACTTCCAGGGCGAGTGCAGCGAGGTCGGCATGTATCTGTGCATGGCCCGCATTGCCCACCGGGAGGGCTACCCCGAGATTGGCCTGTACTGGGAGAAGGCCGCCCATGAGGAAGCCGAGCACGCCGCCAAGTTCGCCGAGATGCTGGGCGAGGATCTGGAGCCCCACATGAAGGCCACCACCAAGGACAATCTGGCCTGGCGTGTTGACTGCGAGTTCGGCGCCACGCAGGGCAAGTTTGACCTGGCCGCCTGCGCCAAGAAGAACGGTCTGGACGCCATCCACGACACCGTCCATGAAATGGCCAGGGACGAAGCCCGCCACGGCAAGGCTCTGCAGGGTATGCTGAACCGCTACTTTGCCAAGGAGATCGCTCTGGAGAAGGCCGCCGCCAAGGCAAACAAGGCTGCCGCCGTCGTCAGCGACGCGGTTACCACCGCCGCCGAGAAGCTCAGCGAGATCATCAAAAAGTAAATACATGGAGGGAGCGGATTTTCCGCTCCCTCCTGGCTTGTCAAAAGGCGCGGGGCAGATGTCCCGCGCCTTGTCGTATGGAATTTACAGCCCCAGCAGCTGCTTTTTCTTTGCGTCAAATTCTTCCTGGGTGAGAATGCCTGCGTCCAGCAGCTCCTTGAGCTTCAGCAGGTCGTCCGCAGCCTCGCTTACGCTGGTCGGTGCGGCGGCGGGCGCAGGCGCAGGAGCGGCAGCGGGGGCAGCAGGAGCAACACGGCCGGTGACAATGTCGTTCAGCTTATCCTGCATCAGAATCGGCGGGATAATGGGGACAAAGATGGCAAGAATCAGGCAGAGGGTGGAAAGATCGGAGGGGATGCTCTTCGCCGCTGCCATCTTGTCAAGACGCTGGGCAGTCTTATACATCCAATAAATCACGTAGAAGGGGACGAACAGGCACAGCAGCAGCTTGTTGGTGGGGTCGCGGTTCTCTTCACCCTGCACATTGTTGGTGTAGCCGGTAACGCGGTAAATCCAGATATACAGCCAGATGCCGCAGGTGAACAGCAGCAGCAGAATGTGCTTGACCAGGCCGCAGTAAATCTCGGAAGTGGGAGCGGCCGTAGTGCTTCCGGTTTCGGCGGATGCGCTCACCGTCTGCTGAGGGAGTCCTTCGGGGTAAGCGACCCACATGGCTGCCAGGAACGTACCGGCGCATGTGACGAGCAATCTCAGGAAGGCTACAAGGAAGGGTACAAACAAAACTCCGCCAATCGACAGCACCTCGGCAAGCGCAACGACCGCAGGTGGAACGAACCAGAACTTCTTCACCTGCTCCCGGAGCTGGGGCAGATAGTCGGTCACAAAGACCACGGCCAAGAACGCCATGCCCCAGTTACCCAGCAGCAAGAGTACATTGGTAAAACTCATGTGGAACAGGCGGGCAATACCGGCCAGGGCGAAGCCCACGGGCAGGAAGATGTCTCTGCGCTTCGTCAGAAGGGCAAAGGCCAGAACCGCATAGCTTGCTACCCAGATCAGCATCTGAACATTGTAACCGGCCGGCCAGATACCCAGCCCAAAACGAAAGACCCCCCATTGGACTATCTGCAAAACGCCTCCAAAGGCAAAAAGCGCACCCGCCACGGTGCTGTACCGGGAACTGTTTTTTGTTTCTTGCATAGTGATACCTCTCTTCTTATTTTTTAAGGACACTGCGTTTAGTATACACCATCCGATTGTGAAAAGCAACCCATAAAAGGCTATTGTGCGGCTTCCTACTTGTCAGAATTCACATTCTCGTGTATAATGGGAAAAACGATTTCCGCAGCACTGGAGGAAACAATATGACGTTGGAGCAATTTTTTGCCGAGAATCGGGAGGTGGCCGTTGCCTTTTCCGGCGGTGTGGATTCTGCGTACCTGCTGTACGCGGCGAAGCGGTACGCCGCCCGGGTGAAAGCCTATTACGTGAGCACCGCCTTCCAGCCGGAATTTGAACTGGAAGACGCCCGGCGGCTGGCAGATGAGCTGGGCGCGGATATGCTGGTGCTGCATGTGGATGTTCTTTCCAACAGTGCGGTCACGGCGAACCCGTCCGACCGCTGCTATCACTGCAAAAATACGCTGTTCCGACAGATTCTCCGGGCGGCGGAAAACGACGGCTTTCCGGTGCTGCTGGACGGCACCAACGCCTCCGACGACGCGGGCGACCGGCCGGGAATGCGGGCGCTGCGGGAGCTGTCGGTTCGCTCTCCCCTCCGGGAGTGCGGCCTGACCAAAGCGGAGATCCGCCGTCTTTCCAGAGAAGCCGGGCTGTTCACATGGGACAAGCCCGCCTACGCCTGCCTCGCCACCCGGATCCGCACCGGGGAAGAAATTACGCTGCAAAAGCTGAAGCAAACGGAAAAAGCGGAAGGATTTCTCTTCGGACTTGGGTTCCGGGATTTCCGCGTCCGCATGGTGGACAATACCGCAAAGCTGGAGCTGCGGGAGACCGATCTGCCCCTGCTTCTGGAAAACCGGGAGAAGATCGTGACCGAACTCCGCAAAGATTATGACAGCGTTCTGCTGAATCTGGAGGTGCGCAAATGAACTCTGAAATCCGAAAGCTTCTGGAATCCGTCCAGGCCGGGGAAACCAGCGTGGACGACGCCATGCTGGAACTGAAAAAGGCCCCCTTCGAGGACATCGGCTACGCGAAGGTCGATCTGCACCGGAAGGTGCGGCAGGGCGCGGCAGAGGTGATCTACGGCGCGGGGAAGACCCCGGAGCAGATCGGCGGCATCATCGACGCCATGCGCGCCAACGGTCAGAACCGCGTCCTCATCACCAGAATGTCCCCCGAAGCGGCGGCCTATGTCGGCAGCACACGGGAACTGGACTACCATAAGGACGCACGGGTGGGCATTGTGGGGGGACTTCCCCAGCCCGACGGCATCGGAAAAGTCGTCATCGCCACCGGCGGCACCAGCGACATCCCCGTGGCCGAGGAGGCGGCGCTCACCGCCCAGGTGCTGGGCAGCAAGGTGGTGCGGCTGTACGACGTGGGCGTGTCCGGCGTCCACCGGCTGCTTACCCATATGGATTCTATTATGGAAGCCAGCGTGGTCATCGCCATCGCGGGCATGGAGGGGGCGCTTGCCAGCGTGGTGGGCGGTCTCGCGGAATGCCCGGTGATCGCCGTTCCCACCAGCGTGGGCTACGGCGCGTCCTTCGGCGGCGTGGCGGCGCTGCTGAGTATGCTCAATTCCTGCGCCAGCGGCGTGTCGGTGGTGAACATCGACAACGGCTTCGGCGCGGGGTATCTGGCAAACATGATCAACCACATGGAGGTCAAGAGATGAAAACGCTGTACATCGAATGCGCCATGGGTGCTGCCGGGGATATGCTCGCCGCGGCGCTGCTGGAACTGCTTCCCGATCGGGCGGCGTTTCTTGAGAAAATGAACGGTCTCGGCATCCCCGGCGTCACCGTCAGCGGGGAAAAAAGCGTCAAATGCGGCGTGACGGGAACCCACTTTTCTGTCAAAGTGGCCGGAATTGAGGAAGACGAGGACCTTCATAGTCACCATCACGACCATGTCCACGGCAGCATGGAGGGCATTGAGGAAATCGTGAACAGTCTGCCCATCCCCTCCATGGTCAAGCTGGATATTCTGGCCGTGTACAATCTCATTGCCGAGGCGGAAAGCCGCGTCCATGGCGTATCGGTTCAGCAGATTCACTTTCACGAGGTCGGCGCCATGGACGCCGTTGCGGACATCACCGCCGTGTGCCTGCTGATGCGGGAACTTCGCCCGGATCAGGTGATCGTGTCCCCCGTCTCCGTGGGAAGCGGCACCGTCCGGTGCGCCCACGGGATTCTCCCCGTTCCCGCACCGGCTACCGCGTTGCTCCTTGAGGGGATGCCCATTCAGGCCGGAACTGTTCAGGGTGAGCTGTGTACCCCCACCGGCGCGGCGCTGCTGAAATACTTTGCCGATGATTTTGGCAGTCTGCCTGTCATGCGGGTGCAGAAAACCGGCTACGGCATGGGCAAAAAGGACTTCCCGCAAGCGAACTGCCTGCGGGTCATGCTTGGGGAGACCTCTGAGCAGACCGACGCCATTGCGGAGCTTAAGTGCAACATCGACGACATGACCGGCGAGGAAATCGGCTTTGCCATGGAGCAGCTGCTGAGCGGCGGCGCGCTGGACGTGTTCACCACCCCCATCGGCATGAAAAAGAACCGCCCCGGGGTGCTTCTGAGCGTTCTGTGCCGGGCGGGCGACCGGGAGAAAATGGCGCGGCTGATCTTCTGCCACACCACCACTCTGGGCATCCGGGAAAGCCTTCAAAACCGCTACACGCTGGAGCGGCGCACGCAGACCCTTTCCACCCCCTACGGCGCGGTTCGGCAGAAGATATCCTCCGGTTACGGCGTCCAGCGGCAGAAGGCCGAGTATGAGGACATCGCGGCCATCGCCCGGGAGCAGGGGCTGAGCATCGCTCAGGTTCGGGAGATGCTGAAATAACACAGAACCCACGGGATGAGCTGCACCCCTTGCCTCTCTCTATGGGAAAGGTGGCTGAGCGAAGCGAAGCCGGAGAGGGAAAACCGGGGTGCAGCGCCCTCTCCGTCACCTTCGGTGACAGCTCTCCCAGAGGGAGAGCCAAGGGGGTTGTTCCCCGTTACATAGCGCATGTTGACATGAGAAATGGAGCGTATCGATACCGATACGCTCCACTCACTGTATTGCGAACACCCAATCAATGACCCGTGGATTTTCACTTTCTTCTCCGCCGCAGGCGGACCGGTATCCACCGGTCGATCTGCATCTGACGGAGCTTTTCGTCCATCCGGTCGGCCGTGTCCAGCAGGATGCCTGCCCATTCCTCCGCCGTCTGGACGTTCCGGGCGCGGGTAACCAGATACGGGCACCGCTCCAGCTTCCGATGGCCGAAGGCTCTGGCAAAGGGATTGATGACCCCCAGCGCCAGCGTAAAGGGCGCAAGATTGAAGAAATAATCCGGGTCGTTGGCCATCAGGCGGCTGACATCCTCCGTGGGAAGTTTCTTTGCGTAGCGCCGGAATCCCAGCACCTGCGCCGCCGCGTAGCTGCCCAGATCGCTGCGTTTTCCGCCGTAAGCGGCGAAATAACCCAGCAGGAATTCGCCGATCGCGCTGAGCAGCGGTATCCAGACCTGCCCGCACAGCAGCCCCAGCACTACCCATAGGGCAATACACACTGCCCCGATCAGCATGGGCAGCTTGCCCCGCAGATGGGTGCGGTAGGCCATATCCTGAATCAGCCACCCGGATACCGCGCCAAAGGCCCCCAGAATGATGGAAAGCAGGATCTGGATCGCCCGGACGGAGGTCATATTCATGGCAACGCACACGCCGCAGAAAATCTGGGCGCCGCAGCAAAGTCCCCGGAAAATCTTCATGTTTCCGCTGACGCCCCGGTACATATTCCGCTCATTGGGAACGATGGCCGACACCTTGCGGCTGAGCTTGGCGTAGGGATAGCCGGTGGCGTCCACCGTCTGGCGGCTGCCGAAGAGAAGTGCAAAAATCTTGTTTTCAAAGAGGCTGCGCTCGTTGCCCATGTCCATGCGCTTGTGCAGCAGCACCTTTCCGCCGCTGTCCGTCTGGATGAGCAGGTAGCCCAGCTGCGCCCACGTAAACACCATCATGGTCAGATCGCCGCCGGATAATGTCAGGCGGCACCCCAGCTCGCCCGCGGTAATGCCCTCAGGCGGGGTCGTGCTGCGGATGTGGGCGATGGGCTTCGTGCGCAGAAAAATCAGCCAGTACACCAGCGCGAGACCCACGCAGATCAGCATGTATTTGATCTCCGGGTTGCCCTCCCGGATGTAGGTGCTGACAGTGGGGAACATTTTCTGATCCACCAGCATGGTCATGGTGATGCCTTCGTGGTCGTTCAGAATGGTCTTGCTGGCGCCGATAATCTGGTTGCTGCTCACCGTGACGGTCAGGTCGGAGGCAATGCTCTCCTGACGGTAGATGCTGGTGAACTTCGGCGCGTTGGGCATATTTCCCGGGGGCATGGTGATGACAAAGCTCAGTTGCTCCACCGGGAACTCAAAGCCGCTGAGCAGCTCGACGCTCAGCTGTAACTTCCGCTCCTTGTCAACGGTCACAACGCCCACGGACTTGGGGAGTGTAAAGCTGAAATTCAGGGGAATCTCCCCGGTAATGCCGCTGACCACCCGGCTGATATCGACCATGGTCGCGGAGGATGTCTTGCTGGTGGAGACGGAAGCGCCGTTCAGGGTAATGCCCGTGGCGTTGGCGGGCAGGGGGAAACTCATGGAAGTAGTGACATACTCCATGCGCAGGGTGACGGTCATATTCACCTGACAGTCGCCCTCCGCGCTGACGGTGCAGTAGGTATCCACCCGGGAGGCCGCGCTCTCGGCGGACGCGGGCAGCACAAAAAAGCCCATCAGCAATATGCACAGAAAAAGCCCGATCCCGATACGCTTCAAGCAACCCCCCCCTTTTATCAGTTTCGTCAGAACATTTTACCATGCGGCGAGGGAAAAAGCAAGGGAATTTGCCCATATCTTAAGAAATCCGCTCCCTTGCCTCTCCCCTTGGAAGAGGTGGCCGAGCGCAGCGAGGACGGAGAGGGTATACTAGGGAACCTCTGAATAAATCGTC
>ERZ780168.747-NODE-747-length-38399-cov-66.998696_pt1 | contig 38399 bp, 31 predicted proteins | sample MGYA00510981_ERZ780168 | MGnify/ENA primary metagenome ERZ780168 (study PRJEB29588, sample SAMEA2158769) | human gut metagenome | biome: human gut; feature: human-associated habitat; material: faeces | place: Denmark | collected 2008/2010 ...
CTTAAACATACGCTCGAGAAAATCAGACCTGAAATGGAGGAGGAGCAATTAAAATGCCTTCTGCCATACAACTTTTCTGAAGAGTAATATATTTACCGGTCCGAAAATAAAAATCAAGCCGGCTTTTTTCGGACGGTTACTTTTCAGGTCGGATTTTTTCAGAAATGCCATGTCGATGAAACTCATGCCCCTGAGATAGAAGCTCATCAGGAACATATCACGGGCGTAATCGAGTGCGCGGCTGCCTGACAGGTCGAGGCTGGCTTATTCCGACAGTTCGTCGAGGGTGATAAGATTGCTCATAAGAGCGTATACGGTCAGACCGGCTGCGGAGTGTATCTCGAGTTTGGCGGCGATATTGCGCCGGTGGGTCATGACGGTGTTGACGGATACATTGATTTGTGCGGCAATCTCTTTGTTTGACAGCCCTTTTACCACCCCTATGATAATCTCCTTTTCCCTTTGCGTAAGGTCTGACGCCACTCCGGATGTCTTGCGGTTGGCGAAGAGCGATGTGACAGTCTGCTCTATGGCAGCCTCGGAATCATAGATTGATATTGCTGCGTCATATTCCTTGACGTAATTCTGAGGAAGTGCGGTATGGTAAAGCAATACCATTTTGACTTTGGGCGACGCGAGCCTGATGGCATGGAGCATGGGGGTGGCAAGTGCCACGGGATCGCAGATGAATATGTCGGCGTTGACCGGAAGTGCCGGGTTCTCGGCAAGGGCGGCAGGCTCGATGGCCCGGAAACTGATTGACATCTCGCGTATGTTGCGCAGGATGCTGCATAATCCGTTGAATTCAATCGGTGACGGAGTGCATAATATGACGTTGAGATGTCTCATTTTCCCGATTTCTTTTCCAAATCGTACACCATCGGTATAAGCAGATTATTTTCTATGTCGGAGTGTGTGGCGAGGTCTTCCTCGCAGTTGTATATGTCGACGAGCACGTCGTACATCAGATTGGGCACCGTGGTGCGGTAGTACCGCAATATGATGTTTTTAAGTTCGGCAAGCGCTCCTCCTACTTCTTCGTGGTGGCGTTCGAATATCTCTATCGTGTAGGCCGATTTCATGCCGTTGACGAGCGCTTCGACATAGGGGAATACCTTACGTTCCTCGTATTGGAAATGTTCTTCCACTTTCTTTACGAATGTGTCGAAGAATTTTAGTATTAACCCGTTGGTCGAGTTAGACTCGAGGTCGAGTGCCCCGATAAGATTTTTACGTATATGTCCGAATTTGTAGTTGATGAAGTAGTCGTGCGAATTTTTCAGGAACCGGACTACTTCGAGCGGTGAAACCACGTTGATATATGACGAGTCGATGATGCCCGTGCGGATATAGTTGAGCACCAGCAGGAGGGCTTTCACATCAATGGCGTTGCGACGGCACACGTCGTCGAGAGTCTCGTTGCCTACACCGAGCGGAATCGAAAAACGGCTGAGCAGCGGGAGAATGGTGTAATCGTCATTGATTATATCGATTATCACGTCGTCATATCTGAGTTGGCGTGGTTGCATCATATTTCGGTTGTAGTTAGTTTATTGGAGAGTCGGAAATGTGTGTGGCGTGTCAATTGAAATCATCTTCGTCAAAGTCGAAGTCGTAGCGGCTGTCGGCATTGAAATCGCTGTCGTCGAAATCCCAGCCGTCGTTTACCTCCTCGGCGAAACGTGCCAGTTCGCGCCCTTCGCGTTTGGTAGGGCGACCGAGACCTTTGCGACGGTCGATGAATCCCGATATTTTCACTACGTCGAGAAGGTCGTACTGAGCCTGCGGAGTGATGTTCTCCATGTAGTCGGGCACGAGACGCGCTCCGAGACGGTTTTCAGTCAGGGCCTTGACGCGGAAAGAATATGTGACCGGCGGCTTGCGCACATGCACTATTTCGTCGACCTTGATAAGCCGTGACGGCTTGACCACTACCGAGCTGTCGGCAGTCGGACCTACGCTGACGCGTCCCTTCTTGCACGAATCGGTCGCGACGGTACGCGTCTTGAATATGCGCATGGCCCAAAGCCATTTGTCAATGCGTTCCTCACTCTTGGCCATGATTATTTGTTGTTGAAATTACACATTGCGAACTGCAGCCCAGACAGCACGAAGGCTTTGATGGCGTCGACTGCAACATCTACGCGTACGGGGAGTTTCTGGCGTTCGTCGAGAGTGAAATGTCCTAGCACATAGTCGATCTGGCAGCCTCGTGGGAAGTTGTCGCCGATGCCGAAACGCAGACGAGGATATGTCTGTGTGCCGAGCATCTGCGCTATGTTCTTCAGTCCGTTATGGCCGGCATCGGAACCTGACGGCTTGATGCGTATGGCGCCGAACGGTAGAGCTATGTCGTCGACCACGACGAGTATGTTCTCAATTTCGATTTTCTCTTTTTCCTTCCAATAACGCACGGCGTTGCCCGACAGGTTCATGTAGGTCGACGGCTTGAGCAGCACCATCTGTTTGTTTTTCAGACGGCACTGGGCCACGTCGCCGTATCGTTCGGTTGTAAAAGAAGTATTGGACGCCTCAGCTAAGGCATCCAATACTTTAAATCCTATGTTGTGGCGGGTACCGCGGTATTCGTCACCGATGTTACCCAGTCCTACAATAAGATATTTCATCTATAAGTCTATTATTTAGCAGCGTTGGCCTGTGCACCGCGGGCAGCACGGGTGAGCTGAACGGCGCAGACAACGGCGTTTTTGGCGTTGACCAGTTCGAGACCTTCGAAGTGAAGTTCACCTACCTGGAGAGTCTTGCCAAGGCCGAGATTGTCAACGTTGATGACGAGACGTTCGGGAATGTTGGTGTAGATAGCGCGTACTTTGAGTTTCTTCATCGAGAGGCTCAGCTTACCACCGGCTTTAACACCTTCGGCGTGGCCTTCGAGTTTCACGGGTACTTCAACTACTACGGGTTTCTTGTCGTTTACTTCGAGGAAATCCATGTGGAGGATGGTGTCCTTAACGGGCTGGAACTGGATTTCTTTGAGCACGGCCATTTTCTTTGAACCGTTATATTCGAGCTCTACTGCGAAGATGTCGGGAGTGTAGACGAGTTTGCGCACAGCGTCGTTGGTTACGGTAAGGTCAGTGGTGATCATACCTTTGCCGTTGCCGATTTCCACGAGTTTCTCACCTGCGTTGAGTTTGCCGGTGTAGGGGAGTTCTACAACTTCGCTGCCGTTAAGCACTACGGGGATTTTACCTTCGCTGCGGAGAGTTTTTGCAGCTTTCTTGCCGAGATCGGTACGGGGCTCGGCTGCCAGTTTGAAAATTTCCATTGTTTTTTAATTAATGTGTTACTCAAAATTAAGTTTTGCTCCTTAATTTCCCATCACACGGGATGCTAAAAAGCGACTGCAAAGTTAACAAATAATTCTCTTATTTACAAATATTTTTTTATGTACGGTCTGGCACATTGGCGTATCGGTAATAATGGAAACCTTTGTTTTTGTAAGGAAGCTGAACGGCCGTGCGGGCATATTCCGGTATTCATAATCGATATTTATAAATAATGTGATTACTATTGTGGATTGAATTGGAATAAGATGGAACGATATGGATTGAAACAATTGCATTATATTTGCAATAAACAATTCAACTGATGGCAAGATGGCAGGTAGAAAGACAAAATATTCACAGGAAGTAATCGCGTTGCTGCGTTCGGAGGTAGAAAATGTGGTCAATCGCCGAATTGTTTCGCCGGCCGATTTCGATTTCCTATCGTCAGCTATCCTGCGTGCTGTCAAGCAGCCGATTTCGCCTACTACGCTCAAGCGCATCTGGGGCTATGTCAAGGATGTCGGGTCGGCCTACACTCCTGAGCGTTTCACACTATGCGTGCTTTCTGTCTTTATCGGCTACCGGGATATTGAGGATTTTATCGAGAATTACAATGCCGAGGACATAACCGCGCAGTCAGGAAATTATTTCGGGGAGACAGTCAAAGCCAATGAAATCGCCGACCACGCTTTTGTGGAACTGCGCTGGCCGCCCGACAGGCTTTGCATACTGAGCCGGAAGTGCGGCAATGAGTTCGACGTAGTGCGGTCAATCAATGCCAAGTTGCATTCGGGCGATGTAGTGGAATTTACCTCTCTCACTCAGAATGCGCCTGCTTATTTCAGCAAAGTGCTGTGCCGCGGGAGTGATATACCTCATACCTACGTGGCTGGAACGCGTACAGGCATCACCTACCGCATACTTGATGATGACAACCAATAAAGGAATTTTTTTATATTCCAATCAATTATTAACCAATCTTACTAAATTACAAAATCATGAAAATTAAATTCTTGACAATTGCTGCAATGGTGGCTTTCGCTATGACTTCATGCGGAGGAAAATCTGAGAAAGCGGCTGATGATGCAGCCCGGGAATCAGTTGCCGAACAGGCAGAAAATGTTTCGGATCCGTATGCCGACGATGTTATTGCCGATGACGTGGTTGTCGACGACGAAGCCATGTTCGAGAATATCCCCGGCGATGGCGAGGCGGAAAAGGTAGCTTCGAAATCTGATGTAGATGCTATGCTTAACGAGTATGAACGTTTTGTCGACAAATATATATCACTGCTTAAGAAAGCGTCAAAGGGTGACATGTCGGCTATGGCAGATTATGCCTCATATATGGAGTCGGCTCAGTCGCTCGGCGAGAAGATTGACAAGTGCGCCGGAGAAATGAATGCCGCGCAGATAAAGCGTTATACGGAAATAACCAATAAGATGGCGAAGGCGGCTTCAGAAATGGCGGGTGACGCGGGCGTCGACATGGATGCCGCCATGGATCAGTACATGGATGCTCTCGAAGGAATGAATTTCTGATAAAAATACTTTTCATTACAATTTTTTAGTCCGGAGTCAGGCATAGTCCTTACTTCGGACTTATTGATTTAGTACGGGCAGCCGCTGCGTGATATACAGCCATGCGTCGTTGGCGACAGAATGTATGGTGCGTTCGCTGCAACCGGCTTCGCGCAGGGCTTGCTCCATTTTGGCGACAGTATGTTTATTGTTTTCTGCGAGTACCAGCAAGATGCTGTCCCTGTATGCCCAATTGGTCGATTTTCTGATTTCTTCAACTGCCGAGTTTAAGTTGCGGTCTGCTTCCTTCCGGCATATTTCAAACAGGGAGTCCATTTTGTGAGCCGGGCCATTGTCTTGAATAAGTGGGATTCCGGTCGGGATGACCTGTCGTGTATCGCCGGCAGCCGGTTCCTGCACCATTATCGTCTCCCGGGCAACGGGCGACACGATATATATTGTGTCGGTCTTTACTTCCGGTGTTGCGTCGTGTATCAGTTGACTGTCGTCTGCACGCCGGCGGTCGCCAAACCATATTGCTGCTGTACCGGTAGCAATGACAGTGCCCCAGAGAAAGATTTGTATCATCCGGGCACCTCGTCGGTCGGATAGCGCATTGGCTACGTCTGCCATCGTAGGGCGGCTTTGCGGGTCGGTGCGCAGACATCGTCGTATCAGCCGGCGCTTCTCCCATCGCGGCAGGAGTTCACGCAGTATCATCCCGAAAGAATATACGTCGGCGGCACTGCCGGCAATCGCCGGGGCACCCTGCTGCTCCGGCGCGCCGTATGTGCGCGTGCCCCGGGAGCTTTTCAGATTAGTGAAACATTCGGCGTCGCCAAGTCCGAAGTCGATAATCCTGACATCGTGTCCGCGATGTGTGATCATTACGTTGTCGGGCTTGAGGTCGCGGTGCGATACTCCGGCATGGTGCATGTAGGCGAGAGCTTCCGCCAGTTGGCATGCTATTTTACGTCGTTCGTGCCGCGAGGGCTTTCCCGCCAGAAATTTATTGAGCGTTTCGCCGTCGACCCATTCCATGATTATGCACTGCCCCAGCGTGGCTATTTCCTCAAAGGCGACCACACGAATGATGCCGGGGTGGTCGAGGCGCACGCCAAGCTCGAACTCTTTACGGAGAGCCTCGATGTAGACCGGATTGCCGGCAAATTCGGCGTGCAGCGATTTGATGACATAGCGGCGGCTGTTCCAGCGTGCGGAGTAGAGTATGCACGTCTGCCGCCGTGACAGTTCGACAATGCTGTTGCCGAGTTCTATCTCCGACGGGTTGATGAAATTGAGTGACGAATTGCTTATCTCTTCTTCCATGGCTGCTGGATTGCTTCAGTGACCGTAATCCGGTAATGTATATGCGAATATACGAAAAATTTTCCAATCGTCATAATTGGAATGCACTTGCCGTAGTATGCGATTCCGCGATTAAAAATCGCGGCTACTACATCTGTGCCTCGTGGGTGAGGACGGGTAGTAGCCGCGGTTTTTTATCGCGGAAAGCGTAAAGTGAGATTAATAAGGTGTTATTTCGTGCGGGCGAGGATGAGGGCGGAGCGGGGGGCTACGGTCATGTTGCCTCCGCGGGTGGTGCCGAGGCCGTCGGCGTTGATTTTGCCGTCTTCGGCCACTATGGTCCAGTCGCCTTTGCCTACTTTGACGGTCTTGGCGTCGTCGCTGCCGTTGAACACGAGCTTGATTTCCTTCCAGCTGTCGCCGTTGGCGTTGTTCTTGATGGAGTAGCTGATGAGGTTGGGCTCATTGACTTTGTCGAACACGATGTTTTTGGCAATCTCCTCGGCTGTGCGCATGCGGAATGCGGGGTGGGCCTTGCGCAGTCTGATCAGCTCCTTGTAGTAGTTGAACTGGTCGGCGTAGGTGTGTTTCTGCGTCCAGTCGATGGCGTTGATGGAGTCGGGCGACTTGTAGGAGTTGTGCACGCCCTGCTTGTCGCGGAACACCTCTTCGCCGGCAAACATGAACGGTGTGCCCTGCGAGGTGAACACTATGGTCTGCGCGAGTTTGGCGGCGCGGAGACGGTCGTCGACACTTGCGTCGGGCATCGATTTGGCGAGCTTGTCGGTAAGGGTAAGGTCGTCATGGCACGACACATAGTTTATAATCTGTGAGGGTGAAGTGGCGTAGGCGAATTTTGAATTGTTGCCTTTGCTGTAGTCGATCTGCGGGTGAGCCGTAGCGGCCACGATACCGATTTTTACGGTCTCCTCGTTGCCCGGTTTGCCGGTGGCGAAGCCGCGGTCGGCCGCATTGGAGTAGTGTCCTTTGATGGCGTCGCGGATGTCGTCGGAGAACACTGCTATGCCCTCCATCTTGGCTACGTTCTCTTTTAGCGCGCGGCGTTCGACGGGGAGGGGCGAGTCGCCTGCTGTCCAGCCTTCGCCGTATACGAATATTGACGGATTGATTTCCTTAAGTTCTTTCGCTACGCGGCTCATTGTCTCGGTGTCATGGATTGCCATGAGGTCGAAACGGAAGCCGTCGATGTGATATTCTTTGGCCCAGTATTTCACTGAGTTGACTATGAAATCGCGCATCTGCCGGCGCTCGGATGCCGTCTCGTTGCCGCAGCCCGAGGCATCGCTGTAGGAGCCGTCGGCGCGGTGGCGGTAATAGTAGCCGGGAGCGGTGAGCGAGAAGTTGGAGTCGTCGTTGTTGGCTGTGTGGTTGTATACCACATCCATCACTACGCCGATACCTGCGTCATGAAGCGCTTTTATCATCTCCTTCATTTCGTGTATGCGGACTGTAGGGTCGGCGGGATCGGTGGAGTAGGAGCCTTCGGGCGCGTTGTAGTTGAACGGGTCGTAGCCCCAGTTGTACTGGTTGGACGGAAGGTTGGTCTCGTCCACGCTGTTATAGTCGTACGACGGGAGTATATGCACGTGAGTTACGCCTAATTCCTTCAGGTGGTCGATGCCGGTCTTGTCGCCGAGTGGGGTAGTCGTGCCGTCCTCAGTGAGGGCAAGGAATTTGCCCTTGTGCACGATGCCGCTCGAGGGGTGCATGGAAAAGTCGCGGTGGTGCATCTCGTAAAGAATTACGTCGTTGATGCTCTCCACTTCGGGGCCTTTGTCGGCGTCCCAGCCGGCCGGGTCGGTATCATCGAGATTGATTATTGCCGCACGCTCGCCGTTGGTGCCTACAGCCTTTGCCCATACGCCGGGTGTCTCGTCGAGCCATTTGCCGTTGTAGGCTATCTGGAAAGTGTAGAAGCGGCCGAGATGGTCGGGCGACGCTACTGCGCGCCATACACCGTTGTCGCTTTTTGTCATGTCGATGGTCTCGACAGACTTGGAGTTGCGGTCGGTAGGATAGATACGCACCCTGACAGCGTCGGCTTCGGGCGACCATAATGAAAACTTGACACCCTGGGGGCTTACGGCAAGTTCGAGGTCATCGCCCGCGTAGGAGGGAAATGAGTCGAAACGGCTGTCGGTATTCTGTGCGGCGCAGATGCCTGCGGCACCGATTGACATCAACCCGAAGGTCAAACCACGGGTACACATTGTTTTAAATTTGAAATTCATGCTTAGTATGATATGTAATGTATTGATTTTTTGGTTGTATGGCATCGATATGCCGAAGTATGCACAAACGACAGCGCTTGCCGGTCATGGTACCGGCGCAAGGGAGTATGTTATCGCAGCATAACCCGCTTGGTCCACGAGTCACACTTGATGATATAAAATCCTTTGGGAAGTTCTACTTTTGTTGTGGCGCCCTTGACGGTCACCGATTTGATAAGCTGGCCGGTAATGGAGAAAATCTCGAATTTCACGGGCTCGGCATCGGGCGCGGTAAGCTCAATATATCCTTTGTCGACCGATACGGTTGGCGTGCGGTCAACTCTGTTTTCAACCGGAGTCTTAGCATCGGCATGCCACTCCCCGCTGAAGGAAGCGACTGCAAAAATCAATATGACAGTTGAAAGTATTTTTCTCATAGAGGTGGTCGTAACGCGTTGTCAATACAAAGTTACTAATAATTTTTCAGATGTACAATAAATTTAAATCCCTCATAAATATATTTTGGCATTTTTTGCATGTTTACACATTTAATATGATTCGAATATCCGGTACTTGATTGATAGTTTCGCTTTGCAATGTAAAAAAGAATGGGGCTGCAGGTAATTGTATGCGGCGGATGATGCAGGCGCCCATCATTGTGATATGTTTCAGCAGCCTATTGAGCATTTCGATTTTTATGCTTAATTTTGCAGTGAAAATTGAGATATAGGCTATTGAAGAACAAACACATATCAATAATCTTGCAATGAAGAAAATTATTTTATCAATTACTGCGGCTACTGCTGTCATGACAGCTGCTGCCGGCAATATCGGATATGACAGGGCTGTCAGAATCGCATCGCGGTATGTCGATGTCGCGGCTCCCGACCGGGTGCCGGCTTCCGATAAAAGCGTCACGACTGCTGTCGAGCCGTACTATATATTTAATGACAGGAGCCGTGGCAATGGTTTTGTAATCATTGCCGGCGACGAGAATATGGGTCCGGTGCTCGGATATTCCGACCGCGGGTATATTGATGAAAGCAATATGCCCGACGCGTTACGTCATTGGCTTGATGCTGTAGATAAGGGCTTGGTAAAACCGATGGCGCAGGCCGATGAACCCGCAACGCCTGTGGTGGCGCCATTGGTGAAAACCAGGTGGTATCAGTTGGCGCCATATAATGAGATGTTACCGTCGACATCCTATCTTACCGGATGCGTTGCCACGGCTATGGCTCAGATTATCAAGTATCATAAGTGGCCGGAACGCGGGCATGGCAGCGGCAGTTATGTCAGCTTCTACGGCGAAGATGATGCAGCAGGTCTGATACCCTACGATCTCAGCCACTCGGTGTATGACTTTGACAATATGCGTGACATTTATCTCGACGGCGACTGGAGCGCTAACGAAGCTGATGCAGTGGCATTGCTGATGCGCGACTGCGGATTTGCCACCCACATGCAGTATACGTCGAGTGAAAGTTCATCGTTCGACCAGGACTGCGCCACGGCTATGTCCGAAAATTTCGGCTATGACGCTAATGTATTCACCCATTTCGGCACATACAGGGATACGCAGAAATGGGTCGCACGCATGAAAGAGGAGTTTGACAATGGTTTCCCGGTGATAATGAACGGTCAGGCAACTCCTTTCGGCGGCGGAGGTCACTGCTTTATTGCCGACGGCTATGACTCGAACGGCTTTGTGCATATCAACTGGGGCTGGAACGGCGATGCCGACGGATATTACAATGTGTGCGCACTCACACCCGATCACAATGGGAAACAGCACACCTACTCCTACATGCAGAATTTCATCACCGTGCACCCACGCTATCCATACTTTGAAGCCGCGCCCTACAATCCGGACCTGTGGATGCTTTGGGATGCCAAGCACAATGATTTCGACCACTCCGGTCTCACCGTTGAGAATGAAGGAGAGGCTATTGCCGCCGACAATCCCGCAATGATACGTCTCGACGGCATATTCTGCAACTCATTGCGTGCTTACAATGGTCTGTTCAAACTCGACCTCTTGAATGCTGACGGAGTTAAAGTCAGGACTTTGTGCAGCTCGCCTCTTGAGCGTGATGAAATTGTATCCGAAGACCAGGGGCAATACTTCCCACTTAAAGACATTCAGATCGGAACTTCTGATTTCGCCGGAGTTCCCGATGGCAGTTATATAATTGTACCGGTGAGCGAAGCCCACGGCATGGAGCCCAAATCGATGCAGGTTTACGGATATAAGGATCATCTCATTGCAACAGTCAAAAATGGCGTGGCGACACTTTCCAATATACCTGCTGTAAGCAGCCGACTGCGTTATGTCAAACCTTTCGAAATATCTTCGGAAGCGACACTGTTCACTACCGTAAATACTGAGGTGACAATAGCCAATGACGGCGATAATATCGACGGCGGCAAACTGTCTGTATATATCTCATACGCAGATGACAGCCAAAGTGTTCTGCTTAAAAGTATACCGGTCGCCGTTTATGAACACAGCGAGATAAATGTGCCTGTTTCGTTCGACATATTGCCTCGTTACAAGGATTATAAAAATTTTGTGCTTGAAGACGGCAAAAAGTATAAAGCCAAAGTCGTGTTTGAAAATTACAGTGGTGAAGTGCAGGAAATACAGGATGCATCGCAACCGGTTGCATTTACTGTAAAGATTGACCACGAACTGGTGCCACATCTTGAAATTGCGTCGGTAAAAGTCAGCGATACCGCCGGAAACGAGCTTGACATAAATGACCTGCGCCTCGATATTACTAAAGAATATACAGTCGAATATACCTATAAGCCTGTGGGGAAAGGCGTAGTACCTGGATTTGTCAACCATACTTCGTTCGTTTTGGATGATATGTATGAGCAAAGCCATTCAAACCAGAATCTGACATGGATTGATTCCTACAACATTGATTTCTTCATATTTTTCGTCGAACCCGGGCAGTCTTCAATAAAACTGAGGTACACCGACTTTCTGACTGATGAACTGGTGGCGCCGCTTCCAGAGGCATTCGCCGATATTCCGGTTACGCTCTATGACAGTTCGGCTGGAGTGGACGATGTCATCTCCGGCGGTGCCCGTTACGAGACAGCGCGCTACGATGCTCGTGGCGTAAGGTTGTCCGCTCCGGTAAAAGGTATCAATATTGTGGTGTACAGCGACGGATCGGTTGTAAAGGAGGTCAGATAAATATTGATAAAAGGGATTTCGTAATTCAACTATAATAGGGAAGGATTTAATCTTTTCCTTGTCGATACATGCGCCTGCAGCCGCACATACAACGGCGGCAGGCGTTATTAATTTGATTTATGCAAAAATACATATCGTAAGTCATTCATAATGAGATAGCACTATATTTTTTTTGTATATTTCTAATTTTTTATTACCTTTGCGGTCTCAAATCATGCTCCTCCGAAAGTATATTTTAAAGGTATAATGATAGAAGGAAAAAAAGAAGAATGTCGTCTCAATCTGCTTTTCGAGACAAGCTGGGAGGTCTGTAACAAGATTGGCGGTATATATACCGTGCTCTCTACCAAGGCCAAAACGCTTCAAAAGCTCTATAAAGACAAAGTGATTTTCGTCGGGCCCGATGTGTGGTCTGATAAGAATCCTTCACCTTTTTTTGTCGAAAATCAATCGCTGCTCAAATCCTGGAGGAGATCGGCGCAACTCCCTTATGATATTAAAGTGCGCATAGGCCGTTGGGATATTCCCGGCAAGCCTATAGCCGTATTGGTCGATTTCAATGGCGTATATGCTCACCTCAATGAAATTTACGGCGAGATGTGGAGCCGCTACGGCGTCGATTCATTGCATGCCTACGGCGATTATGGTGAAGGCTGCGCATTCGCTGTTGCCGCCGCAGCCGTGATACAGAGCATATACGATTATGAAGGCTGCCCCGACGATGTGATAGCCCACTTCAACGAGTGGACTACCGGAATGGGTCTCCTTTATCTCAAATGGAAAGTTCCTGCGGTTGCGACCGTATTTACCACTCATGCCACGAGCATCGGACGCAGTATCTGCGGTAACGGCAAACCTCTCTACGATTATCTCAAAGGCTATAACGGCGACCAGATGGCCCGTGAACTCAATATGGAGTCGAAACACTCGCTTGAGAAAGCGGCAGCCCACGCCGCCGACTGTTTCACTACCGTCAGCGACATTACCGCCGTGGAGTGCGAGCAGCTTCTTGACATAAAGCCTGCGGTGGTCACTCCCAACGGATTTGAGAAAAATTTTGTGCCGGCACGTACGCGTTTCGACGCCGCACGGCAACAGGCGCGCGCGAAATTGCTCGGCGTGGCACGTGCCCTTACCGGCAAGCAGCTTGGCGACGATACGTTTATCGTGGCTACATCAGGTCGTTGCGAATACCGCAACAAGGGTATCGATGTGTTCCTCGACAGCATCAATGCACTGCGCGGACGCACTCAGTCGCGTGTGCTCGCTCTCGTTATGGTTCCCGCATGGGTCGACAAGGGCAGGGCAGACCTTCAGGAAGCGATTGCCCGTAATAGTACTGCCGGACTTCCCGATGCCGTAATCACCCATTCACTGCATAATTACGACGAGGATCCGATTATAAACCGCATACATCAGCTTGGTTTCGGAGCCGATGCCAACGACAGCATGACCGTCATTTACGTGCCTTGCTATCTTAACGGCGACGACGGTGTATTCAACGCCCCGTATTACGACCTTCTGATTGGTGTCGACGCTACCGTGTTCCCGTCATATTACGAACCGTGGGGATATACGCCTCTTGAGAGTGTGGCATTCGGTGTGCCCGCCGTCACAACGTCGCTTTCAGGCTTCGGCCGTTGGATTCTGGCCTCATCCCGACCGGAGTTCACCGTGTCAGGCGTCAATGTAATACCTCGTACCGACTCCAACTACAACGAAGTGGCCGGTGCCATAGCGCAATCGTTGTTCTCGCTGATAAGCGCTCAGCCTGCCGAACGTGCGAAAATAGCTAAAGCTGCGATGAATACCTCCTCAAAAGCTGCCTGGAGCCATTTCATGGAATGGTACGATGATGCTTTCCGCATAGCGTTGCGCAATGCTGAAAAGCGAAGATGACCGCGGCAGCATCATATCATAGCATCTGATACTTTGTGATAACAGCTACATATTGCATTTCCTTAAAAAAAAGTAACTATTACAACAATTAAAAAGATACACAATGAAACTTCAAGTAAGCAACTCAAATGTCCCCAATTGGCGTGACATGACTGTTAACTCAGACTTACCTTCAAAGTTAAAACCTCTGGAGAAGCTTTCCAAAAACCTTTGGTGGGTATGGAACAGCGACGCCAAATCGCTTTTCCGCGATCTCAATCCCGAGCTTTGGCGTTCTACCGGTGAAAATCCTGTAATGCTCCTTCAGCGCCTTTCTTCAGAGCGTCAGAAAGAAATCATCAACGACCCCAAATTCATGGAGCGTATCGAACATGTATACGGTATGTTCCAGGAATATATGAAGAAACCGATGCGCAAGGATGTTCCTTCGGTTTCTTACTTCTCTATGGAATATGGCCTCTGCAACTGCCTGAAGATATATTCCGGCGGTCTCGGCGTACTTGCCGGCGACTATATCAAGGAAGCATCCGACAGCTGCGTCGACATGACTGCAGTCGGCTTCCTCTACCGTTACGGCTATTTCACCCAGACACTCAGCGTCGACGGTCAGCAGATTGCCAACTACGAGCCCCAGAATTTCAACCAGCTCCCCATCGAGCAGGTATGCGATAAAAACGGTCATCCCGTAATCCTCGAGGTTCCCTATCCCGGACGCATCATCTACTCTCACATCTGGAAAGTGGCTGTGGGCCGCATGAACCTCTACCTGATGGATACCGACTTCGACATGAACAGCGAGTTTGACCGCGTCATCACCCACCAGCTCTATGGCGGCGACTGGGAAAACCGTATCAAGCAGGAATACCTCCTCGGTATCGGCGGTGTGCTCATGCTCAAGAAACTCGGCATCAAGAGCCAGCTTTACCACTGCAACGAAGGTCACGCAGCGCTTCTCAACCTCCAGCGCCTCGTAGATTTCGTACAGGAAGAGCATCTTGACTTCAACGTCGCTCTCGAAATGGTTCGTGCTTCTTCACTCTACACCGTGCACACTCCCGTGCCCGCCGGTCACGACTACTTCGACGAAGGTCTCTTCGGAAAATATATGGGTGAATATCCCGCAAAACTCGGTATTTCGTGGAACGACCTCATGAACATGGGCCGCGAGAATCCCAACACCAACGAGCGCTTCTCGATGAGCGTATTCGCACTCAACACATGTCAGGAAGCCAACGGTGTGAGCTGGCTCCACGGCGAAGTATCGAAGAAGATGTTCGCCGGTATCTGGAAAGGCTACAACTGGCAGGAATCACACGTAGGCTACGTCACCAACGGTGTGCACATGCCCACGTGGGCCGCTTCCGAATGGAAGGAATTCTACGCAAAGCATCTCGGCGAGCAGGTATTCGAGAACCAGAGTGATCCCAAGGCATGGAAGGGTATCTTCGATGTAAGCGACGAGGCTATCTGGGATATGCGCATGAAGCTGAAGACCAAATTCATCAACTTCGTGAAACGCGATTTCAAGGCTAAATGGCTCGCCAATCAGGGTGATCCCTCGGCCGTGATGAAAATCGTCGACAAAATCAACCCCAACGCCCTCATCATCGGTTTTGCACGCCGCTTCGCCACTTACAAGCGTGCACACCTCCTTTTCACTGACCTCGAACGTCTCGCAAAAATCGTCAACAACGAGCAGTTCCCCGTTCAGTTCGTGTTCTCTGGTAAGGCACACCCCGCCGACGGCGCCGGCCAGGGCCTTATCAAGCGCATCATGGAAATCTCGCGCATGCCGCAGTTCCTCGGCAAGATTATCTTCCTCGAGGACTACAACATGATAGTTGCAAAACGTCTTGTCAGCGGTGTCGACATCTGGTTGAACACTCCGACCCGTCCCCTCGAAGCATCGGGTACATCGGGTGAAAAGGCCGAAATGAACGGTGTGCTTAACTTCTCGGTGCTCGACGGATGGTGGTACGAAGGCTACCGTTTCAACGAAAATGCCGGCTGGGCTCTTACCGACCGTCGCACATTCACCGACCAGTCACAGCAGGACAAACTCGATGCAGCTACCATCTACTCGATGCTTGAGAACGAAATCGTTCCCCTCTACTTCGAGAAGAACTCCAAAGGCTACTCGCCCCGCTGGATTCAGTATATCAAGGGTTCTATCGGCGACATTGCCCCCCACTTCACCATGAAGCGTATGATTGACGACTATATCGCCCGCTTCTACGACAAAGAGGCTGCCCGATACAAGAAACTCGCCGCCAAGGATTTCGCTCTTGCAAAAGAAATCGTGGCATGGAAAGAGAAAGTCGCCGCTGCATGGGACGGTATCAAGGTATTCGATGTAGAGACTCAGGAAGCCGCCAATAACGTTACCGGTCAGGATTATTACGTTAAGGCTATCGTCGATACTAACGGACTCGGTAAAGATCTCGGCCTCGAAATGGTATGCTACAAAGTCGAGGACGGCGAAGAGAAACTTTGGAAAGTCGCTCCTTTCAAGGTAAGCAAAGAGGAAGGAAATGTTCTTACCTACGAATGCAAAGGTAAAGCCGACGATCCCGGCGTATTCCGTTACGCATACCGTCTGTATCCCGTAAATGCCAATCTGCCCCACCGTCAGGATTTCGCCTATGTGCGCTGGATCTAATTGACGCAGGACATCAATAATTTATCGAGAGAGAGATTCCGGATAAAGCAGTTCCGGAATCTCTCTCGTTCTATATGGCAGTTTTTGCCTCACAAGCTAAAATTACGGTGCATGACATATTATGTTGTCGGCATTAAAAAACGCTGCACTACGCATTTGATTACAGCGTCTTGTCGCAGCTGCGGTTTTCGTCCGTGGTCAGTAATATTTGCACCTGCTTAATGTGCGCCGGAAATCATGATTGAGCTGTTTTTGCGGGAAAGTAAATCCCGTGTGGCTGTCGTTACAACGTTTTTAAATGTTAAATAATATTAACGGGGGGGGGGGGGTATTTCCCCCTAAAAATTTTGTTTAGTCAAATTTTGATATTAATTTTGCAGGTGAAAATGGAAAATTAATTTGCACGTGAATTTTATTGATATAAAGTCACGTCAAAACAAATTGTAATTGGTAATGTGTTAATATACATGGTTTAAGATTTTATTTGAGTCATCTGCATATAAGTTGTGCTTCCCGAATACTCTCTTCGGGTTTAGTTGACTTAGATTTAATCCGATAAATTTTGGCTGAATACAACACATTTAAAATATTAACGTATATTAACATTATTTCTTGCAGCTATACTTGGATAAGTAGATATTGTAAACAATCCAGTTATAATTCCTGTCAGGTAGGCTATGTCTATATATGTATGGCAGATGTTTGAAAAGAATAGGTATAAACACTATTATATATAACCATAACGGGGTCATATTTCAAGGTAAAATGAAAACGGGATCAAAAATTTATATAAGAAACAGATTCCTTAAATCTGTTATCTTAATAGTAATGACCGGTATTGCGGTCACTATTGCTGCTACGCCTGAAGAGCTATTTTCGGTAGCAGTAGGCAATGATATTATGGTGTCAGAAGCTTTGCCTGTGACACAAGCCACATTGGAATCGGCAATAAACGATGCAAAAATACTGGTATTATAAAACTAATAATCATTATTACTGACAACTCTGATATAAATATCTTATTAAAAAAATCTCATTAAATAAGTAACTGTTCAAAATTATTTTGATATTATGACGGAAGGATTTTTCAGGCGATTTCCGGTGAGGAAGAAGGAGTGTAGCGAGCTACATGACTGATGACGAGACGGAAAGCGACGAAAAAGACTCCGGCAGAATATTAAAATAATGAGAATGGTTAGTATAAAATAATTTTAAACAGTTACTTAAGTATTATAATTAAAATAATTTTGTCTCTGGAAAGCAGCTCGAAGTGATTTCGTGCTGTTTTTATTATTTGTGGATGGGTCGAAGAATAGTGATAATGGGAGATGAGCTAATGCCAGTTATCTCCCGCAAGAAGAGTGTGTTGCATAACTCGGTTTTATCATGCCGCAGTCAATTGCTGTCTTTGGCGCTTTTTGTGGTTCAAGCCGAAATTGCAGTGCATGCCAATATAATAATTGTCGGCTTTGTTGTCCGCGGTTAAAAACCGCGGCTGCTACGTGGTTGACTCATAGCGCGTTATAGTAGCCGCGGTTTTTTACCGCGGAAAGCGATATTAAATGGAATTTGTAATGTGCACTGTAATTTCGGATTGTGGCGCTTTTTGTCGCAAAGAAACCGCGGCTACTACAAAGCTGATTATCAGCGTGCATTGTGTAGTAGCCGCGGTTTCTTTGCAGAGCAAAAAGCGCCAAAGGCGATGATTGACTGCGGAAGGTATGGTTTTGCAGTCTCCTCTTTAAATTTTAGTATATGAGATACCGTATTACGCGGTATGAATGTCTTATTCGAAAATATGTTTCAGTTTTGAGAAGAGACGCTGTTTGGTCGATTCAGACGGTTTGATGTTGGGGTCATCTTTGATTGTCTCAACAGCCGAACGTATGCGGTCGTCAAGTTGCTCGGGGATGTAGACCATCACATTTATAAGTTCGTCGCCGGTGCCGCGTCCCTCAGGTGAGGGGAGACCCTTGCCGCGCAGGCGGAGCACTTTGCCGGGCTGTGTGCCGGCTGCGATGTTGAGTCGTGCGCGTCCGGTGATAGTAGGCACTTCGACGGCGCCGCCGAGAGTGGCGGTAGGGATGTCGAGCATGATGTTGTAGATTACATCATTGCCGTCGCGTATCAGTTCCGGATGCTTGATTTCCTCAATCACGACGAGAAGGTCGCCGTTGACGCCGCCGTGGCGCGGGGCATTGCCCTTCCCCTTTACGGTAAGCGTCATGCCGTCGGTCACGCCGGCGGGTATGTTGAAGCTGACGAGCTGTTCCTTGCGTTCGGTGCCTTCGCCGTGACAGTAAGTACAATTCTGTGTTATGGTTTTGCCCTCGCCGTTGCAGTGGGGGCATACCGACTGCGACTGCATGGCTCCGAGAATTGTCTGCTGCACCTGGGTCACCACGCCTGTGCCGTGGCATGTGGCACACGTCGTGAATGCCGTGCCGTCCTTGGCGCCAGTGCCGTTACAGTGCTCGCACTTGACCTGGGTCGGGATTTTGAGTGTCTTTGATATGCCGGTCGCGATTTCGGCAAGCGTGAGCTTGACCTTGATGCGCAGGTCGGAACCCTTGCGCGTCGGTTTGCGGGGAGCGCGCTGGCGGCCGCCTGTCGCTCCGCCCCATTCGCCACCGAAACGGCCACCGAATATATCGCCGAAGTGCTCGAATATGTCGTTGATGTCAAATCCGGCGCTGTAACCGCCTGCTCCGCCGCCGGGGAAGCCTTGCGGACCCATGTTGTGGCCGAACTGGTCATATTTGGCGCGTTTGTCAGGGTCGCTTAGCACATCGTATGCTTCGGCGGCCTCGATAAATTTTTCTTCGGCAGCCTTGTCGCCCGGATTCTTGTCAGGGTGATATTTGAGTGCCAGTTTGCGGTACGCTTTTTTTATTTCATCGGCTGAGGCGCTTTTGTCCACACCCAGCACTTCATAGTAATCTCTTTTGGTAGCCATAATTCTTTTAATTCACAATGCTTATAAGTTCGCGATTTTACAGAACTCCATGGTGCGTTCGTTTACTGGCCTACAGCGACTTTGGCGTGACGTATCACTTTATCGTTGAGTGTATAGCCTTTGGCAATCGTGTCAATCACCTTGCCTTTTTTCGCTTCATCGTCCACCGGAACCATCGCAATCGCTTCGTGAAGGTCGACATCGAAGTCGGCGTTCTCGGTCGGTATCTCTTTTACGCCGTTCTGTTGCAGATATTTTACGAACTTATTATATATAAGTTCCATTCCTTCCTTAACCGATGCGGCGGTAGCATCATCCTTTATCGCCTCTATACCTCGTTCGAAATCATCGAGGATGGGGAGAATGCCTTTAAGCACGTTTTCTGCGCCGTTCTTTATAATTTCCGATTTCTCGCGGAGTGTACGTTTCTTGAAATTGTCGAAGTCGGCCATCAGGAATAGATACTCTTTTTTCTCTTTCTCAAGGGCTTCCTCGCGTTCCTGAAGCATCTGTTTCAGTGCCTCGATTTCCGATGACTGTCCGTCATCCTCGGTATCGCATACGTCGGCTGCTCCCTCGCCGAGCACGTCATCGGCTTCGACATCGGGATTTTCGATTTTGATTTCAGTCTCTTTGGTCTCCTTGGCGGAGTGGTTATGCTGTTTCTGACTCATGTGTAATTATAATTTATTTAGGTTTGAATATGCAAAAATCTTGCCAAACTTTGCCCTTAAGGACAATCTTACAATGATAACAAATAAAATGCGTTAACGTTCAAAGTCTTGAGATATGAAAATCCGTTTCGGGGAATGTCTTTTCAATATCTTCTGCCAAAATGTCACGCCCGAAGATACCGAACACGCTCGCTCCCGACCCTGACATCGATGCATATTCAGCACCCATATCATATAATGTGGATTTGATTTCGGCTATGAGAGGGTGGTGGGAGAATACCGTTTCTTCAAAATCATTCTTTATGCCGGCCTGTTTCCATTCTTCAGGAGGCACTGTAGCCAGCACGTCGGGAAGGGAAAGCGTCGACGGCCGCGGACGGCACCCGCCGTAGGCTTCGGCCGTGGATACATGCACATGTGGCTTGACTATTACGAGCGTGTGTCCCTTCATACTGAGGCTGACGGGCGACAGGGTGGTGCCGGTGCCGGTGGCGTGCATGGGTCTGTTATAGATGAAAAACGGGCAGTCGGAGCCTATTGTCGCGGCTATTCCGGTCATGACGTCATCCGACAGACCGAGGCCGAAGAGCTTGTCGAGCGTCGTTATGGTGAAAGCTGCGTCGGCCGAGCCACCGCCCAGCCCGGCTCCGTCAGGTATGATTTTGCGCAGGAATATATCTACGGGAGGCAGATTGTAGCGCTCCGCCATGGCGCGGTAGGCACGCATGACAAGATTTTTTTCCTGAGGGCAGTCCACTCGTCTCCCGGTCACAGTAAGTGTCGTAACGCCATCCTTAGCCGGTACGATTTCAAGTATGTCGCACCAGTCAACAGGCATCATGACGGAGGCTATGTCGTGGTATCCGTCGGGTCGACGGGCGGTGATGAAAAGCCCTATATTGATTTTAGCGTTGGGAAATGCTATCATATCGATATATATTATAGATGACAAATTGCAAAGTTACTCAATATTTACAGATTGTCATTTACAGATTGTCTAAAATTATGTGATGCGGATTTTTGCAATCTCTTACTTACATCCGGTCGGCGCGGTTGTAAATATCGTGTTGATATTTCTGCGTCGCCGTGTTTGGCATTACGCCTCAATTTTGCTACTTTTGTGATAAAATATTGGATAATGGATTTTGTCAACAAGCAGGGACGCCGCGACGGGTCCCGCCCCCAATACAGGGAGCAATCGAAAATAGATACACTGGGTCGTCTGCAACCCCAGGACAAGGACCTTGAAGAGGCCGTTCTCGGAGCGATAATGCTCGAGAAGGACGCCTATACCGTGGTGTGCGACATCCTTCATCCCGGCAGTTTCTATGAGCCGAGCAATCAGAAAATATATCAGGCCATACAGACTCTCGGCGCCGCTCAGCGGCCTATCGACATGCTCACTGTCATGGAGCAGCTGCGCCTCAACGGCACTCTCGAAGAGGTGGGCGGCCCGGCGTTTATAGCCGAACTGACATCGCGCGTGGCTTCTTCGGCCAATGTCGAGTATCATGCCCGCATCGTGGCGCAGAAATATCTGGCACGCGAACTGATTTCATTCGCCTCTAACATCGAGGCCAAGGCTTACGACGAGACCAACGACGTCGACGACCTCATGCAGGAGGCCGAAGGCAAACTGTTTGAAATCTCGCAGCGTAACGTGAAGAAGGATTTTACGCAGGTCGACCCCGTCATCAAGCAGGCAATTGAGCAGATTGAGGCAGCCGCCAACCGCGCTTCCGGTATGTCGGGTCTTGAATCGGGATTCCACGACCTCGACAAGATAACCTCGGGCTGGCAGCGGAGCGACCTTATCATTATCGCGGCTCGTCCCGCAATGGGTAAGACCGCCTTCGTGCTTTCGATGGCCAAGAACATGGCGGTCAATTACAATACCCCCGTGGCTATCTTCTCGCTTGAAATGTCGAATATCCAGCTTGTCAACCGTCTGATATGCAACACGTGTGAGCTTGAAAGCGACAAAATCAAGAGCGGACGTCTCGACAACCGCGAGTGGGACCAGCTGATGGCGCGTATCAAGAATCTGTACAGCGCCCCGCTCTATATCGACGATACCGCGTCGCTGTCGATTTTCGAACTGCGCACGAAGGCGCGTCGTCTTGTACGCGAGCACAACGTGCAGTTCATCATCATCGACTACCTCCAGCTGATGAATGCGTCGGGCATGAAATTCGGTTCGCGCGAGCAGGAGGTGTCCATGATATCGCGTTCGCTCAAACAGCTCGCCAAGGAACTTAACATACCTATCGTGGCCCTGTCGCAGCTCAACCGAAGCGTCGAATCGCGTACCGACGGCAAGCGCCCGCAGCTGTCCGACCTCCGTGAGTCGGGTGCCATCGAGCAGGATGCCGACATCGTATGCTTCATCCACCGTCCGGAATACTACATCAAGAGTGATACCGATGCCGAAGGGCACGACATACGCAATCTCGCCCAGTTCATCATAGCCAAGCACCGTAACGGACAGGTCACCGACGTGCGTCTGCGTTTCCGCGGTCAATACACCCGGTTCGAGAACTGGACCGACGAAGACCCCATATACGGAGAGGCCACCGTAGGCTCGCGCATAAATTCCGGCGATGATTCGGGCGCTGTTTCTCCCGTGAGCGATCCCTTCTCAGGCGGAAGTGTCGACCTCGGTTCATCGTCGTCCGATGTCCCGGCACCGTTCTGATTTTATTCCCTGATTCCGGTCATCACAAGATTATGAATTTTTATTGCGGCTGAATAAACTTTTCATAACATGCGGTTGTTTAGGTAATAAAACTTCTAATCAACTATTAGTTATGAAAAAAGCTGTTTTATTGATTGCTCTGATGATAGGATGCACCGGAGTTTTCGCTCAAAAGATTGACAAAAATGAGTTGAAGCAACTTCAGGCTTTTTTGTCGCAACCCGGTGAAAGGGATGCTACCAACGCTCAAGCCCTTAATATCAGTGATACCAAGTCACCCGCAACATGGGAAGGTGTCACGGTAGAGAACGGCCATGTCACCAAAATCGAATGGAAAGACAAGCATCTTGCAGGTGTGCTTGACCTTTCCGGTTTCGACGCTTTACAGGAAGTAAATATTTCGCGCAACAATCTTACCGGTCTTGTAGTCAACGCCAACCCGGCATTGGCCAAACTCGATGCCTCGCGCAACAAACTGACCTCTTTCTCGTCGGACAACTGCCCGGCTCTTACCGAGCTCAAAATCTACCGCAACCGTCTGGCAGACATTGACCTGTCGGGCACTACCGCGCTTAAGACCCTCAATTGCTCCAACAACCTGCTCGTCGAGCTTTCAGTGGCCAACTCTCCCACGCTTGTCACACTCAACTGCCAGGGATGCCATCTCGAAGCTCTCAACGTCAGCGGCTGCAAGGCGCTCAAGAACCTCTACTGCGGTTACAACAAACTGACTGCGATAGCGCTCGCAGGTGTTGAAAACCTGACTAACCTCAATGTCGACGATAACGAAATCTCGAAACTCTATATCAACGGACTTCCCGCTGTCAGCACGATTATCTGCTCCGACAACAACATGACACAGCTTGCGGTAAGCAACTGCAACGCACTCATCGACCTCGTCTGCTCATACAACGACCTGACCGCGCTATCGGTCGACAATTGCCCAAACCTGCTGTTCGTCGACTGCTCATACAATGACCTTACTACACTCAATCTCTCAAACCAGACATTGCTTGAGCGTCTGCTCTGCAACAACAACCAGCTGACCATGCTCGACGTATCCTTCGATACCGCGCTCCGCTACATCAATTGCCGTTACAACACAATCACCGACTTCCGTACGGTAGGCTGCGACAATCTCCAGATGGTGGCTTGTCAGTGGAATTATTGATACAGGAATCCTCACGGGGCGTTTTGCCTCCGGAGAATATAGATAACTGATTTTGAAACCGGGAGCGTCGTCACTTCAATGTGGCGGCGCTCCCTTCGTTTGCTGATTTCCTGCCGTCATCAATGTCGAAATCAGTACAAGCGGTATGAAATGTGAAAAAAAAATTGTAAATTTGCAATCCAAAAAATATGATATCCGGAGCTGTTTGCTTATTCGGATATTATTAATTTCAGATGTCATTACGATGAAAAATATAAGGAATTTCTGCATCATAGCGCACATCGACCACGGCAAGAGCACCCTCGCCGACCGTCTGCTTGAATATACCGGCACGGTAGCTCCGAAGGACTTGCAGGCGCAGGTGCTCGACGATATGGACCTGGAGCGTGAGCGCGGCATAACAATTAAAAGCCACGCCATACAGATGGAATACGCCATTGACGGAGAAAAATACATACTCAATCTTATCGACACTCCGGGACACGTCGACTTCTCCTACGAAGTGTCGCGCTCGATTGCCGCATGCGAAGGAGCGCTTCTGATTGTCGATGCCTCGCAGGGCATTCAGGCGCAGACTATCTCCAATCTCTACATGGCCATCGACAACGACCTGGAGATTATTCCCGTCATCAACAAGGTCGACCTTGATTCGGCCAAGCCCGACGAGGTCGAGGACCAGATTGTCGAACTGCTCGGTTGCCGCCGCGATGAAATCATACGCGCATCTGGCAAGACGGGCATCGGCATAGAGGACATACTCCGCGCCATAGTCGAGCGTGTCCCCGCTCCCAAGGGCGATCCTGAAGCTCCGCTGCAGGCGTTGATTTTCGACTCCGTATTCAATCCGTTCCGCGGCATTATCGCATACTTCAAGATAGTCAACGGCACCATCGCCAAGGATGATTTCGTGAAGTTCGTGTCGACCGGTAAAGAATACCATGCCGACGAAATCGGCGTGCTCAAACTCGACATGGCGCCCCGTCAGAATCTGAGTGCCGGCAATGTTGGCTATATCATTTCCGGTATAAAGACATCGAAAGAGGTGCGGGTAGGCGATACCATCACCCATGTCAACCGTCCCTGCGAAGCGGCTATCGACGGATTCGAGGAGGTGAAGCCTATGGTGTTTGCCGGTGTGTATCCTATCGAGACGGAAGATTTCGAGAATCTCCGTTCATCGCTTGAGAAACTGCAGCTCAACGACGCCTCGCTCACATTCCAGCCCGAATCGTCGGCGGCTCTCGGCTTCGGTTTCCGTTGCGGCTTCCTCGGTCTCCTTCACATGGAGATTGTGCAGGAGCGTCTCGGCCGTGAGTTCGACATGGATGTCATCACCACTGTCCCCAACGTATCCTATCGCGTATACGACAAGAAGGGCAACATGACCGAGGTGCACAATCCGTCGGGACTTCCTGACCTAACCCTAATCGACCATATCGAAGAGCCGTATATACGAGCGTCGGTCATCACCACTACCGAATTTATCGGTCCGATTATGACGCTGTGTCTCGGTAAACGTGGAGAGCTTGTCAAGCAGGAATTCATCTCAGGCAATCGTGTCGAGATTATCTTCGACATGCCGCTCGGCGAGATAGTCATCGACTTTTATGACAAGCTGAAGAGCATATCCAAAGGATACGCCTCGTTCGACTATCATATCCACGACTTCCGCGAGTCAAAACTGGTGAAGCTCGACATCCTGCTCAACGGTGAGAGCGTCGACGCACTCTCCACACTGACCCATGCCGACAATGCCGTGGCCTTCGGACGCCGCATGTGCGAGAAACTGAAAGAACTTATTCCGCGTCAGCAGTTCGACATAGCCATCCAGGCGGCCATCGGCGCAAAGATTATAGCGCGAGAGACCATCAAGGCCGTACGCAAGGATGTGACGGCCAAGTGTTATGGCGGTGATATATCGCGTAAACGCAAACTTCTCGAAAAACAGAAAAAAGGTAAAAAACGAATGAAGCAGATCGGTTCGGTCGAAGTGCCTCAGAAAGCATTCCTCGCTGTTCTGAAACTCGATTGATTCATGTGTGCGTAGCAAAATTCGTTATTCCGCGGTTTAAGCGGCTGCTATGTCGGGCTGTTTGACAGCCATGCGTGTGGTAGTAGCCGCCGTGCCCGATTGCGGTTTGGAAAAACAATTTTGACGCGGCCCGTGAATATATCTCCATTGAAGGGAGATACATCTGCTTTGCCCTGCGACGGGGCGCTTACAACTATATTTTGTTCAGATTTGTTATATAAATATAATCGTAAACGGGGGTGCCAGGTACAAGCCTCCGTAATTGAAACAAACAGTTACTTATTATGAGTAATCCGCAAGATAATTCGTCACACGAACAGCATTCGGCCGTGCAGGCTATCAACGATCAGGCCCACAACATTTATTATGCCGCCCGACAGGCATTGAGACATCATGCATCAGGTGGCAATGTGCTTATTTTCGCCACATTCCTGGCGCTTATCGTAGCTAACATACCCGCATTGAGCGGTCACTATTTTGAGTTCTGGGAACAGGAAATACGCCTGCAGGTAGGCAATTTCAATATATTTTCGCATTCAGGCCATCCCATGACCATGCTTCAGTTCATCAACGATGCGCTGATGGCCATATTCTTCTTCTCCATCGGACTGGAGATAAAGCGGGAGGTGCTCGTGGGAGAGCTGTCGTCATTCCGCCAGGCATTGCTGCCGATTGTGGGCGCTGTCGGCGGCATGGTGATGCCTGTCATTATCTACCTTGCATTCTCTATGGGAACCGACTATACGGGAGGTGCGGCAATACCTATGGCGACAGATATTGCTTTCTCGCTCGGTGTACTGAGCATGCTCGGCAGAAGGGTTCCGTTGTCGCTCAAGATATTCCTTACTACGCTTGCCGTGGTCGACGACATCGGCGGCATTATCGTCATAGCAGTGTTTTACTCTACACAGATTGACGGCATATTGCTGCTTTACGCATTCCTTTTGCTCGGTGTCCTTCTCATGGGGTCGTGGCTCCGCATCAAGAGCAAACTCTTCTATATCGGAGTGGGCGGTGTGATATGGTTCCTTTTCCTCAATTCGGGCATACACCCCACCATTGCGGGAGTGCTTGTGGCATTCTGTGTGCCTGCCACGCCGGTATTCGAGCCTAAGAAATATATCAGGAAGATACGTGAGGCAATCAATCACTTCCGCCGCGAGGACGACGAAGCTCTCTCGCGCAAGAGCATCCTCTCAAAGGAACAGCTCGACTGGCTCAAACAGGTCGAGTCGGCCTCCGATAAAGTCATTTCCCCGCTTCAGGACCTCGAGGACTCACTGCATCCACTTGTCAACTACATTATAATACCGCTTTTCGCTTTTGCCAACGCCGGCATCTTCCTCCTCGATATGGAGCCGATAAGCATATTTGAGGGAGTCAGCCTTGCCGTTATCTGCGCCCTCGTAGTCGGTAAATGCGCCGGTATCTTTATCTTCTCATGGATTACTGTCAAACTGCGTCTCGCACCTATGCCCGAGCACAGCAACTGGAAGATGATGGCCTCTATTGCCATGCTGGGCGGTATCGGTTTCACGGTATCCATCTTCATTGCCAACCTGTCGTTCGGTTCGATGGGCGAGGAAGGAGCCTCCCTGCTGAGCCATGCCAAACTCGGTATCGTCATAGGCTCGCTACTTGCCGGTATCCTCGGCTACCTCCTCCTGCACCGCACTCTTCCCAAGCACCCAGTCGATGTAGAGGAATAGCATACTTTTTAACTGATAGATAAACGGGTCAGTACCGGTTTATGATAATTAAATGTCATACCGCGTTCTGACTCGTTTTTTCTAAAATATCACATAATGAGGGCTTTTCTGATGACACTGTGAACTATTTTACGGATATTTGAAAAAATAATCGGCTTAGTTTTGTATTTTCACATTTTTATGTTAATTTTACGCCGAAATGTTAAATTTGAGATTTTGGATTGGTGGATTTAATTGTTAAATCTATTCTGAAATTTATTAAACACTCTTTCATCTTATTTGTTAATATTATAAAAAGTGTGCGAAAATTATATGCAGAAGTTGTAGCCGGGACACCCGGGATACCGCATGCATACGGACGATTTTCTACACTTCGTAAAAAAACAGAATACGGTCATGAAGAAATCGACTATATGGTTACTCACTATATTGATGGCAGTCACTTTTATCGGATTGCTGTATATTGAAATCAAATATATGGACGACATCATCAAGATGCGCGACGACCAGTTTTCGGAAGGTGTGCGTCGCAGTCTCTATATGGTGAGCTCCCGGTTGGAGCAGGAGGAGACGCGCTACTATCTTGAAGACGATGTCAGCGGTGCCGAGTCGGCTGCGCTCTATTCGCAGTATCCCGACGGGCAGCCCCCGCATCTTGGCGGTATCAGCTATTCGTTCAATACTTTTTCCGGACTCGAAGGTACCCTCACGATACGCGGTGACGTAGACAAAATATCCAAACTGCAGAGCGACCAGCTTGCCGCTCTTGACCGCACTAACGCCATGCGCGAGGCCCGGGCCCGTCTTGACGACCGCGTACGCTATCAGAAAGGCATACTTGATGAGGTGATACTCAAAATCAGCACACAGGCCATCAACCGCCCCGTGCTCGAGCGTGTCGACTCTACATTCACACGCGAGATAATAGCGCAGGAACTTGCCAACAACGGCATCAACATACCGTTCCGGTTTGCAGTCGTCAACCGTAACGGCATTCCCGTATATGCTACCGAAGGATTTCCAAATATCACCCGTAGCGAGGACAATACAATGTTCGTGCAGGCTCTTTTCCCCAACGACCCTGCCAACAAGAAAATATTCCTTAAGGTATATTTCCCCTCCAAGGCCAAATATATCCTGAAATCGGTGAGGTTTCTCATCCCCGCTTTCGTATTCACGCTCGTGCTGCTGATAGTGTTTGTCTACACGATAATTCTCGCTTTCCGGCAGAAGAAGCTCAATGAGATGAAGACCGACTTCATCAACAATATGACTCACGAGTTCAAGACACCCATATCTACCATATCGCTTGCCGCACAGATGCTCAACGATGACTCCGTGCGCAAATCGCCCGGAATGCTCCAGCACATCTCGTCAATCATCAACGACGAGACAAAGCGTCTGCGTTTCCAGGTGGAAAAAGTGTTGCAGATGTCGATGTTCGACCGCAAGAAGGCTACCATACGCCTTCAGGAAGTCGACGCCAACATAACCATCAACAACATTATCAATACCTTCAAGCTCAAGGTAGAGCGCTATGGCGGCCGCCTCAACGCTGCCCTCGATGCCGAGGACGCCATTGTCAATGTCGACGAGATGCATTTCACCAACGTGATATTCAATCTGCTCGACAACGCCGTGAAATACCGCCGCGAGGACGTGCCACTCAATATCACGGTTTCCACCGCCGATATCGCCGGTTCCCGTCTCGAAATAACGATAGAGGACAACGGCATAGGTATCAAGAAAGAACATCTCCGTAAAATATTCGATAAATTCTACCGCGTGCCTACTGGCAACAAACACGACGTCAAAGGCTTCGGCCTCGGGCTTGCCTACGTCTACAAGATGATTGACCTCCTCGGCGGCACTATCAAGGTGGAATCCGAACTCAACCAGGGAACAAAATTTATAATCATATTACCATTAATTAAAAATTGACGATTATGGAAGAACGTATGCGTATATTATTATGCGAGGACGATGAGAACCTCGGCATGCTGCTCCGGGAATATCTTCAGGCCAAGGGCTTCAACGCCGACCTCTATCCCGACGGCGACGCAGGTTACAAGGCATTCCTCAAAGGGAAATACGATATTTGTGTGCTTGACGTGATGATGCCCAAGAAAGACGGCTTCTCGCTCGCACAGGAAATCCGCACGGTCAACTCCGAAGTGCCTATTATTTTCCTTACCGCCAAACAGCTCAAGGACGATATTCTCGAAGGCTTCAAGCTCGGTGCCGACGACTATATCACCAAACCTTTCTCGATGGAGGAATTGGTGTTCCGTATCGAGGCGATTCTCCGCCGTGTCAAAGGCAAGAAAGGCAAGGAGGTGACAATGTACAAGATTGGTAAATTCACATTCGATACACAGAAACAGACCCTGATGATTGACGACAAGGTCACCAAACTCACCACCAAGGAGTCTGAACTTCTGAGCCTCCTGTGTGCCCACGTCAACGAAATCCTCGAGCGTAACTTTGCCCTCAAGACCATCTGGATTGACGACAATTACTTCAACGCACGCTCGATGGACGTCTACATCACCAAGCTCCGCAAGCACCTCAAAGACGACCCGACAATCGAAATCATCAACATCCACGGCAAAGGCTACAAACTCATAGCCCCCGACGCCGAAGTCACCCCCGAAGAATAATTTGTAATCTATCAATAAGACCGTGCCCGCACTCCTATGAGATTGCGGGCACGGTTTTATTCTTATATGGTATGATATTGCTTCTATTGTGCGGATTGGCTACTCTTTGTTGATTGCAAAGGCAGTGTAGGGGCATTCGCCGAAGATGCGGTCGGCGAGGATGCTGTCGCGGTCGCGTACGTTTTGCTCTATTGCGTGGCGGAAGTAGAATGCCTTAAGGGTGTCGCCCTGCTCCATGAGCATCCGGCAGCGGCTGTTGATGTCCATCAGGAGGCGTTCCATTTCCATGCCGTCAACAGGCGTCGACAGCAGCAGATTGCCGTATTGATTGACAATCTTGTCTATATGGTCATAGCGGGTTAGCTCGTCAGCTTTTTCTTGAGCCGCTTTATCGTCTTCATCCTTGCTCTCGCCGCATGCGGTGGAAAGCAACATGGGTATCAATACCGTTGCCGATATGATTATATCGTAAATTTTTTTCATTAGAATCAGTTGACATCGTTAAATTGTAAGAGGAATACTGCAATACTTGGTATAAATCGCGTCCCTACACACGTTATTATTTCCTAAGAGCGGTATCAAGCATGTTGCCGATATGCACCTTTACACGTTCCATAAGCCAGCGCGGGGTAGAGGTGGCACCGCATATTCCGATACGCTTTATGCCTTTGAGCCAATCTGGGTCTATGTCGTTTTCATCGCTTATAAGGCGGGTTGACGGATTCACGCCGTGGCACTCCGAATACAGAAACTTACCGTTGCTGCTCTTTTTGCCCGATACGAAAAGCACAAGATCATGCTCGGATGCAAATCGTCGCAACGAGTCCACGCGGTTGGCTACCTGACGGCATATCGTGTCAAAGCTACGGAACGTGGCTCCCGACTGCATACGCCGTTCAATTTCCGAAATCACCTCTTTAAATCCCGACAGTGACATTGTGGTCTGCGAATAGAGGTCGACATCACGGCTGTAATCTATATTGCCGAGATCGTCCATCCCTTGTATCACGATGGCATTGCCGTCGGTCTGTCCTACAAGACCGTTGACTTCCGCGTGTCCCGGCTTGCCGTATATCACAATCTGACGTCCTCTTTCCGCGCCTTCACGGTAGCTCTCCTTGATGCGCTGCTGCAGGCGGAGCACCACCGGGCATGTAGCGTCGATGATGCTGATACCGTTTTTACGTGCCACGGCGTATGTGGCCGGAGGCTCGCCGTGGGCGCGAAGGAGCACCCGCACGTCGTGAAGCCGGTCAAGGTCATCATGTGTGATGGTGGTCATGCCTTTGTCGGCAAGACGTTTCACCTCGTCGCTGTTGTGCACGATGTCGCCCAGACAATACAGTTCGGCGTCGCCTGCCAGTGCGGCCTCCGCCTTCTCGATGGCAGTGACCACCCCGAAGCAGAATCCTGATCCTTCGTCAATCTCGATTGTAATTGTATCCTCCATCTGTGGGTAGCGTCAAAATCTATTTTCCGGTCACGCGGTTGAACTGACTGATAAGCCATTCGTTCTGCTCCTCGATTGACATATCGGAGTTGTCAAGGTCGATGGCATCGTCGGCGCGGCGCAGCGGGCTCTCCTCGCGGGTCATGTCGATACGGTCGCGTGACACTACATTTTCAAGTACATCTTCGTATGAGCTTGTCGTGTCACCCTTCTCCTGCAGCTCGAGCCAGCGGCGGCGCGCACGGGTCTCGGCGGGAGCGTTCACATAGATTTTAAGTTCGGCATCGGGAAATACAGTCGTGCCGATGTCGCGGCCGTCCATCACTATGCCGCGTTCGTTGCCGAATGCCTGCTGCTGTGCCACCAATGCATGGCGCACGGCGGGGATTACGGCCACAGGCGACACACTCGACGATACACGCAGCGAGCGTATCTCCTTCTCCACGTCGCGGCCGTTGAGCAGCGTGTGCTGGCCGTCGGCACAGGGCAGGAAGTCGATATGTATGTCGTCAAGAGCGGCGGTGAGAGCGGCGGTGTCGACGCTTCCGTCGCCAAGTATCATGCCGTGTTCGAGAGCATACAGCGTGACCGCGCGGTACATCGCCCCCGAGTCGATATATCTGTATCCTATACGTCCGGCAAGTTCCTTTGCCATAGTGCTTTTGCCCGACGATGAAAATCCGTCGATGGCGATTATGATTTTTTTATCAGTATTATTCATATCAATAGATGAAATCGTTGATGTCGAGACGCAGGTTGACCATAAATGTCGTGGCTCCGGTATGGGGTTGCGCGAATGCTATCCCGAGTCCGAATTTGTTGACATTCAGTCCGGCACCGAGCGACCATCCCGACAGGAAACTGCGGGAGTAAGTGCTCATGTCCGTGCGCGTCTTATAGTTGTATGCGAGTGTTATGTAGAATTTGTCCGACGGCGTGAAATCGGCGCCGAATATCAGGTGCCGGAACAGGTTCGAGCTGAACGAGTCCTTTTCCGCAGGTTCGGTCTGTGCCGTCCCGTCCCCCGGGTCATAATAGGGGAGATGCCATTTGGTGAGGTTCCATGCCGTGATTGAAAACCGTATGGGCAATGTGCCGAAACTTTGCGACCATCCTAAGCGCAGGTCGAAGGGCAGACGGTCGTAACGGTCACGGAAACGTTTTACCTGACCGCCGAGATTGGCTACGACAAACGACAGCGATAGGTCACGCTCGTCATCGTAATAATTGATACCGAGGTCGGTTGCGACAGCAAAAGCGGAATACTCCTCGTAGCCGCTGTATATCATTTTCAACGTGGCGCCGCCGCGCAGACGGTCGGTGATGTCATGCGAATATGTGCCGCTGAACGATATGTCCTTCGGTGAAAATTCGCCTGTGAGGATGCCGTTTTCGTCAGCGCCTTTTATTGTACCGTAGCCGTAGTACTGTATCCCCGCCGCCCATGCTCCGTATTCTCCCGCCGCGCGGGTATAGCGTATGCCGGCGAAATTGGAGTCACCGAGATAGCGCATATAGTTCACAAGCAGCTGGTTGTCCATTTCGCCGCCGAGCAGACCGGGATTCTGGTCGGTGGAGCCGAGGTAGCCGTCGATGGTCGATATGTTGATGCCTCCGAGGCCGTAGATACGGGTCGAAGAGGTGGTGTTGAGGAAATTATAGGCCGTCGACCCGTCCTGAGCCGACATTGCCATGCATGCGGCCGAGAGAGTTAAGCCTGATATGAGTTTGCGTAAATTCATTATGATTGTGGCAAGGGGATGATGTGCTCTCCCTCTTGTTTACTAACGTATATTTCCTGTTTTTAGTATATCTGCGATGCGGCAATATCAGCGTGTCAGCCCTTTGGGAGTACCACCCTGTCGCCGAGCTTCTGGGCGTAGTCCCGGCGCAGGTCGCCGAGAGCGGCTATCTCCTGCATCACCTTCTTCACGCTCTCCATATCGCCGTTTTGGGCCACTTGCCTGAGCAGTTCGCGTTTGTTGCGTATGTCGCACTGCAGCATGGCGTCCTTGAGCGCGTATATGGCGCGGGGGAGGAGTTCGTCAAGACGCTCCCGCTCCGATTCGATATGCGAGTATTTCGAATGCACTTTGCTCAGCTTGTGTTTCGACGATGCCATCTCGGTCACTTCACGCCTGATGTCGTCGTCGGGCGATGAGGTCAGACGACGTATGAAAAACATCTCCGTATGCTTGTCGAGCCGCTCGTAGTGCTTCTCGTCGATGGCTTCGAGCAGCATTTTCTCCTTCTGTGTTATCTGGTCGAGGTTGACGGCCGTACGGCGTATTTCCTCCGTGCCTTTTTCCCATTCCTCGGTGCGGAGCTGAAGCGATGCGGCCTCGGCCGATGTGCGGTCGTTTTCCCAGTCACTTTCAATCAGCTTGCGGCATTCGTCAACGAGACGGTTGTATATCGGGTTGGAAAACGTGATATTGTCAAATGCGAATTCCTGCATGATATAGTCAATTACGCGTATGTTGGCAGGCTGGTCGTTCTCATCGATTGTCGGAAGCTCAACCATGCCGTAGCGTACTATATATCTGGCGATGTCATGCTCGAAAGGTGCCAGCATGCCGGGCCGGCTTCTGTCGGATTGCATGAAGGCCATGTCGCCCGACTGTACGGAGCCGGATGTTGCCTGCCCCGTGGTCGATTGAGGTTGCCGGCTGCCTTCGGCCGGAGCATCGGTTGCCTGTGCGGGCTGTTCGGTCGGCTGAGCGGCGGCGTCGGTTTCGAGCGATGCGCGTGCCTTGTCACGCATATTCTGTTGTGCCTGCTGCTCGGCGCGCTCGGTGATGAATTTCTTTATCTGGAGCAGCAATACCTTCTCGTCGATGTCAAGCGTACGGCTGCACTCCTTGACATAGAGCGACCGCACTATGTCGTCGGGAATGACCGATATCGACCTTACGATGTCGGATATCGCTTTCGAGCGGGCGATGGGGTCATTGGCCGCATCCTTGAGCAGTATCTCGGTTTTGAAGCGTATGAAGTCGGTTTCGTGTGCGGCGATATATTGCTCCACTTCCGTCGTCGTATGGCTTTGGGCGAACGAGTCGGGGTCGTCGCCGTCGGGCAGAAGCACCACCTTCATGTTCAGACCTTCGGCAAGCAGCATGTCGATGCCTCGCAGCGATGCCTTGATGCCGGCGGGGTCGGAGTCATAGATTAGCGTGACGTTGCTCGTGAAGCGGTGTATCAGTCTTATCTGCCCCTGAGTGAGCGATGTCCCCGACGAAGCCACCACATTCTCGATGCCGCTCTGGCTCATGGATATTACGTCCATGTAGCCCTCCACGAGTATGCACTTGTCCTTCTCGCTGATTGACTTCTTGGCCTGGAACAGCCCGTACAGCTCGCGGCTTTTGGAATAAATTACCGACTCGGGCGAGTTGACATATTTTGCCATCTTCTTGTCGGAGCGCAGCGTACGTCCGCCGAACGCCACCACCTTGCCCGATATTGTATGCACGGGGTAGATTACGCGCCCCTTGAAACGGTCGTAGAGCGTACCGTCGTCGCGGCGTATTACGAGACCCGTGTCAATCAGATATTTTTCATTGTATCCACGCTCACGGGCCTGGCGTAGTAGTTCATTGCCCCGTTCAATCGAGTATCCGAGGCGGAAACGCTTTATGGCGGCGTCATTGATACCGCGTTCGCGGAAGTAGCTGTAGCCTATGTCGCGCCCCTCGTCGGTTGCGGTCAGATTATTTTCAAAATGGGCGAGAGCGAATTCATTGACATTGAACATATTCATTCTGTCCGATTCCTCCTCGCGCTCAGCGTCGCTAAGTTCGCGCTCTTTAATCTCGATGTTGTATTTCTTGGCGAGATAACGCAGCGCCTCGTTAAACGACATCTTCTCGTGCTCCATGATGAAGTTGACGGGGCTTCCCCCCTTGCCGCAACTGAAGCACTTGCATATCCCCTTTGATTTGGACACCGAAAACGACGGCGTACGCTCGTTGTGAAACGGGCACAACCCGATATAATTGGCTCCCCGACGTTTCAATGTGACAAAATCGCTCACCACGTCGACAATATCGGCAGTGTCAAGTATCTTCTGTACTGTTTCCCGGTCAATCCTTCCAGTCATTTTCATCATACCGCAAAGATACTCATAAATTCCCTATTCCCGAAATTTTCATGCTTCAACAATTGACCGATTGAGCTTTCGGAGTCCTCAGAGACCTCTGATTCCCCTCCCAATACTTCGGAGTGCTCCGAGTGCTCCGAGTGCTCCGAGTACTCAGAGGACTCCGAGTACTCCGAGAACTCCGAGTTCTCCGAGACCTCTAATACCCGCGATGTTCTCTTCTCGCTATTGACATCTGTTCTCTGATACCACCGTTTTTAATAAAATCAGCTTTTTGCCGTTCAATAAGCTTGTAGAGCAATACATCCGCCTGATGAATAAGTATAATGGCTATATTGGCTACAGTTTCATCACTCCTTATTTCCACGGCTTTTCTATAATACTCGCTGTCATTGTTTTGTCGGCATATAGTTCGCGTTCTTATTGCCTTTTCGCTATCTTTATTCCATTCCTCAAGTCCCCGAACTCTCAGGTAATCCTCATAGTCGAGCAATAATTCCTGCAAACTTGCTTTGGCTACATTTGTAAGTTTTATTTCAGTCTCTTTTGATGTACTCCCGGCTGCACTTCCCTCCGCGATGTTTTGTCATTACTCAGACTTGAAATATTAACTCTATTTGCAAACTTACTAAAAAATCTGATATTTCTGAAGAAAATATTTCTGCGGCAATAATTCGGCTATGAGCCTATTGATATATGCGATATATTTATTATCTTTGCAACAATCCCGTAGGAGGCAAAGCGTTGCCCTGCGGGAGGACATTTTGATAACAGAGCGTTTTTGCTTTATCCTTTCGTTGAAATTTCGCCAAAATTTAAATCACAGGATAAAAGCAGCCACAAAGACGCTACGTGAGCCTATATCCACCCCGATAGGCGGGTGCCGATATATAGGTAATGCGTGAGGGTGGGCTGTTTATTGTGATAAGGGTGTTTGGCGATACCTCAACGAAGATAAACAGAACGGGTCTCACGCTCTATGTATGAACCAATCTAATGCCGAAACGAGGGACACATACGGCACAAATAAAATGTTATGGCAAAAAATCAAAAGAAGATTTTGCAGACCGACAACCTGAGGGAATTTCTTCCGATTGACGATTCTACCATGATGCTGTTCCTTGACACCTGGAACAGGTTGCCAAAATATGTTCTACAGGAAAAAGTCCTTGAAAACATATTTAAGAAATTTCCGGGCAATACCGACGTCGATGAGGTATTGCTGAAATGCACACTTCTTAACGAGTTTTACAGTACACGTATCAATTCTAGCGAATTGATTGAACTTGCCCAAAATATCGTAAAGCTCGACATTGATGGCCGGTTGCGCGACGGCGACTGGAGCGTTGTTCCCGAGATTGCCGTTTGTGTAGGCAACAGGGCGCATATCTCTTTTGCCTCGAAATATTGCAACTGGCACAATCAGAAAGCATTCCCGATTTATGACAAGTACGTTGTCGAAGTGCTTTGCGCTTTGAAAGGCAATGAATTGATGTCGTTCCGCACCAACAGGGAGCTGCGTGAAGATCCTGACATCAAAAGACGTTACAATGCCTTCGGAACTGCCCTTGTGGAATTTGTCAACCGTTTCAATCTGAAATCAGTTAGGAGCACAGACAGCAACGAAATAATATTCAAGCTGTTGGACAGAGCCTTATGGCTGATGGGCAAATTATGCTTCGGCGACGAGGTCTCTGTCCCCGAAATCATTGAAGCCGCAGGCGAAATCCTTACAAGAGCAGTTTATGAAAGGTACATATCTAACCGCGCCCTAAAGAAACCCTCGGCCACTACCGATAATAAAAAACAAAAAGATACCAAAAAACATAAAACGAACAAATAGTATGAAAACTCCAAAATTTTTAAAGACAATCATCGCATTAATCGCCCTATTTGCCTCCACCCTCCCGGCTATGGCTCACGATTTTGAAGTCGACGGAATATATTATATGATTACTTCTAAATCAGATAAGACAGTCGCCGTCACTTATAAAGGCGACTCATTCGATAGCTTTAACGAATACTACGGAGAAGTAGAAATTCCTGATAGAGTGACTTATTCAGGTATTTCATATAACGTGACTTCGATTAGCGGGGCCGCGTTCTTAGACTGCATGGGGTTGACGTCGGTAACAATCGGCAACTCGGTGACTAAGATTGGTTTAGATGCATTTGGGCGTTGCACGGGATTGACATCGGTTACAATTCCCAACTCAGTGACTATGGTCAGTTCCAGAGCGTTCTGCGACTGCACAAGTTTGGAAGAGGTTCATATTACAGATCTTGTAGCATGGTGTAATATTTATTTTGATGGAGATTTGGCTAATCCATTGCGTAATGAAACGAATTTGTATTTAAATGAAAAAATAATTACTGATTTGGTAATCCCAGATATTATTACTGAAATAAAGCAATTCACATTCGCGGGTTGGAAAGGATTGTCGGTAACTATCGGTAACTCAGTGACTTCTATCGGTGAGGGAGCCTTTAAGGCTTGTAAGAAACTGACTTCGGTAACTATGCCAAACTCAGTAACTACGATTGGTGTCTCCGCGTTTTCCCACTGCACGGGATTGACATCGGTAACTATTCCAAACTCAGTAACTACGATTGGTGACTACGCGTTTTCCGACTGCAGTGGATTGATATCGGTAACTATTCCAAACTCAGTAACTACGATTGGTGGCTACGCGTTTATCTACTGCAGTGGATTGATATCGATAACAATTCCCACTTCAGTGACTAAGATTGGTGGCTGCGCGTTTAACAACTGCATTAATTTAGGGATATTCAGTAAATATCTAACCAACTATTTGTCAAAGTCGTAGATATTTT
>ERZ780168.748-NODE-748-length-38374-cov-7.680733_pt1 | contig 38374 bp, 28 predicted proteins | sample MGYA00510981_ERZ780168 | MGnify/ENA primary metagenome ERZ780168 (study PRJEB29588, sample SAMEA2158769) | human gut metagenome | biome: human gut; feature: human-associated habitat; material: faeces | place: Denmark | collected 2008/2010 ...
CTTTTACAACAGATGTTTATATAAACATCTGCTGTAGCAAACCATTTTTTAATTTTTGAAGATTTGATAAAATTCTTTCCTCATTTGTTAAAACTTTGTTTATAAATCTAAGTTGCGAGACCGTTTTATCTTGAGCATTTTTTATCGGTAAGTCTATTTTTAGAGTTTGAAATTTAGAAAAGCTTAGAGCGTATCTTGTCCCACCTTCTTTTTTAATTAAAAGTTGGCTTTTTATATTATCTGTCTCATTCAATATATATTCCACAAATTCGGCATTATATTCTTCTTTTACTTTAAAAACAGGGTATGCCGGACTAACAATTCCTTTTTCAATTATATTTTGTAAATTAAATCTAAATTCGCCGGTGTCACTCATAGACCTATATGTAAAATATCCAAATGGAACTATTTTATATCCTATCGTTGTTTCACTAGCTGCTTGTTTGTTAAAATAATCATTTTGCAGTTTTATTCCGGATAATGTTGAAGATAAAATTGGGAATTCATTTTGTATTTTGCTTTTAGCATTATATTCATCTACAATATTTTTTAATTCAAAGGATGATGTTTCCAAGGACGAAATAATACGTTGAAAATATCCTCTTTTATACTTCTTTAAGCTCTCAACCAACTGCCGCTGTTTTTCGATGCGTTGATCAACAAGTGAAAGGAAATCAGCAATCTTTTGTTGTTCTTCTAATTGACAATATGGAATAGCTAACCACTTAAACGCATCATAGCTGATTTGTTTGCCATCCCTAATTCCTTCAACAGACTTACTTAATATATGATTTATAAATTCATTTGTCCTAAAATAAGCTTTATAAAAACCAAATGCAATGGGCTTGATGTATCTTAAAATAGTGTATGCTGGGCTAACAATACCTTGCTCATTAGCCATTTCTAATCCGCCTTCAAAAGAACGTAAATGAATAATAAAATCTCCAAATTGAACTCTTTTATAATTTTTAGTATTTGTGTTATCATATAAAATATTTCGACCTGATAAATCTCTTGGTAGAGTTCCTCTTCCTTGTTGAATGGTAAGAACTGTATCTGTGGGATGATTTTTGTCTGTAATATTTTTAAATATATTCTCAGCTTCAAATCGTGTCCATTTTTCTATAAAATTAGGGAATCTTAGTTTCGGCTCAAGACCATTAAAAGAGGAGAAAATAATCCCCAATTAATGGTCTTGAAGCTAAGTTACCTTATATAAAATTTTCTACTAGCCAATGGCAACAAAAAAACTTTTCCGACTTGTTTACAATATTAAGTAATAATACACATTCACGAGCTGAATTAACAAATTATGGAACAATAAGAAATATTCATTATGGTGATGTATTAATAAAATTTGGAAATATTTTGGATACATCACAGGCTGAAATTCCTTATTTATGTGAAAATTGCAAATATAAGGATGAATATATGCAAGATGGAGACATTATTATTGCTGATACCGCTGAAGATTATACTGCTGGTAAATGCACAGAATTATTTAATGTCGGAACATCTAAAATTATATCTGGTTTACATACAATCCCTTGTCGCCCTAAAATAAAATTTGCACAAAAATATCTTGGATATTATACGAACTCTCCGGCTTATAGGCATCAACTGCTTTCTTTACTCCAAGGGATAAAAGTGTATTCAATAAGTAAAACCAATCTTTCTAACACTCATGTTTCTTATCCCCCTCTACCAGAGCAACAAAAAATTGCAGATTTTCTCTCGCTCGTTGACCAACGTATCGAAAAACAGCGGCAGTTGGTTGAGAGCTTAAAGAAGTATAAAAGAGGGTTATTTTTGAAACTTTATAATGATTCTGATAAAAGCATAATGTTGTTTAAAAATATCTATAAAGTAGCGTCAGAAGGAGGTACACCATCAACATTAGATACAGAAAATTACAAGAATGGAAAACTTCCATTTATTAAAATAGATGACCTATATCAGCATTATTTAACTTCCGCAAAATATTTTATTACAGAAAAAGGGTTAAAAAAATCTAGTGCATGGCTTGTTCCCGAAAATAGTATTATTTATTCAAATGGTGCAACTATTGGTGCTTGTTCTATTAATAAAATACCAGTAACCACGAAACAAGGAATTTTAGGTATAGTGCCAAAGAGTAATTTTTCTGTAGAATTCCTTTACTTCTTTTTCACTTCAAGCCTTTTTAAGGAAAAAATAAGGGCAATTACAACAAAAGGAACTATGGACTGTGCCTATTTAAAAGATATAAATGATATAAAAATAAGCATTCCTGATTTTACAGTTCAACAAAAAATATCAAAAATTATGGTGGATTTTGAAAACTTAATAGAATATACAGAATTCAGTCTCATGCATTTGCACAATATCAAAAAGGACTTTTACAGCAGATGTTTATATAAACATCTGTTGCAAAAGTCCCTGTTTTTGAGTATTTAATCTTTCTAATACATCATTTTCTACCATTATTTTTTTATCTAAAATAGCAAATATTTTTGCAATGTTATTTTGCCTTTCTTTGGCCGGTAATTTTATGAGCATATCGCTTAACGTGGATAGAACAATATATGGAGTATTACCGGCTTTTTTTTCAGCTTCTATTCTAGGATGCAAATTTGCTTGCAAATAGTAATAAATATACATTATATTTTCTTGAAAACCATCCAATACATAGGTTCTTTGATAAGCATTAAACTTTCCACAATAATGGTGGATGTACCCAACATTGGCACCGTTACCAGAAATTAATAATGCATCCGTATCAAATGCGTAAGTATCTATTTCAAAATATTCTCTTGCACATGTATAAAAACGGTATTTCCCTCCAACTACCATTGCATTGGCATCTAATTTGCCTGTTGTGATATTACAAATTTCACCTAAGGTTAGAGTGCTAGTTGAAGATATTTTATCAAAAATGGCAGATAATAAACCTCTTTTATACTTCTTTAAGCTCTCAACCAACTGCCGCTGTTTTTCGATACGTTGGTCAACGAGCGAGAGAAAATCTGCAATTTTTTGTTGCTCGTCGAGTGATGGAATGTTTATTTTTATACATGCGATTTGTGGATACTTAAGATTCCAAGTATCAGATGTCAATCCTTGCGAATTCTTGCGGAATTTATTTATTAATTCACTATTTTTAAACAAAAAGCCAATATATTGATTATGAATATTCCCTTTAGATTTTAGGACTGTATAAGCTGGACTTACTATTCCATCATAATCAGAGATGCCATTTGCTCCTTGCCACATTCTCATTGAATTATATACCATATCTCCAGTATGGACAATTTTATAATTGCTCTTATCTTCACTTGATGTATCTTTCCCGTCTATATCCATACGTTTTTTTACGCCTTCATTAATTGTAACTGATAGAAGCTCCATATTTTCAGCTCCTCGTTCAGATCGTTCTGCATAAATATCTCCTATTTTGAGTGGGCGATAATTTTCTTTAAAATTAACAAAGCGAATCTTCGGTTCAAGACCATTACTTGAGGATACATTTTCGGAAAAAAAAGAAGAATTTTGCGTATCTTGATTTTCGCCATTTGGTATTTTATTTTCGATATTTTCCATGGCTTAATTCTCCTCAGCGAATGGGAAATCCAAACCCAATTCATCAAAGTATGGTTTTAATTGTGCATTGATATCTTTTATTTCTGCTTGAAGGTTTTTGATTTCTCCAGAAACAGCATTTAAATCAATTTCTTCTTCTTTTTCAAATGTATCAACATATCTTGGAATGTTTAAATTGAAGCCATTTTCTGCGATTTCTTCCATTGTTGCAACGTGGGCATACTTTTCAACATCTTCACGTTTTACGTAGGTTTCCACAATTTTATCGATATCGCATTCTCTTAAAATGTTTTGATTTTTACCGGATTCATACTCTTTAGATGCATCAATAAATAAAATGTTATTTGCGTTGGCATTGCGGTTTTTCTTTAACACGAGCACGCATACAGGGATACCTGTTCCAAAGAACAAGTTAGCCGGCAAACCGATAACAGCATCCAAAATGTTCAATTTTTCAATTAAATATTTGCGAATTGTCTCTTCAGATGAGCCACGGAAAAGAACACCATGAGGAAGAAGAACTGCAATACGACCATCTTCATCCATGTGATAAACCATGTGTTGAACGAATGCAAAGTCAGCCTTACTTTTGGGAGCAAGTTTGCCATATTCGTTAAAACGTTCATCTTCTAAAAATTTGTCATCAGCAGACCAATGAGCAGAATATGGTGGGTTTGCTACCTGAATACGATATTTTTTATCTTTGGCCTTTTCTTCAAAATAGTCATGTTCTAAAGTATCGCCATTATAAATTTCAAAATTTTGATAGGGAATGCCACGCAAAATCATATTCATTCGGGCGAGGTTATATGTTGTGGAAGTTAATTCCTGGCCATAATAGTTGCGGACATTTACATATTTTTTCAAACGTAACAATAATGAACCTGAACCACAAGTGGGATCAGCGGCAGCTTTTACATCCGTCAGACCGTAGCAGGCTAAGCGACACAACAATTCGGCTGGAGCTGCAGGAGTATAAAATTCGCCAGCTTTTTTACCTGCGGTAGCCGCAAATTGTCCGATTAAGTATTCATATGCATTACCTAAAATGTCAATTTTAGTATCCTCAACGCCAAACTCAATTTCATCCAAAGCGGATATGATTTTTGCCATAACAGAGGAGCGGTCTTTTACTGTATGTCCTAGCTTAGTTGAATCGAGTTGCATATCAGAAAACAGTCCGTCAAAATCTTCTTCTGACTCATTACCCTGAGTAGATGCCATAAGATTGTTAATTGCTTTTTGCAGAAATTCGATATCAAAAGAACGGTTTTCGACCATATTAACCATTTTTCGGAACAAATATTGCGGCTCAATAACAAAGCCTAAATCTCGCAAAGATTCTTCAATGACGGCTTCTTTCAATTCTGGATCATTCCATGCCTCTTCATAACTCAGGCCGTCATCATGTAAAATTTTGGCCATGTATTTTTCTGTTCTATCAGAAAGGTAATAGTAGAAAATCATTCCCAAAATGTAGTTTTTAAACTCATAGGCTTCCATGTTGCCACGCAGAGCATTGGCCATGCTCCAGAGTTTATTACATAATTCTTTTTGATGGGTTTGGATGTTATCCATAGTTTAGTTCCTTTCTTATTGAAATTTTTCTGCAAGATTTTTGATGAAGTTGACAATACGAGAGACAAGCGCCCGCTTTTTAAGAAGAGGCATGGGAGTTTTAATTCTATCACGGATACCACCAGTATTAATAACGCCCGAAAACTCAAATTCAGAGATCACGTCGGTCAATATTTGGGCATCTACATCTTCTTTTTGGGCAAATTCTTGAATTTCTTTATTCTTTTCTGCATTTTCAAAATCATTATATGCCGCATCGATTTCATCTCCGTTACTTAGACCTTTGACAACCTGATCCAAGAAAGAACGCAGGAGTTCAACTTTGCGTAGCAATAACGGGTTATCTGTTCTATCCAATTCATCTTCAATTTGTTTGATATCATAACTTTTTTGTTTTGGATCATCAAAATGAATATTGCGGATAAGATTCATAATGTAAGCAACATTAATTCGGTTACTTTCCATTAACTCTATACAGAAATCGACATCATTCAAAACGGATACGACCTCTTTTTCCGTTATAGTTTTGTGATAAAGCATTAAATATTTGCTTTTGTAATCTTGATATTCCTGATCTCTCATTAATAGTGCTTCACTATCGATGCTAAATTCGATAAATGTACGCAAGGAGTTTAAATATTTGGTCAGTTCACGGAATAATTCTACAAATTTTCGTTGTTCATTCTCATCCTGCAATGTATCAATTGCTGATGGTTCTAAGGCAATATCTCTGATTTTTAAGACAACTTCGTTATATTTGTTCACAAAGTATTCATAACCCGGGGTTAATACGCTATCATTTTGTCCTTGAGAAAATAATGCTATAGCGTCGTCGGTGTTTTTTTTCAAATTTCGATAGCAAATAATGATTCCAAAAGGTTTTGTCTCTTTTTCTACGCGATTGGTTCTAGAATATGCTTGAAGTAAATCATGATATCTCAAATCTTTATCAACATATAAAACTGATAATGGTTTACTATCAAATCCAGTCAAAAACATATTTACAACAAGCAAGATATCTAAAGATTTGGTCTTTTTTCCTTTAACACGGTCAGAAATATCTTTGTGGTATGCGTGGAATGTGTCTGTGGAAAAATTAGTAGAAAATGTTTGGTTATAATCATTAATAATTCGTTCCAAAGCGTCACGACTATGTTCGTCTTTGCCTTCAGCATCCTCATTTTGACCATATGAAAAGATACCACTAATCGTTAATTTATGATCTATTTTTTTGAAAATATCATAATATTTGATGAGCATCGGAATTGATGATACTGCAAAAATAGCAGTGTATTGCCCATTTCTTGTCTTGGCCATATGGTTGGAGATAATGTGATTGGCAATCATTGTCATACGTTCGTCAGCCATATAAAGTTCATTAATATCAATCGCTTCTGCTTTTGTTGGATCATTTTCATCAAAATTACCCTCAATTGTTTTGATGTATTCAACATGAAACCCAAGAACATTATTATCAAAAATGGCATCTTTTATAAGATAATTATGCAAACAGGAGCCAAACAACTTTCCGGTTGTTTGTAGGATTTTTCCTTCAATTTTTCCATTTTCTTCAAAGCGTGGTGTCCCGGTAAAACCAAAAAATTGTGCTTTACGAAAATGTCTTACAATGTCTTTATGCATTTCGCCAAATTGACTACGATGGCATTCATCAATAATAAACACAACCTTTTCATCTTTATACAATTCCATTATTTTTGCATGTTGCGGACGCTTAATAGCATTAGACATCTTTTGAATGGTTGTGACAATAAGTTGTTTGTTTTTGTCTTTTATCTGTTTTACAAGTATATTTGTTTTGTCTGTAGCGTCCACAGAGCCTGTTTCGAATTTGTTAAATTCTTCTGTTGTTTGAGAATCTAGATCTTTACGGTCGACAAGGAATATTACTTTTTTGATATTTGGATTAGAGGCAAGAATTTGTGCTGTTTTGAACGAAGTTAAAGTCTTACCAGCTCCAGTAGTGTGCCAAATATAGGCATTTTTATCAGTTAATGTTGCCTGTCTCACTAGTGCTTCAACGGCATACACTTGATATGGACGCATGATCATCATTAATTTATCAGTATCATTCAAAATTGTAAATTTTGTAAGCATTTTGATAATATGATCACGGGCCAAAAAACTAACGGAAAATTCTTTTAAATTAGTAATCCGAATATTGTTTTCATCTGTCCAGAAAAATGCGAGGCTGTATAATAGTTCCTTATCAGAATTAGCAAAATATTTTGTATCTACACCATTTGATACCACAAATGTTTGAATAAAATGATAAAGGCCATTATATGAATGCTTTTTGTATCGCATAACTTGGTTAACAGCCTCTTTAATATCTATGCCACGACGTTTTAATTCTATTTGAACTAGAGGGAGACCATTGATTAGAAGCGTCACATCATAACGATTTACATATTTCCCAACAACAGTTGTTTGATGTGTAACTTGAAAAATATTCTTTGTATGATCTTCATCAAGAAGCGATAGATAAACTTTTTTACCATCATCTCGTTCCAATATAAATTTATCACGGAGAATTTTAGCACTTTGAAATACGCTCTTGCCTAAGAGATGATTAAAGACACGTTCCCACTCCTTATCTGTCAATGGCTTATCTAATTTTGCAGCATTAAAGCGAGCAAATTGCTCTTTAAAATTTGCCTCTAGTTCTTCGTAATTTTGGATGTTTGCTGATTCGTATCCCTGATTTTTCAGTTGTTCTATCAACAAATTTTCCAATTCGGCTTCACTCTGATATGCCATAAAACACTCCATAATACAATAATCCTCAAGTATAATACATAATAATATTTTTTATTGCAAGTGAATGGATAAAAATACTTACAGATTTGATTTTTCATAAAAACTTTTATTTTAAGTATTAAATCATAACTTTATTATAAAATTGTATTTAAATTCACTTTTCTCTCCTAAACTTACATAACCTCTAGGATTACAAATCACGCGGCAATTGCCAATATGATAGTCGCAGGCAGTATGAATGTGGCCATGACACCAAAGTTTAATATTGGGGCGGTTTAAGATAAATTGTTCCAGATTGCTGGCAAAGGCCGGAGTTGTTTTGTCAGAAAGATAGACATCTGGAATGGACTTTATGCTTGGAGCCTGGTGCGTAACCACAACAATTTTTTTGTTAGGAAATTTTTGGCATGCATGATCTATGCTTTTCAGAGTGGAGTTAAACATTTTTTCAGTATCGCTGGGACGAAGTTGGCGAATCCATTCTTTGGCCACCAATTCCTGAAAGTTTTTTCTGTTTTCTTCTTTGATATGCTTGGTGTTGGTGTAGTTATAGCGAAAATCATTCATCAACTGAGAAGCATATAATTTATGCAGTGTCTGAAATGCTTTGCCATATAAGTTAAAATCCGTCCATAAAATTCCACCGACAAAAACAATGTCGTCTACCATTTTGAAATCATTTTTGAGGTATGTCACCGTGGCGATGGTTGGATACTCGTAGGACAAGAGGTTCTCTATATACTGGATTGAATGTTGCGAATCGTAGCCAATGTGGTTGCCTTCAACAAAAACGCCTTGTTTTATGTTTTGATTTATCCATTCTATTGTTTGTTCGGGATTTCCTGAAATATCACCGCATAATACTGTAAAAATTTCCTTGTCTTCCAATAAAAAGGGAATTTTCTGGTTTATATCCAGATGCAAATCAGATAAAATGCGTATTTTCATATAATTGCTTCCGTCATTCCCCAAAATGATTAAAATGTCGCTCTTTGAATAAGGCTGTCATTGTCGGTATTGATGCTGTCAAGCTCCACAATAGAGGCAAACTGCTGATAAATTTCCGGTTCGTGCGTTTTGAGGTATCCGACAACTCTGGGATTGGCGAAAATACTTCTAATGTATCCTTTTACCAAAGTTAGATTGAGGACGTCAATACCGTATTTGTCTTCCATAATTTTGTATTCTCCTTGGATTTTAGACACTTCATTTTCGAGCCGTCCAAGCTTTTCCATATCCAACGTGCAAGAACGTTTAATAGGATTTACCAATTGTTTGTCAGAACTTGCCAGCCAAATGGAACGAGCGAATTTTGCGCTGAAATTTCCCATGTCCGTCATAAGGTACGCGGCTTCGACTTGGCGTTGCGGCTTCATTTTCTTTAAATATGTGAAGACACTGCCGGAGATGATTTTATCGTTGAGTATTTCCGCTGCTTCGGCACAGATACCATCTAACAGGTTCTTTTTTCTGATAATGTTTGCAACGTCAAAATCCAAGGCTTTTGCGAGCCGCTCAGGCGTGACTCCGCGTTCTATGGCTTTGACGATCATTTTGTGCTCTTGGACATTGGAAAGACGATTGACATGTTTATTGTAGGTAAAGGCTTCATCATCTTTGGACATTAGACAACTGACCGTTGAAAAACCAAGTTGTTTGAGCGCTGAAACTCTCAGATGTCCATCAAGCAGGAGATATTTTCCATTTTTCACCGTAACAACGGGAGGTTCGATAATTCCTACTTCCTTTATTGAGGCGAGAATAACCTGAAATTTTCTACCCATTAATAATTGAGGAGGAATGTCCTTAGAAAAATGCAATTCTTCAATATTAATCTCGAGAATTTCGTTTTCAAAGGCGGGAAGCAATAGTTGTTCAGACATCTTGATTGACCTTTTCCGATATAAATTGCGGCAATTTTTCTAAATTTTCAGCTTTTAACAGGTTGGCAAAATTACTGTCTGCCAAAAGTTTCTTAAAACTTTCAATCAAGAATATAAGCGTACTTTCTACTTTATCCGCTTTTCTGATCAGCAAACGCTTTTTGCTTATTTCCTGTTCATATATCTTGTTTAAATCCGCCGGAGACAAAGGTTTGTGCTGATGCGCTCTTGAGCGCAGGCCTTTTCCGCTTTTTTTACGCTGTTCTATGATTTTTTTTATTTGTCCGATTTTATTTCCGCGGATTAGATTTTGTTCATAGGCATCCTGCAACAGTGATTGCATTTCGCTGTCCGGCATTTCTATGATTTGAATTGCAACGTTCAGCGGTACTTTGTTTGTTTCAACGGCATTAATTAATCTTTCTTCGCCACGATCCTGCAATTTTAACATTTGGTTGATGTAATCCTTTCCCAATCCTGTTTTCTCCGCTATTTCATTGGCATTGTAACCATTGTCTCTCAACTGTTTCACATTTTTAAACAGTTCATACGGCTGGTAATTTTTGCGGGCGATGTTTTCAACCAGACTCATGATAAGAGAATCTTCCTCATTGGCATCGACAATAATAGCAGGAATAGTTGTTTGATTTTTTGCCATATAGGCTTCAAGCCTGCCTTGTCCACAAACTAAATCATATTCATATCCATCTTGTGGAACAGCTTTTTTGGAAATCGTAATCGGGCGCTTTAATCCAACATCTTCAATATTCTGACGGATTTCTTTGGCTATTTGTTTGTTACGTTCTCTTGGATTCAGCACGAAAATTTTATTGATTTCCACGTTGCGCAATTCTCTGTTCATTGTTTTACCTCCCGGATAGATATGCATTTCGCCATTTCGTAAAGATAGTCCATGTTCTCAAAACGGTAAGAATCGATAAATCCTGCATTGTGTTCATCCAATTTTATATTTGGAAGTCTAAAATCCAGTGAAGGAAGCAGGTAATAGTCTAATACGCCGGCATTATCCGCCTTCATCCTGACGGCGATGGTTACATCAGGATTGAGAATCGTGTCAAAACGTACTTTCCAGCGGTATTTCCCATTGTTTAGGCTGTTACATCGGCAAATAACCAAAGATGCGGAAAACATATCGTTAACATTAAGCAAATTTCCACTTTCATTTAGTTTAACCTCCGCTCCGCAATCCATAAGCTTTTGTATGGTGTCTTGGATATTTTCCTGATGCAATTCCCGCAGATATCTGTTAATCTCGACATATCTGAAATCCCGTCCCGGATCAAAACCAATCAGCCGGTAGGCGCGCACCAATCCGCCAAACCGTCCCGAATAAGCTGCGCTGGAAGGCATGTCTTCTGCCTCATCTATGACTATGGCTGATAAATATCCTTTTTTATTCTGCAATTCTTTAAGTTTTTGCAACATTTCTTCATCGGAGAGTTTTCTGCATCGGGCGGCAAATATCCCTTTAGCCATAAAAAACAGACTGGGATCGACGATACCCTGAAAAGCCTGATCTTTCCTGATCCACATGTCTTCTGGATTGCGTACCCTTTTTATTTTTAACTTAAATGATATGCGGTTGAATATATTGTTCCCTATATATTTTTCGTTGCTGAGAACTTCCCGAACCGTTGCTTTGGTCCACTCTTTGTTTAGATCCGTTCTAACACCCCTGCGGTTCAGTTCATCAGCTATCCATCCTTCATTTCTGCCTTCGCAGACAAACGCCCTGTACATCCAACGGACGTTTTCCTGTTCTTCTTCAGATCCCGGCACCAAGATTACCCGATCTGTTGCAATGCTCTTATGTTCACCCCGCGCCAAAATTCCCTTATGATTTCCATGTTCATCAATCAACATTCTTCTCAAGCCGTATCCGGCGGGGCCGCCCTGTCTGTATCCCAGTGTTATAAGTCTTGACTGTCCCGTAAATACTTTGCCCGACAGTTCTCGGCTGTATTCTGCGGCCATTGTTCTTTTCACGCCTTTGACAATAGTGGATATCGGACTGTCGTCATTTTCAAATTGCTCGGCACAGTACTGCACGCGAACCCCGGAACGCTTGCATATATATTCGTAGTAGGCGCTTTCGTCCGCATCTTGGAATCTTCCCCAACGCGTGACATCCAGAACCAATATGGCCTTGTATTTGACGTTTTTGTTTTGAACATCATCAATCATCCGTTGCAAAGATGCTCTACCGGCAATATTTAAGCCGCTTTTCCCCTCATCAGAATATATTTGTATTATTTCGTAGCCGTGCTTATCCGCATAGTCTCGTATTGCCGCCATTTGATTTTCCGGGGAATATTTCTGGTGTTCCGTCGACATGCGCACATATACGGCCGCTTTTGTTTTCTCCTCCATTTTTGTATAGTTTAACAGCATATTTTTCTCTTCTTAACATTAAAAATTTTCAATGGCATTGTACCATTTCTTTTTAATTGTTAATGAAAGGATATAAAATGTCTAATACTAAAAAGCACCAGAAGTGGTGCAAAAAAACACTTGACGTCATTGTTTTTACAAACAACTGGGATTTATCTGAAGCGCTGAAAAGAATGCTCGCAGAGCATTATCGACGCAATGTATCAAAACATGTCGCTCATGATCTTTCCCTAAATTTGTATACAGTGCGCAACTGGTACAACAAAGGTACTGGATTGAAGGCCTATGATTTGCTTAAGTTGTTGGAAAACTACGACTTTATTCGTGATTTTCTCGGTTTTAGAAAAATCATCCCCAATAATCGGATAACAGGAAAGAAAAACAGGGAAGAAATACGTAAGAAAATCCTTGATTTACTTTCAAATAATCCGAAAATGACAATGAATGAGCTGGCACTGGCTCTTGAAATTACGCCAAAATCGGTGGAATGGAGGCTGTATCAGCTTGTTAAAGAGAAGAAAGTCGCCCGAATAGGCGCTGCAAAAAACGGCATGTGGCTGGTTCGGAGATAAAATTTCTTTATTGATTTTTTACATTATTATTGTAGTGTATGCATAGGCATGGGGTTACTGTCTGTGCTTAGCGCCGGAAAAATGGCGCGGAGGTCGTAAGAAACCTTTCCTTATGCGGCGTGGGATATTCGCCGTTAGATTTGTCGCCTGCATTTTGCGGGCGGTGATGAATATATCCCCGATTGAAACTGTGTTTTGGTCGGGGAGCTTTTAGCGTATGCAACAGGAGTCCCCGGACTTCAAAAGGCTAAAAGGATCAACTCATAAGGATGATTTCTTAACTCTCCGGCCGCCTTAATTCCAAGGTGGTCTTTTTATATGTGGGTTGATGCTAAAAATATTTTTTTATGCACTTTTATATTACTGCTTAACGGTTCAGACCGCCCATCCCGTGGTGGAAATAGCTTTTACTCCGTCAAAAGTGTGTGAAGAAAAAATTATCGAACTTATTAATAACAGCCAGAACTCTATTGATGTTGCTGTGTATTCCATAAACAATCAACGAATTATAGATGCTTTGTACAGAGCCAGACAAAGGGATGTTTTCATTCGTATCCTGACAGATAAGTTGCAAGCTTCCGGAAAGTACTCAAAAGTTGAGGAAATGCATAGCAATGGCCTGGATATCCGAGTGCATACAAAAAATAAGATTGAACATAACAAATTTGCTGTCTTTGACGGAAAATCCGCATCAACCGGTTCGTTCAACTGGACGAATGCTGCTACCAACAAAAACAGCGAAAATTGCTTGTTTTTGATAAATGAACCTGATTATGCAAAAATTTATCAACAGCGTTTTGAGGAATTATGGGAGATGAATACGGAAACCAAATCTGAGCAATGGTTTGAAAAACGGAGAATAAGAAATGAACATAAAAATTAAGTCTCTTGAAACAGGCATTCTGATTGCCTAAGGAAGCGCGCATGCAGATGGATAAACCGAGAGATAGAAAGGTAAATTAAATGAGTAGAACAAAAAGAATATTCGGATTGGGAAGTTTTTTCCTATCAGATGAAGAAAGAAAAGAAGTCCATAGATATTTAATGATGCAGTTGCAAGGCAAACTTCCACGGCCTATCGAAAATTTAACCTTAAACAAATATTTTGAACTGGTTAAAGAAATAGAATTGGCTTTTTGCGATGAGAATGGTTTTTCAAAACGTTTTGGATATGAAGACAGACTGGTTAATTTCAAAGACATGGAGCCGGAAGAAGTTGCACGAAGGACAATGGATGGAAGGCAAATGTTTTATTCTGACTACGGACATCCGGAAGGTGTTTTGGCCGACCGAGATCACGATAGTCCAGAAGAGTTTAAGTGGTGGCTGTTTAACTATGTCCATCTGGGACATCCCTGGGAAACATCTGTAGGTAACTTTAATCCAGGCTTTTTATGGAAGCAAGGCTATAATCACAAAAATGTAGGTTATGATAAAAAGAATTATCAGCAGTATGCCTCCAACAAATGGGTTTTCTATTTTTTCCGCTGTCACCGCAATACTGTTTATGCCATGCGTGCATTTATACGGCTTAGAAAATTAGGCTATCCTGTCATTTGGGACCAAGGAGAGTATGATTTGCGAGAACTGACAAAAAAATACTTCGTTGATCTGTCTGAACAGCCGAATTGGTATGATATGGACGAAACAACGTATGATATGCTAATAAATAAGTTTATCCGCTGAAATTGCTTATAATTTGTCGTGTTAACTTGATTTTTACCGTCTGTTTGGTTATACTTAGCCAGTTATTGCCGGAGGTATTATGGAACATTTTGAAGAGTATAAAAAGCAAGGGGAACCGGAAAAATCACAAAAGGCTGAAAACTGGGGTGTTGCCATTGGTTTACAGCAGGTTGATAATCTGACCCCGTCCAAATATCTGATTGAAGTTGCAAAGGATAATATTGAAGGAAAAATCTCTATTGATGAGGCCGGCGAGCAGGTCAGTCAGTATTACAAAAAAAATCCGGCTAAAACCCTCAAGGAGCATAATGAAAAAGAAGCGGATGAGGTTTCTGCTCGAATTGCAAAACTTTTAAGCACACATACTTTTTCTTTCAGTCCCGCTGAATTAATTTCCATTCATAAGGCTTTGTTTAGCGGAATATTTGATGATGAGATTGCCGGCAAAATCCGCGCATACGATATTACCAAAAAAGAACCGATATTAAACGGTGATACGGTTATTTACGGTCGGGCTGACAGTATTATGGAAACGCTTGATTATGATTTTGGGCAGGAAAAAAAGTTTAATTATAAAGGGCTGTCTAAACGTGAAAAAGTGGAACAACTGGCTAAATTTACGTCTGGAATCTGGCAAATCCATCCCTTCGGTGAGGGAAACACCCGTGCAACTGCGGTTTTTATCATTAAATATCTTTATACTTTGGGATTTGTAACCAATAACGATCTTTTTGAGCAAAATTCCAAGTATTTTCGTAATGCTTTGGTACGGGCAAATTATCAAAATCTGAATCAAGATATTTATTATACAATGGAATATCTAAATAAATTTTTCGGGAATCTGTTGTTAGGTGAAAAGAATCTGTTGGATAATCGCGAAATGCAGATAAAAACCATCTCCGAGACAAATGATGCCCTAAAAAGTAAGGAGAAAAGTAAGGAGAAAAGTAAGGAGAAAAGTAAGGAGAAAATTTTGCAGATTATTGCAAATAATCCTTATATTACCACCAGAGAATTATCTGAAATAACCGGTTTAAGCATTGCCGGTGTAGAAAAAAACATGCGCCAGATGAAAGAAAAAGGGCTTATTCGCCGTGTCGGACCGGACAAAGGTGGCCACTGGGAAGTCTTGAATGATCAGAAATAAGGTGCAATGATTAAAGTTTTATTTGTCTGTCTTGGAAATATTTGCCGATCGCCGATGGCGGAGTTTGTGTTGAAACAAATGGTCGCAGAAAAAGGACTGGCAGATCATTTTGAAATAGATTCCGCGGCCACGGAAGGATACAACGAGATGTGCCATGCCGGTATTCATCATGGAACACGCCAAATGCTGAAATCCATGCATGTGCCGTTTGAAGAGCATTATTCCCGCCGTATACGCCCGCATGATTATGCGTGTTTTGATTATATCCTGGCAATGGATGACAGCAACATTGAAGACATTCAATCATTGATCGGCATGGATACCGAACACAAAATCTATCGTCTGCTGGATTTTACTGGCCATCCGCGCGACATAAAAGATCCGTGGTACACTGGAAATTTTGACGAGACTTACTGGGATATCGTTGAGGGCTGTCAGGCTTTTTTAGAGTATTTAGATGCTTTGGAAGATTAAAAGTCATGACGCAAGATAAAAAACCAGAAGAACGGGAATATTTACAATACTTTTTATCTTCAGATGAAGGTAAAAAATGGTATCAACAAAACAAAATAGTGTCTTACCGTGATGATGAAGCTCCTGATTTTGTTTTTGTTGCAGAAGACAATCAAAAAATCGGATTAGAGGTAACTAAATTTATTGTTAAAAGCCGCCATGGAAGAGCTCTTCAACACTTAATGTCTATTGGAAATCAAGTGTGTAAATATGCTCAAAAGCGTTATAGGCTAAATATTTCTATTTTAATTGATCAATGGAATCGAAGAGTATGGCAAGCACGGACTTATAAAGAAATGTTGGAAGCGGCTTATAATCCCGGCTTTTGGGATATTTATAATAAACAGGCTATAAAATCAGGAATAGAAAAAATTGTTGATCGAAATATAGAGAAGTTGAAGCGGTGGCCTTGTCTTGTTAAAGAGAGTATTTTTGTGCAAGGTGAATATTTTAATATTTCGATTAGTGGCTTCGAAAACATGGATGGTAAATTCAATTGTCATGTTAATAATGAATGTTACAGTAAAGAAAATCCATTTGATGAACTTCAGGAAAAAATTGATAGGAAGAATGAAAAAATAAACAATTATTTGAAAAAATGTGATAAATGCTTTCTTCTGATATATTTACCGGATGTTTCCATGGGAAATTATTGCCATTTTACGGATGAGCTAAACAATCATAAATTTCACTTGAATTTTGAAGATGTATATCTTTGTAAATGGAACAAAATATTTACAAATAATAACTTTGTAAAAAAACTGAAGCATTAATATAAAGTTTTTAATTTTCTCCCAAAAGTTTCATATTATAAAACTAATTGGAGCAAATATAATGGATCTATATATATATGATTTTAGAGTATTCAAAATTTTGAAGGTCTGAGGTGGCGGATTTTTGCTAATGGTTTGATATTTTTTAATATTATGAAAAATCAGGGCGTTATTTCTTATATTTTTCCTCACTATGGGTTGAAAGCACAACCATTAATGAAAAGCCGGTTCTTGTGACCGGCTTTTTTTGAATTGTGCGGCCGGAGTTTAACCCGCAAAGAAGCGGGTTTACGGCAAATGGCAGCAAGATGCGGGTATGACGGTCGGCGAAGCTGGTAAGCGGTGCGGAACGGTGAAGCAGTGCGGAGCGACGGAGAGGGGCGAATGAAGAACCGATCCTGCCCATGCGGTCGATGATGATATCTATGGGTCAGGTGATTTCCGGCTCATTTTTTTATGCCTGAAAGTCTTTCTGTTCAGTCAGGCTTCAACTGCAAGGTGAATTAACTTTCTGCTTCAAATCCGTATAATTGATTATAAACGTCAAAATTAGTTTTGCCGAATTTTTGATCTTCGGCTATACTCTCCGGGAGAGAAAGGAAAAACCACTGCCGGTTGGGTTTTGTCGTGCGGTTAAGTTATGCCGGGGGTGTAAAACGGAGTGTAAAATCATTCAATGTTTTTTCCGAAGGGCCGGAAGACAAAGCCGATGCAATGGCCGGACGGGACGGAAGCCGCAGGACGGTGCTGCCGTCCGCGGCCGGAATGAAACGGAGTTGTATTTTTATTGTGTCATGGCGAAGGAAAATCGAAAATTTATATTATAAAACGGTCTTTGAGTTTCTGTGTGATTTTCCTATTTTTGTTTTTAAAATGCTTGTTTGGGGCTGTCCGATAAGCGGGCGAAAGGAAAGGTTTGCCGGGCAGGGGACGGCATGTTCTTCTTTCGTTTCAGAAGCTGACCCGCAGGCCGGCGTTCAACTGGTATGAGGTATAGGCTTCGCCGGCTTCCAGGGTGACGGCGCCGTAGCAATAGGCGTTTTCGGCAACGGCGGCGTTGAAGCCGAGTGACGCTTCAACGCCCAGGCCGCTCAAGTCGGAAGTGGTGAGGCGCGTGTCGGCAAATTTGACTTTGGTGCGGCCGATCCATTCGTTGTACAGTCCCAGTTCCAGAAACAGTTTCCAGTTTGAGGCGCGGCCTTCCGGCAGGTAGGAAGTTTGCAGGTTAAATCTGCTGACGAGCGAACTGGTGGAATCGATGGAGCCGATTTCGCCGTTGTCGGTGGTGAAGTCTTTTGCTTTTCCGTGAACGTAACGCAGTTCAATTTTAGGCTCGAAGGTTATGAGCGAGCTGCCGGCGTTGAGCACCCGCGGCGCGTCGAAGTCGAACAGGCGGCCGGTTTCGGCGGTAAAGGCCCAAAAGCCCCTTTTGATGTCGTAGCCGTTGGTTCGGTTGCCGCCGGAAAGGTTGTCAAGGTCGGTATGTACCCAGAAATGACGGGCGGTCAGGTCGACAAACCACGGACTGTTGTGCGGCAGCCAGGTGGCGTAAAGGCCGGCGACCGGGGTTTTGGTATGTCCTTTGGCGTCCGGCGCGCCGGATTGAAAGACACGAATGTCGTTGGCGGAAAGGTAACCGCCCATAACGCCCAGATAGGTTTGGCCGCCGAAAAGTTCGGCGGCGGCGTCAATACCGCCTTCCATGCCCAGCATGTTCAGTCTTGCGCCGGTTCTTTCATGCACCCGGAGACGTTTGCCGTAGCCGCGGACCCAGACGCCGGCGGGCGCGTCCGGGTTGCCGCTGCGCAGATCGCCCAGACGTTTGCGCAGTTCGTTCATGCCGGCGTTGACGATTGACAGATGAAGCGCCGGCATGGTTTCGACCGATTTTGCGGTTTTGGTCAGCTCTCCTTCGGTTTTGAGGTACCAGTTGGCGTCTTCTCCGTGCGTCAGGCCGTACTCGTGCGCGCCGATATCCACTTTGCCGCCGGCCAGCTTAAATTCGGCGTTGCCGGAAGCCTCTTCGGCGTTGACCACTTCTATTTCCTTTTTGGTCGGGTTGGAACCGGCTGCCCGGACGTCAATGGTTATCATGCCGTCGGCGGAACCGGTTATTTTCAACAGGTCGGCGTCGGTGCCGTCCGTCTGCAAGACGACGACGGCGGAACCGTCCGAAATCAGGTCGGTTATCGTTACAGTGTTGGCGGCAAAAGGTCCCGGCCGGCGCAGATCCAGCCGGCCGCCGGTTTGCAGCCGCAGGTTGTTGACGGCGGCATTGCCGGCAAAATGCAGAACCGAGCCTTCGGCAACGGTGTTCTTGCCGCCGAAAAAGTTGTCGGCATAAACCAAAGTTGTTCCCGCCGTCTGTGTAAAGTCTCCGACAAACAGGCGGTTGTCGGCATTTTGATCGAAAATAAGAGTGTTGGCGCCGTTTTTGTCGATTGATCCGACGCCGGCAAAGCCGCCGTCCATTGACAAGGTGTTGGCATCGCCTTCAATGACGACGGCGGTTTCTTTGTTGTTGAGGTAAACGTCTGCGCCGCCTTCATTTATATTGGTTGCCGTGTTGCCGCTGAAAAGAATGTTGCCTTCCGAAGTGTCAAGCGTCAGTTTCCCCTCTGCGAACAGAGCGCCGCCGGCTTCGGCTTTGTTGCCGGTGAAAGAGGAGTTGCCGCCGATGGTGAGGTTGTCTGAGCTGATGACGGCGCCGCCGTAAGTTGCCGTATTGCCGTCAAAAACGACGTTTTGCAGCACGGTTTCGCCCGATGCGTATAAGGCGCCGCCGTAGCCGTTATCGGTACGGTTTCGGGAAAATGAAGCGTTATCAATGAAAGTTGTGCCCGATGCGTAGATCGCGCCGCCATGGCCTTTGCCGGTATAATTTTGAACAAAAGAAGCGTTGCTGACACTCAGCGGAGTGACGGAAGAAGCGTTAACGGCGCCGCCGTTGCCGCTTTGGGTGCCGTTGTTGTCAAAAGAAGCGCCGTCGACGGTGACGTTCGCGCCGTAGATGGCCTGGATGGCGCCGCCGCCGCGGGCCGCCGTATTTCCTGAAAAACGGCTGTTGCCGGTAATGTTGAGGGTAGATTCCGTCAAAATCGCGCCGCCGCTGCCGGCCAAAGATTTGTTGCCGGTAAATGAGGTTTGTCCGACGGTCAGTTTGCCGCCGCTGTGGACAATGGCGCCGCCGTCGCGGATTTCCGCATAATTGTCCTTAAATTCGCTGCCGGTAAAAACGCTTTCGCTGCCGGTGCGGCCGATTTTTACGGCGCCGGCTTCGGTTGCGTGGTTGCCTTCAAACAGCGTCTGACTGACGTTTATTTTTCCGTTGCCGTAAATTGCGCCGCCGTAGTTTGACGTTCCCTGTTGGTTGACGGAGGTGTAATTGCCGATGAAACGGCTGTCGGCAACCGTCAGGTCGGCTTTGCCGTCATAAGCGTAAACGGCGCCTCCTTCGGCTGCCGTATTAGCGGAAAAGACGGTGTCCGTTATTGTGGTTTTGCCTTTGGTATAGACGGCGCCGCCGTAGCTTCCGCCCGAGCGGTTGCGCTCAAAAGACGAGCCGGAAATGCTCAGCGTACCCCAGTTGTTGACGGCGCCGCCGTTGTCGGAAGCGCTGTTGTCGGAAAAAGAGGTGTTGTTGACGGTCAGCGTTTTGCTCGTAGTGTAAACGGCACCGCCGAGATTGCCGCGGTTGCCGGTGAACGAGCTGCCGTTGATCTCGGTGTTGCCGAGGTTGGCAAAGGCGCCGCCGTAGTAGCCGCCGGTTCTTTGGCTGAAGCTGACATTGTTGACGGTCAGGTCCTGCGCTTCTCCGAAGCCGAGCGTTCCGTTGGTGATGGCCGTACCGCTGCCGGCGGTAAACGACAGATTGTCAAGCGCGGATTTGACGCCGGTGCCGGTAAATGTCAGCGAACCGGAAAGCCGGGCGGTCGAATCGCCGGTAATTGAGGCGCTTTTGCGGACGGTTCCGGAATCGGCGGAACTGCCGGCTATTTCGATTTCGTAGGTGTCGCCGTCCGTGTTGGCGTTGGCGGCGGCGATGGCTTTGGCCAATGTGCCGGAAACGGGAACTTCGTAGTCTGCGGCCCATGCCGGGGGACACCCCAAAACCGCTGTCAGAACAAAAACAACGCCTGTACGCACCGAATTTACTCCTTTTGTCTGTTTGTTTTCGCAATAATGGTGGTATATGGTGTTTGTTTGCGACAATCCAACGGCTGCGGCGTCCGTTTTATCCTTTGGTTTAGCTAAGCTTTCGGCCGGAAAGCCCATGGCCGCGCATAAAATGAAACGCCCCGGAAAGTTCCGGGGCGTTTGCAGCAATGCCGAAGTTAAAATTTGTATTTGGCATTAAGCAGACCGGTGTGGTCGTGGTATTTTTCACGGAATTTGCCTTCGTAGCCGAGCGAAACTTCAATGTTGTCGTCGACTTCCGCAGTTACGCCTACGCCGAGTTCCATGCCGAAACGATCGAGTGCTTCGCCGTCAACCGCATAGGCGCTGCCGTTGGCCAGGGTTACGACCGAACCGCCGGCGTCGTTGACCAGATCATAAGTCAGGGCAAATCTGGCTTCCGGTTTCAGGCTGATGCCGTTCTCAAATTCCCAGGAGCGGTTGATTCTGGCACCGAGAACGCCGGTTAACAGATCGCTGCCGTTGGCGGAAACGCGCTGATCGGCGGAATCTTTATAGGCATCCTGACTGATGTGAACGTAGCGCAATCCTGTTTCCGGTACAAAAACGAAGCTCTCTGATTGCAGTTCGTATCCGGTCATGGCCTGCAGGCCGAACGTTTCGACGTCATAATCGGCGTCAACGCCGATGCCGGCGACGTTTTTGCCTTCCGAATAATCGGACCAGCCGTAAGTCGCAATGCCGTTTACATACCATTGGGAGGGTTTGTATTCGCCGTACAAAATCGCACTGTGGGTATCAACGTCGGTTGAACGCATGAAACCGTCGATGTCGGTGTTGGCATAAGCGTATCCCAAACCGATTTTGAAATTGTCGGTTACGAATTTTTCAGCGCCCACGGCAACGCCCGAGCTGTCGGCGTCAAAGCCTTCGGTTCTTGCCGTATCATGCCTTTTCGATTTGTTGAACAGGCCCTGAATCCATACCGCGGCACGTTCAAAAACGCTGTCGCCGGAGGAAGTTCCTTCGGCCGCGGCAATCGTGCCTCCTGCAAATCTGGTGCCGACGGCGCCGAAGATCTGGTTTGCGGTCTGCGACTGCGTGTGCTGTACCATCGGCGAGACCTCGGGAGCAAGAGCGGTAACGGCGTCCAACGCGGCCTTGACCTGTGTGCGGTCAGTCGACTGGGCCATTGCGGAAACGGCGTCGGCGACGGCGTTAAATACGGCGTTGTCTGCCTTGCCCGCGGTGAGAGCGGTGAGGGCGGCCGCCTGGTTTCCGGTGGCGCCGGTAGCGGTGCTGACTTCGGCCGCGGATTTTTTGTTTACGTTATAGATGCCGTTTTCAATGCCGGTGATGTTGTACAGATTGTTTCCGGCAATGGAAAATTCGCGGTCAAGCGAACCGCCGTCGGTGATCAGCTCATATCGTCCGCTGAAACCGTTGTCAAAGGTAAGATTCAATGTTGCGCCGTTATTGATCACCCGGTTGGAAATGGTCGTGGTCCCGGTTTTTACGGTAAGCTGCGATCCCCGGGCAAAAGTGGTCGTGCCGTTGCCGGAAATGCCGCCGTCAAGCGTAAGATTGCCGGAAACATTGAGCGCGCCCAGATTATGAATGTCGTTCAGGCGGCCGTTTGCTTTGTTGCCGCTGAAAACGGCGTTGCTTATTTTCAGCGTGGCGTCCGCGGTATTATAAATCGCGCCGCCGAAAGCTTTGCCTGTTGTCGAAGTTGCGCTGTTGCCGCTGAAAACGGTGTTGTTGCCGAGGGTGATCATGCCTTCGCTGTAAAGCGCGCCGCCCAGTGCTTCGGTCGCGTTGGTTTCGACACGGTTGTTGGTAAAGCTGCCGTTTAATGTGAGATCGACGGTTTTACCGTCTTTTCTTTTTACCGAGATTGCGCCGCCGGTCGAGGCTTTGGCTGCGGCGTTGGTTGTAACCGCTTTGACAAAGTTGTCGGCAAAGTTGCCGTTAATCGTGGTTGTAACGAGGCTGGCTCCCGTCTGTCCGTCACGATCGGCGCCGGCTTTGAAATAGATTGCGCCGCCGTTGGCATAAGCCGCTCCTTCGGCGCCGTTGCCGGTGAAATTGCCGTTGATTTCCCTGATGCCGGTTTTTTCGTCCGTGCCGTACTGGCCTTCAACGTGTATTGCGCCGCCGCCGGCCGAGCTTCCCGTGCCGTTGTATTCGCCTTCTCCCGTGTATCGGGAAGAAGCTTTGTTGCCGGTGAAGTTTGCGGTAAGATTATCGATATATCCGCCTTTATAGATCGCAAAAGCGCCGCCGTTGGCGGTTGCTTTGGCATTGTTGTTGTTTTCCGTTGTTACGTTCAGACCGTTGTTTGAAATTTCTCCGGCGTTGACGGAGGAAAGTTTTTTGCCGAGCCATAATACGGCTCCCTGAGCATATACTTCGCCGGAGTGGCCGGAAGTCTGACGCGCCGTTATTCGGTTGCCGCCGATTTTGCCTGCGGTAAGGTCTTTTTCGTCTGCCGCCGGGCGAAGCACGCCGCCGCCCCGTGACGTGTTTTCTTCCAGTTCATATATGTTGTCGTTCCAATTTTTTACATCGCTGACGGCGCTTTGGGCCGGTTCGACGGCATAAGCGTTGGCGACGGTAAACGCGGCGGCCAGCGCTGTCGAAATTAAGAGTTTGTTTTTCATACGATTTAACATCCTTTTAAAACCAGTTAAAACAGAACCCGCACTTTTGGCAAAAGGCGGGCGGATGTTCGAAAACCGTATACGTTCAGACGGCTCGGCTTATTTGGCTGAGCCTTATTCGCCGACATCCGTCCGAAAAAAACAGACAAGATAAGTCGGCACAATATTTAAAGTCGTGTGCACACGACTAAACGTATCAAGGGTTTTCGAAGCCCTAGACGGATGGCGATAACCATTTCGTCCATAAGCAGAATATAAAACAAACGTCGGAGAAGCAAGCTAAATTGTCGAAAACCCTCCGTTTTTTTAAATAAACCTTTTCCCGGCTGTTTTCAGGGGGAGAAAATCCGGCTTTGTTTTTTCCTCTGAAGAGGGACATGCTTAATTTATTCGTTGACTATCGTAATTGTTAATTCTAAAATTTTAAAAATTCAACTTATAGGGTGACATGATGGACAAACGGGAAATCATCGAACAAATCAGGCAAAAATCGGACACCGATGTCGACTATACTCAATTTGAGAAAAAAGCCGTTGAACTGTATGAAAAATTTGCTAAAGAGTATTCTCCTCCGAAATTGGCGGAACTAAAAGGGGAGGCGTTGTTAGACACGATATTTCTCAATCCGCGTCAATTTCGTAAAAATCTGTGTTATGAATTAGAGTTCGGAGAATGTAAAATTTTAGGGGGAATCGGCGGCGGCAGTGCGGCCAAGTACGGGCTTTATTTTTCTGAAAAGGAAAAATCCTGGGCCGAAGGACACGGCAGGAGATTTCGTCCCCTTTCTCCCGACGAGGCCGTTCTCAGGGGAACGGAAATCCGGGACGCCCTGTTGAAGTATTGCCGTTTGGCGGAACAATGCAAGCCGCTGGTGACATTGGAAGATTATCGGAAACTGGGAGATTTGGCCGGGGATGTTTCTCTTAATCAGTGGATGAGGAAATATCTGAACATGGTTTTTCCTGACGAGTTTCCCGCTTTCTTTGCCGACAACATGCAGTTGAAAATATTAAAACTGTTTGGCGTCGTTCCGGAAAAAAATGTTTTTTCAAGGATGGGGCAACTTGTTCTTATGGCGAGAGAAGCGGGAATTTCCAACGCCCTTTTTGCCCGTGTCGTTGAGGATATGCTGTTAAAAGAAAACGTTGTAAACGCAAATGGAGAAAACGAGAAAATGAAAGACGAATTTAATGCTGCCGAAGCGGGGAATGTTCCGTTGAATCAAATTTTGTATGGTCCGCCGGGAACGGGAAAGACCTATCATGCCGTTTTGAAAGCAATGGAAATCGTTACTTTTAAACAAATGTTTTCGGATTATTTGCGCTCCCGGAAGGAAAAATATTCGGAAGAGGTTTTGAACGAATACGTTAAGCATATGGAAAAAATAAACACGGAATGTTTGAAAAGCGACAACATTTTCAGATATTACGATTTGCAGAAATATAAAAGGCTGGAAGAGGAAATTCTTGCCGGTGATTACATCAACGGCGACGAGGTTAGGAAAAATGAAAATTCATATTATCGTTATGCTCTTAAGAGATATGAAGAATTTTTGTCCGATTTGCGTTATGAAGACGTTTTGGCCGAATTTAACCGGTTGAAGCAGGCCGGATAGATAGAATTCGTTACCTTTCACCAGTCATATTCCTATGAGGAGTTTGTTGAGGGGATCAGACCCTGCGTTTCCTGGGAAGGTAAGGCGAACGAAGTTCGATATGAGGGGAAAAAAGGAATTTTCCGGGAAATTTGCGAGAATGCCGGAAAGGCAAGCGGCGCCGGAAAAACAAATATGGGGAAGAATATCGCCGACGTGGATTTTTCCCGCACGCGCGTATTTAAAATGTCGCTGGTAGACAAGGCCGCACCGGGCGACAATCTGTACGACTATTGCATAGGGCATAACGTTGTCGCCCTGGGGTACAGTAACGATAAGGATTTTTCAAATTGCAACTGTGCGGACGATTTTTCGATGATTGAGGACAAATGGGGCAAAAGCGCTCTTGAAATATTCAAAGATCGAATGAGAATCGGGGACGTCGTGATTATTGCCAACGGCAACCGGAAGTTCCGGGCAGTGGGCAGAATTACCGGCGAATACAGGTATGACAAGAACAGCGAAGTCCGCTACTGCCATTTTCGCAGCGTGGAGTGGCTGTATGCGGGGCAGGATATTGAAGTTTCGGAAATATACGACAGGAATTTTTCTCAGCAGGCCATTTATGGTTTTTACCGAACCAGGAACGAAGGCCGGGAAAATTACAACGTGATTGATACGAAAAAGCTGGTTTCCGTCGTTTTGGAGCATTCGGGCGAAGAAGTTTGCCGCAAGCCGTATATTTTGATTATTGACGAGATTAACCGCGGCAATATTTCTAAAATTTTCGGTGAACTGATAACCTTGATCGAAGATGACAAAAGGGAAGCTTTTTCGGTTTGTCTGCCATATTCCCGCAATCGTTTTTCCGTTCCCAAAAATCTTTACATCATCGGAACAATGAATACGTCGGACCGGTCGATCGCAAGCGTTGACATTGCTTTGCGCCGTCGTTTCGTCTTCGTTCCGGTAATGCCGGACGTTCGTCTTGTCGCCGATAATGTCGAAGGAGTCGATTTGCGGCGCATTTTACGCAATATCAACGGCAAAATATCCGTTTTGCTGGATGAAGACCATCAGATCGGCCATAGCTATTTTATGAACGTGCGGACGCTTAAGGAATTGCGGAAGGTGCTTCAATTCGAAGTTTTGCCGTTGCTGAACGAGTACTTTTACGGCGACTGGAAAAAACTGGTGTTGCTGGTTCCGGGGTTTGTCGTTTCCGAAGAAATCCGGGATCAGGAATTGCGCGAAGAAGCGGGGGAAAGCGTTTTTTGTAAGTTTTGTGACGTTGAAAACATGGCGGACGACGAATTTCTGAAGGCGCTGAAAGCGTTGGAGGCTTAGCGTGAAGGTATTTCGGCTGAAAGAATATTCCGTTTCCGGCGAAAATAGCCTGAGCCGCTGCGAGGCGGAAAGGCTTTCGGCCTATTTGAGGAAAAAGAAGCTGCAGAACGTTGTGTCCCTGACGCCGCAGGGGATTGTTTCAAAATCTTTTGTCGGAGTCATAAGATGCGGAAACGTCCAAATCGAAATATTGCCGAAGATATTGTCCGCCAATGACGACAGGCGCGAGATTATGGAAAATCTGGTGTATATGCTGTCGTATACCCGCCGGTTGGACATCAGGACCGAAAGCGGTGCCAGACTGGCGGCGTGCAAAAACCCTTTTCTCGAAATTCTGATTTATGAATATGCTTCTTCGTTGTTTGACTGTCTGAAAAAGCAGCCGCTTAGGAACTATGTAACGGAAGAAACGGAGGTCAATTTTATCAAAGGCAAACTGATGCTGCCGGAGCAGATAAGAAAAAGCTGCGTCAACAGGGCAAAGTTTTATTGTCAATATGACGAGTTTTCCGAAAACAATATGTTGAACAGGCTCTTTTTGTATGTTGCCGTATGTCTTTACAAGTTAAGCGAAAACAGCGGCAATAAAAGGATTTTGCGGCGGATCGTCAATTATTACGCCGATGTTGAGCCGTTGCCCGTTTCGGCGGCCGAGGCAAACCGGATTGTGCTGCCGCGCAACCAGATTTTGTTTAAAAAGCCTCTTTCTTTGGCTAAAATGTTTGTTAATCAGTGTTCCGTCGACCTTTCGAGGAATAAGATAGAAAACGTTGCGCTGGTCTGGGACATGAATGTTTTGTTTGAGGAGTTTATAGGAGAGGTTTTCAAAAGAAAGTGTCCGACGCTGGACATTGAGCTGCAAAAGGGAAAAAGACTGTTGTCGGAAGCGGGGACGGGGCGGAAGAAATGCGATACTTTTGTGGATATTTTTGAAAAAAACAACAAAATCGTGATTGATACGAAATATAAAGAGTTTCATTCGTTAAAAGACGTGTCGAATGCCGATGTTTTTCAGGTTATGACATACTGTATGCTGCATGGTGCCAAAAGGGCGATTTTGATTTATCCGCAATACGGCGATATTGCGCCGGATGTGCCGGTTCATCGTTTGAACGCGGCGTCGGAAGATTTGGGGTATGCCGTACAATTTAAAACCGTTGATTTGCGGCGAAACCTGAAAAAAGCCCGTATTGAACGGGAGCTTTTGGAGGTTGTCGAAAACTTTTCCTGAATGTTTCGCGTAAAAGTTGAAAATCGGAAAGTGAAAGCTTTTGCCGCGCCGGCGGAAACAGGGGCGTTTGTCTGGCAAAAGGTATGAGAGTTTTCCGTTTGCCGTTGCGGAAAAAGCCGGTGTTGTCCGTTTGACAACCGCCGACATGTTCAAGCGCAAAAATCCGGCCAAAGCGCCGGCGGCTGCCGGCAGTGTCAACGAAGCGGCGCCGATGACCGGCGGCGCCGGCGCGGAAATTGCTGTCTGATGTCGTTGGAGAAATCCGTATTTGTAACGTTAGCGGTATTTGTAAACCCGGTAAGTAAAGAGATTATCCGGGAGTTTGAAGGTCCAAAGAGGGGTGCCGTCTTTGTCCAGTTCTTCCGCCGCTTTTCCCTTGTTGCTGCCATAGCCGACAATGTATGTCTTGTCTTCCGTTTCAAATACGTTGCCCATAAATTCGGAATATACGGACAATGGAATTTCTTGCCAGTTCAGTATCTTTTTGTTTTTTTCATCCAGTTTGAATTTTAAAATCCGTGAAGTTTTTCGGGGCAAAAAGGAAAAATTTCCGGCACATTCGGTGTTGATTTCGGCGGTGTGGTTGTCATAAAGCATCAGATATCCGTCGTTGGTCAGAGAAGCCGTGTGTTGAAAGTTGAAACGTTGTTCCGGCGTCAGGCCGAAGTCGTCGTTTTTGCCGCCTAAACGCCAAATGATTTCTCCGGTTTTCCGATCTATTTTGTAAATTGCGGAAGTATGTCTGAAAGACAATATCAGGTTGTTGTCGGAGGGATCGATGATCATGCTGTTAAAATGCACGTAATCCAGGTCTTTTTTGTAATTGCAGGCTGTCAGCGATTCTTTGATCAGTTCGGGATGGTCACCGCTGTTCCATTCAAAGATGACCCGGTTGTTTTTTATTTCCTGCAAAAGCAGGGTAACAACGGAGCTTTCCCTGCCGTTTATTCTTTCTTTCCGTTGTCGGTAACCGGTTAGTATATAATGGTTGTCCGTCAATAACAAAGAGTCGTGATTTTCAATTAAGCCCTCGTCTGCCGTCGGCGCGATCAGTGAAAGCTCGTTGATTTTTTGAAAGTTTTCGTCGAGTACGATCAGCTTTCCGTACCACCAGGCATAAGGGGGCATGGGTTTAGTTTGCTGCATAAATGTATAGCGGATGCTGCCGTCGGTAAGCTTTTGCCGCTTGAAGTCTGAAATTCCATAATTTTTTATCGGATTTGTATGGTAAAATTCTATCGTTCCGTCTGTTGTCATGATTGTTGCAAACGATTGGGCATCACCTTTCGGACTGAAAAAAGAGGTTGCTATGTCCCCCCCCCCCGTATATTCCGCGATATCGGGAACCGGCAGTTTTCGAGGAAACAGATTCAGTTGATAAATTTCGCCGTTAACGGAAAATTTTAAAATGTCACCGGGCTTGATGCGAAACAGGCGGAACCGTTTTTGAACACCGTCGACTTCGATTGTGTTAAAGCCGCGCGTGTTCAGCGTTACCGCTTCAAAAACTTTCCGCTGCGGTTCAATCGGCAACAGAGGATAGCCGTTTACGGTGACGACGTGATTGTCGGCTGAAGAAAAATCCAGCAATGTTTCCGCTGCCTGACCGGCGGAAATTTGCAGAAGAACAATGAAAAAGAGAAGAATGCTTTTCATGACGGCTGCCTTTACTTTTAGTCTTTTATGGCGAATATATATTGGCGGCGCAAAATTGTCATCAAAATTTTGCGTTTGTTAAAATGCCGGTTCGGAACGGAATCATTCATAAGGCCGGTTGTTGAACATTGATTGAATTTTGAGGCCGCCGGTTACTGTCGGTCCGGCTGTCCTTTGGGGGCCTTTAGGGCTGTTTTCTTTGTTATGAAACGTATGCGGAATATGAAAGTTTTTTTACGGCGGGGTAATGAAATGCGGATCTCCGGATGTAAAAAAAGCGTTTGAAATTTAAAAAAATCCGCATTAAAAAACACCGGTTGGAAAAAGTTTTTTTTAAGGAACGGAAAATGACGGTCAAAGGAAAATCCGCAGGCAATTCGGCGCGGTTTGATTTGGTGTTTGCGGGGTTTCTGACGGCGTTCGGTCCGTTTGCAACCGATGTGAAGCTGCCGGCAACGGCGACATGTTGTAACGACGGCGCGCCGGCGGAACCGGCATTTGCCGCGGCGGGAGAAGCGGTCGATGAATAAAAATGCCAGACTTTTTCTTTCTTATGTGCTGCCGTCGATGGTCGGCATGCTCATCGTCGGTTCCTACAGTATCGTGGATACCATTTTTATCGGCTGGAGTGCAGGAGAACTCGGGCTTGCTTCGGTGGCCGTTACCTGGCCGCTGGTGATGATGTTCGGTGCGGTCGGCGACATGCTGGGAACCGGTGCGGCAATTATTATCGCCCAGTCGAGAGGCAGCGGCAACCTGCGGCTGGCACGGCTCAGCCTCGGCAACATGCTGGTCTGGCAGGTATTGTTCAGCCTGCTGATGATGACTGTCGTCAAATGTTTTCTGACCGATATACTCCGTCTGTTCGGCGCTACCGACGAACTGATGCCCGGCGCCGTGCGTTATTCGCGGATTTTGATATACGGCAATCTGGCTTATATGCTGGTAACCGGCGTGCTGGCGGTAATCCGTAACGACGGCCGGCCGGTGCTGTCGATGTGGCTGATGGTCGGCGGACTGCTGCTGAACATCGTAATGGACTATGTTTTCATTTTTCCGCTCGGCGGCGGCGTGGCCGGCGCGGCCTATGCCACGGTTACCGCGCAGATGCTGATTGCTGTTGCCGGGTTGGCCTATTTCTTTACCCGGAAAACGGCTCTTCGTTTCGACCTGCAGATGTTTAAGCTGAAGCCGAAGTATTTGAAAAACATTGTCGTAAGCGGCTTCCCTTCGCTCGGCAACCAGTTGTCGATTATCGCGATGTTGTTTTTCCATAATTATCAGGCGTTGAAATACGGACGGGTGGACGGGCTGGCCGCCTATACCTTTATCGGCGCGGTCGAATCGCTCGGTTCGCTTTTGATGACCGGGCTGGCACTCGGGGTGCAGCCGCTGGTCGCCTATCTTTACGGCGGCGGCCGTCACCGCCGGCAGAACATTATCGGCAACATGGGCTATTATACCGCTTTCGGATTGGGAATTGTGCTGATGTGCGTATCGGTTGTCGGACACGACGTTTTTCCCGCCTGGTTCAATTTGCACGGCAATGCGGCGGTTCTTGCCGCACACGGACTGGTTATCAGTTCGACGGCGTTCGTACTGCTGGGAGTGATCCGGGTGGCCGGTTATTATTATCAGGCGACCGGCAAAATCACGGATTCTTCGCTGTTGATTTACGGTGACGCTTTTGTCGCGCTGCCCCTGTGTCTGTTTGCGCTGCCGTTGTGGTTCGGTCTGGACGGCGTATGGCTGGCAATGCCGGTTTCCCGCGTGCTGCTGTTTTTGTTCGTCTGTTACCTGTGGTTCGGCAGGAAAAAACGCCGGCCGTACAAAATGCAGCATTTTTCTGCCCGCCGGTAAAATTGTTTGTTTATGAAAAATTAAGATGACGGGTGTAAAAAAACAGTTTATCGTATGAGAAAATTTTGTCGGGTTTTTAAAACGAAAGGTGAAAAAATGTGGAAAAGTAGCAAATTGTTGGCGGGATTGGCGGTGGTACTGTCTTTGTGCGCCTGCAAGGAAGACAAAAGCGAGGTTCAGAATGCGGCGGCCAAAACCGCGGCGCTGCCGGTAAACGTGCTTGAGGTGGCGGCGGAAGACGTGCCTCTCAGTTTTGAATTTTCCGCCCGGGCGCAGGGATACAAGGAAACGGAAGTGCGGGCGCGGGTGAGCGGCATTTTGCTGAAGAAAAATTATATCGAAGGCAGCGAAGTCAGAGAGGGAGACGTTTTGTTTGAAATCGATCCCAAGGAATACAAGGCCAGGCTCAACAATGCCAAGGCCAACCTGGCCAAGGCCAAGGCACAGCTGCGGCGGGCCGAAACCGAATGGGCGCGAATCGAGAAGCTGTTCAAACAGCGGGTGGTAAGCGAAAAGTCGCGCGATGACGCTCAGGCCGAACTGGAAGCGCAGAAAGCGGCGGTGCTGATGGCGGAATCGGAAGTGGAAACCGCACAGCTGAATTTTGACTATACCAAAGTCACCGCGCCGATCAGCGGCGTTACCGGGATGGAAGTGCAGTCGGAAGGCAGCCTGATTTCGGCAACCGGCCTTTTGACCAACATTACCCAGCTTGATCCGATTTATGTTATCTTTTCGGCTTCCGAAAGCGAGATGATGTCGCTTTCCAACATGGTGGACAACGGTTTGATCCGCAACCCGGAAAACAAAAGCGAAGTCGTTGCCAAGGTCAAGTTCAGCAATGACAGCGTTTATCCGCTGCCCGGAGAGATTAATTTCATCAATTCGGGCATTGACGAGGGAACCGGCACCATCAAATTGCGCGCGGTTTTCCCCAATCCTAAAAAACGTCTGAAACCGGGACAGTTTCTGCGGCTGGTGATGGAAGGGCTGACCCGGGTCAACGCCCTGATCGTGCCGCAGGAAGCGATCATGCAGGGTGCCAACGGCTCTTACGTTTATATCGTCAACGACAAAAATATGGTCGAATCGGTCAATATCCAGACCGGACTGATGACCAAGGAGGGCGGCTGGATCGTCGACAGCGGTCTGAAAGCCGGCGACCGGGTGATCGTCAGCAACCTGATGAAGATCCGTCCCGGCATGACGGTTGATCCCAAAAACGTGGAGCAGCCGGCTGAACGGGAAACCGTCGAGGAATAATCCGGGAGAAAAAAGCAATGTTTTCCAAGTTTTTTATTGACCGCCCGATTTTTGCGACCGTCGTGTCGCTGGTTTTTGTGCTGGCGGGGTTGGTTTCGATGAAGGTGCTGCCGATTGAGCAGTACCCCAACATCGTGCCGACGGAAATTCAGATCAGCGCCACCTATCCGGGGGCGACGGCGGAAGTGCTGGCCGATACGGTGGCGGCGCCGATCGAACAGGAAGTCAACGGCGTTAAGAACATGATCTACATGTATTCCAACGCCACTTCGCAGGGGTATCTGACCATCGGCGTGGTATTTGACATCGGCACCGATCCGGATCAGGCGACGATCGACGTCAACAACAAGGTGCAGGCGGCGACTTCCAAACTGCCGAGCGAAGTGACCAAGCAGGGCGTGACGGTCGAACAGAAATCAAACTCGATCTTGCAGGTCGTGATGATGAAGTCTTCTTCCGAACGCTATGATACGATTTACGTTTCCAACTATGCGCTGTTGAACGTGCTGGACGAAATCCGCCGTATCAAGGGCGTGGGCAGCGCTTCGCTGTTTGCCTCGCAGGACTATTCGATGCGGATTATGCTGTCACCTGACAAGCTGGCAGATTTTGACATGACGCCGCAGGACGTGATTGCCGCCGTGCAGGAACAGAATTCGCAGTTTGCGGCCGGCCAGTTCGGTCAGGAACCGCTGGACGAATATCTGCCCTATACCTATTCGGTCAACACCAAAGGACGTTTGGTCGACGAAAAGGAATTCGGCGACATTATTCTTAAAAGCGATGACAAGGGCGGCATTCTCCGTTTGAAAGACGTGGCGCGGATCGAACTCGGTGCGCAGGACTACAGCGTCAATTCCTATTTCAACGGCGAACCGGCGGTGGCCTTTGCTGTTTATCTGCAGCCGGGCGCCAACGCGCTGGAAACGGCCAACCTGGTCAAAGCCAAAATGGCCGAACTGTCGAAGAGTTTCCCCGACGGCATCAGTTACGAAATTCCGTATGATACGACTTTGTTCGTAAACGTGTCGATCAACGAGGTTATCCATACCTTCTTTGAGGCGGTGCTGCTGGTTATCGTCGTCGTCTATTTGTTCTTGCAGAATATGCGGGCGACCCTGATCCCGATTTTGGCGGTGCCGGTGTCGATTATCGGCGCGTTTGCCGGTATGTATCTGCTCGGTTTTTCAATCAACCTGCTGACGCTGTTCGGGCTGATTCTGGCAATCGGTATCGTGGTTGACGACGCAATTATCGTGTTGGAAAACGTCGAACGTCTGATGAGCGAGGAAAAGCTGACTCCGAAAGAAGCGGCGATCAAGGCGATGCAGGAAGTGTCTGGACCGGTGGTCGCGGTGGCTCTGGTGTTGTCGTCGGTGTTTTTGCCGATTGCCTTTCTTGGCGGTATGACCGGCGTTATGTACAAACAGTTCTCGGTGACGATTGCGGTTTCGGTGCTTATTTCGGCGTTTGTCGCGTTGACGCTGACGCCGGCTCTGTGCGCCCTGATTATCAAGCCCAACCGTCAGCATCAGGAACCGAAAGGTTTCTTCAAATGGTTTGACAACTTTTTCGAATGGGTGACGGAGGCTTATCTTTCCGGCGTGCGTTTCTTCCTTAACCACCGGAAAACGGCAACGGTCAGTTTCGTCGCCGTTCTGGCAGCGATCGCCTTTTTGTTTAAGATCGTGCCGGGCGGGCTGGTGCCGGGTGAAGACCAGGGTAACCTGCTGATGGCCTACAGCATGCCGGAAGCCTCGTCGCTGAGGCGGACGACGAATTTCAGCGACTCCGTGGTCAAACTGTTGAGGGAAGACGAGAACGTGGAAGACGTGCTGACGGTTAACGGTTACAACATGCTGTCGTCGAGCCAGAACACCTATTCGAGCATCAGCTTCATCATCTTAAAAGACTGGGGACTGCGGGAAAACGCCGACCAGTCGGCGGACGCTTTGGCTCAGCTTTATACCAAATTCGGCATGAGCCGGCCCGAGGGCATCGGCTATGCCTTCTCCATGCCGCCGATTATGGGCATGAGCATGTCCGGCGGTTTTGAAGGTTATATCCAAAACCGCGGCGGCAAGAGTTCAAACGAGCTGATGGACAAGGTGACCGAATTTGTCAATGCCGCCAACGAACGGCCGGAGCTGAAAAACGTGCGTACCACGTTTTCGGTCAGCACGCCGCAGTACCGGGTTGATCTCGATCGCGAAAAGGCAAGGATCCTCAATGTGTCGATCGATGCCATCTATGCGGTTATGCAGTCAACCTTCGGCAGTCTTTATGTTAATGACTTTACTTACAAAGGCCGCAATTTCCGGGTGATTTTGCAGTCGGAAGGACGCTTCCGCCGCACTCCGGACGACCTGCGTTACGTTTATGTCAAATCCAACAGCGGGCAGCTGGTACCGTTGTCGACTCTGCTGAAAGTCGAGCGCGTTACCGGACCGGAGCTGGTTAACCGCTTTAACATTTTCCCGGCCGCCAAGGTGCTGGGCGATCCGGGCGACGGTTATTCGTCCGGTCAGGCGATTGCGGCGATGGAGGAAGTGGCCGGTCAGGTTCTGGGCGACGACTATTCGCTGTCGTGGATCGGTTCCGCCTATCAGGAAAAGCTGACCGGCGGCGCATCGACCCAGGCCTTTGTTTTTGGTCTGATCATGATCTTCCTGATTCTGGCCGCCCAATATGAAAAATGGTCGCTGCCGTTCGTGGTTATCCTGTCGGTGCCGTTTGCGGTACTGGGCGCTTTGCTGGCAATTTATCTGCGCGGCATTCAAAACGATCTGTATTTTCAGGTCGGTCTGGTTACCCTGATCGGTCTGGCGGCGAAAAACGCCATTCTGATCGTTGAGTTTGCGGTAATGGAAGTGCAGCGCGGGTTGACTTATGCGGAAGCGGCGGTCAGCGCGGCCAAACTGCGTTTCCGTCCGATCGTGATGACTTCGCTGGCATTTACCTTCGGCGTTTTGCCGCTGGCCATTTCCACCGGTGCCGGTGCCGGCAGCCGCCATGCCATCGGTACCGGCATGATCGGCGGCATGATTTTGTCGACCTTTGTTGCCACCTTGTTTGTGCCGATGATGTTTGCGATTATCGGTGAAACTTTCGACGAGGAAAACATACTCCGTCGCAAGATCAGCAAACGGGCGAAAAAGCTCGGCCGTCCGCAATTGAAAGGCAAACTGCGGTAAATCGCTGAAAATGCGCCGGAAGCTATGTTTCGGCGGCAAGAGAAAAGGGACGGTTAAGCCGTCCCTTTTCCTGTGTCAGAAAACAAGCGCCGGGTGTGTGGCCGGATTGCATCCGTTAACGAAGGAGGGCATGTTCAATGCGGGCTGAGGCAGAGGATTGGCGGAATATCCGGCGGAGAGGGCGAATCCTGTTGGTGCGGAACCGGCGCCGGGACGCCGCCGGCGCTCAGTTGACGTCGCCGAGGACAATCGTCTGTGTCACTTTGTCAATGTTTTTAAGCCAGGGAACGATTGCCTGGGGAAAAAAATCGGAATCGGCCAGCCGGTCGATTTCAATCCAGCGGATTTGCTGTTTTTCGCCGTCGGGGATGCTGCCGTTGCAAAGCGGCGAGAAGTCTTCGACCGTACAGAGGAACATCAGTTCCGCCTGATGAAAACAGGGGTCGTCAAAAGGCGAATCGTGGTTTTTGGCGATATAGTCGCGGACAAAAAGCAGCCGTTCCGGACGGACGGCCCGGCAGTTCGTGGACCAGCTGGAGCATTGAACTGGTTAGATGCAATTGCGAGGCCCTCTCGGTCCTTATTTCGGTGTATCTGCACGTTTTTGGGGAATGAAACCGGTATAAGCACAAGGGGCATAAAAGAAAAACACGGCATGCTTGCCGTGTTTTTCTTTGCGCTTTTTCATTCTAAGCCGCGCCATTATCAGAGAAATTCCGAATTTACGGTGAAATGTGCGTCCATTTCCGCTTGCGCCTGCGCAAGGGCCTCCTCCGGCGTACAGACGCCGAGGACTGCCCGCTGCACATAGGCTGCCAGGATATTCTCCATTTGCAGCTCGCTGAAGTTGCTGTAATAGGCACTTCCACTCCGGCGCTGGGCGCTGGGAAAGCTGCGGCGGGCCGCAGACAGCCAAGGATACCGCTCCTTGATGTCCCGGTTGCTGTATGCCGAACGGCAGGGTGACAACCCGCCCAGTAAGGTGAACGCCGGTGCGGTCTGGTTGGAATACAGCCAGGACAAAAACGCACAAGCCGTTTCCGGGTGCGCGCAGCTTCGGGTGATTCCCACCACGCCGCCGCCTGACAGGGGCTTGCCGCCTGGTACCGGCGCAAAGCCAAGCTTGCCGGCGATGCTGGACATCTTGGAGTTTAAAATGTGGGAGGCATAGTTGATAAACACCACTGTCATGGCGGCGGAGCCATCCGCAAAGCCTTCCAGCACGTTTTTCCAGATGTCATGCACGGTCCTGTCGGAGCAGGCATACGTTTCCCGGTAGTTTTTCAGGGCTGCCAAGGCTTCCGGGGTGTCGACAGTGATCTGGCCTTTGGCGTTGAACAGCTTTCCGCCCTGCTCAAACAAACGGGGCAGAAATTCACTGGGGCTTACCACCACGTTGCCGATGGCTACCGTTGTACCATACTGCACAGGGGAAGCCGGATTGAGGCTGCGGGTGAAAAAGCCTGCAATTCGATTGTAGTCTTCAAAGCTCTTTGGAATCTCCAGTTCCCGCCGGTAGGCTTCAAAATACATTCGCTTGTAGGTGGGGTCGCAAAACAAATCCCGCCGGTAAAACATAAGCTGTGTGCTGGGATCGTAGGGGACGCAGATGCGCTCTCCGTTGACGGAGGTATAGCTGTCTCCGAACTCCGGCAGCGTCTGCGCCAGCAGACGGTCCCAGTCAAAGGGAATTTGATGGAGCGGCCGAAACAGCTTTTCGGCAAGCTCGTCCATCCAGGCCACATCCATCCGGATCAGATCATACCGTCCGCTGCCGGAGGATTGGATCACCTCGTAGACATCTCTCAGGGAAGGGAGCACCGTCAGTTCCAGATGAATCCCTGTGCTCTTTTCCAGATGCGGCAGCAGGCGTTTCAACGCTGTGGTGGAAGGGGACGCCATCGTGAGCATCCGCAGGTTTGATTCCGTCAACTGCGGCACCGGTACCTGATTTCGAAAACCATTGTTCTCCATGAAAAGGGTCGGCGGCAGGGGGGACCGCGTTTCCAGACGTGCCAGCAGAGCCTTAACGATCCGGTGCGCCAGACGCTTGTAATCCAGCTCATATGCCAACGCCAACGGATCGGTCACAGCAGACCGGGGGGCAGCAGACACGATCAGCGGCAGCGGCCGACGGCTGGCATAAGCACAGGCCGCCCGGACAGCCGATTCCCGGCGCTGATCCGTGCATACGATGGCATCAAACGGCTCGTCCTCTTCAAAAAGCTCAAAGGCCCGCAGATCCACCTGATGATTTGGGCAATCCAGAACACTTGTCTCATCCGCACAGACCGTCCGGAATCCATTTAGAAACAGCGCGGTATCCGGAAATGCGGCAGGCTCTGTAAAAATACCGATCCGCCGCAGTCCTTTCCGCCGCAGATGCCAGGCGATGTCTGTTCCCATTCGCTCGGGATCGAACGCGGCATACATAACATTTTCGAGTGCACGGCTTTCCCGAGAAAGGAGTACAATTGGAAGCTCCGGGGTCTCTGCCCGATAATACGC
>ERZ780168.758-NODE-758-length-38118-cov-67.846938_pt1 | contig 38118 bp, 52 predicted proteins | sample MGYA00510981_ERZ780168 | MGnify/ENA primary metagenome ERZ780168 (study PRJEB29588, sample SAMEA2158769) | human gut metagenome | biome: human gut; feature: human-associated habitat; material: faeces | place: Denmark | collected 2008/2010 ...
ATAAAATACACATCTTTTGGATATTTTAGGTCGATCTTAAATGAAAGAGCCGTGACGCTGTAATAACTCAGATGCCACTCAGTTGAGTTGATGGGGGCGGGGCGTCTCGCCCCCGTGGTAACTTTCAGTATATAAGAATAATACCATCAGTATATAAAAATACCACGAGGGCGGGACGCCCTCGCCCCACACAATGCTATTTAAGTTAACAGCATTACCATACGTCCCTACCTTGTTAGCCGGAATTTTGAGGTTTTGCGATACCCTCACAGCAGCATTAATGGCAACTGCGGTTGCTCTGTAATTTCGGCTTGAGTCATATAAAACGATACAAAACCGGGAGGAACTGCGATGGCATTATTCCTCCCGGTTTTATATCATTTCCCTCGGTGCAAATAGCCGGGGAACATAAGGATGTTACTGACAATAAAGCGGTAAGTTGTTGGTTAAAGATTCTTTTTGGCCTCTCTTTTTGCTTTGTTGTAGGCTTTTTGTGCGTCTTTTACCGCATCTTTCTGTGCGTCGGTAGGTTCGAAGTCTTTATTCTTCATTGCAATTTCAAAAACCTCCATGTTCAGTTTGTCATCAATCTCCTTGATTTCATCTCTGGAATCGGCGTTCTTTACCTGTTTTTCTGCATTCTCATAGAGGCTGATAACCTTGTCGGCCGGATTTTTGCTGCAAGATGTCAGTGAAAGAGTTGTGGCTGCGAAAATGGCGGCAGCGCAAAGCATAATTTTCTTTTTCATAATGTTTTGGTTTGATTAAAATGTGCTGACGTTTTGTAGTCGGTTGAATGAAATGTTACGTATTTGCTTATCTGAGTTCGCGTTTCGCTTCTCTCCAGACTTTATTGAAGTCTTCCTCGGCATTTCTTATAGTTTCGCGCTGTTCGTCGGTAGGTTTGAAATCCTTGTTGCTTTCCTCCAGTTTCTCGAGTTTGGCTTCGAGATCTTTTTCAATCTCCTGAAGTTCGTCATACGATTTGGCGTTATTTACCTGCTCCGTAGCCTCTTTGAACAAGTTGACGGCTTTGTCGACCGGATTACCTCCACAAGAAGAGAGTGCAATTGTGGCGGCTGCGAAAATAGCGGCAGCGCAAAGCATAATTTTCTTTTTCATGAAGTAATTAAATTTAGAATTGTTGCTTAGTGGTTAGTATTGTTGTCAGCAAAGATATGACAAATTATCAACCGTTGCAAATCAGCCGTTAAGAATATTTATCATATTACCATATTTGATGCATTTTTTTTGCCATGTTTGTAATTGCTATTCCCGATTTTAAAGGTTAATGTGGAGAATGCCGCATCTGCGTGATTGGAAGCAAGGCTAAATACCTGCGCTAAATTCCACGCGGATTTTTAATGTGAAATTGATGGCTAAAATATTTGGTAATTAGAAAATTAAGTTGTAATTTTGTGCCGTCATTCGGGTGCGTATGCGTCGACATGAGGTCAACTATTTGATAGTCAGGCTGATTGTTGTGCGCTATGTGCGTGAATGTGGAATTGAAATTTTTAAACGAACAAGAATAATTAACGAAAACTGTAAACTAAAAGAACTAAGATGCCTACTATTCAGCAATTAGTAAGAAAAGGACGTGTTTCGTTGGAAGACAAGAGCAAGAGCCCCGCGCTCGACTCATGCCCCCAGCGTCGCGGCGTCTGCGTGCGTGTCTACACCACAACCCCCAAAAAGCCTAACTCGGCAATGCGCAAGGTGGCTCGTGTCCGCCTCACCAATGGTAAAGAAGTCAACTCTTACATCCCCGGTGAAGGCCACAACCTCCAGGAGCACTCAATCGTGTTGGTTCGCGGCGGTCGTGTGAAAGACCTTCCCGGTGTGCGTTATCACATCGTGCGCGGTACGCTCGATACATCAGGCGTGAAAGACCGCACTCAGCGTCGCTCGAAATACGGAGCGAAGCGTCCCAAAGCCGGTGCTGCCAAGAAGTAATCGTTTCTCTTAGCGAGAGGCGGTGAAGCCACTTATAGCACCCGAGATTTTTTAAACAAAAAAGTTTTTTAAACCTCGTTTTTGAAGTTGAAGCTGCCAACGGTTGAGTAAGCCACGCATCAGAGGATGCCGCTGAAGAAGACACCAGCCAAGCAACAAAAACAAAGATTAAAACAAAATGAGAAAAGCTAAACCTAAGAAAAGGGTCGTGTTGCCCGATCCCGTGTTCCATGACGTTAAAGTGTCGAAATTCGTTAACCACTTGATGTACGACGGGAAAAAGAACACTTCTTACACTATTTTCTACTCGGCTCTCGAGACTGTGAAGTCGAAATTGCCCAATGAGGAAAAGTCAGCTCTCGAAATCTGGAAAAAGGCTCTCGAGAACATCACTCCTCAGGTAGAGGTGAAATCACGCCGTGTGGGCGGTGCCACTTTCCAGGTGCCTACCGAAATCCGCCCCGACCGTAAAGAGTCTATCTCAATGAAAAACTTAATCCTTTATGCCCGCAAGCGTGGCGGAAAGACGATGGCCGACAAGCTCGCCGCTGAAATCGTCGACGCTTTCAATGAGCAGGGCGGTGCATTCAAGCGTAAAGAAGACATGCACAAGATGGCTGAGGCCAACCGTGCTTTCGCTCACTTCCGCTTCTAATTTTTTCATTGAACTCTTAATATATTTCAAACAATGGCAAAATCAGACGAACAACTTAAATATACGCGCAATATCGGTATCATGGCCCACATCGATGCCGGTAAGACCACTACTTCCGAGCGTATCCTTTTCTATACCGGTCTTACCCACAAGATCGGTGAGGTGCACGACGGTGCTGCGACAATGGACTGGATGGAGCAGGAGCAGGAACGCGGTATTACAATCACCTCGGCCGCTACTACCACATTCTGGAAGTATAACGACGAGAAATTCAAGATCAACCTTATTGACACTCCGGGACACGTTGACTTCACTGTCGAGGTAGAGCGTTCGCTCCGTATCCTTGACGGCGCTGTCGCTGCGTTCTGTGCCGTTGGTGGCGTTGAGCCCCAGTCGGAGACGGTATGGCGCCAGGCCGACAAATACAACGTACCCCGTATCGGTTATGTCAACAAGATGGACCGCTCGGGTGCCAACTTCTTCGAAGTGGTACGCCAGCTCAAGGATGTGCTCGGTGCGAATCCCTGTCCCATTCAGATACCTATCGGTGCTGAGGAGACATTCAAAGGTGTTGTCGACCTTATCCAGATGAAAGCCATCTTCTGGCACGACGAGACTATGGGTGCCGACTACTCTGTTGAGGAAATTCCCGCAAATCTCGTTGCCGAGGCTGAGGAATACCGCGACAAGATGCTTGAGAAAATCGCCGAATATGACGATGACCTCATGGCTAAATATTTCGATGACCCCTCTACAATCACCGAGGAGGAAATCAAGCGCGCTCTCCGCAAGGCTACTCTTTCGATGGACCTTGTGCCGATGATTTGTGGCTCGTCGTTCAAGAACAAGGGTGTTCAGTGTCTTCTCGACGCTGTCTGCGCTTATCTTCCCTGCCCCCTCGATGCAGGTGCCGTAGAAGGTCACGCAGTCGGCGACCCCGACCAGAAAGAGACTCGCGAACCCTCTTCTGACGCTCCCATGTGCGCCCTCGCGTTCAAGATTGCAACCGACCCGTATGTAGGCCGTCTCTGCTTCTTCCGCGTATATTCAGGCGACATGATTGCCGGTTCTTACGTGCTCAATTCGCGTTCGGGCAAGAAAGAGCGTATCTCGCGTCTGTTCCAGATGCACTCCAACAAGCAGAATGCAAAAGATATGATCGGCTGCGGCGATATAGGCGCAGGCGTAGGTTTCAAGGATATCCGCACCGGCGATACCCTCTGCTCTGAAGAGGCTCCCATCGTGCTCGAGGCTATGGACTTCCCCGATCCCGTTATCGGTATCGCTGTTGAGCCCAAGACTCAGAAAGACCTCGACAAGCTCGGCGTCGGTCTCCAGAAACTTGCTGAGGAAGACCCGACATTCCGTGTGCAGACCAACGAGGAGACAGGGCAGACCGTCATCTCCGGTATGGGTGAGCTTCATCTCGACATCATCATCGACCGTCTCCGCCGCGAGTTCAAGGTGGAATGTAACCAGGGTCGTCCGCAGGTTACCTACAAAGAGGCTATAACCAAGCCCGTGGAACTCCGCGAGGTATTCAAGAAGCAGACCGGTGGTCGCGGTAAATTCGCCGACATCATCGTGCGCGTTGAGCCCGTTGACGAAGGTTTCGACGGCAACCTGCAGTTTGTCGATGAGGTGAAGGGCGGTAACATTCCCAAGGAATTCATCCCCTCTATCCAGAAAGGTTTCACTACCGCAATGAAGAACGGTGTTCTCGCCGGCTTCCCCGTAGAGCAGCTTAAGGTGACCGTAATCGACGGTTCGTTCCACCCGGTTGACTCCGACCAGCTTTCATTCGAGCTTTGCGCTATCCAGGCGTTCAAGAAAGCATCCGAGAAGGCAGGTCCCGTCCTTCTGGAGCCTATCATGAAGATTGAGGTTGTGACTCCCGAAGAGAGCATGGGTGATGTAATCTCCGACCTTAACAAACGCCGCGGTCAGGTAGAAGGTATGGAAAGCTCGCGTTCGGGCGCCCGTGTAGTCAAGGCCAAAGCGCCTCTCGCCGAAATGTTCGGTTACGTGACCGCACTGCGTACCATCACTTCAGGCCGTGCCACTTCAACCATGTCGTTCTCGCACTACGCCGAGGTAAGCAACTCGATTGCCAAGAATGTCCTCACCGAATGCCAGGGACGCGTCGACTTATTGAAATAATAAATAACCAATAACAATATGAGCCAAAAAATCCGTATTAAACTCAAATCTTACGACCACAATCTCGTTGACAAGTCGGCCGAGAAAATCGTAAAGACAGTGAAGGCTACAGGTGCGGTCATCAGCGGTCCTATACCTCTGCCCACCCACAAGCGCATCTTCACGGTTAACCGCTCAACCTTCGTCAACAAGAAGAGCCGTGAGCAATTTCAACTTTCTTCGTTCAAGCGTCTCATCGACATCTATAACTCGACAGCCAAGACTGTCGACGCGCTGATGAAGCTCGAGCTCCCCTCAGGTGTTGAAGTTGAAATCAAAGTGTAATCGCACAGACGAGACACAGTAAGAATCAAAACATAGAATTAACATTATAAATTTAACAGAGAAATGCCAGGATTATTAGGAAAGAAAATCGGAATGACATCCGTTTTCAGTGCCGACGGCAAGAATGTGCCGTGCACTGTTATCGAAGTTGGTCCCTGCGTGGTTACTCAAGTTAAGACTGTTGAGAAGGACGGCTACGATGCCCTTCAGCTCGGTTTCGAAGAGAAGAAGGAGAAGCACACAAGCCAGCCCCTTATGGGTCACTTCAAGGCAGCCGGAGTGCAGCCCCAGCGCCACTTGGCCGAGTTCAAAGGTTTTAACGGCGAGTATAAGCTCGGCGACACTATTACCGTTGACATGTTCACCGACAACGACTTCGTCGATGTAGTGGGCACTTCAAAAGGTAAAGGTTACCAGGGTGTTGTGAAACGTCACGGATTTGGCGGTGTGGGCCAGTCGACCCACGGCCAGCACAACCGTCTGCGTGCTCCCGGTTCAATCGGTGCCTGCTCTTACCCCGCGAAGGTGTTCAAGGGCATGCGTATGGCCGGCCAGATGGGCAACGAACGTGTCACCGTGCAAAACCTTCAGGTAGTGAAAGTGTTGCCCGAACACAACGTTTTGATGATTAAGGGTTCAATTCCCGGAAGTAAAGGTTCAATCGTATTAATTGAGAAATAATGGAACTCGCAATTTATAACATAAAAGGAGAAGACACCGGACGCAAGGCGGTCCTCAATGATGAGGTATTTGCCATCGACGCCAACGAGCATGCCGTATATCTCGATGTTAAGCAATACTTGGCCAACCAACGTCAAGGCACCCACAAGTCAAAAGAGCGTAGTGAAGTATCGGGCTCAACCCGCAAGCTCCACAAGCAGAAGGGTGGCGGCGGCAGCCGTATCGGTGACATCAATTCGCCCGTACTCGTAGGTGGTGGCCGTGTATTCGGTCCCCGTCCCCGCGACTATCGCTTCAAGCTTAACAAGAAAGTTAAACAACTCGCCCGCAAATCGGCTCTTACTTTTAAGGCTCAGGACAATCAAATCATTGTAGTTGAAAACTTCACGTTTGATGCTCCCAAAACTAAAAATTTCATAAATTTTGCTAAAAACCTTAAAGTAGAGGGTAAAAAAGTGTTGCTGATTTCAGAAAGTGCGGATAAAAACGTATCTTTGTCTGCTCGTAATGTGCCGGGGGTAAACATCATGCCTGCTTCCGACATCAACACTTACGCGATATTAAACAACAAAGCCATAATCCTCACCGAGAGTGGCCTTGATGTCATTAACCAATTTTAAACCAATCGCAGAAAATGGACTTTCAGATAAAACCTATAGTAACTGAAAAAGCTACCCGTCTTACCGAGAAGCTTAACAAATACACTTTCCGCGTATCGCCCGATGCCAACAAGTATCAGATCAAGACGCTTGTTGAGAATCTTTACGGCGTAAAGGTGGTTAGTGTCAACACCATGGTAGTACGTGGCAAGAACAAATCGCGTTACACAAAGAGCGGCCTTCTGCGCGGCAAGACATCGTCTTACAAAAAGGCGATTGTCACTGTTGCCGAAGGCGAAACCATTGACTTTTATAGCAACATTTAAATAGAAAATGGCAGTAAGAAAATTCAAGCCCACTACACCGGGGCAAAGACACAAAGTTATAGGCGTATTTAAAGGTACGATCACTGCTACCACGCCTGAGAAATCTCTTACAGTCGGTAGAAAAAGCACCGGCGGCCGCAATGCCGAAGGTCATCTCACCACCCGCTACCTTGGTGGTGGACACAAACGCAAATACCGTATCATAGACTTTAAGAGAACAAAAGACGGTGTACCCGCCGTAGTGAAGTCAATCGAGTATGATCCCAACCGTTCTGCCCGTATTGCACTTCTTTACTACGTTGACGGTGTGAAAACTTATATCATTGCACCCAACGGCTTAGAAGTTGGCGCAACAGTAGTCAGCGGACCCGACGCAGCTCCCGAGATCGGCAATGCCCTTCCCCTGAGCAAAATCCCCGTCGGTACGCTCATCCACAACATCGAGTTGCGCCCCGGTCAGGGAGCCTTCATGGCTCGTTCGGCCGGCACATTCGCGCAATTGACTTCGAGAGAAGGCGACTACGCTATCATCAAATTACCTTCTGGAGAAACACGTAAGGTACTTGCCGCTTGCAAGGCCACTGTAGGCGTTGTAGGCAACTCGGAGCACTCCCTGGAACGTTCGGGCAAGGCAGGTCGCTCACGCTGGCTGGGACGCCGTCCCCGCAACCGTGGCGTTGTCATGAACCCTGTTGACCACCCGATGGGTGGTGGTGAAGGTCGTGCATCAGGCGGACACCCGCGTTCACGCAAAGGCCTTTACGCTAAGGGACTCAAGACACGTGCGCCGAAGAAGCAGTCTTCGAAGCTCATTATTGAAAGAAGAAAAAAGTAATCTGATTAATTAAGCAACTATGAGTCGTTCATTAAAAAAAGGTCCCTTTATCAGTGTCAAGCTGGAAAAGAAAGTAACGGCAATGGAAGAGTCAGGCAAGAAGTCGGTCATCAAGACTTGGAGCCGCGCTTCGATGATTGCCCCCGAGTTTGTCGGCCATACTTTCGCAGTGCACAATGGTAATAAATTTATTCCTGTTTACGTCACCGAGAACATGGTAGGTCACAAGCTGGGCGAATTCGCTCCGACCCGTACCTTCCGTGGTCACGCCGGCAACAAGAAGAAATAATCGGACCACTCAATAAATAATTTTTGATAACAAAAGAAATTAAATACAATGGGTGTAAGAAAAAGAAATTCAGCCGAAGCAATTAAGGAAGCCCGCAAGAGCCAGGCATTTGCTAAACTGACCAACATCCCTTCGTCGCCCCGCAAGATGCGTCTTGTAGCCGACCTGGTACGTGGTAAAGAAGTATTCCGCGCGTTGGGTATCCTCAAATTCTCTAATAAGGAAGCTGCAGCCAAGCTTGAAAAACTTCTTCGTTCGGCCATCGCCAACTGGGAAGCCAAAAACGACCGCAAGGCTGAGAATGACGAGCTTTACATCAGCACTATCTTCGTGAACTGTGCTCCGATGCTGAAGCGTCTGCGCACAGCTCCTCAAGGACGCGGTTACCGCATCCGTAAACGTGCTAACCACGTTACATTGTTTGTAGACACAATTGACAATAAAGAAAAAAAGGCATAAGAAATGGGACAGAAAGTAAATCCAATCAGCAATCGCTTGGGTGTCATCCGTGGCTGGGACTCTAACTGGTACGGTGGCAAGAAATACGGAGATACTCTGTTGGAAGATTCCAAGCTCCGCAAGTATCTGAATGTCCGCTTAGCCAAGTCAAGTGTTTCAAAAATCGTCATCGAACGTACACTTAAGCTCATCACCATCACAGTGTGCACTTCGCGTCCGGGTCTGATCATCGGCAAGGGCGGTTCGGAAGTCGACAAGCTCAAAGAGGAACTCAAGAAAATCACTGACAAGGATGTACAGATCAACATCTTCGAGGTGAAGCGTCCGGAGCTCGACGCACAGATAGTGGCAAGCACCATCGCCCGTCAGATCGAGGGTAAGATTGCTTACCGCCGTGCAGTCAAGATGGCAGTCGCATCGACCATGCGTGCAGGTGCCGAGGGTATCAAAGTGCAGGTGTCAGGCCGTCTGAACGGCGCCGAAATGGCTCGTTCGGAGATGTTCAAGGAAGGTCGTACACCGCTTCACACACTGCGTGCCGATATCGACTACGCATTGGTTGAAGCCCACACCAAAGTCGGTGTAATCGGCGTGAAAGTGTGGATTTGCCGTGGCGAAGTATATGGCAAACGTGACCTCGCTCCCCAGTTCGCAGCCAACGCGAAGGAGAGCCGCAGCAACCAGGGCGGTGGCCGTGAGCGCCGCGGTGGTTTCCGCAAGCCCAAAAACAACCGTTAAACCATTAATTGAAACAAACAACAATGTTACAACCTAAGAAAACCAAGTTCCGCAGACAACAGAAAGGCCGCATGAAGGGTGAAGCCCAGCGCGGCAATCAGTTGGCGTTCGGCTCTTTCGGTATCAAGACTTTGGAATCAAAATGGATTACCGGTCGACAGATAGAGGCTGCGCGTATCGCTGTGACCCGTTATATGCAACGTCAAGGACAAATCTGGATCCGTATATTCCCGGACAAGCCTATCACTAAGAAGCCTGCCGAGGTACGTATGGGTAAAGGTAAAGGTTCGCCCGAAGGCTTCGTGGCACCCGTTACTCCCGGCCGTATGCTTATCGAGGTGGAGGGTGTAAGCTATGACATAGCGAAAGAAGCATTGCGCCTCGCCGCCCAGAAGCTTCCCGTCACCACTAAATTTGTCGTACGTCGCGACTATGACCCAACTCAAAATGTGTAATAAGCAATGAAAAAGGAAGAGATAAAGGAAATGACCACCGCCGACCTCAAGGAGCGTCTGGCCCAGATGGAAAAGGAATACCTTCAGATGAAGGCCAACCATGCTGTATCTCCGCTTGACAGCCCGGCACAGATTACACATGACAGAAAAATGATTGCACGCGTGAAGACCGAGTTGCGTCAGCGTGAGCTTAATAACAAATAATTCCCCAAAGAGATATGGAAAGAAATCTTAGAAAAGAGCGCATTGGGGTAGTATCGTCAAATAAAGGTGATAAGACAATCACGGTGACTATCAAATGGAAAGAGAAACATCCCATTTACGGTAAGTTCGTGAACAAGTCGAAGAAGTATCACGCTCACGACGAGAAGAACGAATGCAACGTCGGCGATAAAGTACGCTTGATGGAGACCCGCCCCTTGAGCAAGACAAAGAGATGGAGATTAGTAGAAATAATCGAAAAAGTTAAGTAATCATGATACAGACAGAATCACGTTTGACGGTAGCCGACAACAGCGGTGCTAAAGAGGCACTCTGTATCCACGTACTCGGTGGTACAGGACGTCGTTATGCATCGGTAGGCGATATCATCGTAGTGTCGATAAAGAGCGTCATACCTTCATCAGATGTTAAGAAGGGTACGGTATCGAAAGCTGTGGTCGTACGCACCAAAAAAGAGGTGCGTCGTCCCGACGGTTCGTATATCCGCTTCGATGACAATGCATGTGTGCTGCTCAACAATGCCGGCGAACTCCGCGGCACTCGTATTTTCGGTCCGGTAGCCCGCGAGCTCCGCGCCACTAATATGAAAATCGTTTCACTTGCACCCGAGGTGCTTTAATCGAAAGTAAAACAAATGAGCAAAGTAAATATAAAGAAGGGCGACACCGTATATGTCCTCGCAGGCGATGACCGCACCAAGACCGGCCGTGTTCTTTCAGTTGACGCTGCAAAGAACCGTGCCCTCGTCGAGGGTGTCAATATGGTGACCAAGAGCACTAAGCCCAATGCCAAACATCCCCAGGGAGGTCTCATCAAGATGGAAGCTCCTATCAATATTTCTAATCTCAGCCTTGTAGACCCCAAATCGGGCAAGCCCACTCGTGTAGGCTACAAGAAGGGTGACAACGGCGAGAAAATACGTTATTCTAAAAAATCGGGAGAGGAGATTAAGTAATGAGTACTGCAACCCTTAAGAAAGATTATCAGGAGCGTATCGTTCCGGCTCTTACCAAAGAGTTCAACTATACTACAGTAATGCAAGTGCCCCGCCTTGAGAAGATTGTCATCAATCAGGGTCTTGGCGAAGCCACTCAGGACAAGAAAATAATCGAGACAGCCATCAACGAGCTTACCGCCATCACCGGCCAGAAAGCCGTTGCCACGCTTTCACGCAAGGACATCTCTAACTTCAAGGTGCGTAAGAAAATGCCTATCGGCGTTCGTGTCACCCTCCGTCGCGAGAGAATGTACGAGTTCCTTGAAAGACTGGTGCGTGTGGCTCTTCCCCGTATCCGTGACTTCAAGGGTATCGAGAGCAAGCTCGACGGCCGCGGCAACTATACTCTCGGCATCAACGAGCAGATTATCTTCCCTGAGATCAATATCGACAACATTTCGAAGTTGCTGGGCATGAACATCACATTCGTGACATCGGCCAATACCGACGAGGAAGGCTATGCATTGCTCAAACAATTCGGTTTACCTTTTAAAAACGCAAAATAAGCAGTTATGGCAAAAGAATCAATGAAAGCCCGTGAGGTAAAGCGTGCGAAACTCGTGGCAAAATATGCAGCCAAGAAAGCAGCTCTCAAGGCAGCCGGCGACTATGAGGCTCTCCAGCTTCTGCCCAAGAACGCTTCGCGCGTGCGTCTGCACAACCGTTGCTCTATCACGGGCCGTCCCAAAGGCTACATCCGCCAGTTCGGCATCTCGCGTATTCAGTTCCGCGAAATGGCCTCTGCAGGTCTTATCCCCGGAGTAAAGAAAGCAAGCTGGTAACCGGCGAGCGAATAAGCCACATAAAAATGCTTCAGACAGAAGTTAATTAAATATTGTTGGGAAAATCCCAATCAATTTAAACAACAATAAAATGACAGATACAATAGCAGACTACTTAACAAGATTGAGGAATGCAATCAAGGCTAACCACCGCGTGGTGGAGGTGCCTGCCTCAAACTTGAAAAAAGAAATCACCAAGATTCTTTTTGAACAGGGCTATATCCTCAACTACAAGTTTGTAGAGGGGGAAAATCCTCAGGGGATTATCAAGATAGCTCTGAAATATGATCCTGTAGACCGTGTCAACGCCATCAAGGGCCTCAAGCGCGTATCGCGTCCGGGTCTTCGCCAGTACACCGGTTACAAGGACATGCCCCGCGTGCTCAACGGACTGGGTATAGCCATCCTGTCGACATCGCGCGGTGTGATGACGAATAAGAAAGCCGCTGAGATGCAGATCGGCGGTGAAGTATTGTGTTACGTATATTAATCTTACAGGAGGAAATAAATTATGTCAAGAATAGGTAAAGCTCCCATTGAGATACCTGCAGGTGTCACAGTTAAGATTGATAACAATATAGTAACCGTAAAGGGCCCGAAGGGTGAGCTCAAACAGGCTGTCAACCCCGAGCTCGAAGTGAAGGTTGAAGATAACCATATCGTCGTGACCCGTCCGAGCGATGACCGCGAGCACCGTGCGCAGCACGGTCTTTACCGCGCGTTGCTCCACAATATGGTTGTAGGTGTTTCGACCGGATATCGCAAAGAAATGGAATTGGTCGGTGTAGGTTATCGTGCAGCAGCCACCGGACAGGTGCTTGAGCTGTCGCTCGGTTTCTCTCACGCTATATATATCAAGCTCCCCGCTGAGGTGAAGGTAGAGGCCAAGACCGAGCGTAACAAAAACCCGCTTATCATCCTCGAGAGCGGTGACAAGCAGCTGCTCGGCCAGGTATGCGCCAAGATACGCTCACTGCGTAAGCCTGAACCTTACAAGGGTAAAGGTATCAAGTTTGTCGGCGAGGTAATCCGCCGCAAGTCAGGTAAATCGGCAGGTGCCAAATAATAAAAACAGACAGAATCATGGTATCTAAGATAGAAAGAAGAAATAAAATCAAAACCCGCATCCGCGGCAAGATTTCGGGCACTGCAGCCCGTCCGCGCATGACGGTGTTCCGTAGCAATAAACAAATCTACGTTCAGCTCATCGACGACCTGGCCGGCACTACACTCGCAGCCACTTCATCGAAGGGTATCGAGGAGGGAACAAAGAGCGAAATCGCAGCCAAAGTGGGCAAAGCCATCGCTGAGAAGGCTCTTGCCCAGGGCATCACCGAAGTGGTGTTCGACCGTAACGGCTACCTCTTCCACGGACGTGTAAAATCATTAGCTGACGCAGCCCGCGAAGGCGGACTTAAATTTTAACAATCATGGCAAAAAGAAATAACCGCGTAAAATCAACCAATGACATTGATTTGAAAGACCGCCTCGTAGCGATTAACCGTGTAACCAAAGTAACAAAGGGTGGTCGTACGTTCACTTTCGCCGCGATTGTTGTAGTAGGCAACGAGAACGGCATCGTAGGCTGGGGCCTCGGCAAAGCCAATGAGGTTACCGCCGCCATCGCAAAGGGTGTGGAGGCTGCCAAGAAGAATCTTATCAAGGTTCCTGTGCACAAAGGCACCATACCTCACGAGCAGGTTGCCAAGTTCGGCGGCTCACGCATCATCCTCAAGCCCGCTTCGCACGGTACCGGTGTAAAGGCCGGTGGTGCAATGCGTGCCGTGCTTGAGAGTGTGGGTATCACCGACGTGCTTGCCAAGTCAAAGGGTTCGTCGAACCCCCACAACCTTGTCAAAGCTACCATCGCAGCCCTCGACGAGATGAGAAGCCCGGCTACTGTTGCTCAGAACCGCGGCATATCGGTTGAACAGGTATTCAAAGGATAATAACAATGGCACAGATAAAAATCAAACAGATAAAGAGCCGCATCAACTGTCCCGCCGTACAGAAGCGCACACTTGATGCTCTCGGCTTGAAGAAAATGAACCACATTGTAGTGAAGGAGGCGACTCCCGAAATCCTCGGTATGGTCAACAAAGTGCATCACTTAGTAGAAGTAACCAACGCCTAAAATATTTTGAACTATGGATTTAAGTAATTTACAGCCGGCCGTTGGGTCAACTAAACAGGGAAAGAGAATCGGACGTGGTCAGGGCTCAGGCCGTGGCGGCACATCTACCCGCGGTCACAAGGGTGCCAAATCTCGTTCGGGCTACAGCCGCAAGATTGGCTTCGAAGGCGGTCAGATGCCTTTGCAGCGTCGTCTTCCCAAATATGGTTTCAAGAATATCAACCGTGTATCATACAAGGCTATCAATCTTGATGTACTCGAGGCAATGGCTGAGGCCGGCAACCTTGAGAAAATCACAGTGGCCGACTTCATCAAGGCCGGCTTCATCAACAAGAAGGCACTTGTCAAGATACTCGGCAACGGCAAGCTCACCCACAAACTGACCGTGGAGGCCAATGCATTCTCTGCATCGGCTGAGAAGGCTATTGTGGAAGCAGGTGGAACCATCGTTAAATTGTAATTATAATGAGATTTATTCAAACCATTAAAAACATCTGGACGATTGAAGAGCTGCGCAAGCGCCTTACGGTGACTTTCCTCCTCGTCGTTGTCTATCGTCTCGGCTGTTATGTGGCGTTGCCGGGTATCAACCCGCACGACCTCGTGCAGCTTCAATCGCAGACATCGGGAGGCTTGATGCAGCTGCTCGATATGTTCTCGGGAGGTGCATTCTCGCAGGCATCAATCTTTGCCCTGGGTATCATGCCCTATATCACGGCATCGATTGTAATCCAGCTCCTGGGCATGGTGCTGCCTTCATTCCAGAAGATGCAGCGCGAAGGTGAGAGCGGTCGCCAGAAGCTGAATCAGTATACGCGCTACCTTACGGTGCTTATCCTGCTCGTACAGGGTCCGGCGTATCTGTTTAACCTGCAGCACACTGTCGGCCTGACACTGACTACGCTCAATGTGCTCTTCCTTACGGTGGTGCTTGCAGCCGGCTCAATGTTTATCATGTGGCTCGGGGAGAGGATAACCGACCGCGGTATCGGCAACGGTATCTCGTTCATCATTCTCGTGGGTATTATCGCACGTCTTCCCCAGGCGTTGTTCTATGAATTTATCAGCCGTATGCCGGGTGCGCAAGGTTCGCAAGGTGGTTTGATAATGTTCATTATCGAGGTGATACTTTTGCTTGCAGTCACAATCTGCGCTGTGCTTCTTGTGCAGGGAACCCGCAAGGTGCCCGTGCAGTATGCCAAGCGTATTGTGGGCAACAAGCAATACGGCGGTGCCCGTCAGTACATCCCCCTGAAGGTCAATGCTGCCGGCGTTATGCCTATCATCTTCGCCCAGGCCATTATGTTCATACCGTTGACTCTCGCCGGTTTCGGCCAGAGCTCGGGCGGCTTCTTCGGAGCTTTTACCGACATCAACGGATTCTGGTATAATTTTGTTTACTTCATCCTTATCGTAGCCTTCACCTATTTCTACACGGCGATTACAGTGCGTCCGACGCAGATGGCCGAGGATATGAAGCGCAACAACGGTTTCATCCCCGGAGTAAAGCCGGGCAAAAAGACCGCGGAATATCTTGATGCGATAATGTCGAGAATAACGCTTCCCGGATCATTGTTCCTGGGTATTGTCGCTATCCTTCCGGCATTTGCGCGCACTCTCGGTATCTCGCAGAACTTCGCCCAGTTCTTCGGCGGCACATCGTTGCTGATTATGGTGGGTGTCGTTCTGGATACGCTTCAGCAGATTGAATCACATCTGATGATGCATCATTACGACGGCTTGATGAAGGAGGGTAAGATTAAGGGGCGTACCACAGGTAGCGCTTATTAAAAATACCTTAAGTTAAACTGACGATGATTTATCTGAAGACACCTCAGGAGATGGAGCAGATGCGCAAGGCATGTGACCTTGTGAGCCGCACGCTTGGCGAAATGGCCAGGTGGATTTCTCCCGGTGTTACCACACACAGGCTCGACACCATTGCCAGGGAGTTTATCCTTGACAATGGCGGTCGACCCGCCTGTCTGGGATATCAGGGATTCCCCGGGACGCTCTGCATCGAGGTCAATGAGACGGTGGTGCACGGCTTTCCATCGAACTATACGCTCAGGGAAGGTGATATTATCGGACTTGACACTGTAGTGGAACTCGACGGTTACAACGGTGACCAGTGCTATACTTTCGCCGTGGGAGAAATCTCAGAGGAGAAGATGGCGCTGTGCCGCACGACCAAGGAGTCGCTTTACGTAGGGATTGAGGCATGCGTGCCGGGCAAGCGTATCGGTGACATATCGAACGCTGTCCAGACCTACTGCGAGAAGCGCGGCTACAGCATTGTGCGCGAGATGTGCGGCCATGGTATCGGCAAGCGCATGCACGAAGACCCCGAGATACCCAATTACGGGCGACGGGGCATCGGTCCGATTATAAAGGACGGGATGTGTCTGTGCATAGAGCCGATGGTCAATATGGGAAGCCGCAATATAGTCATAGAGAGGGACGGGTGGACGTGCCGCACGCGTGACCGTCAGCCTTCGGCCCATTACGAGCACACGCTCGCCGTTATCGGCGGCAAGACCGAGGTGCTCACCACGTTTGACTATATCGAGGAAGTGTTGAAAGATAAATTCATTTAGACAATTATATGGCAAAACAATCAGCAATAGAACAGGACGGCACCATTGTGGAATCATTGTCGAACGCAATGTTTCGCGTTGAGCTCGAAAATGGTCATCAGATAACAGCTCACATATCGGGGAAGATGCGCATGCATTATATCAAGATATTGCCCGGTGACAAAGTGAGGGTGGAGATGTCGCCTTACGACCTTTCAAAAGGCCGGATTGCATTCAGGTACAAATAATAAAAAATCGACAAAAATATGAAAGTAAGAGCCTCAATCAAGAAGCGCACACCCGACAGCAAGATCGTACGTCGCAAAGGTCGCTTATATGTAATCAACAAAAAAAATCCCAAATATAAGCAGCGTCAAGGCTAAAAAGGACTTCAAGTGTGAAATTTCTGTAACAAGAAAGCTTGAAAATAAGCCGCTTCTCAAAATTTTTTGTTAATTTTGCAAAAACATTAAGTCAATCAATATGGCAGTTAGAATCGTGGGAGTTGACCTCCCCCAAAATAAAAGAGGTGAAATAGCCTTGACATACATCTTCGGTATCGGCCGCAGCGCCGCCAAGTCTATACTTGAGAAAGCCGGAGTGGACAAAGACATAAAAGTTAAGGATTGGACTGACGCCCAGGCCGCCAAGGTACGTGAAGTAATAGGCGCCGACTATAAGGTAGAGGGTGACCTCCGCAGCGAAATCCAGTTGAACATCAAGCGACTGATGGATATCGGTTGCTACCGCGGTATCCGCCACCGTATCGGTCTGCCTGTTCGCGGCCAGAGCACCAAGAACAATGCCCGTACGCGCAAGGGCCGTAAGAAAACAGTCGCCAATAAGAAAAAAGCTACTAAATAACGATAAATTATGGCAAAAAAAACAGTCGCAGCTAAAAAGAGAAACGTTAAGGTTGACGCTGCCGGTCAGCTTCACGTTCACTCATCATTCAACAACATTATCGTGTGCCTTGCCAACAGCGAAGGTCAGGTCATCTCTTGGTCGTCGGCCGGCAAAATGGGTTTCCGCGGTTCGAAGAAAAACACTCCTTACGCAGCTCAGATGGCTGCTCAGGATTGCGCGAAGGTCGCATACGACCTGGGCTTGAGAAAAGTTAAGGCATATGTGAAAGGACCGGGCAACGGCCGTGAATCAGCTATCCGTACAGTGCACGGAGCAGGTATCGAGGTTACTGAAATCATCGATGTAACTCCGCTTCCCCACAACGGATGCCGTCCTCCCAAACGCAGAAGAGTATAATCTCAGAGAGAAATTTTTAGAGCAGAATACTTTTAACAACCCAACGACTGTGGCAGACAGCGCCGCCGAGTGAATAGACTATAATTTATCACCTCTCTATAGTCGCGGCTGCACGAAGCGGACACCAACTGCCTCGGGTCAAGAAAAAAACAGAATAAAATGGCAAGATATACAGGTCCGAAGACCAAAATCGCACGTAAATTTGGCGAGCCCATTTTCGGAGAGGACAAAGTGCTTCAACGTCGCAACTTCCCCCCCGGCCAGCATGGACAGAACCGTCGCCGCAAGACTTCAGAGTATGGCACTCAGCTCCGTGAGAAGCAGAAAGCCAAATATACCTACGGCGTGCTCGAACGTCAGTTCCGCAACCTTTTCGACAAGGCTTCACGCATGAAGGGTATCACCGGTGAAATCCTTCTCCAGCTGCTTGAATCGCGTCTCGACAATGTAGTTTACCGTCTGGGTATCGCTCCTACTCGTGCAGCAGCACGTCAGATGGTGCTCCACCGCCACATCGTGGTAAACGGCGCAGTTGTCAACATTCCTTCATATCAGGTGCTCCCAGGCGATGTAATCGGTGTGCGCGAGAAGTCGAAATCACTTGAGGTAATCGCCGACACGCTGAGCGGTTTCAACCACAGCAAATATCCCTGGATCGAATGGGACGAGGCTACCAAGTCCGGCAAATTCCTTCATGTACCTGCGCGCGAAGATATTCCCGAAAATATCAAGGAGCAGTTGATCGTCGAGTTGTATTCTAAATCATAATATATAATAAGTTGAATCCATGGCTATATTAGCATTCCAAAAGCCCGATAAAGTGTTGATGCTCGAAGCAGACAACTTTTATGGGAAATTTGAGTTCAAACCTTTGGAACCCGGCTATGGTATCACTGTAGGTAACGCTCTTCGCCGAGTATTGCTTTCCTCGCTCGAGGGATACGCAATCTCGTCAATCAAAATCGACGGCGTTAAACACGAGTTTGATACTATACCCGGAGTAAAGGAGGATGTGACCAACATTATCCTTAATCTCAAGAAGGTTGATCTCAAACAGACAGTGGAGGAGACCGAATTTGAAAAGGTCACCATCTCAGTGTCGGGTGTAGAGGAATTCAAAGCCGGAGACATAGGTAAAGCCTTGACCGGGTTTGAGGTCCTCAATCCGGACCTCGTAATCTGTCACCTGGATTCTACTGCTTCATTCCAGATAGAGCTGACTGTAAACAAGGGCCGCGGCTGGGTACCCGCCGAGGAAAACCAGCTTCCTACCGATGATATCAATGTCATCGCCATCGACTCTATTTACACTCCGATAAAGAATGTCAAGTACACGGTTGAAAACTTCCGTGTCGACCAGAAGACTGACTACGAGAAACTTATTATAGAAATCACTACCAATGGCTCAATCCTGCCCAAGGATGCCCTCAAGGACGCATCAAAGATACTTATCTATCATCTGATGCTTTTCTCTGACGAGAAAATCACCATCGAGGCTCCCGAAAGCGACGGCAACGAAGAGTTTGACGAGGAAGTGCTCCACATGCGCCAGCTTCTCAAATCGAAGCTCGTGGATATGGAACTTTCTGTCCGCGCGCTCAACTGCCTGAAGAGCGCCGAGGTAGAGACCCTTGGAGAGCTTGTCGTGTTCAACAAGACCGACCTGCTTAAATTCCGTAACTTCGGTAAGAAATCGCTCACGGAGCTTGATGAGCTCCTGGCTAATCTGAACCTTTCGTTCGGAATGGATATTTCAAAGTATAAATTAGATAAAGAATAACAACGATGAGACATAATAAAAAATTCAACCATCTCGGTCGTACACACTCTCACCGCGCCGCTCTCTTGGCTAACATGACTATCTCGCTGATTATGCACAAGCGCATTTTCACGACTCTTGCCAAGGCAAAAGCTCTCCGTGTATATGCCGAACCGCTTATCAACCGCGCCAAGGAGGATACTACCGCCAACCGCCGTCTTGTTTTCAGCCATCTTCAGAATAAAGAGGCTGTAACCGAGCTTTTCCGTGAAATCTCACAGAAGATTGCCGACCGTCCCGGAGGCTACACCCGTATCCTCAAGACCGGCAACCGTCTCGGTGACAATGCAAAGACCTGCTTCATCGAGCTCGTTGATTACAACGAAAACATGCTCAAGGATAAAGGCGCTGCCAAGAAGACCCGTACGCGTCGCAGTCGCAAATCGGCCGCTTCTGCTGCCGAAGCACCCGCTGCTCCCGCCGCTGATGCTCCCGAAGCACCCGCAGCTGAATAATAAAAACAGCAATATATCAGAAAGAGGGCAATCCAACGGATTGCCCTCTTTCGTTGCGTTTTATTTGTATTTATCGCGATTATAATTTTCAGCGGTTAAAAACCGAGCTACTACTATGCCGGTTATCAGTCGGTGATGGAGTCAAGATACCATTTGCCGTTTTTCTTCATGAAGATGATGTTGTTTTCGAGAACGCCGTCCCAGCAGCAGTTGAGATGGACGGTGTGGAACTGCATTTCGTCCCATATCTGGTAGTAGACATCTTCGGTACCGCCGTTGTCGGCAATTACGGGGAGTTTTGCGGTGAAGGTGGCGGGGGTGAGCAGGTCGGCATATTTCTCGCGTGCGGCGGCATCGAGGGCGATGCGTTCGTTCATGAAGTTTTCGTCGGTTGAAAATTTCGCGATGAATTCCTTGAATGGTTCGGGACCGGCGTTGTGCTTGTCGTTGCCGTTCATTTTCTTGATTGAGGCCTCGACTTCCGCTTTATATTCTTCGGCGGCGGCATTGAGGTCGTACTGGGCCGATGCGCTGAGTGTCATCAGCAGAGCAAATCCTGCGATAATGCTTTTTAGTTTCATAGCTGAAAAGTGATTTTTAATATGGTTTTCAGGCAACAAAGTTACATAATTTTGTCAGTATGCCGGCAGCGTAGATTAAAAAAACGATAAAAGTGACAAATACTCGGGTTTAGCGCACGGTCGGGGGGACAGTCTGTGTGAAGGCCGGTGGCGTGTGTCGGAGGAGTTGGCAGTAATGTGACAATTTTAAGAAAATTTAATTTTTTGGAGATATTATTTTGTTTTATTGATATTATTAGTATATCTTTGTTTTTATTAATGCTTTGGAATTGCATTTATAACGGCCGCCAGCTTTTTTATGGCCGGGCTTTCTGCATGAACGTTTATTTTTTAATCAATCATAATTTTAAAAAAATGGAACAATCAAATCAGCTTAACGAAAATGTGAAACAACTCAAAGGTATGCTGGGATTTCTTAACCCTTCTACCTCGTTTATAGTAAATGCGGCTTTTGCTGTGGTTGCTTTTGTGCTTTTCATTCTGCAGGAGAATTACGGTGTGACCGCAATCTCCGGTATGTTTAAATATGCAGGCGGTATTCTCGGCTTTCTGGCTCTTGTCGGTCTGACTATCGCTGCCGTGACATATCCGATGAAGAATAACAAACTTAGCGCAAATATCAATTACTTCATTATCGGCTTCATGCTTCTCTTCAATCTGCTCGCCATTTATTGGGGTATCATCACGATTCTTCTTGTGGTGCTGGTGCTTCTTCCCTGGGCAGTTTTCACTTTCCTGAAGAAAGATGATGAGATACGTCTTTAATTGAGACGGGATAAGGAATATGCGGGTGCGCTTCCGAGTGGGGCGCACCTGCTTTTTTTTATAGTTATGGAGCGGTCGGACAAGTCAGACCAGTCGGACGGGTCGGACGGGTCTGACAATAGTGAATTGTGAATTATGAATTATGAATTATGTCATCGCTTTAGCGCTTGCGCAGCAAGAATTATGAATTGACGAAGTGGATTGTTGCAGTTGGTTGAAGGAAATGGGGCGGTGGCTGAAAAAATTTGGAGTTGAAGTGGAGGTTGGTTATTTTTGCAATTGAATAATAATCATGTGCGCGTAGATTGTATATGGAAAAGAATCAGGATGCCGATTACAAGAGGGTGGAACGGACGGTGTATGTCGCGCTGTGGGGCATTATTGCCCTTGTGCCGCTCGCTGTGCAGGTGTACGAGTATCTTAACGGTACGGACGCCGTGTTGGAATTCAACAAGGTGGTGAAGACGTGGTTGGGGCTGTTGCCGTTCTTTATACTGTTCTGGGTGCATGACCTGCTACTGATACGTCTGCTCATGCGGCGGCGGACAAAGGTGCTGTATGTGGTGCTTACGGCGGCTGCGATAGCATGCATGATAATGACGATATACAAGCCGCACAAGCCGCACCGTAAGCCGGGCGACACGTCGTTGCGCGAGATTGTGGTGACGGATGTGGAGACGGGTACGGAGCTGCGGCGTTTCACAAGCCGCGGGAAGCCGCGTCCGCCGTTCAATATGTTTATGCTGACGAATGTAGTGTTCGCACTGTTCACGGTGAGTATCAATATCGCTATAAATCTGTATTTCAGGGGACTGAGCAACCGTAGGCGCATAGCGCGCCTTGAGGCGGAGAATGTGTCGACGCGTCTGCAATTTCTTAAATACCAGATAAATCCGCATTTCTTCATGAATACGCTCAACAATATCCATGCGCTGATCGATATTGATGCCGACCGGGCGCGCGATGTGGTGATAGAGCTGTCGAAACTGATGCGGTATGTGCTTTATGAGATTGACAAGGATGAGGTGACGCTGAAGCAGGAGGTCGATTTCCTATGCAATTACATCGAGCTGATGAGGATAAGGCTGACCGATAATGTGAAGATTACGGTGTCGATGCCGCGTGGCGGCGAGGATATAAAGCTGCCGCCGCTGCTGTTTATCCCGTTTGTGGAGAATATCTTCAAGCACGGTGTGAGCTACCGCGAGCCTTCGAATATAGAAATATCGCTGAGTGAGGATGGTGACACGGTGACATTCCGCTCGGTCAACAGCAATCATGCCAAAAGCCGGGGCGACAGCCATCACGGCATAGGGCTTGAAAATCTGCGGCGCAGGCTCGGATTGCTTTACCGCGAGGGATATACGCTTGAAATCGACAATCGCGGCGATACGTTCGTGACGCGGCTTACGATACCCGTAGGCCGAGGCAGCGCGGTGACGAAAAACAAACCGGCCAATAGGGAGGGATGACGGATATGGAGACACTGAGATGCATAGCGGTGGACGACGAGCCTCTTGCGTTGCTGCAGCTGAGCAAGTATATAGAGCGTATGCCGGGGATAGAGGTGGTGGAGACATGTTATGACGCCAACGAGGCTTTCGCCGCTCTTGACCGGCATGATGACATAGACCTTATGTTTCTTGACATCAACATGCCCGACATGTCAGGGATGGAGCTTGCGCGCCAGCTTACGCCTGCAAGGCCGCTCGTCATATTCACTACGGCGTATTCGGAATATGCCATAGAGGGGTTTAAGGTCGAGGCGGTCGACTATCTGACAAAGCCGTTCAGCTACGATGAGTTCGCGGCATCGGTGGAGAGAGCCCGGCGCAGGCTCGGCAGCGATGCGCGGCGCGACGAGGCGATTTATGTGAAAGAGTCAGGGTCGACCCGGCGTATAATGTTAGGCGACATAAGTGTGATAAAGGGTCTGGCGGAGTACGTACAGATATATTTAGCGTCGTCACCGCGGCCGGTGACGACGCTTATGAGTCTGCGCACGCTCGAGGAGACACTGCCTGCGGAGCGGTTCATGCGCATACATCGGTCGTATATCATCAATCTCGACGCTATAGAGGAGGTGGGTCACAACCGTGTGAGGATTGCTTCGGAGGAGCTTCCCGTGAGCGAGAGCTACCGCGGGAGATTCAGGGAGTATATCAGCCGCAAGCGGCTGTAGCCGGGCGGGAGTGGTGACGGAGTGCTCAGAGGATTCGGAGAACTCGGAGCACTCCGAGCACTCCGGTGGCTTCTTTTGGTCAGAATTTGTAGCCGGCTTTGGCTATGAGGTCTTTGTCGTTGTCGATAGTGGATCCGAGGGTGGTGAGCATGTCGCCTACGATGCCTCCGTTGATGCCTATTTTCATGGCGCGCAGCTGGGCCTTGGGGGAGAGTTTCTGACGGCCTCCGGCGAAGCGGAGATGGATTGTAGGGTGGACGAAGCGGAATATCGCGACGGTGGTCAGGATTTCCTGCTCGGTGAGGGGTGGAGTATCGGCCAGCGGGGTGCCCGGGATGGGGATGAGTATGTTAATCGGAATCGATACCGGCCCGATGTCGCGTAGCGCGAGCGCGAATTCCACACGCTGGCGCGGTGTCTCGCCCATGCCTATTATACCTCCCGAGCATATTTCGAGTCCGGCCTCACGGGCTGCGCGTATAGTGGCTATTTTGTCCCCGTGGGTGTGGGTGGTGCATAGTGAGGGGAAGAATGACGGAGCCGTCTCGAGGTTGCAGTGATAGCGGACTGCGCCTGCCTGACGCACTTTGCGGAGGTCGTCGAGGTCGAGCAGCCCGAGCGACGCGCATGTGAGCATGGGGGTCTCGTCGGTGACACGGCGGAGCATTGAGCAGATGGCGTCGAGCGATTTTCCTTTGGCCGCCTTGCCGCTCGTGACGAGCGAGAAGCGGCGTATGCCTTTTGCCGCGTTGTAGCGGGCGAGGGTCATGCAATCCTCTTCGGGTATGATGGGGTAGGTGTCGCAACCTGTGATCCAGTGTGCCGATTGCGCGCACCATTTACAGTTTTCGGGACAGCGCCCCGAGCGGGCGTTGATTATGGAGCAGGAGTCGAATTCGTCGGAGCACAGGGCGGCCGTGATGTCGGCGGCGGCAGCGCAAAGAGCGTCGAAGTCGGCGTCAAGCAGTGAATAGGATTCGGCGGAGGTGATTGCGCCCCCGCCGATTATCCTGTCTTTAATTTCAGTGAGTGATGAGTTATCCATTTGTTCAGTCGAAGTCGTAGAGGGGTGTTGAAAGATAGCGTTCGCCGGTGTCGGGGAGAATGACAACGATTGTTTTCCCTTCATTTTCGGGGCGTCGCGCCACTTCTATCGCGGCGTAGAGCGCGGCGCCTGAGGAGATGCCTACGAGCAGACCTTCGCGTGAGGCGAGGCGTGCGGTGTCGAATGCCTGAGAGTCGGTGACGGTGACGATTTCGTCGACAGCGTCGCGGTGGAAGTTGCCGGGGACAAATCCGGCGCCGATGCCCTGTATTTTATGCGGTCCGGCCGGTTTGCCCGACAATACGGCCGAGCCGGCAGGCTCCACGCCTATGGTGCGGATGGCGGGATTGTGGGCTTTGAGACCTTCCGACGTGCCGCTGAGCGTGCCTCCGGTGCCTACCGCCGAAACGAATATGTCGACTTTGCCGTCGGTGTCAAACCATATTTCCTCGGCCGTGGAGTTGCGGTGGGCTTCAGGATTTGCAGGGTTGTCGAACTGCGATGGGATGTAGGCTCCGGGTGTGGAGTTCCTGATTTCCTCGGCCTTGGCTATGGCACCCGCCATGCCCTGCGCGCCCGGCGTGAGCACTATTTCGGCACCGAGTGCACGGAGCAGTTTGCGGCGCTCGATGCTCATGGTGTCGGGCATGGTGAGGATGATACGGTAGCCTTTGATTGCGGCCACCCAGGCGAGGCCGATGCCGGTGTTGCCCGAGGTAGGCTCGACGATAAGTCCGCCGGGGAGGAGGTCGCCGGCACGTTCGGCCGCTTCAATCATGGCGAAGCCGACGCGGTCTTTTACCGAACCGCCGGGGTTGAAATATTCCACCTTGGCGAGTAGTCTCGCCTTGATGTTTTCGATTTTTTCTATGCGTTTGAGCTCAACGAGCGGCGTGTTGCCGATGAGCTGGGTCATATCGTCGTATATGCGTGCCATAGGATACAGTATATTAGTATTATACTTTTTCGAGAGCCTGCGCGAGATCGTCGATGAGGTCGTCGACGTGCTCGGTGCCGATGCTCAGGCGCACGGTAGTGGGGGTGATGTGCTGCTGTGCGAGCTCTTCGGGAGTCATCTGCGAGTGGGTGGTGGTGTAGGGATGTATCACGAGGCTCTTGACGTCGGCCACGTTGGCGAGGAGCGAGAATATTTCGAGCGAGTCGATAAAGCGCCATGTGGACTCTACGTCGCCATCGATTTCAAATGTGAAGATAGAGCCTGCACCGTTGGGATAGAGCTTGAGGTAGAGGTCGTGGTCGGGGTGGTCGGGGAGCGAGGGGTGGTTGACTTTGCGTACCTTGGGATGGTTTTTGAGGAAGTCGACCACACGGAGGGCGTTGTAGACGTGACGCTCGACGCGCAGCGAGAGAGTTTCGAGCCCCTGAAGCAGGATGAATGCGTTGAAAGGGGATATTGCTGCCCCGGTGTCGCGCAGGATGACGCAGCGGATACGGTCGACGAATGCCGAGCGGCCTGCCACGTCGGCGAATACGGCACCGTGGTAGCTTGGGTCGGGCGCGGCGATGGTGGGGAATTTGTCGGCGTTGGCTTTCCAGTCGAAGTTGCCGGAGTCGACGATTATGCCTCCTAGGCTTGTGCCGTGTCCGCCGATGAATTTGGTGGCCGAGTGCACTACGATGTCGGCGCCGTGCTCGATAGGACGCATGAGGTAGGGTGTGCCGAACGTATTGTCGATAATCAGCGGAATATTGTGTCGGTGGGCCACCTCGGCTACTGCGTCAATGTCGAGCACTTCGGAGTTGGGGTTGCCGAAAGTCTCGGCGTAGAGGCAGCGGGTGTCGGGTGTGATCGCAGCCTCAAGAGCCTGCAGGTCGCGGAAATTTACGATAGTGTTCTTTACGCCCTGAGCGTGGAGGGTATGGGTGATGAGGTTGAAGGAGCCGCCGTAGAGATTGTCGGCTGCCACGATATGCGTGCCGGGCAGAAGGATATTCTGCAGCGCGTAGGTGACGGCTGCAGCGCCCGAAGCCACGGCAAGTGCTGCCACACCCCCTTCGAGTGCGGCCACGCGGCGTTCGAAGACGTCTTCGGTGGGGTTGCCGAGGCGCCCGTAGATGTTGCCCGGCTCTTTGAGCGCGAAGCGGTCGGCGGCGTTCTGCGAACTGCTGAATACGTAGGAGGTAGTCTGATATATAGGTACGGCGCGGGCGTCGGTGGCGGGATCGGGAGTTTCCTGTCCGGCGTGGAGCTGTATTGTCTCGAAACGGTATTTACGATTTGCTGTCATAATAGATGATTTTAATTTAAATATGACGCAAAGTTAGATAACCGATGAGAAATAATCAATTTTTTAATAAAAATAATAGCTAATTATATCAGTCAGTATACCGCGATTTTTTTGTCGCCCACAATATATATGCCAGCCGGGAGACCGGTCACGGCATCGGCCGGAGAAATATTGTGGCGGAGCATGGTGCCGCTGATGGAGTAGACGTTGACGGTACGAGGACTGTCATCGATTGTTACGTCGGCGACGCCTGTGGGGATATTGCCTTTGACAACGGCTATTGATTTGGTGGCGTAGTCGAATTCCACGATGTAGGTGCCCGGTACGAAATTGGCAGGGTACCAGGCGTTGGATGTGCCACCTGAGGCGAATGTCGAGTATGGCATCCATGTTTTCTCGGGAGCGGCTACGCGCGATGCGGGAGGTGCGTAGCGCACATTCTGGTCGACAGTGGCCCAGTCGGTAGAGCTTGTGCCGAGTTTCGTGACGAAACTGAACTCACCGTCGCCTACAAGATTTACTTCGTAGTAATATGTCTTGCCGTCGGGTATCTCGGTAAACTGAGTGCCGCTTATGCCGAAGTCGGGCTGCCACTGGTGTCCCTGTATCTGTCCGATAAGAATGGGGAGTGCGGGAGTTTTGACGGGTGCGATTCCGGTAGCATATATTTCTTCCCCCGAACTGACATCTGCAACCGCTTTGAGGGCAACATAGTTGACGGCAGCCGGCTTGAGGTCGGTGAAATAGAATGTGCCACGCATGGTACCTGATGTATAATAAGTGCTGACGGTTCCGTCGGAGAGTGTAAGTTCCTGTCGGGCGTTGTCGCCGTGGTAGTCGGTATAATATGCCGTGACGACGTATTCGGTCGGTATCGGAGCGGTGCCGGGGCCGAAATATTCGAGAGAGAAGGTCAGTTCGCCGGTTTCAGGCGAAGTGCCGACCGAGGAAACGATGTTGAGCTCGAGTCCGGGCTTGGTGGGGATGGGAGAGCCGCCTTCGATTTTCAGTGTCATTGCCACAGGGTCGAAAATTAAAGTCGCATTGTAGAGTATGCCACCGCCTTCGATGCTTAGGTTTGAGCCGGGGTTGCTCAACTGTTTTTCGGAGTCAGGTATTATGCCCCCTTGCCCTTCGGCTCCTCCAAATATATATTTGTCCTGGTTTTCTGCTCCCGGAGTGTATTCCGAACTGTATATCTTGAAGTCGCTGCTGATTTTTCCGACTTCCGCCTCATATTTTCCGTCGACATACTTGAAGTATATTTTCTCGTTAGACTCATTGAGGTCAATGTAGTAATCGAAGTCGGATTGCGCCGCGATATTCATGACGGCCATTGCTACGAAAGCGAATAATATGTATAATCTTTTCATAGTACGTGCGTTTTAATAATACGTGCGTTTTAAATAAATAGTCAATAAACAAAAATTAATGCATTGCCTCAATGTAGGCGGAGAGTAATGCGTTTTGTTACAATTATAAACATCAGGGAGTGTGTAAAGTTCGCGGGATTGTATGCGGGAGTATACAAAAAAGAAGCGGTCGCCTTTTAATCAGGCAACCGCTTTGGTGACTCCTACAGGATTCAAACCTGTAACCTTCTGATCCGTAGTCAGATGCTCTATTCAGTTGAGCTAAGGAGCCAAGGTATTAAAATAGGCAATAATCGTGATTTGTGACTCCTACAGGATTCAAACCTGTAACCTTCTGATCCGTAGTCAGATGCTCTATTCAGTTGAGCTAAGGAGCCATGCCTTGGTGGCTTTGCGGTTGCAAAGATACAACCTTTTTCTTGATTGTACAATATTTTCAGGCGATTTTTTTGAATATAATTGATTTTTTAATTTGTAAAATCATTTAATGTCATGAAATTGTTAGTATTACGGACGATATGGCTGTTCTGTAATTAACATAATTTAAAAAATGCAGTGTGTCGTGACCGATTGTTATTTAGACTTGAATTATGTAAATTTGCCGATATTAAATACACTTACCTTAAAAATCCAATGATGTTATGAAACGTATGATAAGAAAAACGATATTGCTCCCCGCTGTGGTCGCTGCTGCGGCATTCAGCGTGTCGGCCGAGCACCTGGTGATACTCCATACCAACGACACGCACTCGCAGATTGATCCCGGAAGCCACGACCTGGGCGGGGTGATGCGTCGCAAGGCCGTGATTGACAGCGTGAGAGGCGCGGAAAAGAATGTACTGCTTGTCGATGCGGGGGATGTGGTGCAGGGTACGCTGTATTTCAACCTGTATCGCGGCGAAGTGGAGCATAAGGTGATGAACGCGCTCGAATATGACCTGGCCACGCTCGGCAACCATGAGTTTGACAACGGGGCCGAGGAACTTGCCGGACTGCTGCGCAATGACAATGCCACGTGGATTTCAACCAACTACGATGTCGATGAGTCTCCGCTGGCCGGGCTTGTCGTGCCGTATGTGGTGAAGGAATATGACGGCAAGAAGATAGGTGTCATGGCTCTCAATCTTGACCCCAAGGGTATGATTTCCGACCGAAATGTCAAGGGAATCGATTATATGGATGTATATGAAGCCGCCGAGCATACGGCATGGGCGCTGCGGCACAATGAAAAGGCTGATGTGGTGGTGGCGCTGACGCATATCGGATATGCTGACAATGCGCGTGCCAACGACTCCATACTTGCCGCTGTGTCAAAGGACATAGACCTGATAATAGGCGGACACTCGCATACGCCGCTCAATCCCGCCGACCCCAAGTCGTTGCCGACAGTGATAAAGAACGCCGACGGCAAAGATGTGGTGGTGGCGCAGCTCGCGTCGATGGGTACGTCGATAGGCAAGATTGACATAGACCTGGATGACAAGGCAATATCGTCGTCGGTGATACCGGTCGACAGCCGTCTTGACGGCAAGGTGGATGAGGAACTGCTGGCAGTGCTCGCTCCGTATCGCCATAAGGTGGACTCGCTGATGTCGATAAAGCTGGCCAAGGCGTCGGCGCCTCTTGACAAGCAGTCCATAATAAATATTTTCTCCGACCTGGTGCTCGAACGCGGAAAGAAGCTTGCCGGCAGCCCTGTGGATCTGGCCATACTCAATAACGGCGGAATAAGAAACACGTTGCCGCAGGGTACGATTTCGGAGGGGCATGTGATGATGGTGCTCCCGTTTGAGAACACGATAGAGGTGGTGAAAATAAAGGGTGACGCACTTGCAAAGGTGCTGGCACAGATGGGAAAACGTCCGATGAACGGTATCAGCGGCAATGCCGATGTGACATACAATCCGGAGACGGGCGAATGCACCGAAATAATCATCAACCGCAAGCCTCTCGACCCCGACCGTTATTATAATGTGGCTACAATCGACTATCTTGCCGAAGGTGGCGACTACCTGTCGGCAATGAAGGAGGGCGAGGTGATAGCAAAAAGTGAAAATGTGCTTTCGCGCGATATTACCAACGCATTGAAAAAATCGAAAAAGATTTTGAAACCGGATGTAACCGAGCGCCTGCATCATTGAGTTATGCAGTTGTCGACTTTTGTCTAAGTTGGGCTGAGTGGGGCGGGGGCGTCTCGCCCCCGTGGTATTATTGTAATGAAAGTTACCACGGGGGCGAGACGCCCCCGCCCCACTCAGCTCAACTTGAGCCTACTGTATTGAATCGCGTCCATGCAATCGGTTATGCATGGGCGCGCTTTCGGTGGTGTGCTATCTGTCTATGAGGAAGGTGATGTAGAGGGGGTAGTGGTCGGAGGATTTAATGTTGCCGCGGCGGTATTTTATCGGGGTTATGTCGCCTTGATAGAGCACGTGGTCGATGTTGAAGAGGAAGCGGTCGCTGTGGTAGGTGATGACCGGACCGGTGGCTGTGGTGCGGAATACGGATTTCATGTCGCGGCCGCGGAGACGGCGCATCGGGTAGCAGCCGGCTATGTCGTTGAAGTCGCCCGAGAGGATTACGTTGCGGTAACCGAGTGAGTCGAGCTGATGGCGCAGCATGTCGGCCTGGGCGGCGCGCAGTCGGAAGGCGTCGGTGAGTTTGTGGTAGATGATGAGTCCGGCATCGGTCATGTTGCCCGACACGGAGCCGTCGGTTATATGATGGTATACGATTTTGTCTTCCTCGTTGAGTCCGAATGACTGGAGGTGCACGCTGACTACAAGTATGGTGTCGCTCCCTACGGTCACTTCGGCCGCCTGCCAGCCGGAATGGGGCGACGGCGGCTGCTCGAGAGAAATCTCGCGGAGCGGGTATTTGGAGAGGATTGATACCATTTTCTCCTCTTCCGACGCGAAATACGGGTATATCTCATTGATGGAGTCAATCTGCTCGTCGGTTAGGCTTCTACCCGGCATGTCGACGAGCATTCCCACTTCCTGAAGACAGATTATATCGGCTCCTGACCGGATTATGGCGGTGGCTGTACGGTTGGTGCTGTCGGGATAGCAATTTTCATCGTCGGCAAATCCGAATGTGTTGTAGCTCATTAATCTGACGATGTCGCTGTCGTCGCTGACTTCGTGATGCCCGGCGAAAGGGTGTACCGGAAACCAGTTGCCTATCGCGGGTATGGAGCACAGCAGCGCAATCCATTGAACGACGGCTACATGCTTGCTTATGAACAGGTTGATAAGCCCGAGCAACACATCGGTTATGACGAGGAAAGGGAACGCCATTGCGAGAAGGGAGGGCCATGTCATTTTCTCGGGATTTATGAGTCCGCTGTTTGCAGCAATGACGGTCATGACAGCGACGGCGATTGTCATGGCGAGCCATAACCATTTTATGGCTTTGGCGAGGTATGCCGTAGTGTTGCGCGATTTTTTTTCGGATGTGTGGTTGTCAGTCATTTTTGCTGGAATTGTAAGTATGTAGAAGTCACCGGACAACGGGTGTGGTGATATTCCGGCCGGTGATGAGCTTGAATGTCAGGCGCTGAGCCCGCTGACCCATTTATTTCACCCGCCGGCTTATCTCGAACAGGCGTCGTCGTTCGTCGGCTGTAAGTGCAGTGTAGCCTGAATGCTTTATTTTATCGAGTATGGCGTCGAGATTGCGTCGGTCGTCGGCTTCGGATTGTGATGAAGATGCTGTGCGGGAATCGGTGTTCTTTGGCCTGAACCGGAAGCGAGCTTTCTGACGCTGCGGCTTGCGCGTGGCGAACACGCGTCTGCAAAAATCAACAATCCGTTCATAGAGAAGGTTCACTGGACGCGTGATGTCTATGCCTTTGTTGAGGAGAAAACCGAAAACGCATCCCATGGCTATGCCGCCGAAGTGTGCTATATGCGCGCCGGCGTTGTCGCCCACGAGTCCGAGCGCGAAAAGCAGTACGGCCGTTATGGCCACCCATTTGAGTTTCACGCTTCCGATAAAGAGGAACGAGATGCGGAAATCGGGCATCATCATGGCGGTGGCAATCACTATGGCTATTACGGAGGCTGACGCTCCGAGGAGCCATCCGCCGACGCTTACGAAGAGCTGCGCGCCTATGAGGTAGAACAGTGCGCCGGCTATGCCGCCGTAGATATAAAGCCATACAAGCTGGCGCGGCGAGCATCGCCACAGCATTAGTTTGCCGAACCAGTAGAGCGTGAGCATGTTGAAAAGGATGTGGAACGGCGCGTAGTGGGTGAACATGTATGTGAGCACGGTCCATGGGCGCTGTGCGACAAATTCTGCCAGCGAGGGGAGCGCGAGCTCGTCGACCACTGAATTTATGTCCCAGCCTCCTATCATGGCTATGATGCCGAGAAGACGGAGCAGGAGGAATACGGCGATATTTAAAATCACCAGTATCCATAACGCCGACAGCGATTTGAGCCTGTAACGCAGATCAGTAAATGCCGCCATGATTGAAAAGACCTTTCTTTTTCCAGTAGAGGAGAATGATGAAGCCGATGGCCATGCCGCCGAGGTGCGCCACGTGGGCTACGTTGTCGCCGGGGTTGTTGTTGAAGCTCTGGAGCAGCTCGAGGGCGCCGTAGCCGATGACAATCCAGCGGGCCTGGATGGGGACGGGGATGAAAAAGAGGTAGAGCGGCGCCTTGGGGAACATGTAGCCGAAAGCCAGAAGGATGCCGAAGACGGCTCCGGATGCTCCGATGACTTCGGTGTTGATGAGATTCCATATGCGGAACACGTCGGGATGGGCCGGCGCCATGCCTGCCGGAACCGACATGTTGACGATGGCATCGACGGTGACGCCTTCGGGAAGCTGTCCGGCGGCGTTATGTATCATGAACGCGAATACGCCGAGCTGTATGAGCGCCGCGCCTATGCCGCAAGATATGTAGTAGAACAGGAACCGGCGGGGGCCGACGACGCGCTCGATTATATTGCCGAACATGAAGAGGGCGAACATGTTGAAGAACAGGTGGAAGAAATTTTCCTGCACAAACATGTAGGTGACTATCTGCGCGGGATTGAAATTGTCGGAGAGCGGATAGTGGAGGGCGCAGATGTCCATGAACGTGGTTTTGGCCGAGGCGGGGAAGAACTGCAGCGCCAGCCATATAATCACGTTGATTATGAGCAGATTTTTAGTGACCGGGGGGAGAGAACGGAATGAAGAACCTATGTTCATAGTGCCGTACGTTTTCTTGTTGGTTGATTTCGTGAAACTGAGAGTGCGTCACCGGCAGCTGGGCGTAAGGCCGGCACAGACCGAGACGCGTGCAAAATTAGCAAAATTACGCGATATGTGCTCACCTGTTAAGTATTTTTGTGAAAAAGTGTCAAAGAGCGTGAAATATAGGCCAAAAACGGCGCGGGAAGCGGTGTAAAACACGGAAATGAGGCTACAAATGCCGAAAAGTGCGAAAAAATATGATTTTTTATGTAAAAAGGGTGAAATAATATGCCAAAAACGTTGATAATTCAAAATTTAACTTTATATTTGCGAAGATAATACCATAAACTTATTTAATTATAACCTCATTATGAACAAAACAGAGTTAATCAACGCAATCGCGGAAAAAGCTAACCTTACTAAAGTTGATGCCAAAAACGCACTTGATGCCACACTTGACGCTATTGCCGGCGCACTTGCCGCTAATGATAAAGTAGCACTTCTTGGTTTCGGCACATTCTCGGTACAGGAAAAGGATGCGCGCACCGGTATCAATCCCCGCACAAAGGAAAAAATTGAAATTCCCGCCCGCAAGGCAGTGAAGTTCAAAGCAGGTGCTGACCTTGAAGCCAAGGTGAAATAAACGAAATACATCAATTTAAATCAAGCACGGAAACTGCCGTTACCGATTATAGGATAACGCGAGTTTGACGTATCAGGAATAAGAAAGAGTCCGGTATTACTCCGGACTCTTTCTTTTTGTTCGATACTTCAATCTCAAATGCTGTTTATTTATGGAGCGTGGGTGGAGCGATGGCGTAAGTAAAACAGCATTGTGTTGCAATCATTTATTTGTCGGGGTCGGTGATGATTGAGAGGGCGATGGATTTGACCCAGGAGTAGTCGCGCCAGAGGTCGAAGGTGAGGGAAGTGCGGGCCGGAGAGATGCGGTTGGCTGACACGAGATTGTATTTTGTGAAGGTTATGAAGCTGTCGATGTCGAAGCGGGGATTGCGGTATTTGGCTACGGTGACGCCGTCGGTAAGGGAGATTACGGAAACGATGTAGAAGAACGAGGATGCCGGGTCGGGGTCGGGGTTGGTGTGAAGGATTGCGATGTATTCGTTGTCCGGGGAGAATGAGAGGGAGTAGATTGAGAGGAGTTCGTCATTGAGCTTTATCGTCTTTGACGGTTTGCCGTCGCCGGGAACCCATATCTCGAGCAGAGAGGTGTCGTCGGGACTTACGGCGGCGTATAGCGAACCGTCGTAGTTGGGGTATATCTCCCGCTCGCCCAAATCAAGTTCGGTCACGGCGTTATCTGTCATCGAGCGGGTGAAAAATTTTCCGTTTCCATCGGTCATATACAGTGTCGAGCCATCGGGGGTGATGTCGAAAACGTAACCTTCGTTGATGTCGGTATGCGTGATTTCTTTGCCGGAAAGGATGTCAAAGACGCTTACAATATCATTGCCGACTACGGTGATGCGGGTGCCGTCGTCGTTGAATGCAATCATTGGCAGATATTCGTAGGGCTTTTCGAGGGTGTTGATGAGGAGGTTGTTGGCGATGGTTCGGATTTCTATCCTGTCGTCAGGGGTCAAGGTTGCGAATTTGTCGCCGTCGGCGCTTATGGCGTATACAACGGGCAGATTGAAGGAGCCTTTTTCGGGTCCGTTGTAGCGGAACGTTTTGGAATTGCCTTCGGCATCGACGATGGTAATCTCTTTGTTATCGGGGTCGGAGAGGGCGTAGACCGAGGGCAATGCGGAGGTATGGATTATCATAGGCTTGCCGGCCACATAGTCGTAGATGACTGTGTCACTGAGTGTGCGGAGTTCGGCGAGACTGTCGGAAAGAACGCTGATCCATACAGCTGTATCCTCACCCTCTTTACGCGATACATTGTGGAGTGTTTCTCCGGTAGCGATGTCGGTCACTTCGAGGACACCATCGATAGCGGTCAGCAGACGCGAACCGTCGGGGGCGAGACCGTAGCTTACCGACATGGAAGAGGCGGGGGTGTCGACCTTGTAGATGGTTTCAAGCGAGCGTGTGTCGATGACAGCGATAGTCGATGTGCTGTCGCCGGTGTAGTAGCGGTAGGCGAGGAGGGTGCCGTCGGGCGTGATTTCGGCATCGGCTATTGTCTCGGTTTCTGCGCGGGTTATGGTGACAGGGTCTGACGTGCCTGAGTATGAGCCTATTGTGAGCGTGTTGGCCTCATGGGTGACGTAGGAGCTGTCGGAGAAGCAAAGGATATTGTCGGCTGTGATGTCGAAGCCGTCGGGATAGGGCAGGTGAAGAGGCATCGTGCCGGTGGCGACACATACCCAGCCGGGAGTATAATACCGGGTCAGGGCATCGCGCAGGGCATGGTCGATGTTGCCGTTGTAGGGTTCGAGCAGGCGGCCATCGTCGGCAGTCAGAAGCCGGAGGGCTTCGATGGGGTTGCCGCCGGCTGTCAGTTTCTGTGCCTGAGTGGCGGTATCATTCTGCGTGGCAGTAAATTCATTGCGCTTGAGCCGCGAGCATTGCGTCACGCCAAAGAGGGTAATGCCGGCGGCAATCACTGCTAAAGCGGAGCAGAGGCACACGCGTCGGCGCAAGCGGCGTCGGCGCTCCTTGGTGTGACGCTGCCATAGGGAGTCGAAACTTACATTTAAAATCACGGCGATTATCTTGACTACGGTACGGTCAATGCCTTCGGCGCGGAGGTCAATCCACAGTAGCTGGTCGTCGCCTTTAAGCGCACGCAATGCCTCGGGCATATAGCGGTCGATGGCGCTGCCGTCGGACATGTCGCCGACAACAACAGGGATAATGCGGGAACTGCGGCCGGCGCGGATAAAATGCTCTATCTCTTTGTTGACCCATTCGGACTGCGCAGAGTGCATGCTGCATATCACGATGAGGTAGGCGGAGTTGTCGAGGGCATTGCAGATGCGGTCGGAGAGAGTGCCCGGGGTCAGGTCGGTATCGTCCTTGAATATGGGGCGTACGGTGGCGGGGATGTCGGGATTGGCTTCGCGCAGTGCGACGGGGATATAGAAATGCTCGAGCTTTTTCTGGAGGGTGTCGGCCTGGTAAGTGTCGTCGTGGGAGTAGCTGATGAACGCTGTGTATTCTTTCTTTTCCATGATGGTGATTTATTCGTTAGTGGATTGATGCATGTATTGTAGGGATGCACCGGCTCGGGCAAATCCTATCAGTAAGGTTAAATTTTTTTGCGGAGTCATTTATTTGCGGCTGCACCGGGGTGCAGCCCTACATGATGGTGTGCTATATATTTGACGGTCATTTCAATTTTTTGCCGCAGCGGGGACAGAAACTGTAGTCGGGGTTGTTGAAGTTGCCGCAGTCGGGGCATTCGCAGCCGTCGCGGAAGTCGGTGATTTCAAATCCCATCGACTGGATAAGACGCAACGTGTTCATGGCCATGATGCGGTCGTATTCTTTTTCGCCCTCGGGCAGTCTGCAATATTCTACGAGGTCGGGGTGGGTCTTTTCCCTGTCGTTGCGTTCGGGACCGAAGCGCCATCCCTCGTCGATGCGTTCGCGTGCCCAGACGTCGTGTGCGTTTTCGGCGATGGCTTCGACGAGTTCCTCGAGGTCGGCGGGGAGGCGGACATCGTCAACCTTGATGGGGTGCGGGTCGTAGGCATCGCCTACGGCAGCCGTCACCATGTAGTTGCGTGACGGTGCCCATGCTTCGGCGAATTTGTCACGGCTTACGGTCACGTCAATGTAGTCGGCGGGATCATGGTATGTGACGGTCGGGGTCGAACCGATACCCTTTACAATGACAGCGTGGTAAGCCGGGATGGAGGCCGGGGAACCGCCGGCGGTGATATTCCGGTCGATTACGGCTATGACATCGGCACCGCTGCGTATGGCGTTGTCGAGGTCGGTGACTGTGGCATTGTACTTACGGTTCACGGCGAGGCCCTGCGATTCGAGCACACGGCCGACGTTGTGCAGCGGGGTGCCGGCGGAGCGGAGCCAGTTGTTGACTTTGGCGACCTGCAGGAGCGACCATGAGTCGAACTGCGCGCCGCGTTTCTTGAGGATATGGATTTCGCAGTCCCAGCTGCAGCTGTTCTTGTCGTTGGCGGCGGCAAGCCGGGTCAGTGGCAGGAATCTGAGGTGGAAAGGTCGCTTCTCTGACACGATGTCTGGGGCGGTGAGGATTTCCAGCATTTCGGCGAGTTCGTCGTCGTGGGGAATGCGCGACAGGATAAGGGCGACATCCTCTCTGGAGGCCGTTCCGTCGATATATCTGGCAATCATCTCGTCGGAGACGTGCGGGTATTGTTTACTCTTCATTTGTAGGCGAGTTTGAGCGCAATGCTTGTGAGAGAGGCCATTGCGCGGCGTTTAATGTTGTATAGATTGTCAATTGTGACACCCATCTCGATGGCGAGCGTCGCCGGGGGAGTCTCGTCGAGGAGGAGACGGCGTATGACCATGCGGTAGCGCGGGTTGTCGACAGCGGCGAGCAATGTGGCTATGTCCATGCGGGCGTCGGCGGTATCGGCAGGCGTTTCGGAAGAGGCGTCGGGCGGCGGAATGTCGGGCTCGGCGGAGATGTCCTCCACGATGTTCTTATGGTAGCGGAGGAAGTAGCGTGTGGCGACGACCTTGAGCCATGTCATGAAGGAGCATTCGAAAGAGAACATACGCAGCTTGGCGCAGTCGTTGCCTATGAGATAGGTGTAAAGTTCGTTGACAATCTCGTCGTAGTCGTGGGCGGCATCAAATATGCGTCGCATTATGGCGGTGAGCAGCGGACGGGCTGTTACAAAGAACAGTTGCCGGGTTATACGGTTGTCGCGGTTGATAAGTCCGTCGATAATTTCATGGTCGGTCATCGCAGGGTGGTATTAGTCCTGCAATATAGTCATTATCGGCGAGTTGTGCAAATTTTAAACGGAGTCTTTCACCGGGCGGACACGGCTCTTTCATTTAAGATCGACCTAAAATATCCAAAAGATGTGTATTTTA